>Ga0182030_10000172_pt1 | contig 111337 bp, 99 predicted proteins | sample 812S3MmetaG_FD_121299 | JGI IMG/M metagenome (GOLD analysis project Ga0182030, IMG submission 121299) | Permafrost microbial communities from Stordalen Mire, Sweden - 812S3M metaG (Illumina Assembly) | ecosystem: Environmental > Terrestrial > Soil > Wetlands > Permafrost | place: Sweden...
ATGCAGCCCGAACAATACCGCCGTCAGCATCGCCAGCCGCTCGTCGCCGAACAACCGGCGTCCGAACACATACGCAAGCACCATCACCCCCAGGTGCAGCAAAATCGCGCTCAGGTGCAGCCAACTGGCTGTGCCCCCCGTAACAAGCTGCACCAGCAATCCCCAGGTCATCGCCACCGGGCGGTAATAAACCGAGTGGGCGTTTTCGTCAAAGCTGAAGATGTCGTGTGTGAAAATCTTGGGCACATCGCGCAACGAGTTCCATGGACTGCCAACGTTGTCGTCATAGACCGCCGCGAATCCGATTGCGCGAACGTAAAGCCCGAAGACCAGCGGCAGGGCAAGCACGCTCAACCCGCGCCAGGTGAGCAGCGTGGCGGCGATTCTGGACCAGCGCGAAACATCGGTGGGGGCGGAAATGGCGGCGGAAACATCCGCGCTCGGACCCACCCCGCCCGTCCCAGCGCGGGCCTCTGTCGGCTCTGATGTAAGCTTTTCGATGGACATGATTTTAGATGAAGTCTAGCTCGGGCCGGGCCGATTTCCGAAGCAGATTCGCCGCAACCGCGTCCTTCGTGTATTACCAAAGCTGCGGCACATCGCGCTTCGCGATATAATGAATGCAGCATAGCATTCCTGAGTTTTCGTTCCCTCGCTTCCTGACCGAATCGTGCAACGGACTCGCGGCAGAGTTCCATGCCCCATTGCGCGCCGCCCGCGTAGCGCCATCACGCCACCAGTGTGCCCAATTAAGAAGGATGAAACGGTTTTGACCACGCAGATTCGCAACATCGCCATCATCGCCCACGTCGATCACGGAAAGACCACGCTCGTTGACTCCATGCTGCGCCAGAGCGGCGTATTTCGCGCCAACCAGGAGATGGTGGACCGCGTCATGGACTCCAACGATCTCGAACGCGAGCGCGGCATCACCATTCTCGCCAAAAACACCGCCGTGATTTACCACGACTTCAAGATCAACATCGTGGACACTCCCGGCCACAGCGATTTCGGCGGAGAGGTCGAGCGCGCACTGAAGATGGTCGATGGTGTCATGCTGCTGGTCGATGCCAGCGAAGGCCCGCTTCCCCAGACCCGCTACGTGCTCGCCAAAGCCCTGGAAGCTCACCTCCAGCCCATCGTCGTCATCAACAAGATTGACCGTCCCGACGCCCGCGCCGCGGAAGTGCTTAATGAGGTCTATGACCTGTTCATCGATCTCGACGCCGAAGAGTCGCAGCTTGATTTCCCTGTGCTCTACACCAACGGCAAACTTGGCACCGCAACCACCGACCTCGCCGTACCCGGCACCGATCTTCAGCCGCTTTTTGAAGCCATCATCAAGACCATTCCCACCCCCGCCGGAGACAGCGCCGCGATCCTGCAAATCCTCGTCGCCAACCTCGACTACAGCGATTACCTCGGCCGCTTGGCCATTGCGCGTGTCTTCAATGGCACCCTGCGCACCGGCGAAGAAGTCGGCATTGCCAAACTGAACGGTGAAATCGAGAAGGTCAAGATCACCAAGCTCTTCAGCTTCAGCGGACTCAAACGTACCGACATCACCGAAACCGACCTCGGCGATATCGTCGCCATCGCCGGCGTCACCGGCATCACCATCGGCGAAACCATCACCAACTACGAGACGCCCGATCCTCTGCCGACCATCGTCATCGACGAGCCCACCATTGCCATGCAATTCGTCGTCAACACCTCGCCATTCTGCGGACGCGAAGGCCAGTACGTGACCTCGCGCAACATCAGCGAGCGTCTCGATAAGGAGTTGCTGACCAACGTCTCCATCCGCGTCGATCAGACCGCGCCCGATACTTTCACCGTCATGGGACGCGGTGAGTTGCAGCTCGCCATTCTCATTGAAATGATGCGCCGCGAAGGTTTTGAACTCGCCGTCGGCAAGCCTGAGATTGTCACCCGCACGATCCACGGCAAGCTCATGGAGCCGGTCGAAATGCTCACCGTTGACATCCCCGAGGAGTACATCGGAGTGGTCATCGAAAAGCTCGGAGCGCGCAAGGCCGAGATGCGCAAGATGCACAATCACGGCTACGGCCGCGTGCGCATCGAATTCCGCGTCCCCAGCCGCGGCCTCATCGGCCTGCGCAGCGAGATGCTGACCGAAACCCGCGGAACCATCGTCATGAATTCACTCTTCGATGGCTACACCGAATGGCTGGGAAGCATCCCTCATCGCGCCGCCGGTGTCCTCACCTCGGACCGCACCGGCTCGACCACCACCTATGCCCTCAACGCGCTACAGGAGCGCGGCGAACTCTTCGTCGCCCCCGGCGTGGAAGTTTACGAAGGCATGATCGTCGGTCAGCACTCGCGCGAGAACGATCTCGACGTCAACGCCGTACGCGAGAAGAAGCTCACCAACATGCGAGCCTCCACCTCCGATGAAGGGGTTCGCCTGATTCCCTACCGCACCCTCAATCTCGAACAGAGTCTGGAATTCATCGCCGACGACGAATTGGTCGAAGTCACCCCCAAGTCGCTCCGTCTGCGAAAGAAGATTCTGCAAGCCGGCCGCCGCCCCCGCAAGGGAACCGAGCCAGTCGCATCCCAGGCATAATCGCGGCACTCTGAGAGAGTGCCGCAAGAAAAGTCCCCCGGTCGCGGGGGACTTTTTCTTGTTTCTGAGCGGTAAGTTTTGTCGATTAAGCCGTTGTGACCGTCGCCCGGCATGGCCTCAGCCATCGGCGCATTTATCCACACACGCTTTCCTCTCGCTACGCTCGCGGCGGTTTTCAATCAGGATGCGCAGGATATACAGCACCACCACGGAATTGCCCACCAGCACCCCAAGCCGGATCCATTGCGGATGCGCGATCAGCGCGAATAATTCAACCGGCAGATAAAGCGCGCCTGAAATCACCGCAAGCCACTCCGCCCAGTACCGCTGGTTCCACAGTCCATAGGCCTCCACAAAGCGGCACGCCGAATAAGCCAGCCCTACCGAAACTGCGGTCCAGATTCCACGTCCCGTGGTGCGATCGGCCAGGTCATAAAACCAGTCCGCAACCCGCGAGTCTGGATTCACCCGCAACAACTCCGTCAGGTGATCCACCACCGAATCCAGGTCTTTGTGCAGCAATGACAGCAATACGACGCAGAGCGCGATCACCGCCACGCCCTTCAACGCCTCCAGGACCGCCACCGTCCGCAGGCCGTATTTGTGGCTCATCTTCGCCATTCGCTGCACTTCACCGGAAATTGTCAATCGGGTACTACGTCCAATCTACACGACCGCGCCATACTCAGCACGCAAGAATACGCACGCATTATTTGGCTGGCCGCGCTGCTCGTCTGACTCCCAATCTAACGTCTGAGTTCCAAATTCAGATGGCGCGAATCCTGTCCCGCGATCTTGTCCAGCCATCGAAATCGGCTTTCAGGCTAAGATACATAGATGAAGGTTCTTACCAAGTTCCTGCTCTCGGCGTACGCGCCCCAACACTTCCCTCCCGCCGAGTTGCCGGAGATCGCCTTTCTTGGCCGCTCCAACGTCGGCAAGTCCAGCCTGATCAACTCCCTGGTGAGCGCCAAGATCGCCAAGACCAGCAACACTCCCGGACGCACCCAGGCGATCAATTTTTTCGAGATTCGCTGGCCCGGCCGTCCTCGTCCCGAGCTTATCTTTGCCGACCTTCCCGGCTACGGATACGCCCGCGTGCCGCGCGAGATCTCCCGCAGTTGGCCCGAGTTTATCGAGCCCTATCTCGCCGAGCGCCGCACGCTCAGCCTATGCCTCTGCCTGGTGGACGCCAACATTCCGCCGCAACCCTCCGACACCCACATGATCGACTACCTGCGCCAGACCCAGCGCTCTCTCATCGTCGTTGCCACCAAAGCCGATCGCGTCGGAACTCGCATCCAAGCTTCGCTCAATGCCCTCAAGCGAGCCCATAACGTCGATTTCGTCCTCCCTTATTCGGCCAAAAGCGGCCTCGGCCAAGACGAACTCTGGAAGCGGCTGCGCGCCGCCAGCTCTGCGGCCAGTGAGAGCGAAAGCGCCTGACGCCGAAACGAATGGGTCACAGTCATTTCCTGAATGGTCATATTTTCCCATTATGGAAATCCGTTCTCTGGATATCGCTGCTTCCTAACTACCATCACCAAATCACGAGCAAGCTAAAGAAACTAAACCAGTTATATTGCATCAATTAACAACTTTCCGCTTTTGGCCGGATTTGGTAGTGGAAATTCTTTTCAAAATCGTAGTATGATGAATTGATATTGCGATCCCTTAGAACTTGTTAGACCGGGTGGGTTTACATCGAGATGAATCAAGTGCGGAACCTCGCCAGGATGTTATCAGGCCTGTGCCGTGTCTGCCGACCTCGAGGGCGAATGCCGGATTTGGATTCCAACGCCCTAATGATTTTGATATTCCACTCGGACATTCCATCGCATAGATAAGGACAACTTCCATGGCCAAGAGACGTGGTAATCCCAACTGGGGCAAGCCGGAACCGATCGGCCCCGTAACTCCCACTATCACCGAGTTCGAACAGGTCGTCCGCGAATTCAAGCTGACCCCGGACCAGTACCTTCGTTCCACCCGTCTGCGTGAGTGGGCACGCCGGAACAAGAATTCTAAGTACATTCCCGAGCCGCTACTGGAAGCTTGGGGTTTTGAAATCGAGTCCACACTGTAAGCGCTGCCCCCGGGCAGTTCAACCTCGACGAGGCCGCCTTCGTGGCGGCCTTTCTCTTGGCCGTTACTCCGTCAAACATCTTCCACCCGCCTGACTTATACTTCCCCATGCATATTTCCGGGTCCTGGATTCTGTTGATCTTTGTCAGCCTGTCAACCGCCCTGATGCTGCTGGTCCTGCACCTGACCAAGCTCGGTCTGCTGATCCATCAGCATATTCCGGAGCGGCCGCACCGGAGGCTATTCCTTGCATCGATCAGTTTTTTCATCACCTTTCTTGCCGTGCGGCTGTTAGTGGCCTCCATCACTCATCACATTGGGCCATTCGGCTATGTTGAGATGGGTGGACGGCACATCCACCACTTGGTTTGGGGAATTTTTCTTCTGCTCATCTCCGGCTACGCGGAGTTGGCGGAAGTGGGGATGGGCAGCAGCGCGCTCTCCATTCTCATGAGCCGGTTACTGGCATTGACCTATGGGATTGGCGCAGCGCTGACCCTGGACGAATTTGCGCTTTGGCTGAATCTGGACGCAGCCGCCTACTGGTCGCGGCAGGGTCGGGAGAGCATTGACGCCATCGTGCTATTTGGGGCCTTGCTTGCTATCGGAACCTGGGGTGCCCCATTGTTTCGCCGCCTGCTCTGGCCCCGCACAGCTCAGCCCGGCTCTTGAATTTAGGGTGTCATCTTGAACGTAGTGAAAGACCCCAGCACTGCTCAACTTCGCCGAACCGTCTCAAGTTTTTCACCCCGCAAGCGAATTTTCATAGCAGCTCCGAGCTGATGAATGATGAGCCACGCCGCACCCACCCCGAAAAGACTCCTCAGCCCTCATCCAGCAACTCCGCCGCAGATGCTAGAATCCGGAGTGTATGAGTCCAAACCCACCTTTCTGTAATGTTCCCGCCGCGCTGGAAGAGATGCGCGCCGGACGCATGGTCATCGTCGTCGATGACGAGGATCGCGAGAACGAAGGCGACCTCACCATGGCCGCCGAAAAAATTACTCCCGAGGCCATCAACTTCATGGCTCGCTTCGGCCGCGGACTCATCTGCCTCTCGCTCACCGAGGAGCGCTGCGACTACCTGCGCCTTGGCCCCATGACCAGCGCCAACGAGTCGCCCTTCGGCACCGCCTTCACCGAATCCATCGAAGCCCGCGAGGGCGTCACCACCGGCATCAGCGCCGCCGACCGCGCCCGCACCATTCAGGTCGCCGTCGATCCCGCCTCGCGGCCCTCCGACCTGGTGCGCCCCGGCCACATCTTTCCCCTGCGCGCCCGCAAAGGCGGCGTCCTGGTCCGCGCCGGGCAGACCGAAGCCTCCGTCGATCTCGCCCGCATGGCCGGACTCGACCCCTCCGGCGTCATCTGCGAAATCATGAGCGATGACGGAACCATGGCGCGCGTCCCCGAACTGACCGATTTCTGCCGCCAGCACCAGCTCAAGATGATCACCACCGCCGAGGTCATCCGCTACCGCATGGCCAACGAGCGCCTCGTCGAGCGCCAGGGCGAGGCCATCGTCCCCACCCGCTACGGCGACTTCCGCATGATCGCCTATCGCTCCGCCCTCGACGGCCACTCTCACGTCGCCCTCGTGCGCGGCGATGTCGAAGCCGGAGACTCACCGGCGCTGGTCCGCATGCACTCCCATTGCCTGGTGGGCGATGTCTTTGGCGCCACCTGGTGCGAGTGTGGCGCCGTCCTCGACCAGTCGCTGCGCCGCATCGCCGAAGAGGACCGGGGTGCCGTCATCTACCTGCACCAAACCTCGCTCGGCTTCACCGTCGTCCCGCTGGCGGGCAAGCCCACCTTGCAGTTCCATCATGACCGCGCGCTGCCCACTCTGCCTGAAAACCAGCGCACCCGTCAGCGCGATGTCGGCATCGGCGCCCAGATCCTCGCCGACCTCAAACTCCGCCGCATCCGCCTGCTCACCAACCATCCCCGCCGCGTCGCCGCCCTGGAGGGCTTCGATATCGAGATCACCGAACACATCTCCCTGCGCACCAACGAGACAGCCAAGTAGCAACCTCGGCCTAGAGACCGCATCAGCAACCGCATTAGAAAAGGCTCCACGCGTGCGCGGAGCCTTTCCCATCAGGGCTGTGATCTCCCCTATACCTTGTTGGCCGAAGCCGTTTCGCTCACCCATTCCAGCTTGACTTCCTGCGGAATGATGCCTTTTTCGTGGCCCATATTGAGCAGTTTGGCCACCGCTTCGCGGCCGTCGTCGCCGTAGTCCAGGGTGCGCTCGTTCACGTACATGCCAACGAACTTGTCGGCGTCCCTGGCGTCCAGGTCGCGGGCAAACTGCATCGCGTACTCCAGCGCCTGCTCGCGGTTGTCCAGCGCGTGCTGAATGCTGTCGCGCAGCGCCTTGCAGACCTTGGCGATCGTCTCCGGACCCAGATCCTTGCGGATGGCGTTAGCGCCCAGTGGCAGAGGCAGTCCGGTCAACTCGCGCCACCACTTGCCCAGATCGACGATGCGGTTCAGTCCGCTCCTGTCATAGGTAAGCTGGCCCTCGTGGATGATCAGCCCGGCGTCATACTTGCCTTCCAGCACCGCGGGCATGATCTTGTCGAAGGGCACGACCTCGGTCTGAATTCCAGGCGCGAAGAGCTTGAGCGCCAGCACGGCGGTGGTCAGTGTGCCGGGGACGGCGATCTTCAGCTTCTTCACCTCGTCCACCGTGTAGGCCTTGGGAGCGATGATCATCGGGCCATAGCCATCGCCGACGCTGCCGCCGCACGGCATCAGCGCGTAGCGCTCCTGCAGATACGGATAGGCGTGGAACGAGATCGCCGTTACCTCGAAGTAGGCCTCCGCGATCGCCTTGTGGTTCAGCGTCTCGATGTCGCAAAGAACGTGGGTGAACTTGAGGCCGGGCACCCGAACTTTGTTGGTTGCCAGGCCGTAGAACATGAACGCGTCGTCCGAATCCGGACTGTGCGCAATTTTAATTTCGGTCACTTGAGAAGCGCTGGAGCTCATAACCCTTATTTTCCGGGGGCTCAATAGGCCCGCCCATGGAGTGCCAACGATATGCCGCCCTATCCAACCGGAGCAGCGCAAAACTTTCGATCCTCCGGACCCGCTTCGGATCCGCCACAATCATCGCCTGGAGCCGCTACGGCAAGCTCCCATGACTGCTCTCGTGGGCGGCTTCTGCGGAATTCCGTGCCTGTGCCCGCCGCGACTTGAACTGCCACCAGACGCGAACGAACACGGCAATCGCCACTCCGATCAGAGCAGTCAACGACAATGCCAGAATCGCAAAAAGAACCTTGATGATCACAGGGTTCTAGCATATCAGAGTAGAGGCAACCCGTCCGAGTATCCTCGTGCCTGCCGTCTCTTTCCGCAGCCATGGCCCGAAGGTTCTTTGACCGAGAGCGCCTACTCGGGATTCTGGGTATGTTCTCCCACCCACTGGCGGCAACGATTCTCAATTTCGAGACGCTTCTCCGGCGTCAGATTTTGGGCAACTTTGTCGAGTTCCGGCCAATTGTCGCCACCCAAACTTGAGGCTCCCAGGCTCATCCAGAAGTAGGCTTCTGCCTCATCCTTTAGAACACCTTGGCCATTGTGATACGCCGCGCCTAGGTTGTACTGAGCTTGTCCTTCCCCCTGCTCGGCGGCTTTGCGGTACCAGCGAATCGCTTCGGCTTCATCTTTCGCAATGCCTGAGCCATAGTTATACGACCAGCCAAGCGCGCCCTGAGCCTGTGCGAACCCCTGCTCGGCGGCTTTGCGGTACCAGCGGATCGCTTCGGCCTCATCCTTCGCAATGCCCTGCCCATGGGCGTACAGATACCCAATCGTGTACTGAGCCTGAGCGAGTCCCTGGTCCGCGGCCTTGCGCATCCAGCGCACGGCTTCAGCGTCATCCTTCTTTGCAACACCCAGGCCATTGGCATACATGAAGCCAAGAAGCGACTGAGCCGTTGCGGACTCCTGTTCCGCGGCCTTGCGGCACCAGCGAACGGCCTCCGCCTCATCTTTTGAGACGCCTTCGCCAAACAGATACGCATTGCAAAGGTTGCTTTGAGCGTTTGCCAATCCCTGCTCGGCGGCTTTGCGATACCACCCGACAGCCTCGCCGTCATCCTTCGCAACGCCTTGACCGTTATGGTATGCGTCTCCGAGTTTGTTCTGAGCCTTTGGATCTCCGCTCGCGGCCTGCTTGATCAGTTCGGCAGTGCCACCAGTAGGCGGCCAATTGATGCCTTGAGCCGCCATCTGAGCGGAGGTCGAGAGAGTCAACAGGACGGGCAGGAGCCACCGGAAAGAACGACTATCGAAACGCATCACAACACCTCAAGCACTTTGGGTTTCAGGAAAAGATAGCTCCATTTTCGCACTCAAACGCGAATTCCGGAATTCTTTGGTGTGACTGCATTTTAACAATGTGACTGTGTTGAAGAGCGGTTTTCACGCTTGGCCGTCTCGAAACTCGGAACGAGAAAAAGATGAGAAAAAATGGTATGATGTTTGAACATACAAAGTCCCAGCCCGGTCGGGTTCCAAATGTTTTCGCCTCACCGGCAGGCTGATTATCGCATTGAATGAATTATATGTTCACGTACTTACATCCTGACTCCGGCGTAAAGCAGTCTGTCGCCTTTCTTGCTTCTCTCTTTCTGCAGTCTGCGCTGCTCGTAGCGGTTTGTTGCATTCCTGTTTCGCAGATGTCTGGCCCCTCCTTACGCTCACACGTAACGCACTCGTCCTCGGTCACACCGATTTATTTTCACCAAGACACGGCTGCCGCCCCGACTGTCCCTGAGCCTGCGCCACCCGCAGCGCGGATCGCTCCCGTAGTACCCAGGAACGCACCCAGCGCAGTAAGGCCGGACGCCGCGCAGGAAGTGAATACCGAGGCCAAAGCCACAGGTGACACTGCTGGGGATGACAGTTCTGGCACCGGTGACGAACAGGGCCTGGCGCCGTTTTCAAGCTGGCGAATGAACGCCATGTCCAGCGGCTTTGCAGGGATGCACCACCAGATCAAGAATGCTCTGCCGGTCTTCACGCCGGAGCCGCCGATTCTGCATCGTGAGGTTCCGGAGCCTGCTCGCGGAAAAGACGTCGTTTTGGAAGTGGTGATCGATGAACAGGGCTCAATCGTTCAAGCCTCGGTTCTGCAAGGGGCGGGGTACGATTTAGACATGGAGATCATGCAGACGCTTCGCCGGTGGATTTTCGTTCCAGCCAAAATCAATGGCGTTGCAGTCGCCTCGCGTCAGCAACTGCGTTTCCACTTTCCCGGCTAAGAAGTCCTACCTGTGCATCGCCGCTTCCACGTCCTCGGCCGTGTGCGGCAGTTCGGCGGTCAGATTCACCAGCTTACCGCTCTCATCCAGCATCACAATGTCTTCGATCCGCACTCCGATTTTTTCTTCCGGAATATAAATTCCCGGCTCAACCGTAAACACGTCGCCTTTGTTCACCGGCCCCGTGCCCACATCGTGTACCTCCAACCCCACCCGATGCCCTAGTCCGTGAATGAAGTATTGGCCCAGCGGCTTGCCGTGCAGATCGTTGCCATGGCTGTTGATGTAGTCATAGGCAACCTGATAGAGCGAATCCGGCCCGGCTCCACTCAGCGTGCTCTTGCCCGCCACCACGGCCTGCATCACCGCCTGTTGCGCCCCTAGCACCACGTTGTAGATCTCGCGCTGGCGGGCCGTGAAGTGTCCATTCGCCGGCAGCGTGCGCGTAATGTCGCTCGCATACATCGCATACTCGCCCGCCACGTCCATCAGCACCACATCGCCGTCGCGAATCTCATGAGAGTTATCCGAATAGTGCAGCACCGTCGAGTCGAAGCCAGCTCCCACAATCGGCGCATACGCCGGACGCTCGCAGCCGCCATCCTGGAACTTGTACTGCATCAGCGCCGCAATCTGGTACTCAAACAGCCCCGGCCTCATCGCCTTCATCGCCGCCCGATGTCCCGCAATCGAAGCTTGGGTAGCGTGCCGAATCCGTTCGATCTCGCCGCCATCCTTGTGCTTGCGCAACTCCGCGATCTTGTCCTCGATCCCCACATAGGCCACGTAATTAGGAAACGCATTGCTCCGCTTCAGCCATTCCAGCGGAGCCGTCGAGGGAGTCGCCTCCGGTGCCTCGGCCATCGCGGAGTAAATCACCGCTCGCGGCTGCGGCACAATCTGGCGCAGCAGTTCGCGCATCTGGTCCAGGCTCGCCACGCGATCAAAGCCGGTGATTGCCGTAGCATTCACATCGTCTGCGCCCAGCTTTGGCCCGGTCCATTTTTCCTGCGTCAGGTTATGCGCCGGAAGAAAGAGAATCTCGGTGTACGGCCGTGCCGGAGCCTCGCCCTTGGCTTCCACTGCGGGCGCGATCACGACCGCTCCACCCGGCTCTGCCCAGCCCGTCAGGTAGAAGAAATCATTGTCCTGCCGGAAGCCGTAGAGTGCGTTCGGTCCCTCGGCTTCGGTCGCGGCAAACAGCACTGCCACGCCGCCATCCAGCTTTTTGGAGAGCGCAACCCGGCGCGCGCGATAATCCGCTCCCGGTTGGCGGTCGAGCGCAAACAGTCTGGTTGTGAGTACGGAGGCGCCGGACAAAAAAGCGCAGAAGAGAAGCAGCAGCGACAGCGCGCGGAACTTCATGGAAGCCGAGTATAAACTGCGCCCGACGCTCGTGCCGTACGTATTTTTGAGAGTGTCATCCTGCACGAAGTGAAGGACCCCAGCACCACCCAAATCTCCCGCACAGTCTCAAGCTCTTCGGCCAGCAATCGATTTCCAGTACCTCACGAGCCGGAGACCCCATTTCAGGATTGTGAGCTACTTGGCGATTATTCGTCAACAACCGCGTTCCTAGCCGTTGAGCAGTCAAGGAATTCGTGAGTCAGGCTCGTGTTGATCTGGGAATACAGGCCTCTTCATCGCCTTCTCAACTAGCTTGATAACCCCAAACACGATGGCGATATCCAAAATACCCGCCGGCAGCATGCAAACACGCAACCAATTCCTGTTCATCCAAGGAAAATACAGGATAAAAGGAACCTGAAGGGGGACCATTGCAAGGATTGTTATCCAGAACCACGCCCGCCTTCTTAAATCCCAGCGCGCAATCGTTGCAATTAGAAGGATCCAAGTACAAAACATTCCACCTATCCCTTTTCCGGGATATAGATATTCAACCAAGAAACCCATTGGCGATGCGCATAAGAACGACGCTAAAAATCGTATTTTAAGCTGCTCAAAGGAAGATTGCTCGCCATTCACTTCTTTCAATAGACGCTCCGAACAGCACACGGCTAACTACATCGTCCAGAGTACACGATGATACCTATCGCAAACAGGCCAAGTATCCAGCTATCCCGCTGTTTACACTCCCACCGGGAACGGCTTCACATGCTCCGCCTCATTACTGGCGTCGCTGCCCCCGAACAGTTCAAAGCGCCCCTGCAACAGCGACATCAGTCCCGTGTACCAGTAGCCGTACACAAACAGCACCAGGAATGGAACCGTGATGTAGTTCTCGTTGGCAATGGCATACCACACCGTCATTGCAAAATAGCAGCCTACCGCCAGTTCGATCCAGGGAATCGCCCCCAGGCGCTTGCGGTATTTCCGGGCGGCCGCCGCATGGCTCTTCTGGCCCTTGTGCTGCACGCTGTACTTCGGGGTGCGGGCAAAGGCCGACTGTTTCCCCATGAGCGCCTCGATCACTCCCTTGGAATTGGTGATCGTCAATCCGATTCCCAGCGCCATCAGGAAAGGCAAATAGAAGAAGGTCCGCCACCAGCGCGTCGGGTAGAGTTCCTTCTGCGACACCAGGTAAAAGCTCGATATGGAAAACGTCGAAGCCAGAAACAGCGGGATGTCGATGTACATCATCTGAAACCATCCCTGGTAGAAGCGAATGATCATCGCCGGCAGCAGCAGCACCGAGAGCATGATCATCAGCGGGTAGCTCAGATTCGCCGTCAGGTGGTACCACGCCTCGATCTTCTCCCTTCGGCTCACCGGCGACTTCATCAACTTTGGCAGATCCTTGATCGCGCACTGAATCAAGCCCTTGGCCCAGCGCACCTGCTGCGTCTTGAAGGCCGTCATTTCAATTGGCAGCTCCGCCGGGCACTCCACATCCTGCAGGTAGAGGAATTGCCAGCCCTTCAGTTGACTGCGATAGCTCAGGTCGGTGTCTTCGGTCAGCGTGTCATGCTGCCAGCCCCCCGCCTCTTCGATGGCCCGGATGCGCCACATCCCCGCCGTACCGTTGAAGTTGAAGAACACTCCCGCCCGCGAGCGTCCGCCGTGCTCCAGCACAAAGTGCCCGTCCAGCAGGATTGCTTCCACTTCGGTCAGGAACGAGTAGTGCCGGTTGATGTGGGTCCAGCGCGTCTGCACCATGCCGATATGAGGCTCGGCAAAGTGGTGGATCACCTTCATCAGCCAGTCGCTGTGCGGAGTGAAGTCGGCGTCAAAGATGGCGACATACTCGCCCTTGGCCGTCTTCAGTCCATGTTCCAGCGCGCCCGCCTTAAAGCCGGTGCGGTCGGTTCGGTGGATGTGAACGATGTCGTGTCCCAGTGCGCGGTAGCGGGCCACCACGTCCGCGGCCACCCCCACCGTCTCGTCGGTCGAGTCATCCAGCAACTGGATGTCCAGCAGATCGCGTGGGTACTCCAGCTTGCAGATCGACTCCACCAGCCGGTCCACCACAAACTGCTCGTTGAAGATGGGCAACTGGATGGTCACCCGCGGCAGTTGGGCGAACGTCGATTTCGGCGCCGTCGTCTTGTTCTTGCGATGCTTGTAGTACATCCACACCAGTTGATAGCGGTGGAAGCCATAGCTGGCCAGAATCACCAGTACGATGAAGTAGGGAATCAGTAGCGCCTGGTCGAAGCCGTTGGTGTGGTATAGCCCCTTGAATGCGGGGTTCGTCTGCTTCTGCAAGAACTGAACAACCGGGTTGGGCCGGGGTGTGAGCGCGATCATGGCCGCAAATTGAGTAATCAAGGCGGATCCCGAAGAGCTGGATTAGGCCGGATGCGAGAATTTCCCGGAAAACTTGATTGTACCCGAATCGCCCCCCACCTTCGCACCCAGGCCGCTCACATTCTTTTGCCCGGAGCGCCTCCGCTACCTGACTGTCGCCGCTACTTGTTCAGGATTGCTTTTCCGCCCGCTCCGCCACCGCATCTGGACGGGTCGTGGGTACTCTAGCCTCCGCGTAGCCCCGCTTTCGCCCCCAGCTTTGGATTTTTCAGAAATTCTCCTCCCGTTGTGAGATAGGTCACAGCCACATGTGGCCCTGCCGTAGTCGAATGTGCGTTGCGAATCAAGACGCATGCGGCAAAAAAGCGCAAAACCAACTCTGATTAGACCCGGAAGCGGTTCTGGCGCGCATTTCCGCTATATTCCCTGGAGGACCGTTTCATGAGTCGGACCAAAGTGACCATCGACGGCAACGAAGCCGCCGCTTACGTCGCACATAAGACAAACGAAGTCATCGCTATCTACCCCATCACTCCTTCGTCCGGCATGGGCGAACTCAGTGATCAGTGGTCCTCCGACGGCCAGACCAACATCTGGGGTTCGATTCCTCAAGTAGTGGAGATGCAGAGCGAAGGCGGTGCCGCGGGAGCCCTTCACGGCGCCCTGCAGGGTGGCAGCCTTGCCACCACCTTCACCTCGTCGCAAGGTCTCCTGCTCATGATTCCCAACATGTATAAGATCGCCGGCGAGCTTACCCCGTGCGTCATCCATGTGGCCGCGCGCTCGGTCGCCGCCCAGGGACTTTCCATCTTCGGCGACCACCAGGACGTCATGGCCGTGCGCCAGACCGGATGGGCGCTGCTGGCTGCCAACAATGTCCAGGAGGTCATGGACACCGCTCTCATCGCCCAGGCCGCAACCCTCGAGGCGCACGTTCCTTTCGTACATTTCTTTGACGGCTTCCGCACCTCGCACGAGGTCTCCAAGGTCGAGGAGCTTACCAAGGACGATATGCGCGCCATGCTGCCCGAGAAGTTCATCAGCCAGCATCGCCTCCGCGCCCTCTCGCCTGACCATCCAGTTCTTCGCGGCACCGCGCAGAATCCCGATGTCTATTTCCAGGCGCGCGAGACCGTCAATCCTTACTACCTCGCCGTGCCCACCATCCTGCAGAATGCGATGGACCGTTTCGCCGGGATCGCCGGACGCCAGTACAAGCTCTTTGAATACGTCGGCGCGGCCGATGCCGAACGCGTGGTCATTCTCATGGGCTCGGGCTGCGATGTCGCCGAAGAGGCCGTGAATTACCTGGCCGCCCAAGGAGAAAAGGTCGGCGTCCTCAAGATTCGCCTGTTCCGTCCTTTCTCCACCGAGCACTTCCTCGCCGCGCTTCCGGCTACGGCGCGCACCCTCGCCGTACTCGACCGCACCAAGGAGCCCGGCTCCCTTGGCGAGCCGCTCTATCAGGAAGTCTTGACCTCCCTGGCCGAGAGCGTTGCTGCCGGAAAAATCGCAGCCATGCCCCGCGTCGTCGGCGGCCGTTACGGGCTTTCCTCCAAAGAGTTCACCCCCGCCATGGTCAAGGCCGTCTTTGACAATCTTTCCCAGCCGGTCCCGCGCAATCACTTCACCGTCGGAATCAATGACGATGTGACCCACACCTCGCTTGCCTTCGATCCCAAGTTCTCCGCCGAAGATCCGCGCACGGTTCGCGCCCTCTTCTTCGGACTCGGCGCCGATGGCACCGTGGGCGCCAACAAGAACTCCATCAAGATCATCGGCGAAGACACGGAAAACTATGCTCAGGGCTACTTCGTCTATGACTCGAAGAAGTCCGGCTCCGTCACCACCTCGCACCTGCGCTTCGGCCCGAAGCCGATTCGCTCCAGCTACCTGATCACGCGCGCCAGCTTTGTCGCCTGTCACCAGTTCAACTTCCTCGAGCGCATTGACGTGCTCCGCCATGCCCAGGAAGGTGCGGTCTTCCTCCTTAACAGCCCGTTCGGCAAGGATGAGGTCTGGGATCAACTGCCCCGTCCCGTACAGCAGCAGATCATCTCCAAGAAACTCCAGTTCTACGTCATCGATGGTTACAGCGTGGCCAAGGAAACCGGCATGGGCCAGCGCATCAACACCATCATGCAGACCTGCTTCTTCGCCATCAGCGGCGTGCTCGAGCGCGACGAGGCGATCGAGGCCATCAAGAAGGCGATCAAGAAGACCTACGGTAAGCGTGGCGAGGATGTGGTCCAGAAGAACTTCGCCGCCGTCGATAGCACCCTCGCCAATCTCCATCGCGTCGAGGTTCCGGCCCAGACCTCCAGCAAGGTCGAGCTTCGTCCGCCGGTTCCCTCCCAGGCTCCTGAGTTCGTGCAGAATGTTCTGGCGACCATGATCCTCGGCGACGGCGACAATGTCCCGGTCAGCATGCTCCCCGCCGATGGAACCTATCCCACCGGAACCGCGCAGTGGGAGAAGCGCAACATCGCCCTGGAAGTTCCCGAATGGGACGAGGCGCTCTGCATCCAGTGCGGCAAGTGCGTGCTCGTCTGCCCCCACGCCGTCATCCGCGCCAAGGTCTATCCCAGCGATCTGCTGGCCTCGGCCCCGCAGGGCTTCAAGTCCGCCGAGCCCAAGTGGAAGCAGTTTGCAAACTACAAGTACTCCCTGCAGGTTGCGGCCGAAGACTGTACCGGATGCGCTCTCTGCATCGAGGCCTGCCCCGTCAAGTCCAAGAGCGAGGTCAAGCGCCGTGCCATCAACATGGTCCCGCAGCCTGAGCTTCGCGAGCGCGAAGCACGCAACTGGGATTTCTTCCTCACCTTGCCCGAGACTCCGCGCGAGCAGCTTGCGCTCAGCCAGATCAAGGATGTGCAGCTCCTCCAGCCGCTCTTCGAGTTCTCCGGCGCCTGCGCTGGTTGCGGCGAAACTCCGTACATCAAGCTGCTCACCCAGCTTTTCGGAGATCGCGCCGTCATTGCCAACGCCACTGGTTGCTCCTCGATCTACGGCGGCAATCTGCCCACCACGCCGTACTCCCAGAACAACGAAGGCCGCGGCGTTGCCTGGTCCAACTCGCTCTTTGAGGACAATGCCGAATTCGGTCTTGGCATCCGCCTATCGATCGACAAGAATCGCGATTATGCGCGCGAGTTGCTGATCCGCCTCGCCGCAAAGCTGCCCGAAGAGCTGGTGAAAGCGCTGCTCCTGAAGTCCGATGGCGGCGAAGCCGCGATTGCCGCGCAACGCCAGCGCGTCGTCCAACTCAAGCAGGCATTGGCAACGCTCAATGTAGCCGAAGCCCGCGCCCTGCTTGACGTTGCCGACAATCTGGTGGACAAGTCGGTCTGGATCGTTGGTGGCGATGGCTGGGCCTATGACATTGGCTTCGGCGGTCTCGATCACGTCATGGCCTCCGGACGCAACGTCAACATCCTGGTCCTCGATACCGAGGTCTACTCCAACACCGGCGGCCAGATGTCGAAAGCCACTCCGCGCGCCGCGGTCGCCAAGTTCGCCGCCGGCGGCAAGGGGCGTCCCAAGAAGGATCTTGCGCTCATGGCCGCCAGCTACCCGGCCTACGTGGCGCGCATTGCCATGGGCTTCAGTGACGCCCAGACCCTCAAGGCCTTCAACGAGGCCGAAGCCTTCAATGGTCCGTCGCTCATCGTCGCCTACAGCCATTGCATCGCTCACGGCTATGACCTGGTCGACGGACTCGAGCAGCAGAAGCTTGCCGTCCAGAGTGGACACTGGCCGCTCTTCCGCTTTAACCCCGATAGCGCGCCAGGCCAGGCCGACTTCGTCCTCGACAGCCGGGCGCCCAGCATTCCGCTTGAGAAGTACATCTACAACGAGACCCGCTATACCATGCTGCGCCAAGCCAATCCAGAGGCGGCAAAGCTCCTTCTCGCCGAAGCCCAGCAGGATGCGGTCGCACGCTGGAAGGGTTACGAAGCTTTGGCGCAAACCTCCGCCGCCGCAGCAGCCGAAGAACTCGCTGCGACTGCGACGGCCGGAAAGGGCGGTCAGTAATGATCGATCTATCCACAAAGTACCTTGGACTTGAACTTCGCAATCCGCTCGTCGTCGCCGCCTCGCCTTTGTGCAAGGAGATCGCGAATCTGCGCCACATGGAGGACGCCGGCGCCAGCGCCATCGTTCTCCACTCGCTCTTCGAGGAGCAGATCAACATCGAGTCCAATGAACTCGACCGTTATCTCTGGGACGGCACCGATGTCAGCGCCGAGAGCACCTCGATGTTTCCCGATCTCGCCAACTACAACATCGGTCCCGACGGCTACCTCGAACACATTCGCCAAGCCAAGCAGGCGGTTGCGATTCCGGTCATTGCATCGCTCAACGGAGTCTCGCGCGGAGGCTGGGTCAGCTACGCCCGCGAGGCGGAGCAGGCCGGCGCCGATGCCCTCGAACTAAACGTCTACTTCATCCCCGCCGATCCCAGCTCCACGGGCGACGAGGTGGAGAAACTTTATGTCGACTTGGTCACCGAGGTCCGCCGCACCGTCTCCATCCCGGTGGCGGTAAAAGTCGGTCCCTTCTTCAGCTCCTTCGCCAACATGGCGCAGCGCCTGGAAGCGGCCGGCGCCAACGCCATCGTTCTCTTCAACCGCTTCTACCAGCCGGACTTCGATCTCGATGCGCTTGAGGTCAAGCCCTCGCTCACTCTCTCCCGCAGCGACGAGTTGTTACTGCGCTTGCATTGGACGGCGATCCTCTATGGTCACCTCCACGCCGACATCGCCATCACCGGCGGCGTTCACACGGCGGTGGATGTAATCAAGTCGATGATGGCCGGAGCCAAGGTCACCATGCTCGCCTCGGCTCTGCTTCAGAACGGCATCAGCTACCTGCGCCCGCTGCGCAATCAACTCGAAGCCGCTCTGGAACTGCACGAGTACGAGAGCATCAAACAGATGCAGGGCAGCATGAGCCAGAAGAACGTCCCGAACCCCAAGGCATTCCAGCGCGCCAACTATATGAAGGTGCTCTCCAGCTACGCCTTGAAGTAGGACACTAAGCACTTTGATGGACTCGGGAGCGGCCCAGTGCCGCTCCCTTATTTTCGCCATATCGCGCCCATGCTGGTCTGGTGATCGACCACGAGATCACAGTCCATGCCTGCGAACTCGTATTTCTTGAGCCTGCATGCATCCATCCTCCAAGCTTCCGTCATCTATGTAAGGTCAAACAGAATTCATAACGGAGGAGTAAATTTTATGAAGAGTATGGTTGGAATGTTTGCAGTGCTGTTGTTCGTAACCACATTGTCCATGGGCCAGAATTCGCAATTGCCATTTCCGCAGGCTGCTAACCCAGCCCTGGAAAACGGCGCATACGCACCTGCGGTCGTGTTTCAGCCTCAGAACTCGCCATCTGCAATGGCGGCCAACGTAGGCGGCGCGACTATCGAGATCGCACCGTTCCGGAGCAATCGGATCGACAACGGCTCGCCATTTCCAATGGCCGCCAACCCATCGATGGGAACCGGCACGATTGCAGAGACACCCTTCGTCGGGGAGCGGCGCCATAAGGACAACGGCTCGCCATTTCCAATGGCCGCCGACCCAGCAAGAACGAATTGGTAAGAAGCAGTCGTGAACTAAACAACGTGAACCAGAATTGGAATCCCACATCCGCCGCAGTTGACGAATGTGGGATTCCACTAGGCGTATGCAGCCCCTCGAATTCGCCTTAGAATTCGGTAGTGGGCTAATTAGCCCATTATCTAGAATTCCGCTTTTCTCTCCTCGCTTCGCCACCTGATATGATTCCTAGTTTGCTGATTCACCCTAGGAGTTAGTTACATGACTCGTCGCATTCTCGTCCTCATGGCGTTGTTCTGCACTCTTGCCGCATTTTCCTCCGCCGATGAAGGCATGTGGCTCTTCAACAAGCCACCCAAAGAGCCGATAAAGAAAGACTACGGCTTCACCGTCACCGCTCCCTGGCTCGATCATCTCCGTCTCGGCTCGGTGCGTTTTAACAACGGTGGCTCGGGCTCTTTTGTCTCTGCCGACGGACTCACCTTCACCAATCATCATGTCGGCCGCGAGTGCCTGCAGCAGCTCTCCACCGAAAAGAAGGACTACATCAAGGAAGGCTTCTACGCCGCAACCCAGGCCGAGGAAGGCAAGTGTCCCGACCTCGAACTCAACGTCCTGGTCAGTATCGAGGATGTCACCGCCGCCGTGCAGTCTGCCGCCAAGCCCGGCATGAGCGACGCCGAAGGCGCGCAGAAACTGCGCGAGAAGATGTCTGCTATCGAAAAGCATTGCACCGAAAAGAGCGGCCTGCGCTGCGACGTCGTGACCCTCTACGCCGGAGGAATGTACAACCTGTACAAGTACAAGAAGTACACCGACGTGCGCGTTGTCTTCGCGCCCGAAGCGCAGATGGCGTTCTTTGGCGGCGACCGCGACAACTTCGAGTATCCCCGCTACGACCTCGACGTGACCTACTTCCGCGTCTATGAGCACGACCAGCCGGTGCACCTCTCCGACTACCTGCATTGGTCGCCCACCGGAACCAAGGACGGCGATCTGGTCTTTGTCTCCGGACATCCCGGCGGCACCGAGCGTCTGCTCACCATGGCCGAACTGAACTTTCTGAAAGACGTGCAAACCCCATACGCGATCGACCTGCTTACCCGCCGCGACAAGGTGCTGCATGAGTACGCCGCGCAGTCGGCGGAAAACCTGCGCGTCGCCGGCGACGATATCTTCGGCGTGGAGAACTCGCTGAAGGCTTACAAGGGCCGTCGCGGCGGGCTCGATGACAAAGAACTGATGGGGAAGAAAGCCGCGGCCGAGCAGAAGTTGCGCGCCGCCGTCGATGCCGACCGCAAGCTCAAGTCCGCCTACGGCGCGGCGTGGGACGAAGTTGCCAAGGCCGTGGAGGTTCGCAAGCAACTCTTCCTCCCGCACACGTTCATCGAGCGCGGCATCGGCTTCAATGCCGCGCTCGCGCAGTATGCCCGCACCCTCGTTCGCGTGACGGCGGAGAAGCAGAAGCCGAATCCGCAGCGCCTGCGCGAATTCACCGAAGCGCGTCTACCCTCGCTGGAACAGCAGTTGTTCTCCACCGCTCCCATCTATCGCTCGCTTGAGGTGGCCACGCTCACCGCGTCGCTGGAACTGATGCAAGAAAAACTCGGTGCCGACGACCCCACGGTGAAGCGCGCGCTCAACGGCAAGACCGCAGCCGAAGCAGCCAAGGCATACATCGACGGCAGCAAGCTCGACGACCCAGCGGTGCGCAAGCAACTCTACGAAGGCGGAGCCAACGCCGTCGCGCAGAGCACCGATCCGCTGATCGTGCTGATGCGCGAGATCGATCCTCGCGCCCGCGAGTTGCGCAAGCAATACGACGACAAAGTGGACGCGGTCCTTCGCCTCAACTCGACCAAGATTGCGAAGGCGCGCTTCGCCGTGTTGGGCGCCAACAGCTATCCAGACGCCACCTTCACCCTGCGCCTCAGCTACGGAGCCATCAAGGGCTACGAGGAGAACGGCGCGCACATTGCTCCCTACACCACCATGGGCGGAGCCTTTGAACACGCCACCGCCAACGGCAACAAAGGCGACTTCGAATTGCCCGAAAGCTGGAACGCCGCCAAGAGCAAACTCGATCTGGAGACGCCGCTGAATTTTGTCCACACCTCCGACATCATCGGCGGCAACTCGGGTTCGCCCACGGTGGACCGGAAGGGCGAAGTGGTGGGCATCATCTTCGACGGCAACATCGAGTCGCTGCCGTGGGATTTCGCCTACGACGACCGGGTGGGCCGAGCCGTCTCCGTGGACTCGCGCGCCATCCTGGAAGCGATCCGCAAAATCTATCGCGCTGACTCGCTCGCCGAGGAACTGGTGAACGGTCACCAGACCAAAGCCGCGCCTGCGACAAGGTAGATTTGCAATCCGGCTTCGGTGTCAAAGCGGACCGCCTGGAATAAATCGGGCGGTTCGTTTTTTGCAAACGATTCACCTTTCAGGCAATCGTTTGTCGGCAGGGTGTTTACTTTGCGGTTAATCGCTTCCGACCCTCGCAAACGATTGATCGAGTAGTTACGCCGCCGCCAAAAACGATTATCAGTTTCGTCAATCGTTTGCGCCGCTCCGGTCTACAATCGGTAACAGCCCGAATATGCCGCGCACCTACTTCCATGTCGATATGGACGCCTTTTTTGTCTCGGTGGAGGAGCTCTACGATCCTTCGCTGAAAGGCAAGCCGGTGGTCGTGGGCGGACGCGCCGATCAGCGCGGAGTGGTCGCCGCCGCATCCTACGCGGCGCGCAAGTTCGGCGTGCACTCGGCGATGCCGCTGCGCGAGGCCGCCCGTCTCTGTCCGCAGGCGGTCTTTCTGGAAGGCCATCCAGAGCGCTACCGCGAGTCGTCGGCGGCGGTGCGGCGCGTGCTCCTGCAGTTCACCCCGGTAGTGGAGATGGCCTCCATCGACGAAGCCTATCTCGACATGACGGGCACCGAGCGGCTGCACGGACCCGCGATGAAGTCCGCGGATTTACTGCACCAAACGATGAAACGCGAAACGCGGCTGAACTGTTCGGTCGGCATCGCCGCGGCGCGCGTGGTGGCCAAGGTTGCCAGCGATCAAGCCAAGCCCAACGGCGTGCTGCAAATTCTTCCCGGACTGGAAGCCAGCTTCCTGGCGCCGCTCGACGTGCGGCGGCTGCCCGGCGTGGGCAAGGTCACCGAGGAACGCCTGCGCCAGTTCGGGGTGCGCACCATCGGCGACCTGGCCGGGCTCACCGAATCCGCGCTGGGCACCAGGATCGGCGACGGCCTGGCGGCGCTGATAGAAAAGGCGCGGGGACACGACGCGGGCGGATGGTATGACGAAGAAGTTGGCGGCAACGACGAGCCAAAGTCGATCAGCCACGAGCACACCTTCAACCGCGACGAGCGCGACCCGGCGGCGCTGGCGTCCATGCTGGCGCGGCTCACCGAGATGGTCTGCCGCCGCTTGCGCGAACATCAACTGCACGCGCGCAAGGTGCAGATCAAGTTGCGCTACTCGGACTTCACCACCTACACGCGCGGGCACACTCTGGAGCGCGCCACCCAACTCGACGCCGAGGTGCTGGAGATCGTGCGCGAGTTGTTCCGCGCCAACTGGGAGCAGGGGCGCGCCGTGCGCCTGATCGGAGTGCAGACCAGCGCGCTGGAAGCCGGCAGCGGGCAGATGGATTTGCTGGTCAGCGCGCAGGAGACGCGGCTGAAACAGGCGATGCATGCAGTCGATGCGCTACGCGATCGCTTTGGAGAATCCGCGGTTTCACTGGCGAGCGGAATGAGCGCGCGATTCCGCGAGCGTACCCAAGAGAATCCGGCGGCGCTTCCGGGCAAAGAGCCGAGGGCAAAGCGCGAGCCCGGAACATAACCTCTACTGCTGGCCTCTACGGCTGGCGGCTGTTCTCCTTCAGAACCTCACTGCTCCAGCGGCAGGCTTCGCGGTGCCCCTTCCAGACCATATCTTCCGGCAGCCCGCGCTCGCCGGCGATGGCGGATATTTCCTCCCACGCGCCGCGCTCGCAGCAGATGGTCAGCCGCAGCAGCTTGCCAAGGGAGTTGTCCAAACCGCGCAGCGCGTCCTTGCACTGCGCGGTGAGGGGCAGCCGCGCGATCACGGCTTCCATCGGGCAGTCGAGGATTGCGTCCATCAGCGACATGATCCCGACCATGAATGCTCCGCTGGAGTCATCTCCGGTGGCGGTGGCGAGAGCCTCACAGGCCCGCGCGCGGCTGAGCGCGCTGGAGATCAATTCACCGGGGCAATCGTCGGAGATGGAGATGGCCACCACGATCGAAACCCACTTCTGGATCTCACGCTGGCCCAATAACGAGAGCGCGTGCCGGATGGAACGGATGGGAAAGAGACCGAACGCGGCGGAGTTCAAATAGCGCAGCAGGCGGTAACAGAGCGAGGGCTCCCGCAGGATGGCCCGCTCCAACTCGTTCACTTCGTAGGACTCGCTGTTGGCGATACTGAGCACGTGAACGTAGGAGAGCTTGGAGCTGGGGATGTCCTGCATCTTAAGCGATTGCGGCTTGCAGAAAAAATATCCCTGGAAGTAGTGATAGCCGAGGCGCAGGGCGAACTGGAATTGCTCGTGGGTCTCGACCTTTTCCGCCAGCAGCCGGATGCCACGGCGGCGCATGTCGGCGGCGATCCCGGCCTGGCGCGCGGCGTCAGTGGCCAGAAAGTCCACCTTGACGATGTCGGCGAATGGCAACAGGCGCATGGTGTCAGGGGTCGGAACGTAGTCATCGAGCGCGATGAGATAGCCGGCGCGGCGCAGACGGTCGCAGGCCGCGATCACTTCCTCGTCGGCAATCACATCCTCCAACACCTCAATCACGACGCGGTCGCGGGGCAGCAGGGTGATGACGTCTTGCACCAGGACGTTGCGGGTGCAGTTGATAAAGGCGGGGTAGGCGCCGGTGAGCGTCGTGGAGCCGGAGAACAGGGAGAGGTCGATGGTCTGACAGGAGGCCAGGTCAGGATCACTGTATTGAAAAAAGTTATCAGGACCGGAGCGGAACAGCAGTTCGTAACCATAGGTATCCTGGTCGCGATTCAGGATCGGCTGGCGCGCGATGTAGCGCAGGCAAGCCGGCGATTCGGCGTCGATGAGCACCTGGGGCGGGGGCGGAGGATCAGGACCGGTTTGTGGAGAGGTGCTCACATCCCAGATGTACCATGCTTGCCGGCGGGGGCGGATGAATTTGTGCGATGCGGGCGGGAAGTCTTATCCGGATGAAGCCATTTTGAGAGACGGCTCCACTTTGGAACCGGAGCAAGTTTTCTTGGAACGTGTTTCCCTAGGAGGCCGGTTCAGATGATTGAACTCTGACTCGAATGCGTTTTGTGTGCATCTGCGTGATCCCAGACTCATCTTCGGCAGGCGGTGTTTTCAGCTTCCCAAAAGCGCGTGAAGATGAAATGGAAAGTGCCTCATGATCCACGGGACCGCCATCGCCAGCACTGAAACCGTCATGCCCGCCACGGCCATTGCCAAAGATGCAGTCGAAGCCTGCAGGTCGTGTTCTTTGAGCAGACGCGCGGTGCCGAAACCGTGTGCGGATGTTCCCATAGCCGCGCCCATTGCCAAGTGGTGTTTCACTCCGCAGAAGCGCAGGATCTCCGGCCCCATAAGATTTCCGATGATGCCGGCCACCAGCGCCATGGCCGCTGCGATCTCCGGAAAGCCGTGCAACTCGCGAGCAATTTCCATTGCAATCGGAGTTGTCACCGACTTTGGTACTGCGCTCGCGATGAACTCTTTGGGTGCGCCCATCCAAGCCGCGCAAACTCCCGCCGTGATCATGCCCACGACCGAACCCACGCCGATAGCCACGGAAAGCGGCAGCGCTGCTGTACGCAGTTTTTTTCCGTTCTTATACATCGGAACACCCAGCGCGATCACTGCCGGTCCCAGCAGATAGGTGATCATGTCGCCGCCGATGGCGTAGTTTTCCAGCGGAATGTGCAGCAGCTTTACCGTCAGCATGAGCCCGATGCAGGTCGTGATCAGCGGATGCGCCCAACTCAATTTCTTCTGTAGCAACAATCCCGCAGCATAGAAGATCACGGTAATGCTGACGCCAAAGACAGGGGAAGCGGTGAAGGCATTCATTCCGTGACCGCGCCTTCTTTGTGCAGCAGAAGCTCAGCCACCAATCCAGTTGTCAGCATGACGGCCAGAGTGCTGACCACAATGCTCACCGACAGCGCGGCCCAGTTCGCCTTGATCATGGGAGCCAGCCGGATGGTCAACACCGTCATCGGAACGAAGAACAGCAACATGTGCTTTAGCAGGAAACTCGTGGTGGATTCCACCCACTCCAGTTTGATCCAGCCCAGAAACAATGAAGCGGTAAACAGGACCAAGCCAATGACCGCGCCCGGCATGGGGACACCGAGGGCGTGAGCCACTGCACCGGCAAATTGAAACGCGCCTAAAATCGCAAAACCCCTCATGTAACGTACGATAACGCAACTGGTAAGACCAGTCAACTATGTATTCAGCGTGCTACGATTAAAAAATGATCGGTTCCGGGGTCTCCTCCTTTTCCAAGGTGCGCTCTACGCGCGCCCACGAACTTATCGTGGAGCAACTGCAGCACCTTATCCTTAGCGGAAAGCTGGCGCCAGGCTCGCGTCTGCCTTCCGAACGGGCCATGATGACCGAGTTTCAGGTTAGCCGCCCGACGGTGCGCGAAGCTCTCCGGGTGGCCGAAAGCATGGGCCTGATCTCGGTGCGGCACGGCGATCCCGGAGGCCCCAAGGTGTTGGGCACTCCGAGCATTGGGATCACGCGGGTGTTCGACAGTCTGCTGCAATCAGGCTGCACTTCTGCTCTGGAACTGCTGGAGATGCGCGTTATGCTGGACTCGGCGGCGGCTGCGTTGGCCACTACACAGCCCAAGCGCCGTCTCTCCAACCTGCTTGAGGTGCTCCGGCAGATGCAAGCCACAACCGACCTGCATGCCTTCGCGGAACTGGACACGAACTTTCATGAAGCGGTGATCGTGGCAAGTGGAAATCGTCTCTTCCATCTAGTCTTTCAGGCTCTGAAGGAACCCATCCGTTCTCTGATCGAGCATAGCCTCAGAGCTGCTCCGAAGCAGAGCCGCGCGGAAACCCTGCAGCATCACGCCGCCATCGTCGAGGCCATCCAGAAAGGCGACGCAAGCCGGGCCGCAAGCGCCGTGCGCGCCCACCTCAGTGAGTTCTACCTTCCCATCCTGCCGGCTCAGGACAAACTGCGCATCAAGACCTTTCTGCAAGCGATGGAAAAATAGGCGGGACTCCGTCGGAAAAGCGAACGCGTGGGATTCTATCTCCGCGCTTCTGCATTGGCTGCTTCTGGATTACGCTCAGGGCTGCTCGGGAAACGTGCTTTAGGAACCCGCCGCGGCGGCCATGAGACCGCAAGGGTGGAGGCGGGTGCGCAGGTCTGAGATCACGTCGGCGAGAATCTGGTCGAGGTTGCGGCGCGGCTGGAAGTTGAAGGCGGCCTGGGCCTTGGCAATATCAGGCAGGCGGCGCTGCATATCTTCGAAGCCGGGTGCGTAGGCCTGCTCATATGGGAGGTGAACGATGGGACTGCTGGAGGCGGTGGCCTGCCATACGAATTGCGCAAGCTGATTGATGCTGATTTCCGAGGTGCTGCCGAGGTTATAGATTTCGCCGATGGTCGAGTCATGGCGGGCAATCGCGCAAAGACCTTCGACGATGTCGTAGACATGGGTGAAGCAGCGCGACTGCTCGCCGCTGCCGTAGACGGTGATGGCTTCGCCGAGCAGCGCCTGGCGGACGAAGGTGGGCAGCACCATGCCGTAACGGCCGCTCTGGCGCGGGCCCACGGTGTTGAAGAAGCGGACGATGGTGACCGGCAAGCGGGACTGGCGATGCCAGGCGAGGGCAAGAAACTCGTCGATGGCCTTGGAGCAGGCGTAGCTCCAGCGGCTGAGGCTGGTAGGTCCGAGCACGAGATCGCCGTCCTCGCGGAAGGGCAAGTGCGTGGACTTGCCGTAGACCTCGGAGCTGGAGGCAATTACGGTTCGCCGCGACTGTGCCGCGGCCAGGCGCAGAAGCAGCTCGGTTCCGGCGACATTGGTTTCAATCGTCTCCACCGGCTCTTCGATGATGCGCTTGACGCCGACGGCGGCGGCGAGGTGGTAGACGATCTCGGTGTCCGCGATGAGGGAGGAGAGAAGCTCGCCGTTGAAGATGGAATTGTGATGAAAGGTGAATCGGGGGTTGGCGAGGTGATGCTCAATGTTGGCGACCGCCCCGGTGGAGAGATCGTCCAGCACGACCACCTGGTGGCGCTGACTAAGCAAGGAATCGGCTAGGTGGGATCCGATGAATCCGGCCCCGCCCGTGATGAGAACGCGCATCTCGACTCCTTTGCTCAATTATAAGGTAGGAGCGCGAATTTGTGCGGCAGGTTAGAATGTGCAGCATGATTCTAAAGAGCGATGACGCGGATTTATTCTATGAAGTAAGGGGCGAGGGACCCGATGTCGTGATGGTGCATCCGTTTCCCTCGGATCACGATTACTGGCTGCCGCTGACGCGGCATTTGGAGTCGCGCTTCCGGCTGGTGATGCCGGACCTGCGCGGGCTTGGGCGCTCGGGCGTTGGCACGGGCGCATCCACGATGCCCAGGCTGGCTGCGGACCTGCTGCGGCTGTGCGACGAGTTGAAGATTGGACGCGCCGCATTCGTGGGATGCTCGGTGGGAGGATATACCCTCTTCGAGTTCTGGCGGCGTTCGCGCGAGCGGGTGAAGACCTTAGTGCTAATGGATACAAAGCCCGGCGCCGACACCGATGAGGGCCGCGTGGCGCGGCTGAAGAACGCGGACGAGGTTTTGCAGAAGGGGCCGGAGTGGGCTATTGAGCAGTTGCTGCCGAAGCTGCTAGGGCCGGTGACGATGAGCTCGCGGCTGGACGTGGTGGAGCAGGCGAAGGCAACCATGCGGCAGGCTAGCGCGGCAGGGATCTCCGCTTTGCAGCGCGGCATGGCCGAGCGCATCGACAGCACAGCCACGCTGGCCGAGATTGACGTGCCGACGCTGGTGCTGGGAGGAGAAGACGATGTGCTTACTCCGGTCAGCGAGTTGGACCGGATGGCGAAGGGGATTCGCGGGGCCGAGCTGAAGATCGTGGGCCGGGCCGGACATTTCGCCTCCTTCGAGCAGCCCGACGAAGTGGGACCGATGGTGCGCGAATTCCTGGAGCGCAACGGGCGCTAGGCGGAAGCGGAATTTATATTTCACCTTTATGGGCACCCTGCGGCGCGATGTAGGCCGCCGGAGCGAAGATGAGGACAACTCGATGGATGTAAAAGTAAGCGCGGCAAAACAGATCCGGGGCAGCGTACGGACGGCGGGAGACAAGTCGGTTTCACACCGCTATGCGATGCTGGCCGGGATTGCCGAAGGCACGTCGGAGTTTGAAAACTTTTCCAGCTCGGCCGACTGCGCCAGCACGCTGGCTTGCATGGAAGCCTTGGGCGCGAAGGTGCGGCGCAATGGCAATCGCGTGGAAGTGGATGGAGTTGGGGGCGCGCTGTCGGCTCCGGCGCGGGAGTTGGACTGCGGCAACAGCGGTTCAACGATGCGGATGTTGAGCGGCGTGGTGGCGGCGCACCCGTTTACCAGCGTGATGAGCGGCGATGCGTCGCTGAGTAAACGTCCGATGCGCCGGGTGATCGACCCCTTGCAAAAGATGGGAGCGCGGATCGAGTCGCACGATGGCTGCGCGCCGCTGACGATTCACGGGGCGAAGCTGAAGGCGATGGAGTATCAGCCTCCGGTGGCCAGCGCACAGGTGAAGAGCTGCGTGCTGCTGGCCGGACTGTTTGCCGAGGGCGAGACAACCGTGATCGAGCCGGTGCGTACGCGCGACCATACCGAATTGGCACTGAGGGCCTTCGGCGGCGAGGTGGTGCGCGACGGCCCGCGGGTGAGCGTGCGCGGAGGACAGAAGCTGCGCGCGGTGAAGGGTTACGTGCCGGGCGACCTGTCGTCGGTGACGTTCTTTCTCTGCGCGGCGGCGCTGTTTCCGGGCTCCAGCCTGGTGGTGGATTCGGTGCTGCTGAATCCGACCCGCTCGGTGGTGCTGGATGTGCTCTCGGGCATGGGGGTGAAGATCAGCTTCCTCAAGATGGAGGATCAGTACGGCGAGCTGATTGGGACGATGCAGGCCGAGGGGGGAGTCTTCCAGGGCGGAGTGATTCGCGGCGCCCAGAGCGCGGCGTTGATCGACGAGCTGCCGGCGATTGCCGCCGTGGCTCCGTATAGCGCCAAGGGAGTGGAGATACGCGATGCGGCCGAGTTGCGGGTGAAAGAGTGCGACCGCATCGACGCCGTGGTTCGCAATCTGCGCGCGATGGGCGCGGACGTGGAAGAGTTTCCCGATGGAATGCTGATTCCGGGCGGACAAAAACTGCACGGTGCCGAGGTCGAGAGCTTTGACGATCATCGCATTGCGATGGCGTTTGCCGTGGCCGCGCTGCGCGCCGACGGCGAGACCACGATCAAGAACGCGGAGGCGGTCGCAGTCTCGTTCCCGGAGTTTTTCGAGACGCTGGGGAAGGTCGTAGAGTAGCGGCGGCATCCGCGGAAACACGCCCTTCAAGCCAGTACAGGCAGAATTCGATAGCAGAACGGCGGCCCACCCCTGGTGGGCTGTCGCCATCTCAACGGAAGTATTCCACTTGCGGTGCTCCGTCCGGGACAGTAATCCCGGCGCTGAAGGAGAGAGCTGAAATATGATGAAACGCATTCTTTTGGGAGTGGCTTTGAGCGTGAGTGTGCTGGCAACTACGGCATTCGCACAGGTCAGCAGCAGCAACACGTACAGTCATGGGGAGATCGGCGCGTTTGTGAACTATACGCGTCTGCATAACGCGGACAACACGAACTTCTACGGCGCGGGCGGGCGCTTCGGCTTCAACGTATCGCCGGGCGTTCAAATAGAGGCCGAAGGAGCATACGACTTTTCGCACGATGTGAATATCACCGTGATTGGGGGGCCGCATGGGGGCAGTGGTAGCGTCACGGTCGTGAGCAGCGGATTACGCATGGCTCACTTCCTGGCCGGCCCGAAGTTCCAGTTCGGCGGATCGGGTCCGATTCGCGTTTTTGTGACGGTGAAGGGCGGATTGATAGACTTCTCCACCATCAGGAGCTTTGCCGGGCAGGTAAGCAATATTCCAAGTGGCTCGACGGACGCGGTGCTGTATCCGGCGGGTGGTATTGAGCTATTCGCGGGCTGGCTTGGACTGCGATTCGAAGCCGGCGATGAAATTTACTTCGATAACGGCGGCGCGAACAATAACCTGCGCGTGACGGCTGGCCCCACGATTCGCTTCTGAGGTAGAGGGCAAATGCGAGCGGTGCCCAGGCAAGCCAGCCACGTGCTTCGGGGTGGTAAACCCTACGGTGACGAGGTTTGCCGCCCCGGCTCGCATGAGGGAACGGAGGATTGAGCTCCGCTCCATTTTGGAACCATCCCCAGCGCGATGAGCATAGAAGAGTGCGACTTTGTGCGCGACGCGAGCGGCACAAGCCTGGAATGAGCAGCGAGTAGCATATAATTCTCTAGGTTTGGCGAACGCTCTCCATTTCGCCGCTTCATCGATGCCGCCCGCCCGCAATTCGTCCGGCGCACGGGCGCGCTTATTTTCTGAAACTCGTTTGTCTCCCAAAAAATAAAGCGAAGAGGAATCTATGACCGATATCGATCTGGTACACGCACGGGAAGTCCTTGATTCACGCGGTAATCCGACGGTGGAAGCCGAGGTGACACTAGGTAGCGGCGCCAAGGGGCGCGCAATTGTTCCGAGCGGCGCCTCGACGGGCGAACATGAGGCAGTGGAATTGCGCGACGGCGATAAGTCGCGTTACCTGGGCAAGGGCGTACTGAAGGCGGTGGAGAATGTCAATACCGTGATCGGTCCGCACCTGGAGGGCCTCGATGCCTCGCGCCAGGCCGAACTGGATGCCGAGATGATCGAACTGGACGGCACCGAGAACAAGGGAAAGCTGGGAGCCAACGCAATGCTGGCAGTGAGCATGGCGGCGGCGCGCGCCGTGGCCGATCACTACGACCTTCCGCTGTACCGCTACCTGGGCGGAGTGAACGCGAGCATTTTGCCGGTGCCGATGATGAATATCATCAACGGCGGCGCCCACGCGGACTCCAGTGTGGACTTCCAGGAATTCATGGCGATGCCGGTGGGCGCGCCGTCGTTTTCCGAGGCGCTGCGCTGGGGTGCGGAGACCTTCCATAGCCTGAAGAGCGTGCTGAAGAAGCGTGGCTACAGCACGGCGGTGGGCGATGAGGGCGGATTTGCTCCCTCGCTGAAGTCCAACGACGAAGCCATCGAAGTGATTCTGGAAGCGATCACCCTGGCCGGGTACAGGCCGGGTCAGGACATCGCGATTGCGCTGGATCCGGCGTCGAGCGAATTCTTCGAGAACGGCAAGTACGTTTTCAAGAAGAGCGACAAGTCGGTGAAGAGCTCGGAAGATATGGTGAAGTTCTACGCCAACTGGGTACGGCAGTATCCGATCGTATCGCTGGAAGACGGCCTGGCCGAGAACGACTGGGATGGCTGGAAGATCCTGACCGACGAGTTGGGGGCCACGATTCAGTTGGTGGGCGACGACATCTTCGTCACCAACACGGCGCTGCTGGCCCGCGGCATCGACAGCGGTGTAGCGAACTCGATTCTGATCAAGTTGAACCAGATTGGAACCATCACGGAGACACTGGAAGCGATCGAGATGGCACGGCGCAACGGCTATACGGCTGTGATCTCGCACCGCTCGGGCGAGAGCGAGGACACGTTTATCGCCGACCTGGCGGTAGCGACCGGCGCGGCCCAGATCAAGACCGGCTCGGCCAGCCGCACCGACCGCATTGCAAAATACAACCAGTTGCTGCGGATCGAAGAAGAGCTGGGCTCGGGCGCGAATTTCCTGGGCTTTAGCGCACTCAACTACGGTGGCGACCTGCTGGAGACGGCAGGCAACGAATAGCCTTGTCAGGCTCCGGATTCTTCGAGGCAACGCGTGCGGAGGGTCCGGAGAGCGTCGCGAACCACGCTGAGTTCCTCTCGGACGAAGGCCGTGGCGAGGAAGTTCACTTGAGAAGAAGGCCGATGATTTTTCGCGTAGGAGGGGTGGCCCTGCTGACGGCAGCGATGTGCGCAGTGGGATTGGCCCAGGCGGCGGCGGTAGCTCTGGATGCCACCCCGCCCTCGCGGGCACAGGTGCTGCAACTGATGTCGTCGATGGGGGTTCAGCAGAACATTGATTCCTCGCTGCAAACCGCGCAGAACAAGTTGAAGCAGGCGGCGCACAACTCGTTTCTAAAAAAGCATCCTGAGGCCGATGCGGCGGCTCTGAAGAAGCTCGACGAAGTTTTTGACGGCACGCAGCTCTTCAACTTTGAGGCGGTTTCAGAGGCGCTGATCCCGGTGTACCAAAAGAATCTGAGCGCCGCGGATGTGCAGGCCGGAATCGATTTCTACTCCTCGGAGGCTGGAAAACGGCTGCTGGATAAGTTGCCGGCGATCATTCGCGAGGCCAACGAGAGCGGCGGACCGCTGGTGCAACAGAAGCTGGCGGCGTATAGCGAAGAGCTGGAGCGCAAGCTGACGGCCTTCGAGGCAGAACTGAATAAGCCAAAAGCGCCGGAGAAGCCGAAATCCGACGACGACAAAACAAAGAAAGACAACACCAAGCCAACGGACGCGCCGTCCAAGTAGTGCGCCGCTTGCGCAGTGGCTTCACGATCTAAACCGGGGAGTTTGCGAACGATCATGGCTCGACCGAAACCGCTGGTTCTCATCATCCTGGATGGTTGGGGCTATGCTCCGCCCTCGAAATCGAATGCAATCTCGCTGGCGCGCAAGCCAACCTATGACAAACTGCTGCGCGAGTTTCCCAACACGCTGGTGCACACCAGCGGACGCTTTGTCGGACTGCCGAAAGGGCAGATGGGCAACAGCGAAGTGGGACACTTGAATATTGGCGCCGGACGCATTGTGTACATGGATATTTCGCGGCTGGACCTGATGATCGAGAACGGCGAACTGTTCAAGGACCCGCGACTGCTGGAGGCGATGAAGCAGGCGCAGAAGAATGGGCGGCGGTTGCACTTCATCGGGCTGCTCAGCGATGGCGGCGTGCACTCGCATGAAAATCACCTGTACGCGCTGCTGCAGATGGCGAAGCAGAACGGCGTGGAGCGCGCGTTTGTTCATGCCTTCCTGGATGGACGCGACACGCCGCCGGACTCCGGCGCGGGATATCTGGAAAAGCTGCAGCAGAAGATGCGCGAGTATGGCATTGGCAAGATTGCCACGGTCGGCGGGCGCTACTACGCCATGGATCGCGACAAGAAGTGGGAGCGCGAGCGCAAGGCGTTCGACGCGATGGTGCGCGGCAAGGCCGAGGGCGGCGTGGCAACCGATCCGGTGAAGGCGGTGAAGGAGTCCTACAGCCGCGGCGTGAACGATGAGTTCGTGATTCCGTTCGTGTGCGTGGACGAGAAGAACGAGCCGTTGGGAACGATTCGCGACGAGGACGTGATCATCAACTTCAACTACCGGGCGGATCGCGCACGGCAGATTACACAAGTATTGACGCGGGAGAGCGGCATCACGGCGCTGGCGGGACGCGACCTGCCGGAGGCGGAAAAACTCGAGGCCGAGATTCCGGCGCGCGAACTGCCGAAAAATCTGCACTATCTCTGTATGACCGAGTACGACCAGCGCTTCAAACTGCCGACGGTGATTCCGCCGGAGCGGCTGCATAACATCTTGGCCAACGTGATGGCGGCGCAGAACATGCGCAATCTGCGGGTAGCCGAAACGGAGAAGTACGCGCACGTTACGTTCTTCTTCAACGGCGGGGTGGAGAAGCCGTTTCCGGGTGAAGACCGCGTGCTGGTGCAGTCTCCGAAGGTTGCCACCTACGATCTGATGCCGCAGATGAGCGCGGCCGAGGTCGCCCGGCAGGTGGTGAAGCACATCGCGGACAATACCTTCGACGTGATCGTGGTGAACTTTGCCAACGCGGACATGGTCGGGCACTCGGGCCTGATTGCGCCAACGGTGAAGGCGGTGGAGACGGTGGACGCGGGGCTGAGCGAGATTTATGCGGCGGTGAAGCGCTGCGGCGGCGTAATGCTGGTGACGGCCGACCACGGTAACGCCGAAGAGATGATTGATCCGGTGACGGGCGGGCCGTTCACGGCGCACACCACCAACCCGGTGCCGTTCGTCTATGTTGCGGAGGCGGCCAGCCAGTTTACGCTGCGGCCCGACGGCGCGCTGCAGGATATTTCGCCGACCGTGCTGGGGATTCTCGGCGTGCCACAGCCGGCGGAGATGACAGGGCGCGATCTGCGGGTGAAAAAGCAATAGAGCGGCGGGCACCCAGTGAAGGCCACGGTGCAGAGCCCGTGGCTTTTTTGCTGCTCGGTTAAACTGTTGTGGTATGCCGATGAGCGATGCACTGAAAACCTCACGCCAGACGTTGATGATCGATGCCGACGACACGCTGTGGGAAAACAACATTTACTTCGAGCGCGCGATAGCAAACTTTATCTCGTTCCTCAATCACCGGCACTTCAGCGCCGCCCAGGTGCGGCAGAAGTTGAACGAGGTGGAGCACGAATGCGTCGTGAACCTAGGCTACGGTCTGCGCAGCTTTACGGCGGCGCTGGTAGCGACATTCGAGCGGCTCTCGGTGGCGCCGCTGACGCCCGCCTTGCATGAGGCCATTCACGGCATTGCCGCGGCCATCGCGGAACAGCCGATCGAGTTGCTGAAGCACGTTGGGCCCACGCTGGATGCGCTGCGCAGCCGACACCGGCTGCTGCTGGTGACCAAGGGCAACGTGGCAGAGCAGACAGGCAAGGTGGAGCGCTCGGGTCTGAAGCCGTATTTCGAGGCCGTGGAAGTGGTGGCGGAGAAGAACGCGGAGAGCTATCACGCCATCGTCGGCAAATATGGGCTAGAGCGGAGCACCACGTGGATGGTCGGCAACAGCCCCAAGTCGGACATCAATCCGGCCATCGCCGCAGGATTGAACGCGGTGTTCATTCCGCATGCCGATACCTGGATTCTGGAGCACGCCGAGCTATGCATCGCGCCCGAGCCGCAGAAACTGCTGACGCTGCAGTGCTTTCAGTTGTTGAGCGAGGTGTTCTAGGAACGGCTAAGGTTGGAGCGCGCTTGCTCCCACCTTAGCCGCGCAAAGAGCGCGCGTCGAAGGTGGGGCACCCAGCTTTTTCTCAGCGCCACGCCCTGGAAAACTCTTATTCGACCTGAAAACGGGCGGATGGATTGATCATTTGTTTGGTTACATCGTCGTTGACGGTGACTTTGACATTGTATAAACCGGGTTCGAGATTGGCCAACTGCATCGACTTCTCGATGGTGATCTGGTCGCCGGTGTTGCCGTATGCGGCCGCCGATTCGTCGGCGTGCAGCACGGATTTATTGGTCTGCATATTGACGATGTCGTAGCTGATGCTGGCGTGGGTCTTCTTGCTCTGCTGATCCTGCTGCAGGTTGTAGACCTGGAGCCAGATGTTGAGGCGCTGGCCGCGCTTGAAGCTGGCAGGCTTGCCGTCGGCGGCATCAAGACGGGGACGTACCTTGGTGTCGCCGATGATGAAGCTGCCGGCGCCGATGCTCTTGGCCGGGACGTGCTCCATAATATCGGCGAGGATGAGCGAGGAGGCGGCGAGTTTCTCATCGTCGAACTCCGGTACCCGGATGGAGCGAACGAGGGTTCCGACGCGGTCGCCGTTGACGTCCTTTACCGCCACGTCAATCTTGTACATTCCTGGTTTAAGCGGAACGGCCTTCCAGTAGATCTGGGAGGTAAGCAGGGCTTTTTCCAGCAGTTCGTTGGGCTCGTCGACGCCGACGGTGTCCTCAAAGGTGGAGGCGACGCGGCCGGTGAGGGTGGAGATGCGCCCGAAAATATTGACCGAGGCGCGCTGAATGCCTTCCTTCTGAACGAACGTCATGTCCTTGGTCTTGATCTGAATTGTGATCGGAACCAGAACCGTATCCGAGGTGATCTTCACAAAGTCAGAGCGCATATCGAAGGGCATGAGGTTGTAGCGGATCTTGGTGTTGACCTTCTCTTCCAGATCCTTGAACTTGATGGGCGGCGGCGCGGTGAGCTTGGCGTAGCGCTCGATGGCGTCAAACTGTTTGTTGGCGCCGTTGATTCCGACTCCCCCGGGAACACCCGTCATGCGGTCGCCGCGATTGCCCATGCCCATCTGTTCCTGGAGCGTGGCCCCGCCGTTCGGAGTATGGAGCAGGGCGTCTTTTTCATTGGGATCGGTGGAGATGTGGTAGTCGTTGCACATGCAAGTGTCCACGAACTCGATGATGATTTCGTTGCCGATGCCTTCGAGGTAGCGATAGCGCCAGCGCTCAAAGGGAACCGTGGAGGTGGCGCCACCACCCTCGGAGGTATCGCGCTGATACTGACCGCCGGAGGGATGAGACTCGATTTCGTCGGGCGCGCCCCACACGATGTACATGCGGCCGCGATCGGTCCTCCAGCCGGGGATACCGGCGGCATAGTGCTCATTGGCATACTGGATGCGGCGGTAATGCTCTTCGCGGAATTCGTTTTCCTCGGTGTCGGGCGTGGGATCGCGGCGGAGCCAGAATTGCTCGATGAACTGGTCACGCTCTTCATCGGTGCCGAGGAGTTTGAATGCCTGTTCTTCTTCCGGGGAGATGATATAGCGGACGTCCTGATCGAGCCAGCTCTGGTAGCTCTTACCGACTTCTTTCTTGAAGCTGCGCAGACGTTCCTTACGCTCCTCATCAGTAAGGTCTTTCGGCTCTGGAGCGTCTTTCTTGGACTGCTTCAGATCCTTGAGCGAAGTACCGGCGTCCCGATCACCGCTTCTTGAATCCTGCGCGAGGGCGGGTAGAACCAGCATGGCGGCTGCGGTTATGAGCAAGGACAAATGGCGTAAGGAAACAAACCGCATGGAGAGTCTCGCTCCTGGAGAACATTAGGGCTGGAGAGATTGTAAGTATTCGCAAGAGTCAAGGCAAGGAAACAGGAAACCGGCTGCGGCGGTCGAAGAAGATGATGGCAAGCCGGAATATGAGATGGAGCTATGCGATGGACCAACGGTTTACAATCGAGGAGCGGGCATTGCGCAGGTGGCCCACATCCGCCGCGGTAGGCGAATGTGGGATTCTAAGTCGCCGCCGGAGCGCGCTGCGTTCCGCCATCTGTTGCAGCCGGCAATCGATAAGGACTGATGAAGACTGGGAATAAAATTTGGCTTGCTCTTGCCGCAGTGGCTCTGGTTGCAGGAATTACGCTCTTTGCCATCCATGAGAGCCGCAAGGGTGTGATTGACGTGCAGACCGGAAGGGTGTCGCGCCAGGATCTGACGTCGCAGGTGACGGCCTCGGGCGAGATACGGCCAAAGACGTTTGTCAACGTTGGCGCTAACGCCTTCGGCAAGATCGTGCGCCTGTACGTAAAGGAAGGCGATCGCGTGACCCGGGGCCAGATGCTGGCGCAGTTGGAAAACGTGCAGTCAGCCGCCGACGTAAGCGCAACCCAGGCATCGTTGACGGCGGCTGAAGCCGACTACACGGCAGGCGTGGAGACACTGAACACCAACATCGCCGACCTGGACCGCGCCAAGGCCGACCTGGAGCAGAAGCTCTATGACTGGAAGCGCGCCGAGGGCCTCTACAACGATCAACTGATCGCGAAAAAAGATTACGATGCGGCCAAGAATGCCTACGAATCGGCGGTTTCCGGATTGAGCATGGCGAAGGCGCGCATTGCCCAGGCCAAGGCTGCGGCTGAGGCTTACAAGCGCCGCATCGCGGTGCAGAAGGCGAATCTGGTCCACAACACCGATGTGCTGAGCAAGACCGAGTACCGCGCACCGTTTGACGGCGTGGTGACGAACCTTCCGGTGCGCGAGGGCGAGACGGTGGTGATGGGCATTCAGAACTCGCCGGGTTCAACCCTGATGACGCTGGCCGATGTCTCCGTGATCACCGCCGAGGTAAAGGTGGATGAAACCGACATTGTGAACGTCAAGCTGGGCCAGCCGGCCGAGGTCAGCATCGACGCGATTCCGAAGAAAACATTCAAGGGCACGGTGACCGAGATCGGCAACAACGCGCTGCTGCGCTCGACCGGCGTGGCCACTTCGCAGTCAACCGGCAGCACGCAGGAGGCGAAGGACTTCAAGGTGGTGGTCACTTTGAGCGAGGTGCCGGACAATCTGAGGCCGGGACTCTCAACCACGGCGAAGATCACGACCGCGAACAAGAGCGGCGTGCTGTCGATTCCAATCCAGGCTCTGACGATCCGGCAGAAGGGCGACCTGGCTCCGAAGAAGAAGGACAAGAGCGCAGTGCAGGCGGCGGAAAAGCCGGAGGACGCAAGAGCCGCCAAGCAAGAGGTGCAGGGCGTATTCGCGATCCGCAACGGTAAGGCCCAGTTTGTGCCGGTACGGACGGGAATCACCGGCACCACGGACATCGAGGCACTCGATGGCTTAAGGGAAGGCGACGAGATCATCACCGGAAGCTACAAGGTGCTGCGCACGCTGAAACCGGATACCAAGGTGAAGATCGACAACAGCGCGCCCGCGAAAGAAGACGAAAAGTAGCAGGAGAGCAAATGGCAACGCAAAGCGCTGGCATCGGCCAGGAACTGAAAGCACCGCCGCCGGAGTGCATCATTTGTACCCAGGATCTGTGGAAGACCTACGACATGGGCAGCGAGCAGGCCGTGGACGCGCTGAGCGGCGTGGACATCTCCATCCGCCGCAATGAGTATGTTGCAATCATGGGACCGTCGGGCTCGGGCAAATCGACGCTGATGAACCTGATCGGCTGCCTGGATACTCCGACCCGAGGCGTGTACTGGCTCAACGGCCACCTGGTCAGCGAACTCGACGACGACGAGTTGGCGCGCATCCGCAACCGGGAGATCGGCTTCGTCTTCCAGACCTTCAATCTGCTGGCGCGGGCTTCGGCCTTGCACAACGTGGAGCTGCCGCTGATTTACGCAGGCGTTTCCTCCGCCGAGCGGCTCGAGCGGGCGCGGCAAACGCTTGAAAGCGTAGGCATGGGCACGCGTATGAATCATAAGCCGAACGAACTCTCCGGCGGACAGCGCCAGCGCGTTGCCATTGCGCGCGCACTGGTGAACAAGCCTTCGATCATCCTGGCCGACGAGCCCACGGGCAACCTGGACTCGAAGACCGGAAATGAAATCATGGCGCTGTTTGACGATCTGCACGCGAAGGGAAACACCATTGTGCTGGTCACGCACGAACATGACGTCGCGGAATACGCCCATCGTATCATTCACATTCGCGACGGCAAGGTTGCAAGCGACGAGAAGACGGCGCGGGCGAAGGGCTAGGTTTCAGGGTTTCAGAGGTTGGTAAAACCCCTGGCTGTTCGCCGGGGGTATTGTTTTGGTGCGAGTTTCGTCGAAACCTTGAAGACTCTGAAACCTCGCTTTCAGTGATAGGCTTGCTGCGATGAATTTGTTTTCCAATCCGATTGACGAGGCCTCGGACCGGACGCGGCCACTGGCCGACCGGATGCGTCCGCGCGACCTGGATGAGTTCGTGGGGCAGGAGCACATTCTTGCGCCGGGCAAGGCGCTGCGGGTGCAGATCGAGCGCGACGACATTGGCTCGATCCTCTTCTGGGGACCGCCGGGGGTGGGAAAGACGACGCTGGCCAAGATCATCGCGCGAAGAACGAAGGCGGAGTTCGTCGAGTTTTCGGCGGTGATGGCCGGGATCAAAGAGATCAAGCAGGTGATGGTGGAGGCCGAGCGGGCAAAGCAATATGGCACGCGCACCATTGTCTTCATCGACGAGATTCACCGCTTCAATCGCGCCCAGCAAGACGCATTCTTGCCCCACGTGGAGCGCGGAAATATCCGGCTGATCGGGGCGACGACGGAGAATCCTTCGTTCGAGGTGAACTCGGCACTGCTCTCGCGCTCTCGGGTGTACACGCTGAATCCGCTAACCGAGGAGCAGATCGTGGCGCTGCTGGAGCGAGCCCTGGCCGACGAGGAGCGCGGCTTGGGAGCACTGAAGCTGACGGCAAAGCCCGAGGCGCTGGCGCGCATCGCGGCGTATTCGAGCGGCGACGCGCGCTCGGCGTACAACGTGCTGGAAATTGCCGCAACGCTGGCAGTAGAAGCCGCAGGCGGTGGGGCGGAAGACAAGAGCAAGATCAACGACCCCACATCTGCCAACGACGGGCAGATATGGGGCACCACCCTGGACACTGCTGGCGCTGGCGGGGTGATCGGACAGGCGCAGGTGGAGGACGCTTTGCAACGCCGCGTCCTGCGCTATGACAAGGCGGGCGAGGAGCACTACAACCTGATCTCGGCGCTGCACAAGTCGGTGCGCAACAGCGATCCCGACGCGACACTGTACTGGCTGGTACGGATGCTGGAGAGCGGCGAAGACCCGATGTATCTGGCGCGGCGCATCGTGCGCATGGCGGTGGAGGACATCTCGCTGGCCGACCCGCACGCGCTGGAGATCTGCATTGCGGCGCGCGATGCCTTGGACTTCATGGGACTGCCCGAGGGCGGACTGGCGCTGGCGCACGCGGCGGTGTATCTGGCGATTGCTCCGAAGTCGAACGCGCTGTACAAGGCCTACGCCATGGTGAAACGCGACGTGGAAGAGACAGCAGCGGACCCGGTGCCACTGCATCTGCGCAACGCTCCGACGCGGCTGATGAAAGAGCTTGGCTACGGCGATGGATACAAGTACGCGCACGACTTCGAAGAAAAGGTCACCGACATGGAGTGCCTGCCGGAGAACCTCAGGGGCAAGCAATGGTACTTCCCTACCGAGGAGGGCGTGGAGAAACGGATTCGCGAGCGGCTGGCAGGGCTGAAGGAAAAGAAGGAAAGGATGCGGGAGTAGGGGCAGAACGCTACTTTACTTTGAAGAGCTTGATCCGCAGATGTTTGGCATACCGATCAAAGTCGTGGTCGAGGGTAAAGATGCACCAATCACGGCGCACAGCCGCCGCGCAGATGAGGTAATCGACGCTGCTTCCTGCAACGCCCTTGGCTCGGCAGAGATTGCTCATACGAGCGGCTTCTTCGAAATCTTCGGTGGTGAGTGAAACGTCACGGTAGGCGCGGAGAATTCTACGCACACGCTCAAATTGTAGTGGCTCGCGGATCCCGCTCAGGAGTTCCTGGCGCACGGGAGCGAGCAGTTCGGCGTGGCTATCCGAAATAAGTTCCCGCAAAGACACCAAGACGCGGTGCTGCTCTGGGTTGAGGACGCCGGCTCGCCGCAGGGCGACGGACCACACCGGAGTATCAACCAGCACGTTCACGCCCGACGCGCCTTCCGTTCTGCCTTGTAATCGTAATCAGGATCGAAGTCGATGGTGCCAAAGAGGCTGATGATTTCCTGCTGCTTATGGCGGCGAATGTACTCGTCGAGCGCGGCTGTAACGGCAGCTTTCTTGGTCTTGTGGCCTCCTAGCTTCTGTGCTGCTTCGATCAGTTTGTCATCGAGGGCAAGATTCGTAGCCATTGTGTAATCCTCTGTGTGACATTATACACAACTTTCAAACTCACTTGCTTCTCTGCCGTTGCGCCTCATAAAGCAGGATGCTGGCGGCGATGGCGGCGTTGAGGCTCTCGACTTTGGCGGAGTGGGGGATGAGGATGGCGTCGTCGGCGGCGTCGAGCAGGGCGCGGGGAACTCCCTGGCCTTCGCTGCCGATGAAGATGGCGGTGCGCAGGGTGAGGTCGATCTCCTGCACGGGACGGCCCTTGTGGGAACTGGTTACGGCGAGACGGATGCTGTTCTCTTCGAGCGCGGCCAGAGCCTGGGCGGTGGAGAGTTTGATCACCGGGAGGCGGAAGACCGATCCGGCAGAGGCGCGGGCGACCTTGGGATTGGCAGCCGAGACGGTGCCATCGGTGGTGAGCACGCCGCTGGCGCCGAAGGCTTCGGCGCTGCGCAGAATGGTGCCAAGGTTGCCGGGGTCCTGCAATCCGGCGCAGCCCAGAATGAGCGGATTGGCTGAGCGGAAGAGGTCTTCCAGGGCGGTGGCGAGGGGGTGGACGAGGGCGGCGACACCCTGCGGGGTTTCCGTGGCGACGGCGCTTTGGAAGATGTCGTCGGGGAGCAGGATGGTTTCCGTGGCGTGGCCGAGCTGCGGCAGCAGGCGGTTGGCGCGCTCGCGAGCCGACTCGGCGAAGAAGACGGCGCGCAGGCGCAGGCCGCTGCGGATGGCCTCCTCGACCAGTTTGACGCCCTCGATGGCAACCGAGCCGTCGTCGGCGGGGGTGGCCTGGGTAAAGGCTTTGCGCAAGTCCTTGACGAGCGCATTCTGGCGGCTGACGATGGGGCGGAGGCGTTCGTGCGGCGGGTTGGAATAAGCTTGGGACATGTTCCTCTATGGTTGCGAATTCTGTGAGGCGGGCTCAAGCATTGTAGAATGCTCAAGTGCCGGTATGGACAGGATAATCTCCCGCAAGGTGGAGGTTCTGAGTTAACCTAGTCCATCGCCTTCAACTCGTGTTAAGGTTCGCTGGTTTCGAGCCTGGAAGAAGAGGTAAAACGGGTGCGCCCGGAAATTATTCGAATACATGCAGTTGAGCCTGAGCCATCGCTGGTGACCTATGTTGCCGACAGGATTCGCCACGGCAGCGTGGTCGGGATGCCGACCGATACATTTTATGGCCTTGCGGTCGATCCCTATAACCTGCACGCAGTCGAGCGCGTGTACGAAATCAAGGAGCGCGGCCGTCATAAACCTCTCTCGCTGCTAATCGAGAGCTCCGAGCAGGCCGAGGAACTGGCCAATGAGTTACCGGACGAGTTCTATCTGCTGGCGGAAAAATTCTGGCCCGGCCCGCTGACGATCATCGTGCGCGCCGCGCCGCGGCTGCCGCTGAAGGTGACGGCGAACTCGGGCAACATTGCGGTGCGCATGCCGGATTCCCCGGTGGCGCTGGCAGTGGTTCGAGCCTTGAAGTGCCCGATCACGGCGACCTCGGCGAACCTGGCCGGAGCCCTGGAGTGCACCACCGCCGCCGCCGTGATCGAGCAGATGGGCGAGCGCGTGCAACTCCTGGTGGATGGCGGCACAACGCCGCGCACCGTGCCGACAACCATCGTAGATCTTACCGATAGCGGACGATGGTCCCTGATGCGCGAGGGAGCCGTCACGCTGGCCGAGATCGAGGATCTACTGGGCGATCAATGACGGCTGGTGCGTGCCGAGGATGGCTCAGGCCGGGCAGAATTGCCGCCGTGCTGCTGGCCGCTTGCGCCTGCTATTTCGCCTGGAGCTGCGCCCGGATTGTCGCGCAGTCGGGGCGGGATGAAGCGCAACCGGCGGACGCAATCGTGGTATTCGGCGCGGCGGAATATTTCGGCAAGCCTTCGCCGGTCTATCGCGCGCGGCTGGATCACGCCTTTGACCTCTACCAGCGCAATCTGGCTCCAGTGGTGATTACCACCGGGGGCAGCGGCGGCGAACAGCAGTTCACCGAGGGCTCGGTGGGACGCGACTACCTGATCGAGCGCGGCATCGGCGACCGGCACCTGATCGCCGAGACCCAAAGCGACAACAGCGCCGAGAGCGCCGAACGCATCGCCAACATCATGGCGGCGAATAATATGCGCTCCTGCATCGCGGTCAGCGATCCCTATCACGTCTTCCGGATCAAGCAGTTGCTGGAGGCGCAGGGACGGGTGGCGTATGCATCGCCGCGCCGCCCGGAGGTCGATCCGGCGATCGCGGCGCAGGCGCTGAACGTAGCGCGCGAAGCGGCAAGCTACACTGTGTGGCGACTACTGCACGTGGTCCGCTGGTAGTACGATAAAGAGATCAACCACGGAGGGTTTTGCAATGGCGTATCAACCGGGGAGCGAAGCTCCGCAGACGGGTATTTACTGGTGCAGCGTGTGTAAGCTGCCGGTGCAGTTCAAGGCGGGCGAGACACTGCCGATGTGCAAGAATCTTTGCGCCAGAGGGAAGTGGGAATTCGTCCGGGCGGAGAAGTAAGAGCGCGGGCAGATCAGGATCGAAAGCACGAGCCGGGGCCAAAAGCTCCGGCTTTTTGATTGTGCGCGTGGGCCCGGCCGTCATGAGAGCAGATGGTAGTGTCCGTCTTGCTGGGTGACCTGCACGGGACATCCAAAGAGAGAGCCAAGGGCGTGCGCGGTCAGCAGCTCCGGCTTTGCGCCGTCGCCGACGATGCGGCCAGCGCGCATGAAGATCACGCGCTCGATCTCGGGAACGACATCGGGCAGATGATGGGTGATCAACAGCAGGGCGATGCCGGATTGCGCCAGCTTGCTCATGATGCGCCGCAGTTCGATTTGCGCGAAGACATCGAGGCTGTTGCTCGGCTCGTCAAATAGCAATGCCTTCGGATCGTGAACCAGTGCCCTGGCAATCATTACGCGCCGAACCTCGCCCGACGACATCTCGGCGATCACGCGGTCAGCGAGATGGCTTACTTCCAGCAGGTGCAGCAGTTCGTCGGTCTTCTCGCGCATCTCGGGGACGAGTTCCTGATGCCGCGACAGGCCGACGCTGCTGAAGAAGCCGGAGAGAACGGCGTCGTGGCCGGTGATCGGACGGAAGTAAAAAGGGGCGACGTCGTTCGTCACGATTCCCAGCATCGAGCGTAGCTCCGAGACGTTCCAGGATTCCTGTCCGAAGAGCGTCATCGAGGAAAGCGGGTCGTAGAGCGGGTACAGCTCACGGGTGATGGTTTTGATCAGCGTCGATTTACCCGAGCCGTTGGGGCCCATGATCGCAACGTGCTCGCCGGATTCGATCCGTAAGTTGAGGTCATGCAGCACCACGCGGCCATTGCGGACGATCGAGATGTTGCGGAGTTCGATTAACGGAGCGGTATGGTTGGTCATCATGAATTTACCGCCAGCCCTGAAGGAATAGCACGCCCATGGCGAAGATAGCGGAAAAGGCGGTGCTGGAGAAGTTGACTCCGTTGTTGCCGAGGCGGCCGGGGCGCTCCAGGGTGGCGCCGAGCAGGCTATCGACGACGGTTCCCAGGAAGGCGGCGCTGAGCACGGTCCAATAGAACTCGGGACGCAGCAAATTGGCCCACTCGCAGGCGACGCAGACCAGGATCATGGCGCAGAGCGCAAAGAAGGTGCCGGCCACAGTGATGCCGCCGTCCTGACCTGGGGAAGCCCGCCGCCAAGTGGAGATGAGCCGGGGGATGCCGCCGAAGGCCTGTCCCAGCTCGCTGCTTACGGTGTCTCCGGCGGCTTCGGCCAGAGCAGCCGAGGTTCCCGCGAGGAGAATGTGGTGGGCGTGGCCGGGGAAGATAAGCGGTGCGGCACAGATGGCCGCGACTCCGACGTTGGCCAGGATCTGCGGGGCGCCGCGCCCGCGGCGGCGCTCGGCGACCCCCAGGCGCTCCTTCTTGCGGTGGCCGATGCGAGTGGTGACCAAGGTGAGCAGGAAGACGGTCACGATGGGGATGAGCGCCGCAGGACCGGCGGCCAGACAGAGAACCACGCTGAGCCCCACTCCGGTGAGCGCGGCACCGGCAGTTACGGCGCGCAATCCCCATGCAAGAAAGGCAAAAGCCGCACAGAGACCGATGGCCGGGAGTAATTGAGGGATGGCGAACTGCCAGCTCTGGAAAAAATTCATGCCCAAACCATCGTACTCCGAAATGGTCCGCTTACGGCAAGCGACGCTGTGGCAGCGGGGCCTCCCGGAGTGCGCATCCTAACAGATTCGATTACGCAATGGGTGCTCTGGGCGGAGCAGCAGGAAAGGAAAGTTATGGCGGCATCAGTCTGGTCCGGGTATTTAACGTTTGGTTTGATCTCTTTGCCGGTGCGGCTTTACAGCGGAGCGCGGAGCAGCCGAATCTCCTTCCACATGCTGCACAAGCCGGACTTGGCGAGGGTGAAGCAGCAGCTCTGGTGTCCGGCGGACGGGCGGGTGGTGGAGCGCAATGAAATCGTCAAGGGCTATGAGTATCGCAAGGACGAGTACGTGGTGGTGGAACCGGAGGAGTTGAAGCGGATCGAACCCAAGACAGCCAAGGCGATGGAGATTGTGCAATTCGTGAAGGCCGAGGAGGTCGATCCCATTTACTTCGAGTCGAGCTACTATGTCGCCGCCGAGGACGCGGGCAAGCGTCCCTATGCGCTGCTGGCGCGGGCGATGCGAGAGAGCGGCTACATGGCGCTGGCGCAACTGACGATGCACAATCACGAGTACACGGTGTTTCTGCGGCCATTCAAGGATGGGCTGGCGCTGCACACGATGTACTACGCCGACGAAGTGCGATCGATGGAACACTTCGGCACCGAAGTCGCCGAGGTGAAGGAAGCCGAGCTGAAAGTAGCGCATCAGTTGATCGATGCCCTGGCGGACAAATTCGAGCCAGAGCGCTTCCATGACACTTACGAGGAGAACCTTCGCAAACTGATCAACGCGCGGCTGGAAGGCAAGGAGGTTTCCGCCGTGGAGCGGCCGGGTAAAATGGCTCCGGTGGTGGATCTGATGGACGCACTGCGGCAGAGCCTGGCACGGATGGATGGGAAAAAATCCGCAGACGTGGCCAGCCAATCGCGCAAGGCGTCCGAGGTGGAAGCGGTTGCGGTGTCCGCGGAGAAGAGAGCGCCGGGACGAGCCAAGCCGAAGCGGCAACGCGCGGCGTGAAGTAAGTACGCCTCAGGTAAGTACGTAAAGCTAAGTATTCGTTCTTGCGCGAGCCAGAAGACATTGGCCCGGATGCACTCGCATCCTTTACAATAGTCGCACCCGAACAGAGCAGCTGATATTGCATCGGCAGGCCGGAGTGCGAATGAAAGTGATGTGGAAAGCCGTGTGTGTGGTCGTCCTTTTGTTAGCGGCAACTACGATTGAGATCGGATGCGGCAACGTCTATCGCCCGGTTGCCCAGCCGCTGCCGACGACGACCGGCAATCCGTCGGGTCCGGAGACCGAAGTCGTGCTCTCCTGCTGCCTTAGCCCCACCAACCCCAACGCCATCGGTCCAACCTACAGCAGCGTGCTCACCGCCGTGGACGTCAGCGGCGACAGCAACCTCGGCAACAAAGTGCTGGCCAACTTGGTGGGCAACGTGGTGGGCAACGTGGCTTCGCCTGTGACTCCCGCATCGGCTCCGATGGCGTTTGATTACGCCCGCACCTCGGTATTCACGGCGAATACGACCACCGACTCGGTGACGCAGCTTCTGCTGAACACTTCGACTGCCGGATTTTCGGCCAACACCACGACGGTCTCGCTGGAGCCGGGCTCGGCGCCAATCGGTATGAGCTTCCAGTACTTTGGCAGCACCTATACTCAGGATTACGTGGTGAACTCAGGAACCACGACGGCAACCTGTCCAGGAACCGGCTCGCTGGGAGCGATCACTCAGCCCTCCGCCCAGTTGAAGGCAACCATCTGCGTGGGGCCCACTCCGGTGTCCGCCTGGATTTACAAGGACCAGTCCAAGGTCTTTGTGCTGGACTCGAATGGATTGGTTTACGTGGTCAGTGCCAGCAAGTACCAGGTGACGAACACCATCACTGTCGGCACGGCTCCGATCAAAGCCGCCCAGAGCAACGACGGCAACTACATCTACGTGCTCAACGGCGGAGACGCGACAACCCCGGGGTCGCTCTCGATCATCGACGGACAGGGAGTCGACGGAGAGCCGGAGTCGGTGGTGAATACGGTTTACCCCACCAGCAACCCGTCGTGCGGTGCGATCTGCAGCTCGCCGCTCATCGACATTGCACAGGACACGAATTTCAACGACACCACGGCGAACACGCAGATCAACCACGTCTGGCTTCTTCACGCCAACGGCACCGTGAGCGTCTTCGACGGGACGACGCCAGGAAAGTTGACCTGGATCACATCGCTCTCCACGATCACAACCCAGGAAGTCGCGGACGGCGTGTATCCGACGAATCTGGCCCTAATGCGGGACGGAACCGGAGCCTATGTGGGCATGGGCAAAACGGACCAGCTCGTCGGGATCAACACTAGGGCACTGGCCACCGGCGCGGTCACTCTGAATGCTACGACCAGAATCACGGTGGGCGTGCACCGCTCGATCCTTCAGATGATCAACGGCAAAGACGTGGTATTGGAAACAACGACACCAACGGTGAACAACGTTGCGGTTTCACGCGGAGGCAACTCCGCGGAGTTGTCGAAAGCCTACGCGACCACGACGACGACCACCACCTACAACTACTACGACGCGAACGGGACACTGACCAGCAGCGCTACCTACCCCAACCTCTACAACGGCATCACCGTGGTGGCCGCGGCGGGCAGCGGGGCGACGCCGATCAATACCTCCGTGACCACAATTCCGGCACCCTCGCAGGTTACCTATTGCATCCCGGCGACGGGAGAGTATGACGGCCAGAAGAATTGTCCGGCGATGACTCCGGTGTTGGTGCTGGGCCGCAGCTAGGCTTGAAGTGCGAGAAGATGCGCAAGAAGAAGGGCGGGCCCGATCGCGGGCTCGCCCTTCTTCTTTGCCCCACTACGCCTGCCTCAGTGGGGCGCTTGCTTTTAATGAGCGTCGGCGTGGCGGCGGTGATTGTAGCGCATGGCGACATTCATGAAGACGCTGCCGGCGGGCGAGGTAAAATCCATGACCAGCGCCTCCATGTCCTCCGAGCCGCTAAAGCCATGCTGGCAGTCGTGATCGACAGGGGGATGGACTCTGAAGCTGAATCCCTGATCATTGAGAGTGGTCACGGCATTTCCGATGACCAGATTTGCCAGTTCGGCGACTGCCTCGCGGATGATCTGCGGGTCGGATTCCATTTCCATGCCCGCGCTAAAGCAAGCAACCTTCATGGCGGTGCTGTCCTCCACGTCGAAGATCACGCGGCCTTCGATGTCGCCGGTAATTTCTATCATGGCAGCAGTTGCGTGGCGCTGATACGCTTCCTCGCCCATGGAAATATCGGCAACTTTGAATGGACAGGCGAGGGCCTGGGAGAGCACCGCGTCGGCGGCGTTGATGAATGGCTGGATCAACTCCATCTTCATAACTATTCTCCTGTCCCGGCGCTGGAGGCGGTCACGGCAGCATCGCCGAGCACGTATTTGATGACATCGTACAGCAGTTCGGGCTTTACCGGCTTCTGCACAAAATGGCGCGCGCCCTTCTGCAAGGCGGCGACGATGTTCTCCTGGTAGCCGACGCTGGAGACCATGATGATGCGGGCATCGGGATGCTGGCGCACGATGTGCTCGGCAGCTTCAATGCCTTCCATCTGTGGCATGGTGATGTCCATCAGCACAATATCGGCACGGGTGCGGTCATACTCGGTGATGGCGGCGCCGCCGTCGCCGGCTTCGGCGGCCAGCAGCCCGCCATAGGAGTCGATGATGCGCGCGAGGTTCTTGCGCGCGAAGATCGAGTCATCTACCACGAGGTAACGCACGGGCTGGCGATCGATGGCACGCAGTAGAGCTGGAAATTGCTCCATAAAATCCTCACATTTGTCCGGTATGGCGGACTGGATACTGTTCCTTGACCGGCACGGCACGGGCACTGCCACAATGCGCGATCAAAGTATTCGACAAAGCTTCCAAAGAAACAACACGATTCGCATAGCCACGCTCAATAGCGGCGCGTGGCATACCGAAAACAACCGAAGACGCCTCATCCTGGGCGATGGTGAGCGCACCGGCGGTCTTCATGATTCCCAGACCCTCGGCGCCATCTTCCCCCATGCCCGTCATCAGCAAGCCCACCGCATCGGCTCCGAACTCCTGAGCAACGGAGCGAAACAATACATCCACGGACGGGCGATGGCCGTTGACCTTAGGATCGTCGGAGAGCACGACCACATCTCCCAGCGGCATCCGCCGAACCCGCATATGGCGGTCTCCTGGGCAGACCAGCACACGTCCGGCGGCGATCAGATCCCCCGATTGCGCCTCCTTGACATCCAGGTTGCAGGCTTCATTCAAGCGCCGCGCAAAAGTATCGGTGAATCCGGCGGGCATGTGCTGCACCACCAGGATGGCCGCCGGAAACTCCACCGGAAGTTGGCTGAGCATGTATTCCAGAGCATTGGGGCCGCCGGTGGAGATGCCCAGGGCCACCACTTTAGAGGCAGGAGTGACAACCTTGGGACGCTTGGGCTTAGTGATGTATCCGGCTCCGTCCCGGCCTCCGGCCAAGGGTAAGGGGCGGCGCACGAACGGACTTTTAACCGCCGCTTTGATCTTGGCAATCATCTCGGAGGCAATTTCATTCATGCCCTCGCCCAGGACGTTCTCCGGCTTGGCGACAAAGTCGAAGGCACCCATGTGCAAAGCCTTGAAGGTGGTGCTGGCGCCCTCACGGGTATGAGCGCTGACGACCACGACCGGCACCTGCAACTGGCGCATGATCTGGCGCAAAGTCTCAATGCCATCCATGCGCGGCATCTCAAGATCCAGAGTGATGGCATCCGGCCTGAGTTCTTCGATTTTCTTGAGCGCAAATGCACCATCCATCGCGGTGCCCACGACGTGAATGGAATTGTCACGCTCGAGCAGTTGCGGAATGAGTTTACGCATCAGCGCGGAGTCATCCACCACCAGGACGCGAATCATCTGAGGGTGTACAGTCACTGGCGCGCCCTCATTTGTTGGGATTCAGGAGCGCTGCGGATATAGCCGCCGCCCAGCTTCGCCACCACGTCGGAGATGCTGAGGATCAATACCACCCGCCCGTCGCCGAGGATGCTGGCGCCGCTGACCAGTTCCGTGTTGATCAGGGACTCGTCGAGGCCCTTGATGACCAGTTCCTGCTCGCCGATCAGCCGATCGACCACGAGGCCGATCTTGCGATCGCCGTGGCTAACCACGATCACATACAACTTGAGCGCATGCCCGTTGCCGGAATGAATCCGGCTGAGCCGTATCAGCGGCACCACTTCTTCACGGATTCGCAGAACCTCCTGCCCATCGACCACATGGACTTCGCTCTCGCGCGAGCGCAGAATTTCCAGTACATTGCCCAGCGGCACGGCGTAAAGGCGCTCGCAGACGCGGAAGAGCAGGGCCTTGATAATGGCCAGCGTGAGCGGCACCATGAGGCGGAAGATAGTACCTTCACCGGGAGTGCTGCGCACCGCAATAGAGCCCTTGAGCCGGTCCATCACCGCCTTGACTACATCCATACCAATGCCGCGGCCGCTGACATCCGTGACCTCGCTGGCGGTGCTCAGGCCGGCGTGGAAGATCAGATCGAGAGCATCGTTGTCGCTCAGGCGCAAGGCCTGCTCGGCGGTAATGACGCCGCGGGAGACGGCGGCGGCGGTGACCTTTTCGAAATGGATGCCTCTGCCGTCATCGCTGATCTCGATCACCACCTGATTGCCCTGGTGGTAGGCATTGAGGCGGATCGTTCCCTCCGGCGATTTGCCAGCGGCGGCTCGCTCCAGCGGCGGCTCGATGCCATGATCCACAGCGTTGCGCAGCAGGTGCATCATGGGCTCGGCGAGGGCGTCCAGAATGCTCTTGTCCAGGTCCGTATTCTCGCCCGCAATGACGATCTCAACCTCGCGTCCGAGTTGCTTGGCGATGTCACGCACCACGCGCGGAAGGCGGCGGAACATCTGCTCCACCGGCACCATGCGGATCTTCATCACCGCGCGCTGGAGCTTTTTGAGAATCTGCGCCTGGAAGACAACCAGGTCGGCGGTGCGGGCGCGCAACGGCGCGCTGGCCAGCGTGCGATTCATCTCCGCCAGCAGCTCCTGCATCATGCTCTTGGCGATGATCAGTTCGCCCACTAGGTCCAGAACCACGTCGATGCGCTCGGCGTCCACCCGGATTACGTTCTCGGTGGCTGCGGGAAGGCGATCTTCGCGCGCCTTGGAACGATCCGGCGCATGGCGCACGGTTTGCACGGCGCGAGCCTTGTCCCTCTCCGGTTGCGCGACGCGGACCTGCGTTGTTGGGGGCGGCGCGGCTGGCGCCTCCCAGACTGCGGGAGGCGGCTCCGGAAACGGCTCGGCAAAGCTCAGTTCAGAGATTGACCCATCCTCGGCGCTGGACACCTCCACAACGTAGACCTTTGAGACTACGGTCGGGATCTTGCCCTTGCGCTCCACCCAGTCGAGTTCGTGATCGCTGCAAAGGACAACCTCGATGACGTCAGGAATCTGGGCGGTGTTTTCTTCGGGCCGCATCACCAGGATGGTGCCAGCCTCGGACAAGACATTGCGGACCAGTTGCACGGCGGCAGCCCGCATGGGGCATGCCGGGTCAATGGCTAGCGCCAGGTTATACACCTTCTGCCCGGGCACGGAGTTCCTGGCAATCCGCAGCAACTCGTATTCGGTCCACATGAACTGCGGAGCAAAGCGGGCCTCCGGGTGCGGATTGCGGATCGCCTCGATGAGCGCGTACACGGCTCCGGTCGCGGGAGGCTGCAGGTCATTGCGATAGGCCGCGAGCAGGTTGTCAAACAGATCGGCGCAGACCATCACCAGGTCGGCGAGTGCTTCGCCGTCGCGAGCCGCAGTCTCCGGGGTGAGCACGTCCTCCACGGCATGTGCGACGTCGCTGAGATCCTTGTAACCGCAGGCGGCGGCGTCGCCCTTGAGGGTGTGGACGCTGCGCCTCAGGTCGCGGATAACGTCGGGATCACGCGGAGACTTCTCCATCAACAGGGCGTCCTCATTCAGGGCCTGGAGAATCTCCTGCGAACTTTCGAAAAAAATGTTACGAAGCTCGTTGGCGCGATCGTCGGAAAAAATGCCCACCGTTATGCCTCAATCTTGCTGTATGCGGTGCCGTTGTCGTGGTGAATCATACGAAATTGATCAGTCAGTCCGAACAGGCTTTCGGCGTGCCCCACGAAGAGATATCCCTCCGGGTTCAGGCAGCGCCAGAATTTCTGAACCAGCCGCTTCTGCTCCGCCGCGTCAAAATAGATCATGACGTTGCGGCAGAAGATGAAGTCATTGTGTTGCGGCAGAAACTCCGTCTTCAGATTGTGAAAGTCGAAGTGGACCAGGTCCTTGACCGCCTGCTTGATGGCATAGCGCTCCGCACCGACCTTGTCGAAATAACGTAGGCGGTAGGGGTAGTCCACGTTGTCCATGTGATGCTCGAGATAAATCCCCTCCTGTCCGGCGCGCAGCACGGAGTAGTTGATGTCGGAAGCCAGGATCTCCACCTTCCACGGCGGAGGAATCAGCGGCTTGGGCGACGGCATTCCAAAGGGGATCGGATTGCGCAAATAGTAGTAGGCGAGGGCGTCGGCGATCATCATCGCCAGGGTGAACGGCTCCTGGCCGGTGGAACAGCCCGCACTCCATAGGCGCAGGTTCCAGTCGCGGCGCTCCTGCTTGCGGCGCAGCATATCCTCCAGCACGGTTTTCTGGAAGAGCTCCAACTGAGGGCGGTTACGGAAGAAGCTGGTCTCATTAACAGTGAGGTTCTCCAGCAGCGCCGACAACTCAGCCTTGCCCTCGCGGCTGGTGAGCAGACGGTAATAATCGTAGAAGGAGTTGGCGCTGCAGACGCGCAACCGACGCTGCAGACGGTCCTGCAGAAAATGAGCGCGACGGTCATCAAAGTACATGCCGCATTCCTGATAGATCAGCGTCTGCAGCAACTTGAGTTCGGACTCGCTAAAAGCAATCGGTGACGATGGCGACGACATTAAATATGCTCACACCCTACTGTTGTGACGGCGAAACCGCGACCGCAGCTTCGGCAATGTCAGTGAGACGGCGCAACTCGCCCCTCTGCATGATCTTTGCCAGATCGATCATAATAACCAGCTTGCCGTCTAGCTTGCCGACACCGGTCACATAATTCAGTTCGCCCTGCTCGAAGATGTTGGGAGGCGGCTCAATGAGTTCGGAATTTACCTTCATCACTTCATTGGCAGCATCGACCACTAAACCAACTTGGTGGCCATCCAACTCGGCAACCATGATGCGGTTGCGGCGATTGGGTTGAATCTCTTCGGCAAAGCGTTTTCTCAGGTCCACCACGGGAATGATCTTGCCGCGCAGGTTGATTACACCCTCAATGTAGGTGGGCGAATCGGGAATCTCGGTGATGTCCATCATGCGCACGATCTCATGAACGATGCCAATGGGCACGCCGAAATTTTCCTTGCCAACGCGGAAGCCGACGATCTGCTGAACCTTCGCCATCTTCATTCTCTCCAGAGCCTACTAGCGATTGCTTCCTGCCAACGCAAACTTGGTTCCGCCACCCAACCGACGCGCATCCTCTTGATGATCGTCGAGGACAAAGCGGTCCATGGACTCCAACAAGGAGCGAGCCATCTTGGACATTTGCTCGGCCGAGGCGGCCAACTCGGTGGAACTGGAGGTAGACATCTGAACCATTTCGCGCATGCGCTCCATGGCGCGGACGACGGCTTGTGCGCCGCCAGCCTGCTCTTCTACCGAGGAATTGATTTCATAGGTAATCTCGTTCAGGCGCGAGGTGGCCTTGGCAATTTGCGAAGATCCGTTCGACTGCTCGTTGGTGGCGGCGCCGATCTCCTGGGCAAACTTGAAGACCTCGGTGACGACATTGGAAATCTTGCGCAGGGCCAAACTCAGATCATTGCCCAGTTCCAGCCCCTCGTTGACGATCGAGGTGCTCTTTTCCATGTTCTCCACCGCGCGGCGGGCTTCCGTCTGAATGCTCCGGATCAGATCGCCGATCTCCTTGGTGGAGGTTGCCGACTTTTCCGCCAGTTTGCGGACTTCATCAGCGACGACGGCGAAGCCGAGGCCGTGTTCACCGGCGCGAGCCGCTTCAATCGCGGCGTTGAGCGCCAGCAGGTTGGTTTGTTCGGAGATGTCGTCGATGACCTCGATGATCTTGCCGATGTTGTCGGCGCGCTCACCGAGACTGCTGATGATGACCGCCGAAGAACCGATCGAACCATTGATGCGATTGAGGCCATCGGTCGTCTTCTGCATCGTGCCAATGCCGCTCTGCACTTCGTCGCGGGAGCGGCTGGAGATATCCAGCAGCACTCTGGCCGTGTCGGCGACACGCTGAATGCTGGCGACCATTTCATCGATGGAAGCCGAGGTCTCACTGACGCTGGATGCCTGCATCTGCGTGTTCTTCACCATGTTCTGCACGTTAATGCTCATCTCGTGCATGGTGCTGGTGACTTCATCGATGGCCGCGGCGGACTGCACACTGACTTTGGCCGAATCCTCCGAGGCGTCGGCGACCTGGTTGGAACCGGCAGCAACCTGCGCCGCGGCGTCGCGCACCGAGCGCACCAGAGTACGCAGGCCGTTGGTCATCTGCGAGAAAGCCATGGCCATGGCATCGCGGCTGGACCGGGGCGAGACCTCGACCGAGAGATCGCCGCCGGCGATGGCTTCGGAAACCGTGGCAATCTCCTTGAAGTAGGTGACCATGTTGCGGTAGGTCTGGGCGAGGGTTCCGATCTCGTCCTTGCTGGTGACGTCGACTTCCTGATCCAGGTCACCCTTATCGCCAAGCTCGCGCGCCACGGTGATCAGATGATCCAGCGGCTGCGTGATGGCCTTGGCGGTGCGGAAGGAGATGAACACGCCCAGGCACAGGGCGCACAGGAAGCCGGAGATATCGATCCAGGTGGTCCACCGCGATGTAGTGTCGCCGTCATCGTTGGTTTTCTGGATCAGGGAGCGGGCCTCGGTCTGCACCTCATCGATCATTTGGTTGGAGCTTTGGAGCTGCTCGGTCGGTGCGGTCTCGGTGTACCGGTCCAGCAGGTCCATGGCCTTCACGCTTCCGCTGGTGACCGCACGGTGTTCCTGAATGAAGCGCTCGGCAACGTTGGAGTACCACTCGCGCTCGCCGACCTCGACGCGGCTCAATCCGGAGCGAAGACCGGGGTCGTTGGTCTTGGTCCGCGCCTCGCGCAGAAGCTCGAAGATGCGGTTGTTTCCTTCACGGAGACGGTCCAATTCGGAGGGAGTCGCGGTGATCAGGTAGGTGCTAAGCGCCAGATGGTTCTCCACCATCTGATGGCGAACGCTTTCGGTCGCAAGGAAGAGTTCGTAGGCATTGCTGACCGAAGTCCTGGTCTCATGCTCGCGCCACCTGGCGCCAAGGCTGAAGATGAATCCCCCCAGCATGAGAAGAAGCAACATTGCGAAACTCAGGAGCAGCTTACTGCGGATTTTCATACCTTGTATCGCCTCCCGAACCGTAAACTCCGGTTCGCCGCGCCTTGCCGGTCACGCCAATCTGCACAGCTTGAACCACTTCTTCTGAACGGTCCAGTCAACTGCCTTCCAGTTCAGGCACACGGGAAGAAGAAAGATGACTCCTCCCGACCGGTGTACGCAAGTAACTATCCGGACTCTCCGGGCGTGACTCCGTGGACCCTGACAATCCACCGGGGCGAGGACGAGACAGGGCTGACGCCCTCAGTCGCCAGAAATAGCCGGCAGGCACGCATTCAGAGAATTCTTATCTCATTGATAGCAACCTTTTGCACATTACGGAAGGGGCAAAAGGTCTAGTACTAAAGTTTCTGCGATATTTGTCTTCGATTCTATTAGAAGACAGGCACTGCCGCACGCGATTTTATTTAGAAGACAGGCATTGCCATCCGTATAAAGTATCGCAGTGGCGGAGAGTATCACATTGAGAACTGGCTGAGAAGCATGCCAATCACTGAATCGGGCTTGACTCATAATGAGACATGTCCTACTCTCATTGCACTCTCCCCCAGAGAAACGCGTAGCCCCGGTAGCATTTGCCGGTGTCTGCATTAAGAGCTGAGTGAGCTCCAGTGCCTCGGTATGGCGTGCGGAAAAGAGCGAGCGAGAAGGATATGAGCGAATCACTGCCGGTACTGCTGGTGGAAGACGAAGAGATCCTGCTCTCTTTCTTGAAGACAGCTTTGGAGCGCGGAGGAGTAAAGATCGCCGGCGCGACCTCGGGAAGCGAGGCGTTGAGCTTGCTCGAACACGGGGAGTACGCGGGCGTTGTCTCCGACCTGAGAATGCCGGGCGGGATCGGGGGCGCGGAAATCTTTGACTGGGTCCAGAAGAATCGTCCGGCGTTGTCCTCCCGCTTCCTGTTCATCACCGGCAATGCCAGTGATCCTTATGCGGCAGCAATCCGGGAGCGCACCGGGGCGCTATTTATCGAAAAGCCATTCCGTATCGCGTTACTGCTTGAGATGATCGGCAAGATCACGTCACCGCCGCGGGGGCAGATACATGTCTGATCCCCGCCCATTTCGTCTCCTGATTGTGGATGATCAGCAGAGCATCGGCAGTCTCTGCGCGACCCTGGGGCAGAGGATGGGAATGCTGTGCTTCCAGGCGCAGAGCGCCGACGAGGCGCTGGAGCGCTTGGACAGCCATACCCCGGATGTGATGCTGGCCGATTTGCTGCTGGGCGATCGCTCAGGCTTGGAGTTGCTTGCCGAAGTAAAGAGGCGCTCGCCGCTGACCGAAGTTGCGCTGATGAGCGCCAACGGAACCATTGCCAGCGCCGTCCAGGCGATGCGCCTGGGCGCTTACGATTTCGTCGTCAAGCCGTTTCGGGTAGCGGAGTTGCAGTTGGTCCTGGAGCGCATGGTGGAAAAGGTTCAGAGCGCGAGAGAGAACCAGTGGCGCCGCCAGCCGCAGAGCAGGACGCAAGTTGCGCCCGCGGCACCGCTCCCATGCACCGACTTGGAAGAACTGGAGCGGCTGACCATGCAACGAGTATTCGAGCAGGTCGACGGAGACAAAGAGAAGGCGCGGAAGTTGCTGGGCATTTCGCGGGCTACGCTATATCGCAAAATCAAGCGCTACAGAATTCAGACACGGCAACTGCGGCAAAAAGAAGAGACTCGCGGGACGGCAGAGCGGATGATACTCTTGTCTCAAAGATGAGACAACGGTTGGCCGGAGTTGAAAAAGCTGCGTTCCGCGCAAAATGGTGTTGGCAATGAAGTTACATCTTGTTGAACTCCGGGGAGCGTTGTCCCGGTAATCATGGCGGAGATGTGCGTGGAGCAGTGCAGAATTTTAATCGTCTCCGATGAACCGGAGTTCGTGAATTCGTTAATGCAGAGCTGGCGGCGCCTGCACTATGAGCCGGAGTTTACGGTGTCCAATCACGGCTCCGTGGAGTTTCCGGACAGTGCGGTGGTGGTGGCAGATGGTCCGGCGGCGCTGGCTTCGGTGACTGGCCAAGCCCTGCTGACGATTGTAATCACGGCAGACCAACCGTCGCCCGCGATCGCAAGTTCGCAACTTAGTTTGCACCCCAGCTCGCAACTGCGGCTGGTGCGAATCCGGCACGGCGAAGGCTGGGCGGATCTAGCGGCCGCGCTGGCGCAGGAAGCCATGCTACGGGTGAAAGCCGTGCAGCAAGTCCTGGAAGCGGAACGGCGGCTAGGCGAGTCGGAGCATTTTGCCGCGATCGGACGCTTTATCGCCGGCGAACGGCATGGGTTGGCAAATGCGCTGACCAGCGTGCTGGGTAATTCCGAGCTAGTGTTACTGGACTCTGGCTCGGAGCTGCGGGACGCGGTACGCGGACAACTGGAGACCATCCACGCGATGTCGCTGAGGATGCATGAGACGTTGCAGCGTCTCTCGTTGCTGGATACCGAAATGCGAAAGAGTCGAGGTGCGTCGTGCTGAAAAAGATTTTGATCGTAGACGATTCCCAAGCCGAGAGCCGATTAATGCAGTCCCTGTTGCAGGGCGCGGGATATTCCGCCGTTGCGTTGAGCGATCCCCTGCGCATTGAGCAGACCCTGGCCTTCGAACATCCGAACCTGATTCTTCTGGATGTGGTGATGCCGGGCAGAAACGGCTTCCAGGCCTGCCGCGACTTGAAGCGAAGCCAGGAATTCGGCGACATCCCAATTGTGCTGGTGACCTCGAAGAACGGCGAGAGCGACAAGTTCTGGGGCATGCAGCAGGGCGCCGACGGTTACGTTGTCAAGCCGTTCACCGGCGCGCAACTGGTGGACGAAGTGCAAAGGGTGATTGGTTAAAAAGGGGATTGGCTAAGCGATGACCGTACCGCCAAACAACGCGCAGCAGTTGGAGCCCCTTCCCCTCGACCCTGAGTTCGAGAGCGAGGCAGAGGCGTTAGCGGCTCAACCCGCGCTGCCCGAGGAGCAGTACTGCATCTTCCGCTCCGGACGGGAACGCTACTGCCTGCATGTGCTGGAAGTGGATGAGGTGGTGGAGTGGCCGCGGCTGACCAACCTGCCGCTGTCGCCGCCGTTCCTGATGGGCGTCTTCAATTTGCGCGGAACCATCGTGCCGGTGGTGGACATTGCGTTTACCGAAGGGCGGCGGGCCGACCTGCCACCCAGGCAAGTGGTGGTGGCCTGCCTGCGCGGCGGCGCAGCCGCTCCCGACGTGCGGCTGGGATTGGCGGTGGATGAGGTGATTGGCACCCATAGCACCAGCGAGCCATTGCTGAGGGACGAAGCGCCGCGGGATGTTCCGCACTGTGGCGGAATGCTGCGTCACGGAGACCGGCTGGCGCTGGCGCTGGACTTGAAGCGCGTGCTGGAGTCGTTTCCGGTGGGTGTGATTTAAGAGCGCTGTGTTTAGAGCGCTGTGTTTTTAGGCGACAGGAACCGTCGTTGGTTCCGCCGCTGGTTTGAGCGCGCAAGTTTCGATCGAAGTATAGGGCAATGCGCGAGTGTACGTGTCCGTCGCGTTGTCTTGGAGGTCTTATGAAGGGTCGTCTGAATTCGGCAATCATCGCCTTGGTGGTGGTCAATCTTTTAGCCACTGTTGCGGTGTTTGGGCTGGCCTACGCGGCTGGCGCTAAATCCGGGGGCAAATCGCTTCTCAATGTCGCAGCGCTGCCGTCGGACGCATTGATTATGCTGCTTGGCGCGGTTGCCGCCCTGGTAACTGGCTCGCTGTTCGTGCTCTTCCGCCTCTCCAACAAGGTTTCCGAACCGGTGAAGGCACTGGTCGCGTTTGCCGATGAAGTGGGCGCAGGCGAGTTCAACGCTCGCCTGTCCGAGCACGGCAGCGACGATTTCGCCTACATCGCGGTGCACTTGAACCTGGCGGCGGAGAAGGCTGCCCAGGCGATGCAGGACGAAGAGGCGCAGCGCGACCTGCAGCGCTCGGTGACCGAGTTCCTCACTGTGGTCAGCCAGATTGCGCGCGGCGACCTGACCCTGCGCGGCGCCGTCACCAGCGATGCCCTGGGCAACGTGGTGGACTCGGTCAACTACATGCTCGACAACTTTACCCAGGTGCTGCGCCGGGTGCGCGATGCCGCCAACGACGTCTCCACCAGCGCCAATCAGATTCTGAATGCCTCCGAGGCCATGGCCAAGGGCGCCACTCAGCAGGATCACGAGATTACCAACACCTCGTCGGCTGTCGAAGAGTTGACGGTTTCCATGAAGCAGGTGAGCAACAACGCCGAAGCCAGCGCCGAGGCCGCCCGCCGCGCCCTGGACGCCGCCGAGCAAGGCAACCGCTCCGTGCGCGACACCCTGGAAGGAATGCAGCGCATCCGCTCCAGCGTGCAGGCCACCGCCAAGAAGATCAAGTCGCTCGGCGATCGTTCGCTGGAGATCAGCGAAATCATCAACGTGATTAACGACATCACCGAGCAGACCAACCTGCTGGCGCTCAACGCCGCGATTGAAGCCGCGCGCGCCGGCGAAGCAGGCCGCGGCTTCGCCGTCGTTGCCGACGAAGTCCGCAAGTTGGCCGAACACTCGCGCACCGCAACCAAAGACATTGCCGCATTGATCAAGGCCATCCAGGCCGAAACCAACGAAGCCGTGGTGGTGATGGAAGAGGGAACGCGCGAGGTGGAAGTGGGAGCGCGGTTGGCCGACCAAGCCGGCAAGGCACTGGAGGCGATCTCGGCCGTGGTGCGGCAGTCGGCAGAGCTGGTGCAGGAGATTTCCCTGGCCAGCAAGCAGCAGGTGCGCGGCACCGAGGGCGTGGCCAACGCCATGCAGATCATCTCCAACATTACCCACCAGACCTCGCAGGGCGCGCGCCAGACGGCGCACAGCACCGAGTTGATGGTGAAGATGAGCGAACAGTTGAACGAGGCGCTGTCGCAGTTCCGCGTGCAGGCGGCCCCACAGCAACCGCCACGCAAGGAGTTGCAGGCGGGCGCCGGTGCGCAACTGGGTAATCGCTAACCACAGGTAATCGCGAAACACGGGATTTTGCAGGGACAGGACTAGCAGGCGGTATGAACAACGCGGGCATCAATCCGGTGCTGACTGGGCACGAAGTGCGGGAGCTGCAACTGCTCATCGAGCAGCGCTCCGGCATGGTCTTCGATGAGTCGCGCGAGCGCTTCCTAACCTCGCGCGTGGTCGAGCACATGCACCGCAAGCGCCTCAGCTACGGCATGGAATTGCTGCGCCTGGTGCGCCACTCCAACGTGGAATACGACACCATGCTGGAGCGGCTGTTGACCCAGGAAACCAGCTTCCTGCGCTATCCGGGACTGTTTTCCGCCTTCAGGCAGCACGTGCTGCCCCAAATGCAAGAGCGCAAGTTCTGGGAGAAGGAACCGGTGTTGCGCATCTGGAGCGCCGGCTGCGCCAGCGGCGAAGAGCCGTACTCGATCGCACTGAGCATTCGCGAGGCCGCAGACTCCGGCACGGCGCTGGACGCCAGCATTGTGGCTACCGACATCAGCCGCGAGGCCCTGGAGCGTGCCGACCGCGGGGTATATGGCGGGCGCGTGCTGGAAAATCTTTCCCCGCTCCAGATCACCGAATACTTTACCCGCAGCGGTGACGCCTACAAGGTGAAGCCGGTGCTTCGCGAGATGGTGACGTTCGCGCCCATGAACCTGGCCGAGCCGCTCTACCTGGGACGCTTCGACTGCATCTTCTGCATGAACGTGCTGATTTATTTTAGCGAGGAGTTGCGGAACCGGCTGATCCAGCGCTTTTACGAGTATCTGGAGCCGGGCGGTTATCTCTTTCTGGGCCACGCCGAATCCGTGGCAAACGCTCCGGTGAAGTTCAACCAGACGATCATGAACGGAACGCGGCTCCTGCAGAAGCCGCTCGATCGTCAGGCCCGGGCCGCGGGGGAGGAACTATGAACGGCACCAGCCCGGAAATGATCGAACTCTTCCTTACCGAAGCCAGCGAGCATCTCCAGTTTCTCCGCGAGTACTCGGGCATTCTGCAGGATCCCTATCCGCTTTACGAGGACATTGAGCGCCTCTACATCTCGGCGCACGGCGTAGCTGGCACCGGCGGAACTTACGGCTACGAGTTTTTCAATGAGGTTGCCGGCAAACTGGCGCACATCTTCCAGTACGCCATGAACGCCACCGTCAGCCCGGAGGCCACGGCCCCTCTGGTCGAGTTCATCTACGAAGCGATAGCGGTGCTCGAAAGCGACCTCATCATGATCAGTGCCAGCGGCACTGAGTCGGTCGACGATATCGCCGCCTTCAAGCACCGCTATCCCTTCGCCTTCCAGGCTCCGCCGCCGCCGGCCATGGACGCTCCCACCGAGCAGCCGCACGCGCCCGAGCCTGAGCTTGAGTCGCCAGCGCCAGCGGTTGAGGCCGCCGCGGTGCCGGAGGTCGCAGCCTCTGCGGCTCCTTCCGCAGCTTCTACCGAAGTCCCGGCCGCAACCAATGCAGCTCCACCGCAACCCGCCGCGCCCCCCATTTCTCCCGTTGCCGCGAGCCCGGTCGCGCCCGCGCAGCCCACGATTTCGCCGCAACCCACGATTTCCGCGCCTGCCGCTGTCGCGCCGCAGCCGGCGGCAGCACCCAAGCCGCCTACAGCGGCAAAGCTTTCCATCGAAAGTGTTCCGGAGCTGGAGCCTGACGACGCCATCCCCGCCGAGGTGCTCGAGTTCTTCGTTCCCGAGGTCGAGGAGCATCTGCAGGCGATCACCGATTGCCTGCTGGCGCTGGAGGCGAACCCGAACACCGAGGACATTCACCGCCTCTTCCGCGCCATGCACACCATTAAAGGTTCGGCCGCACAGGTAGGCTGGCAGCGCATTGCCACCATTGCCCATCGCGCCGAAGACCTGATCGGACGGCTGCGCGACGGCGAATTGAAGCCGAGCGTAACCATCATCGACCTCTGTCTGGAATCCGTCGATGTGCTCAAGAGAGTGATCTACCACCAGTGGCAGGATGAGGCCAGCTTCCAGCTTGCGGCGCGCACTCTGATCGCGCGGCTGGATCACATCGCGCCCACAGAGACTGCCGAGGATCTCCCGGCCACCGCCGTTGGAACCACCACTCCTGCTGCCATCGCGCCGGTTGCCATCACCACCGCTGCCGAAGCTGAGCCGCTGGCGGTGCCGGTCGTTGCCGCCGAGAGCGTGCTGGAATCGCCGCTGGTGTCGCTGGTGGCTGAATTGAACGCTCAAAGCGCCGTACCCAATGTTGGAAACGCACGCGCGGAACAGCCGAAGGACGAACCGAAGGAAGCTCCGAAGGTGGAGACGCCGGAGCCATTGGCCGCGCCCAGTGTGCCGGTCGGCATGGCGCAATCCAAGTCGGTGCGCATCGGGCTGGAGCGCCTGGACCGCATGATGAACGCGGTCGGCGAGTTGGTCATCAATCGTACCCGCATGTTGGGCCGGTTGGCGGAGTTGGAGAGGCTAGCCGAAGTGCTGAACTTCTCCAAGGGCCGCATGACCGACAAGATCTGGGAGTTTCAGGACAAATACGAGTTCATCCGCCTCAATGCCGCGCCCGCGCTCTCCTCGATGTCCTGGCCGGGGTCGTCGCTGGAGACTCACGGCGGCTATGGCGGAGGCGGCTTCGATGCGCCCGGCTTTGGGAACTCAGGCTTTGGAAGCTCAAGCTACGGAAATTCCGGCTATGGGGGTTCCGGCTATGGCGCTCCGTATGGCACTTCGCATAACACCGGCCATTCCGAGTTCAGCGAACTGGAGATGGATCGCTACGACGATTTCGGCATCCTCTCGCGCTCGCTCACCGAAATTTCTGCCGACATCACCGAGGTGCTCACGCAACTGGATGGCTTTGTGCGCCGCGTCGATGGCGATATCGACGAGTTCACCAAGCTGGCGCATCGCCTCCAGGATGAAATCACGCAAGCGCGCATGGTTCCCATCGGCAACCTGTTCACGCGCATCGCGCGCACCGTTCGCGACGCAGCCAAGGCCAGCAACAAGCAGGTGGAACTGGTCCTTGCGGGAGCCGAAACCGAGCTCGATAACAACATTATTCAACAGATTGCCGACCCCTTGCTGCACCTGGTTCGCAACGCCGTGGCCCATGGCATTGAGCGCGCCGATGAGCGCTACGAGGCGGGCAAGCCCGACCAGGGTAACATCGCGGTTCGCGCCTACCACAAGGGAAATCACATCTACATCGAGGTGGAAGACGATGGCCGCGGAGTGGACTTTGACCGCGTCAAGGCCACGGCAGTGGAGAGCGGATTGCTCTCCGCCGACGACGCCGAGCGCCTGAGCCGCCGCGAAGTGCTGGAGTTGCTCTTCCGCCCCGGCTTCTCCACCGCGCCGCGCCGCACCGAACTGGCGGGCCGCGGGGTGGGGCTCGATGTGGTGCGCGCTAACGTCAACAATCTCAACGGCGAGGTCGAAATCGAGACCGAGAAAGGAATCGGCTCGCGTTTCACCCTCAAGGTTCCGCTCACGCTGATCATCTCGCAGGCGCTGTTTGTGCAGTGCGGCGGGCAGACCTTCGCATTCCCCTTGGGCTTTGTCGAGGAGATCCGCCGCATTCGTCCCGCAGACATCGAAGACGTGGGCGGCAAACTCATCGCCAAGGTGCGCGACGTGGTCACCGAGGTGGTGCGCTTCGACGAGGCCCTGCAACTGCCGCGCCTGGAGCCGGTCAATGGATATCTCCGCCTGGTGCTGGTGAATGTAGGCGGCCGGCAGGTCGGCGTCGTCGTCGAGGAAGTTCTGCGCAAGGATGAAATCGTCATCAAGAATCTGGGCGAGTATCTGCGCAACGTAAAGATGTTTCCCGGCGCAACCATTGCCCCCGATGGCAGCCTCATTCTGCTGGTCGATGTCAACCGTCTCGTCATGGGCGAAGCCATTGAGCGCCGCCCCTTGACCACCGCGCTGAGCGCGGCCCGGCTCTTCCTGCCCGGCGCAATCGCGGTGGCACGCGGTGAGATTCCCGCCGCCGCCCTCGATATCGTGGAGAAGGAGAAGCTGGTGGTGCTGGCCGACGATTCCATCAGCGTACGCAAGTTCGTGGGACGCATGTTGGAGAAGGCAGGCTATCGCGTCAAGCTCGCCTGCGACGGCCTGGAGGCCCTGGAGATTGCGACCACCAACAACTGCGACTTGGTGATTACCGATCTGGAGATGCCGCGCACCAACGGTTATGAATTGATACTGCATCTGCGGCAGACCCCGTCCACCAGCAAGGTTCCGGTGATGGTGGTGACATCGCGCGCCGGCTCCAAGCATCGCGAGCGCGCCATCAAGGAAGGCGCGGCGGCCTTCATGGTCAAGCCAGTGCAGGAAGAATCGTTTATCGCCCAAGTGGTCGAGTTGATTGGGACCTCGGGACAGGCGACGGCCGCTCCGCCCCTGATCCATTGAGAGACAGAGAATGACGAGTATTGAAAAAATCCGGGTGTTGGTTGCCGACGATTCGGCGTTCATGCGCAAGGTGCTGATTAGCATCCTCGATTCCGACGGCTCGTTCGAGGTGGTAGGCGAAGCGCGCGACGGGCGCGAGGCGGTGGAGAAGTCCGCCAAGCTCAAGCCACACGTCATTACCATGGACATCAACATGCCCCACATGGATGGATTGCAGGCAACCGAAATCATCATGTCCACTGAGCCGCGGCCAATCCTGATCGTCAGCTCGGAATCCAAGGAAGGGGCCAAGCCCACGCTGCGCGCGCTGGCGTTGGGAGCCATAGATTTTTTGGCCAAGCCCACCAGCGCAATTGACCTTGATATGTCCAGCGTGCGCGACGAACTAGTGCGTAAGCTGCGTACCGCCTCCAAGGTTCGCGTCGTCCGCAACCTCTTGCGCTCCGAGCCCGCCAGGATTGCGCGGGTTGAGTGGGCGCCGCTGGAGCTTGCCTCCGCGCTTGCGGAGCATGGGACCGCATTGCACGGGGCTGGATTGCCGGTCGCGGTGCTGGCCGCCTCCACCGGAGGCCCGGCAACGCTCATGACGCTGCTGCCGCAGTTTGCCGCGGGCTTTCCCGGAGCGGTGCTGGTGGTGCAACACATGCCCGGAGCCTTTACCTCCCAATTTGCCGAACAGCTTGCGTCGGTCTCGCACCTTCCGGTGAAGCAGGCCGAGAACGGAGAGATTCTGCGCGCCGGACAAGTCTACGTCTGTCCCGGCGACAGCCATCTGCGGGTGGTTCCACCCGGACGCGTCGTGCTCGATAGCGGCCCGCGCATTGCCGGCTACCGCCCCAGCATCGACGTAACCCTGGAGTCGGTGGCGGCTCTGGCCGGCGCCAATGCGTCGGTTGCCATCCTTACCGGAATGGGGAACGACGGCGCGCGCGGTGTGATTGCAATTCAGCAAAACGGCGGACTGGTGCTGGCCCAGGACGAGTCTACCTCGGTGATCTTCGGGATGCCCGCCGAGGCCATCAAGACCGGCGCGGTGCAGCACGTTTTGCCGTTGCAGCAGATTGCAGCCGCCATCTTCCGCCGTGTGGCTGGTCATCCGGGCTCGACGCGGGCGGCGGCATTATGACCGGGCAGAGCTGCGGCGGCGCTTCATTGCGGACTTCTTGGCGGACTTCATGGCGGACGCGTTGAAAGAGCTCGAACGCCGGCCATTGTTTCTCTCGCGCCCGGCCAAACCGGTCGCGGCCACCGCAGGCCCGGTGATCCTGTTCAGTGCGGGCGGAGTGCGATTTGCAATTCAGTCCAGCGAGGTCGAGGAGATTCGCGATCGTGACGATCGTACCTCGATTCGGAAACTAAAGGGTCACGAGCCGATCGATTTCGCCTTGCAAGTCGGGCTTGGAGCCGGAATACTGGAACGTTACGTGGTGCTGAAGCCGGGCGAGTGTTCCCTGGGCGTGACTAACGTGGAGCGAATGACGAGTTTGCCCAAAATGGTGCCCCTGCCAACCTTGTTCCGCGGAGCGGAGCGCCAGTGGTATCGCGGGCTGTTATTGCTGGAGAACGAAGTAGTTCCGCTCGTAAGAGCAGAGTATTGGCGTAAACTTCCGCCTCTGGCGAAAGAGATTGGCACCGGCGTATGAATGACACAACGCGATTCGTGACGTTTCCACTGGGCCAGGAGCGCTATGCGCTGAACTCCAGCCAGGTGAAGGAACTGCTCATGCCCAGCCGCGTTTACTCATTTCCACACACCATGCAGGCGCTGGAAGGGGTGCTGGTACGGCGCGGGAGCGCGATTCCGGTCTGCGATCTGGGCAAAGCCTTCGGCCATGACACGCAACGCAGCCTCTACATGGTGGCGCGATGCAACTACGCGGGACGCGCCGAAACCGTGGCCATTCCCGTCAGCGGCGACTGCGAATTGGTACAGGGCCAGCGAATCGACGCGCCGGAAGAGGTGCCGTTCGGCGCTGGCCTATTGTGTACCGGAGGCACGACCGTACCCCTTTTGGACTTGGATCAGGTTGTGGCACACTGCATTCAACCCGCCATGGCGCCGGCTGGGGAGGCGAAGTGATGACCAACAACCCTGAGGCTCTGAATCAGCGAATTCTGGTGATTGACAGCAACGTATTCTTTGCCCGGCGACTGACCGAGGCTCTCAAGGCGCATGGCTTTGACGTGATCCACAGCACCCAGGCCAGCTACGCGCTCACCATGCTGGAGTGGCAGACGCCGACCGCGATTCTGTGCGCCACCAACCTACGCGAAATCTCTGTCTTCGATCTCCCCAAGATCCTGCATAACGATGCTGCCACCACCAATATTCCCATCCTTGCCATGGGCGATGGCGGCGACCAGTCGCTGATGGAGGCGTTCCGTGCCGGTTGCGACGATTACATCGACCGCCGCCGCGGGCCGGAAAATATCGCCGCCCAGGTACGCACCTTCCTGCTCAGCCGCCAGGAGGGATTTCATCCCACCCAGATGCTGGAGTCCGAACAGACCGTGCTCGAGGGCAGCCTCTCCCATCTCGACCTGCCCGGCGTCATTCAGATGCTCTCCCACTCGCGTCAGTCCGGCGTGCTCCACATCAATGCGGAATCCCTCGATGGAACCGTATTTTTCAGCCGCGGCGAGGTGCTGCACGCCGAAGTGGGCGAGACCATCGGCAATGATGCGGTGATCCGAATCATCAAGAATTGTAACGGCGTGGAGCGCGGCGTATACAAGTTCGTGCCCGGCTTACTGCCCGCCACACGGACCGTTTTCCGCTCCGTGACCGAACTAATGCTGGAAGCGTTGCGCGAAGTCGACGAAGAACGAGCCGCCAACGACGGAGGCTACAAATGAGCGCAAAGCCGGTGGTTTACTTTATCGACGACAGCGCAACCATGCGCGAGGTGATTAAAATCGCCTTCCATCGCGAAGATCTGGATGTCATCACCTGCCATGACGCCAGCAGCGCCCTGGATCTGATGGATCACAGTGCGCCCAACGTGGTCATCTCCGACGTCATCATGCCCGGCCGCGACGGCTACGAGGTCTGCCAGTACATCAAGCAGCATCCGCGCTTCTCGCAAACCCCGGTGATCCTGATGTCGGGCGTGGTCAACAAGGGAGTGGCCGAACGCGCCTTCGCCGTCCATGCCAATGAATTAATCCGCAAGCCTTTCCAGCCTCAGGATCTGATCGCGCGCGTGCGCCATCTCCTGGCAGGCCCGGTAGAGGCCGAGCCGGAGAACACTCGATCGCAGGACGATGCGAGCGCGGTGCTGAGCAGCATCTTCAGTGGTCCCATGCCGGCCCGCGCCGGTCATGCTGCATCGCGCATGGGCGGCCCCGTTCCGGTACCGCCGAGGGTCACCCCACGTCAACCGTCGCCCTCGATTGCCGCAACCGTAGCGGCGGCGCTCGCCCCGCCGATGGTTGCGCCCCCGGTTTCCATCCCCGGCGCCCAGATCACCGGCTCGGCGCAAATGCAAGTGCCGCCGCCCCAGCCCGGACGCGTGCCGCCGCCGCCGATGCCCGGCAACAGTTCGGACGCCGCCGGTAAAATGCGGCTGGAACTTCTCCGCCTGCACTGCCAGATCAAGAAACTCGAGAGCGAATTGGCCGCCGAACGCGAATACACGAAAGCCCTGGAGCACCACGTCACCACCTTGCAGGAATACGACTAAGCCCGGTACTTATACGCGAAAAAGCCCGAATCACTCCGGGCTTTTTCTTTTTTCGCTGTCTCTTACGTGAACAGAAACTCCTTTGTCCGCAACTCCTTCACCGCATCGCGCAGTTTGGCCGCGCGCTCGAACTCGAATCGCTTGGCGGCCTCGCGCATATCCTCTTCCATCTTCACGATGAACGCATCGAGCTGCTCCTGCGACCGGAACTCCGGGATGCCGTTGTCTTCGATTGGCACCTCGGCGTAGTCGGCGGCGACCACGTGCGCCAGCGACATATCGGCCGAGCGGCCCACCGACTGCGGCGTGATCCCGTTCTCCTCGTTGTAGGCCTCCTGAATCGCGCGGCGGCGGTCGGTCTCGCCGATCGCTTTCTTCATCGAGTCGGTCATGCGGTCGGCATAGAGAATCGCGCGCCCTTCGACGTGGCGGGCGCAGCGGCCAATGGTCTGGATCAGCGAGCCTGCCGAGCGCAGAAAGCCTTCCTTGTCCGCGTCCAGAATCGCCACCAGCGAAACCTCGGGCAGGTCCAGCCCCTCGCGCAATAGATTGATACCGATCAATACATCGAACTCGCCTTTGCGCAGATCGCGCAGAATGTTGATCCGCTCCAGCGTCTCGATCTCCGAATGCATGTAGCGGCAGCGCACCCCGACCTCGCTGTAGTATTCGGCCAGATCCTCGGACATGCGCTTGGTCAGCGTGGTCACCAGTACCCGCTCACCCTTTTCGGCCCTCAGCCGAATCTCGGCCAGCAGATCGTCGATCTGTCCCTTCACCGGACGCACCTCCACCTGCGGATCGACCAGTCCGGTGGGGCGAATAATCTGCTCCACGATGACCCCCGCCGATTTCGTCAGCTCGTAAGGCCCCGGCGTGGCGCTCACGTAGATCGCCTGGTTCACCCGCGCCTCGAATTCCTCGAAGGTGAGCGGGCGGTTGTCCAGCGCGCTGGGCAGGCGGAAGCCGTACTCGATCAGGTTCTGCTTGCGCGAGCGGTCGCCGTGCCACATCCCGCGCACCTGCGGCGCCGTCTGGTGCGACTCGTCCATGAACAGCAGGAAGTCGCGCGGCACATAATCCAACAGCGTCGGCGGAGGCTCGCCCGGCAGCCGCCCCGTAAAGTGGCGCGAGTAGTTCTCAATGCCGTGGCAGAAGCCCATCTCCTTGATCATCTCCAGGTCGAAGCGCGTGCGCTGGTGGATGCGTTGCGCCTCCACGATGCGCCCCTGATTTTCCAGCTCCTTCTCCCACCACAGCATCTCCTGCACAATCGAATCCACCGCCGCGCTTCTGGTCTCGGGCCGCATCACGTAGTGCGACTTCGGATAGATGGGCAGGCGCTGGTACTTCTGCCTCACTGTGCCGAAGAGCGGATCGATCTGCGAGAGCGACTCGATCTCATCGCCCCAGAGTTCGATGCGGTAGGCGTTGTCGTCGTAGGTCGGATAAACCTCGATCACGTCGCCGCGCACGCGAAACGTGCCGCGCTTGAAGTCGGCGTCGGTGCGCTCGTAGAGAATCTCGACCAGTTTGCTGGTGATCTCCTTGCGCTTGATCTTCTGTCCTTTTTCCAGGAAGAGCAGCATTCCGTAGTAGGCTTCCGGCGAGCCCAGGCCGTAGATGCAGCTCACCGAGGCGACGATAATGCAGTCGCGGCGCTCGAACAGCGAACGCGTGGCAGACAGCCGCAGCTTGTCCAACTCATCGTTGACCGTCGATTCCTTCTCGATGTAAATGTCGCCCGCAGGAATGTAGGCCTCCGGCTGGTAGTAGTCGTAGTAGGAGACGAAGTACTCGACGGCGTTGTTCGGAAAGAAGCTCTTGAACTCGTGATAAAGCTGCGCCGCCAGGGTCTTGTTGTGCGCCATCACCAGCGCCGGGCGCTGGCAAGCCTCGATGACCTTGGCCATGGTAAACGTCTTGCCCGAGCCGGTGACGCCGAGCAGCACCTGATGCTTTTCGCCCTCGCTCAGCCCGCGCGTAAGCTGCGCGATGGCAGAGGCCTGATCGCCCTGCGGCTTGTAGCTGCTGTGAACCTTCAATTCCATTCGACAGGAGTCCCCACTCCGCGCAAACCACCGCCCCGCTCCCAGCAAGCAGCGGCACGCCATGAGTAACTCTTGATTATATCGCGCGATGTGGCGAGCGCACCTGTACGACGGGATGTTGCTCGTTGAGTCGGCGGCGTCGGATTCAAGAGTCGCCGGGCAACCCCGTCCCTCAGCTCTACGTCGGACGATCTATCGGAGAATGCAGCTTATGCGAAGAGATAGACTATCCCTGCCCGCGTTGGCGCTGGCCATCCTGTTCATCACTGGCCTCGCTCAGGCAGATGATTCATGCAAGGGGCTTCCTTCCCATGCAGCGTTGCAGGCGGCTTTGAAAGCTGCACGGGGGCAGGCCAACGGTGGGTTCAACCTCGACATGTGGACGACCATTGTGAATCGTGATGGAGTGGTCTGTGCCGTGGCCTTCACCGGCAACAGCCGTGGCGATCAGTGGCCCGGAAGCCGCCTTATTTCTGCACAGAAAGCGAATACGGCCAATGCGTTCAGCCTCCCCGCTCTGGCGGTTTCTACGGCGAATCTGTACAGCGCGGTGCAGCCGGGCGGCAGCCTTTTCGGGCTCCAGCATAGCAATCCGGTGAACCCGGGCGTTGCTTATCGCGGTAAGGCGGACGACTATGGAACCGTGGGCGACCCGATGGTGGGCGGAGTAATCGGGGGCGTAAACGTCTTCGCCGGCGGGTTGGCGCTCTACGACTCGAAGAAGAAACTCATTGGCGCCATCGGCGTCAGCGGCGATTCCTCCTGCGCCGATCATAATATTGCGTGGCGGACACGCCACTCCCTGGATCTTGATTACGTGCCTGCAGGCGTCAGCGGAGACCCTACCCGCCCCGACAATATTGTCTACGATATCGCAAGCCCGGCTGGATTTCCGGTTGGCGTCAGTCCCAGTGGATGGGGCCATCCGGTGTGCAGCGCCGCGGCAACCGCAGTTGCTGCGGGACTGCCCCTTATCCACTGAAAACTCCGTACTCCACCGCCTTAGCCTTTCGGCGCGGACTCCAGCACACCCGTGGTCAGCTACTCGTGGATGGAGATGGCGGCCTTGCGCCCGCGCCCTCTGCCGCGCGCTCCCGCCCAGACGGAAATTCCTTCCACGCCTGCCGGGCCATGGGATACGATGCTGAAAACTGTTCATCGAGGATTCCAAAGTTGGATAACAACCGGCACGGCGAGCCTGCTGCGTCCGCGCAAAGCGACGCTCAGGATTCTGAGCAGCCCATCACCGCCGCACAGGCGGCGGCAGCCGAGCGCAGAGCCCGAGGCTTTTGGATGTTCGGCCTGGCTCTCCTGGCATTCGCGGTACATGCTCCCGGCATCCTGGCGGATTTTGTCTTTGACGACGTGCTCACCATCGAACACCGCGCTGGACTGGACTGGTCGCGCATTCCCGGATTCTTTACCACGAATCAGTCCTTATTCTTCGGATCGAATTTTTACCGCCCAGTTGTGAATGTCTGGTACGAAGTATCGTACGCGATCTTCGGAGCCCATGCCCCGGCATGGCACGTGATCAGCATTCTGCTGCACGTTGCCTGCACTTTGCTTGTCTTCCGGCTGGCGTTGGTGCTGGTCGAGAATCGTTTCGCCGCCGGCACCGCCGCTGCTTTGTTTGCGGTTCACCCCACGCACGTTGAGGCCATCTCATGGGCCTCGGCCATGGGCGATCTGCTGATGACCGCGCTCATGCTGCTCTCGGTACTCGCGTTTCTACGCTGGATGGAGCAGGGCAAACTGGGATGGTGGGTGGCCTCGTTCGCGGCTGGGACTGCCTGTGTCTTTACGAAGGAAACTGCCGTCGTGCTGCCGGTTGTGCTGCTTGTAACCGCGCTGGCGCTCCGCTCCCGCCCGGCGCCTGCGACTGGAGCGGTATCCCTTGCCGCGTACCCAGCACCCGCGATTGGAACGTCGCTTGCCGCCAAGCCTGGACGACCGGTGCTCGCGGCAAGCCTTCCCTTCTTCGCCGTTGCGCTTGTCTATCTAGCCCTGCGCCAGCACATCCTGGGAGCTTTCTCGCATCCGCTGAACCAGTCCAGCACCGCTCAGATGATCTTTACCTGGCCCTCGGCGATGGGCTTCTATCTGCGCCACATGTTCTGGCCCTCGGCAGTGGTTCCCTACTATCCGGTGAGCCTCGTGGGGAGTTGGGAGTCGCAGGAATTCCTCGTGCCGTTGATCGGGTTGATTGCCGCCGCCGGTGGGCTCGGATATCTGCTTTGGCGGTCGGCGGGTTGGCGAAAGTTCTGCATCTGCCTTGCGTGGATTCTGGCTCCCCTTGGCCCTGCGCTGTATCTGAAGGCGCTGGCCCCATTTGAGTTAGTGCATGACCGCTTTCTCTATGCTCCGCTGGTGGGCTTCTGCATTGCCGTGGCCCTGGTATTGCAATGGGCAACGGATCGCATCGAGTCGCGGGTACAGTGGCGCGGCCTTCCCCTGATAGCGATCGTTCTTGTCCTGCTGCTGAGCATCGAAACCTTGAGCCAGATGGTATGGTGGCAAAATAACCTGACGTTGTTCACCCGCGCTGTCGCGGTCACCCCAGGCAATCCGCGCGCGCTCACGGGCTTGGCTGAAGCCTACATCGCGGCGCGCCATTACCAGGAAGCCGTGCCGCTGTTGCAGCGTGCCCTGGCCATCGATCCTCGGCACAGCCCAGCCCTGTTCTGCCTGGGCCGGATCGCGTGGATGCAGGGCGACGATGCCGCGGCGGAGAACTATCTTATGCAAGCCTTGAGCATCCAGCCGCGCTATGACATGTGGCTTCACCTTGCCAGCGTGGAGATGCACAGGAACCAGGTGGATGCGGCCGAAGTTGCGGTGCGGCGATCACTCGCCATGAATCCCACCGGTGCCGGCGCCCATGCTGCGTTGGGAACGATCCTGTTGGCCAAGGGCGACCAGACGGGAGCAGCCCGCGAATTTCGGGAGGAGCTGCGCATCTTCCCGCAGAGCGAAGTGGCGCAGATGGGACTCTCGCGCGCAACTGGCGACCCGCGGCGCTGAACACCAGTTTTGTAAGACCAGCCTTGCAAGAAAAGCGCCGCACCTCTCATCGAGTGTGCGGCGCTTATTTCTGTGTTGCTTACGGTTTACGCTTTCGTCGCGGTTTCCTTCGGCGCAGTCTCCCACACCCCGGTGGTCAGGTATTCGTGGATGGAGACGGCGGCCTTGCGGCCCGCTCCCATGGCCAGGATTACCGTGGCTCCGCCGGTCACGATGTCGCCTCCGGCGAAGACGCCGCGCTTCGAGGTGCGCGTGGTTTCCTCGTCGATCACGATGTAGTTTTTCTTATTGGTCTTCAGGTCCGGCGTAGAGCCCTGGATCAGCGGATTGGCCGAGGTTCCGGCTCCGATGACAGCCATGTTCGCGGGCAGAATGAACTCCGACCCCTTGATCTCCACCGGACTGCGGCGACCGCTTTCGTCCGGCTCGCCCAATTCCATGCGCATGCAGCGTGCTCCGGTCAGCCAGCCCTTTTCGTCGCCTAACATCTCAATCGGGTTGGTCAACATGAGGAACTGGATGCCCTCTTCCTTGGCGTGATGCACCTCTTCCTTGCGGGCCGGCATTTCTACCTCGGAGCGGCGGTAGACCAGGGTCGCGCTCTTTGCACCCAGCCGCTTCGCCGTGCGCACTGCGTCCATAGCGGTGTTGCCGCCGCCCACGACGACAACGTCGCGATCGCGGCAGTCATACACGGGCTCATCGTACTCAGGGAAGCGGTAGGCACGCATCAGGTTGATGCGGGTCAGAAATTCGTTGGCCGAGTACACCCCGTTGAGGTGTTCCCCCGGAATCCCGAGAAACTTCGGAAGTCCGGCGCCGGTAGCCACAAAAATCGCGTCGTAGTGCTCGTCCTGCATCAACTCGTCGATGGTCACGCTCTTGCCGACGACGACGTTGGTTTCGAACACCACTCCCATCTTGCGCAGGTTGTCCACTTCGCCGCGCACGATGTCCTTGGGCAGGCGGAACTCCGGGATGCCGTAGATCAGCACGCCGCCGAGTTCGTGCAATGCTTCAAAGACGGTTACGCGGTGGCCCTTTTGAATCAGGTCTCCGGCGGCGCTGAGTCCGGCCGGACCGCTGCCGACGATGGCGACGCTCTTGCCCGTGGCAGGATCGTTCGTAGGCAGACCAAGTTTTCCGCTTTCGCGCTCAAAGTCAGCGATAAAGCGCTCCAGGTTGCCGATGGCGACCGGCTTGCCCTTGTTGCCGACAATGCATCCGCCCTCGCACTGGTCCTCTTGCGGACAGACACGTCCGGTGATGGCCGGCAGCGCATTGTCTTCGCGCATCTTCGCCGCCGCCGCCAGGTAGTCTCCAGCGTAAATCAGGTCCACCACTTCGCGAACTTTCACCCCCACTGGGCAGGTGGTTACGCAGGCAGGCTTACCGCAGGCGATGCAGCGCGAGGCCTCGATTCGAGCGTCCTCTGCCGACAACCCCAGGTTGACCTCTTTGAAGTTGTGGCTGCGCAATTCCGGATTTTGCTCCGGCATGGGCCGACGCTCAATCTTCATCCGCTCCTTGTTGGGTAGAGTATTTTTCTCAACCATTGTGCGCAGCCTCCTGCTTGGCATACTGGGCCCGGACCTGGGCCAGTTCTTTTTCCTTGTTCTCTTCGAAGCGCTGGAGCGATTGCAATTCTTTGTCGCGATACATTGCGTTGCGCTGCGTCAGCACCTCAAAGTTCACGATGGAGGCGTCAAACTCCGGTCCATCCACACAGGCGAACTTAGTCTTGTCGCCCATCAGAACGCGGCAGCCACCGCACATCCCCGTGCCGTCCACCATGATCGAGTTCAAACTCACCATGGTCTTGATGCCCAGCGGCGCGGTCATCTGCGCCACGGCGCGCATCATCGGCACCGGGCCCACGGCCAACACGAAGTCGATCTTGCGTCCGTCGGCCAGCAGGTCGTTGAGTTTCTTCGTGACCAAGCCTTTTTCCCCGTAGGTGCCGTCGTCGGTCATGATGTAGGCTTCGTTGCTGGCCTGGCGCACTTCGTCTTCAAACACCACCATTTCGGTATTGCGCGCGCCTTCGATGAAGACCACGTGATTACCCACCGCCTTGAGCGCGTTCGCCGTCGGCAGTGCCATGGCCGTGCCCACGCTCCCGGCCAGAATCGCGACCGTGCCGAACTTCTCAATCTCTGAGGGATGTCCCAGCGGGCCAACGATGTCCAGAATGTAGTCGCCCGTCTCCAGAAGGTTCAGCAGAGACGTGGTTTTGCCGATCGACTGCACCACGATCGTGACCGTACCGGCCTTTGGATCGGAGCACTTGATGGTCAGTGGAATGCGTTCGCCCGCATCATGCAGCCGCAAGATGATGAATTGGCCGGGCTTCTGCTTGCGCGCAATGCGCGGTGCCTCAATGACAAATTGTTTGATTTTGAAACCCACACTGCGGGCTTCCACGATCTTAAACATAAGTGCGACCTCGATGTAGTCAACTTAGAATCTAAAGCGCAGCAAACTGGAGCATGCGTTCGGACGCGGTGACCCTGTTGGCAAGAGATACAAAAGAATACTGAACTTTTCGGCATTCGTCCAGCGATGAATTAAAAGCCTCACAACCTCAGACGAATCTTCTATTTACCGACGATCTCAGGAGCATGCGTGCCACCCGGGTTCGCGCCATCGCTCAGTCCCAAGACCTCCAGCAACTCCCCTGGATGGTCGATCAATGCGTCGGGCGGATGAATCCCCAGCGACTCCGGCGAAAAGCCGTAGGTGACGCCGACGGAAAACATTCCCGCGTTGTTGGCGGTCAGCACGTCATTCTGCGAGTCGCCGATCATGATCGCCTCGCTTGGCATGGCCCCGTGTTCTTTCAGCAGCACCCGCGCGCCGTGCGGATCGGGCTTCTTGGTCACGAAGCTGTTGCCGCCATAAATCTGCGACATGAAGCCGGAGAGTTGGAGGCCATCGCAAATTCCGCGCGAAGGGTTGATGGGCTTGTTGGTCAACACCGCCATCTGCAGGTTGCTGCGCTCGCGGATCGCCTTCAACGTATCCAGTACGCCGGGATAGACGTAGGTGTTGTCCAGTTTGTGCTCGCGATAATAAAGCATGAAATATTCGAGCGCGTTTTTGACAAAGCCTTCGTCCTGCGGATCGCCCAGGGCGCGGCGCACCAGCATGGGCGCACCGTCGCCAATGTAGCTGGCAACTACCTCGAGCGGCAGTTCGGGACGCTTCCAGTGGCGTAGCATGGCATTGATGGCGTGGGCGAGATCCAGCTCGCTGTCCACCAGCGTGCCGTCCAGATCCCAGAGAAGCAGTTTTATCTGTGCCGCAGGAATCGGCCGCTTGGTCACAATCATCTTAGTCTCAGTATATTCGTCGCCCGGCCATCCCGTCAGACGCCGCGGCGGTTTCATTTACAATATGGGTCTGGCGGTGGTCTTCGGCATCCGCCGGAACCGCCAGAACCTTAAGCGAAGGAAACGCGAATGTCGTCGAAAGTTGTGCAGAGCGTGCCAGCAGCCATGGCGGAAAAGACGTACGAGGGCCTGCTGCCGCAGCAGTTGCTGGATATCTACCGGCTCATGATTCTTTCGCGGCGCATCGACGACCGCGAGATCCTGCTCAAGCGCCAGCAAAAGATTTTCTTCCAAGTCTCCTGCGCCGGTCATGAAGCCCTTCTGTTGGCCGCCGCCGCCAACCTTCGCGCCGGCTACGACTGGTTCTTCCCCTACTATCGCGATCGCGCCCTGTGCCTGGCCCTCGGGGTCACTCCTGCTGCCCAGTTTCTGCAGGCCGTCGGAGCCGCCGCCGACCCGGCCTCGGGTGGCCGCCAGATGCCCTCGCACTGGGGCAGCCGCGAGCACAACATATTTACCACCTCATCGCCCACCGGAACTCAGTTTCTCCAAGCCGTCGGCTGCGCCGAGGCCGGGCGCTACTTCACCCGTCATCCGGCCGCCGACGCCAAGGTGCCCGGCGACTATCGCGAGTTCAAGAATGTGCAGCATCACCCCGACGAAGTCACCTTCGTCTCCACCGGCGACGGAGCCACCTCGCAGGGCGAATTCTGGGAGTCGCTGAACACCTCTTCCATGGAAAAGCTGCCCGTCCTCTACGTGGTGGAAGACAACGGCTACGCCATCTCGGTCCCGGTCAAGTACCAGACGCCGGGGGGCAACATCAGCCGCCTGCTGGCGAATTTCCCCAACTTCCACATTGAAGAGTGCGACGGCACGGACCTGCTGGAAAGTTTTGCCGCCATGCGCCGCGCCGTCGAGCACATCCGCTCCGGCAACGGGCCGGCGCTGGTGCACGGTCACGTCATCCGCCCCTACTCCCACTCGCTCTCCGACGATGACAAGCTCTACCGTCCCGAGAGCGAGCGCAAGCAGGACGTCGGGCGCGATCCCATCGCCCGCTTCGAGAAGTTCCTGCTCGCCGAAGGCATTCTCGACCCCGCCTTAGTGCAGAAGTTGCACCATGATGTGGATGCCGAGGTGCATACCGCCGTCGATGCCGCGCTCATTGCCGCCTTTCCGCGAATCGACAGCTACACCCGCCACGTCTATTCGGAACATCTGAAGCCCACCGCCCAGCGCTTCGAATCGACTCCGGCCTTCGAGGGCGGCGACCGCACCATGGCCGATCTCATCAACAAATGCCTGCAGGATGAGATGCAGCGCGATGAGCGCATCCTCATCTTTGGCGAAGACGTAGCCGACTGCTCCCAGCACGAATACCTGGAAGACAAGAAGCTGAAGGGAAAGGGCGGAGTTTTCAAGCTCACCAGCGGTCTGCAGCGCACCTTTGGCCCCGAACGCGTCTTCAATTCCCCGCTCGCCGAGGCCAACATCGTGGGCCGCGCCCTCGGCATGGCGGTGCGCGGACTCAAGCCGGTGGTCGAGATTCAGTTCTTCGATTACATCTGGCCCGCCATGCACCAGCTTCGCAATGAGCTGCCGTTGATCCGCTGGCGCTCCAACGACACATTCTCATGCCCGGCAGTGATCCGCGTCGCCATCGGCGGCTACCTCAACGGCGGCGCCGTCTATCACTCCCAGTGCGGCGAGAGCATCTTCACCCATACCCCCGGCATGCACGTGGTCTTTCCCTCCAACGCGCTCGATGCCGCAGGCCTGCTGCGCACCGCCATCCGCTGCGACGACCCGGTGCTCTTTTTGGAGCACAAGCGTCTCTATCGCGAGCCCTTCGGACGCACCCCTTACCCCGGCCCGGAGTACATGATTCCCTTCGGCAAGGCGCGCCTCTGGAAAGAGGGCGGCGACGTCACCGTCGTCACCTACGGCGCCACCGTTCCGCGCACCCTGCAGGCCGCTCACCGCCTGGAGCGCGAGCATGGAATCAGCGTCGAAGTGCTCGATCTGCGCACCCTCAACCCGTATGACTTCGAGGCCATCGCCGCCTCAGTCCGCAAGACCAACCGCGTGCTCATCGTTCACGAAGATATGCTGAGTTGGGGATACGGAGCCGAGATCGCCGCCCGCATCGCCAGCGAACTCTTCGACAAACTCGACGCGCCGGTGCAGCGCCTCGCCGCCAAGGATGTCTTCGTTGCCTACCAGCCACAGTTGGAAGACTTAATCCTGCCCCAGGTCGCCGACATCTTCGCTGCAATCCAGAAGCTATGCGCGTACTAACCGGACAGCGAACGCCGCGAGCCTGACGTCGTCGCGGCGTCTTGACTTCCCTGCCGCTAGGTGGCCCACATCCGCCCGCAGTTGGCGAATGTGGGAACCGCGGACCCGCCAGGTCCAGCGCCAGCGCCCGCCGAGCCCCGGCGGCCAGTTCCCCCCGCGCAGAGTCTTTCCCATCCCGAGTCCCGCCCCGCCCGCGTTCCTAGGTCTCTCGCGCAATCCCTTTTGCCTCCGGGAGATAGTCGCATGCCTCGCGGCACTCCAGGCAGTAGTAGCAGCCGTCCTCCACCAGACGCACCTCGTGTTCGCCTATGCAGAGAAAGCAGTATTTCTGGCACTTGCATTTTTCTTCCACCAGCTCGCAAACGTAACACCGGAATCGTTGGGCCATGGCCGCACTCTACCGCGCATTGTCCCGGTGCGCAACGTCCCAATGCTCAACGTCCCGATGGCCAACGTCCCGGCGCGCGCAACTCTCTCCTTCGCCACTCTCTCGTCCGCTGCACCGGTCGCGCGTTGCCTGCGCTGCTCGCGGCATGCTAACGTTTTAGGGTTGCATCGGCCTGCTTGGGCCGTATGGTTCTCCTTCTCTCCGAGGTTCCGTCATTGACGCCGAACGCCGAATCCGCCATCGTCCGTAAGACCGCTCTCAACTCCGCGCATCGCCGCCTCGGCGCCCGCATGGTCGACTTCAACGGATGGGATATGCCCGTCGAGTATTGCCCAGCGCCCGCCACCGGAGCGGCAGCCGTTAAGCGCCCCGGCGGCCTCATCGCCGAGCACCTGTCCGTCCGCACCTCGGTCGGCCTCTTCGACGTCAGCCACATGGGAGACATCCGCGTCCACGGCCCTGCGGCGCTCGCGGCCGTCCAGCACATGACCTTCAACGACGCCTCGCACCTTGTCATCGGACAGGCCCAATACTCCGCCCTGCTCTATCCCAACGGAACCTTCGTCGATGACGTGATCGTGCACCGCCTCGCCGAAGATGAGTTCCTGCTCGTCATCAACGCCGGAACCCGCGAGAAGGATGTCAACTGGGTCCGCGACGCCGCCAACTCCTTCGACTGCACCGTCGAGGATCTCAGCGACCGCTACACCCAGATCGCCATCCAGGGCCCCAACGGCTGGTGCACCCTGCAAAAGCTCACCGACGCCGATCTCACCAAGGTAAAGTTCTACTGGTTCACCCACGGCACCGTCTGCGGATTGCCCAACACCCTCATCGCCCGCACCGGCTACACCGCCGAAGACGGCTTTGAGATCTACATCCCCAGCGACGAAGCCACCAGCGTCCGCGTCTGGACCGAGTTGCTCGCCGCCGGCGAGGAGTTCGGCATCCTGCCCTGCGGTCTCGGCGCGCGCAACACCCTTCGCCTCGAAGGCGCGCTCTCGCTCTACGGTCATGAAATTTCCGACACCATTACGCCGTGGGAGGCGCGACTGGACCGCTTCCTCAAGATGGACAAAGGCGAATTCATCGGCCACGCCGCCCTCGCCGGTCAGAAGCAGCGCGGCCTTGAGCGCATCCTCGTCGGCCTTGAGGCCATCGAGCGCGGTATTCCCCGCGACGGCTACAAGGTCACCGCCGCCGATGGCCACGAGATCGGCTGCGTCACCAGCGGCTCGCCTGCGCCCTTCCTCAAGAAAAACATCGCCCTTGCCTACGTTCCCCTTGACTATTCCGCCGAAGGCACCGAGCTGGGCGTCGAGGTTCGCAATCAGATCGTAAAGTGCAAGGTGGTGCCCACTCCGTTTTACAAACGGCCGCGACCGGCCAAAACTCCATAACCGGGTGGCCCATTCAAGCCCTCTTTTGGCTTGAGTGGGGCAGTTGACCTCGCCGTTGTTTTTGATTTTGCAGTTGCTCTACCGTCGAACCACCGGGCCGTCGGGTGCCCCACCTTCGCGTCGCGTTCTTTAGCGGCGATAAGGTGGGAAGCAAAGTCCTTCACACTGCAGCGCTCTTGCTCTTGCGGTTGTACAATTTCAAAGTTCACTCTGGAGATCATCATGGCCTATCCCCCGGATTACAAATACACCAAAGAGCACGAATGGCTCGCCGTTGACGGCACCACCGGAACCATTGGCATCACGGACCACGCGCAGAACTCCCTCGGCGACATCGTCTTTGTCGAGTTGCCCAAGGTCGGCGCCGAACTGGTTGCCGGCAAAGCCTTCGGCACCGTCGAATCCGTCAAGGCCGTCAGCGATCTTTACGCCCCGGTCTCGGGCACCGTTACGGCGATCAACGAAGAGCTGGCCACGTCGCCCGAGAAGGTCAACAGCAATCCCCACGCGGCCTGGATGGTGAAGATCACCCTCGCCAACCCCGCCGAAGCCGCCGCCCTTCTCTCCGTCGCCGACTACGAGAAGTTCGTCGCCGAGGAGCAGTAAGAGATTTTTCCTCTGGGAAAGTATTTGATTGAACCACCACCGGAAGTGCATGCTCAACCGCTTCGTTTGGAGTACCCAATGACTGACGAGAGGCTCTCAAAATGGCTTCTAGAGGAGATTCAGGATCGAGACGAGGGCGAGTTGCGCCACCTACCCGCCGAGAAAAGGGAAAAGGCTGAGAAGGACCGCGAGAGCCTGTATCTCTTTGTTCGGGCAATCGTTGATTGCCGACAAACTCTTAACGACCAAACCTTGGCACGATTAACAGAAAAATTCGCACATATCGACCCAGATCTAACTTTCTATCTCCTCGACAACTGCTTCACACGCCAACTCCTCAAGGGCGTCGGCGGCTGCGTCGAACGCACAATGAAGCTCTCAGCCCTCGAAGCAGAGAGCAAACCATCCATGGTTACCAGCCAATACCTTCGAGAGGCGGTCCAGACCTATGTTTTCGGACTGGCACAGGCATCGGTGGCTCTTTCCCGCGCTGCATTAGAGCAAGCACTGAAAGAGAAGATGGGCTACCAAGGCACGCGCTGGTTTGGCGATATGGGGATCCTGCTGGACGAGGCCGAAGCTGCAGGGGTCATCGATCGCCCCGTCCGGGAAATGGCCCGCAGCGTCTATCGAAATGCTAACGATGTACTGCATGAGAAGCCGGCATCTCTCACGACAGCTTTCGATGTTCTGTTAAGCCTTCGGGGCGTCCTCCAACACATCTATGCGGACGAATGAGGTCTCACATCCCCTTGTTCGCAGGCAGCTAGGCTAGCGTGATTTGAAACCGAATACCGCTTTGAGCCCTCCGGGGCCTTTCATTCAGGACTGAGATCATCATGCGTTATCTTCCCAAGTCTCCCGCCGAACGCGAGTACATGCTGCGCGAGATCGGCGTCACCTCCATCGACGAACTCTTCGCCCATATCCCGGCCCAGTTCCGCCTCAACCGCGACCTTGCGATTCCGCCCCAGATGGCTGAAAGCGAGATTGTCGACTGGTTCCGCGCTCGCGCCGCTGAGAACGGCGCCGGCTATGACATTCTTCTCGGCGCCGGAGCCTATCATCACTACCGCCCGCTCGTCATCGATGCCCTCGTCTCGCGCGGCGAGTGGTTCACCGCCTACACGCCCTATCAGCCCGAGATCGCGCAGGGCACTCTGCAGGCTATCTTTGAATTCCAGACCATGATCTGCGAACTCACCGGCATGGAGGTCGCCAACGCTTCCACCTACGACGGCTCTACCGGCGCCGCCGAAGCCGTCATGATGGCCATGCGAATTACCGGACGCAGCTCCGCCATCCTCGCCCGCAGCGTCCACCCCGAGTATCGCGAGGTCATCGCCACCTACGCGAAGTACCAGGGCCTTCCACTCACCGAGGTTCCCTTCATCAGCAACGGACGCGTCGACCTCAACGTCCTCGACGCCGCCATTACCCCGCAGACCGCCTGCGTACTCATCCAGTCGCCCAACTTTTTCGGAACCATCGAGGACGTTGCCGCCATCGCCGATGTGGTTCACGCCAAGGGTGCGCTGCTGGTCGTCGCCATCGCCGAGGCGCTCTCGCTCGGCATCGTGCGCCCGCCGTCGGAGGCCGACATCGTCTCCCTGGAAACCCAATCCTTCGGCGTCCCGCTCAGCTACGGCGGCCCCTACGCCGGAGTCATCGCCACCCGCGAGAAGTTCGTCCGTCAGATTCCCGGCCGTCTCGTCGGGCAGACCACCGACCGCAACGGCAAGCGCGGCTTCGTGCTCACCCTATCCACCCGCGAGCAGCATATCCGCCGCGAGAAGGCGACCTCCAACATCTGCACCAACCAGGCTCTGGTCGCGCTCATGGTCAACATATTTATGGATGTCTATGGCCGCAACGGCATCCGGGAACTGGCCGAGCAGAATCTCGCCAAGGCCGCCTACGCCCGCAGGGCACTCGGCACCAATGCGAAGGTTCTCTTCGACGGCGCGCCGCGCTTCAACGAGTTCGTGCTCCAGACCAGCCGCGACGCATACGAGATCTCGCACCGCCTCGCCGCCAAAGACAAAATCATCGGCGGCTTTCCGCTGCGCAAGTTCTATCCCGAACTCGGCAACGCCGCCGTCTGGTGCGCCACCGAACTCACATCCCGCGCCGCTATCGACGCCGCCGCCAGCGAGGTGAATGCATGAGCGACAAAAACATCCGCAAGGTCAGCACCCACATCTCGCAGAACGAAGGCCTCATCTTCGAGCACTCCTCGCCCGGCAAGAAAGCCTATCGTCTCCCCCTGCTCGACGTGCGCGAAGTTGACGCCGTCGCCGAACTCGGCTCCGCGCTGCGCACCACGCCCGCCGCGCTTCCGGAAGTCAGCGAAGTTGAAATCATCCGCCACTTCACCCGCCTCTCCACCTGGAACTACGCCGTCGATCACGGCATGTATCCGCTCGGCTCCTGCACCATGAAATACAATCCGCGCGTCAACGAAGTAGTCGCGCGCCTCGAAGGCATCGCCGGCGCCCATCCCTATCAGTCCGAGCAGAGCTCCCAGGGCGCGCTGCGCATCATGAAGGCGCTCTCCGATCAGCTCCTCGAAATCACCGGCATGGATGCCATCACCCTCCAGCCCGCCGCCGGAGCCCACGGCGAACTCACTGGAGTCCTGCTCATGCGGGCCTATCTCGAATCCAAGGGAAACCCGCGCAAGAAGGTGCTGATCCCGGACTCGGCCCACGGCACCAATCCCGCCACCGCCGCCATGGTCGGCTACCAGGTCGAAAACCTCGCCAGCAACCAGAGTGGCATGGTCGATCTCGCCGCCTTGGAAGCGCAGATGAACGAGGATGTCGCGGGCCTCATGCTCACCAACCCCAACACCCTCGGAATCTTCGACGAGCAGATCGCCGACATCGCCGAGATCCTCCACCGCAAGGGCGGCCTGCTCTACATGGACGGAGCCAACATGAACGCCCTCGTCGCCAAGGCGCGCCCCGGCGACTTCGGCGTCGATGTCATGCACCTCAATCTGCACAAGACCTTCTCCACCCCGCACGGCGGAGGCGGTCCCGGCTCGGGTCCAGTCGCCTGCAAAAATCATCTTGAGCCATTCCTGCCCCGGCCCACGGTAGTCGAAGCCGCCGATGGAACCTTGCGCCTCGACTACGAGCGTCCGCAGTCCATCGGACGCGTGCGCGCCTTCTTCGGCAACTTTGGCATGTTTGTCCGCGCCCTCGCCTACATCATGGCCAACGGCCCCGACGGCCTCCGCCAGACCACCGAGGACGCCGTGCTCAACGCGAATTATCTGCGCAAAAAACTCGAAGGCACATTCGATCTTCCCTACGCCACGCCCACCATGCACGAGGTCGTCTTCAGCGACAAGTTGCAAGCCAAACTCGGCGTCAAGACCGGAGACATCGCCAAGCGCCTCATCGACTACGGCTTCCACCCCTACACCGTCAGCTTCCCCATGGTCGTCCACGGCGCAATGATGATCGAACCCACCGAGAGCGAGCCGCTGGAAGAACTCGACCTCTTCGTCGATGCCATGAAGTCCATCGCCCAGGAGGCCATCGACTCACCCGAGCTGTTCAAGAACGCTCCCCACTCCACGCGCCTATCGCGCCTCGACGAAACCGCCGCCGCCCGCAAACCAATCCTGCGCTGGAAACCGGAGACCAAGTAGAGAAAAACTTCAGGCGGGTGCCCCATTCAAGCCCTCTTTTGGCTTGAGTGGGGCAGTTCTGGGCGGCTACACTGTTTCGTGCCCTGGGGACTGAAGCGCTTTCACCAATCCGGCCAGACTCACTTTGTCACCTTCTGCTGCTACCATCGCGCGCCGTCGTTCACCACGGAGACGGCGGCGCGCACCTTCGAGACCGCGCTCGAACGTGTCCGATGCAGCTTCGGGCTTGGCGTGTACGGCTATGTAGTCATGCCAGAGCATGTTCACCTGCTGATCGGCGAGCCACAGCGAGCAACGCTCGCTGTGGCCATCAAGTCGCTGAAGCAGGGTGTGTCGCGGCGATTGATTGGCGATGCCGCGCACTTCTGGCAGAAGCGGTACTACGATTTCAATATCCGCGATTACTCTCAGTTTGTTGAGAAGCTCCGCTACATTCATCGCAATCCTGTGAGGGTCGGTTTGTGCGAGCGTCCGCAGGACTGGGAGTGGAGTAGTTTTCGCCACTATGCGACGGGCTGCGAAGGAGGAGTGGAAATCGAATCTGAGCGGACAGCAACAAAGCGAGAACGGTCCGCCGCACGGCTCTGTCCAGCTGTGGAACTACCCCACTCAAGCCAACAGAAGGCTTGAATGGGCCACCCGCGAGCCAGCATATTTCAGGATTAGCCACGATCCGACAGCCAGGAAGTATGGAATAGCCAGTCTCTCCATTGAACACAGAGTGAATAGCCTGTTCGCAGAGAATAAATATTTTTCCGAAGCTCCGCTCCCCACAGACCTGCACATTAAGTTTTTGGAAGAATTCGAAGTGGATGTATTGGAGTCGATGAAATGAAGGCAACAAGGGACGCCTGGGCACGGTTCCGAGCCACGGCTCCCGCAGGAGTCTAAGCGCATCCTGAGGAAGTGAGTCTTTGATTTCTGAACGATTGACTCCCCTGCCACTGAATCTTGGCGTCCTGTAACTCAAAGGTCAATCGTTGAAACCCGCGAGCCCTCAACGATTGACCTTTCCGTAATCGCCCACCGCGCTCCCTGTAGTCAGCCAGTCAATCGTTTGGAGTTCGCAAAACGATTGCTCACCCTGCTACTCCCCCCACCCAAAACGATTACCACTTTGGTCAATGGTTGCTCACTGCGAGCCGGTGCTGTCTTCGTGCTTCCGCACCCGGTGGACGATGAGCGGGGGCTCGTCGAAGACTTTGTCGGCGACCTCGCCGATGCCGCGCTGGTAGCGTTGATCGCCGTAGCTCCAGATGGTGTCGTAGTCGGCGGCGACCTGATTCCAGTCGGGCTCTACGTCGTAGCAGTGGCCCCAGTAGCCGTCGGAGATGTACGGCTCCCAGGTGATACGCATGGGCGTCTGGCCGGGGATGTCGAAGAGGTAGGGGGAGATGGCTCCGCGGCGGATGACGGCGTAGGCCCAGTAGTGCACGTAGTAGTAGTCGAGCGGGTCGTCGTCCTTGCAGGTATCCACCAGCGGAAAGATTTTGGCGTTGCGGTCGATCTGCGCGATGCCGTGATTCATCGCCGCGTTCTTGCGCGTCTCTTGCTGAAAGCCGGTGGTGACGTTGAAGACGCGCAGGGCGGTCAGGGCCACGGCCAGCACGGCGATCCAGTTGGCGCGGCGGCCCACGCGAAAGACGGCGAGCGTCAGCAGGCAGAGCGGCGGCACCAGTCGCACGTCAAGATCGGAGCTCTCTCCCCAGCCATAGGGCAGGAGCAGAAAGACTGAGAAGAAACCAGCGGTCACCGCCAGCCATCGCAAGTTGACGCGCAGTTCGCGGTTGCGCACCACGGCGATCAGCAGGCACAGCACAAGGCCGCCGATAAAAATCCAGTCGAGCGTATCGTCGTATAAATGCGTGGGCAGTGCGTACAGTTGCAGCAGCTTCTCCTGCAAGGGCCGCCACTCCACGCGTTTGTTTTCCGAGAGGCCGGGACGCGCCCACAGAAACAGCAGCGACGGAGGAGCCAGGAAGCAGGCCAACCGCAGCCACTCGCGCCAGTTGAACTCCGTCAGCACATACAGCACGAGTATGAATGCCCCCGCCGCGAAGCCCAGCAGGTGCGCGAAGTACGCCAGAAAGCTGACGATGACAAACAATGCGGCGCGAGCGAGCGAAGGAGCGCGGCGATACCACAGCCACGTGCCGACCATCAGGAAACAGAAGCCCACGCTGAGGTGATAGGCGGTGAATCCCCACAGAAACAGCACGTAGTAGGACAGTGCGCACGCCAGCAGCGAGAGCTTGATGGCAGTGCGGTTGGCCTGCCAGAGAAACCATGCCACCGAGACCGGAAGCAGCACGGTGGTCAGCATCAACAGCAGTTTGCCCGCGACTTCCACCGGCAACACCTGCTGCAAGGCGAGCAGCAGCAGATCCCACAGGACGTAGGGATAGGGTTTCCAATCGGCGCGGTAATACTGTGCGAAGTGAAATGCGGGATCGTGCAGGTGATTCAATACGAAGGCGCGCGCAAGGTGATTGGCGTAGTCCAGCAGCGGAGGCTCACGCACGAAGAGAAACGGAAGGGCCAGCGAACCCGCCAGAAGAAGGAAGAGAACAATCCAGAAGGAGTTGCGTTTCTGCTCGGGGTGCATTGTTCGGGCGGGATCTCCTTCAGGCGATGCGAAACATCCGATCGCGTGAAATGTCAGTTCGTTTTATTCCTGCGCGAAGAGCACGTAGGAGGATTGCCAGAGCGCGGTGGGAATCTGGCCGCGCGGGCAAGCGGTGATGATGATGTTGTACTGTCCGGATGAAGGCAGCGTGGAGAGAAACTCCGTATCCGGGCAGGGCGCAGCAAGCGCAAGATACTCGAGAAAACCGTACACATCCGAATCGGCATATAGGGTTGGGGCGGCAAAGCTGACTTCGGTATTTTCCTCGAAAAAATGCCATGCCAGGGAGGCCGCCAGATTGATGGCGCGCTCGTAATGGCCGCCATCCAGCACTCCGGAAGCGGGATTGTCAAAGATGATGCAGACGCGGCGTTCATCCTCGCGGGTGTATTCGCGCACTTTGAGTTCGCCGGATTTCGCGGTGGCTTTCCAATCGACGTGACGAGCGCTGTCCTCGGGTTCGTAGTCGCGAATGCGGTAGAGATCCGAGCCTCGGCCGCGCTGGTTGGTCTCCATTTCGCCGGTGATGGTCGGCAGCACCTGGAACATTTCGTCGGTGGCCTCGACGGAAGGAAAGACCAGCACCTCGCGATGGAGGGCGATCATGCGCGTCTTGGTGAGGAAGGAGAAGGGAAAGCGAGTCGAGATTCCGACGCCGCGTTGCGCGTACAGCCCGCGCCGTGGAAAGCTGAGATTCAGTTCGGCGCTCTGGCGATGGCCCCCGGGAAGATAGGGTAGATATACACTCTGCTCAAAGACGGGCGGCAACTGGCGCGGCGGATAAACTTTTTCGTAGGAGAAGTCAGGCCATCGAATGATTGCTTTGCGTCCCGAGCGCGGCGGCGGATAAACGAATTCGGCGCGCTGCCAATGCCATCGCGGGCGGTCGGCTCGCTGAATTGGCGGCACCACGGAGATGGAGAAAGCAGGCAGCCAGCGGCGGTTATGCACCAGCACCGCTCCGGCGTAACTCTGCCCGGCAAAGACATGATGGGGAAGATGCAGTTCCGTTTCCACGCCGCTGATCATGACCGCCGAAACAATGCCGCTGACCAGCACCGCGGCGAGCATGGCGGCCACCACGATGAACAGCAGGTTGTTGCCGGTGTTCAGCGCGGCGACGCCGATAGCAAGGGTGAGGACGAGGTAGACGAGGCCTTCGCGAGTGACTTCATAATTCAGCGCATCACGCACGCGATGCGCCACCACGCGGCGGGCCAGGTACGGAACGGTGGAGACGGCAACCACTCCTGCCAACAGCAGAGCCGACGAGGCGAAGACCGCCGTGGCCAGGGCGTCTCCAGCCTCGCGCGAGGCGGTGGAGAGCAAGGCCGAGGCGAAGGCCAGCGCAAGTCCGAAGAGAGCGATCAGGAACCGGACCCAGGCCCCGCGATCGACGCCGCGAAGCGCCTCCACGAACTGACGGCGCAAACTCATGAGGCCATTATGACATCGACCACGGGACAGTGGCGCGCAAGGGGCCGGCGAGTGAGAAGCTTACGAATCCAGAAAGTGCAGTACGCGACGGTTGAATTCTTCCGGCGCTTCCTCATAGGGCAGATGGCCTACGTGCGGAAGCACCACATATTCGGCGTGGCGAAAGCACTCGCGTAACAGTAGCCCCGACTCGGGAGAGACGGCTTGATCCTCCGCGCCCCAGAGCAGGAGCACGGGAATCTGGGCAATGGAGGGCAGCGCCGCCTGGAGCTGCTGCATGTCCGACCGCCAGGTCCGAACTACCTCCAGAGCGTACTCGTAGGAGCGCGGATCATCGAGATTGATCGCATATCCGGCGCGTGTCTCCGGGGTGATTCGCGAGGCGTCCGCATACATTCTGCCGATGGCTTGACCGCTCAGCGCCCAGCCGCACGCAGCCAGACCGTGCATCAGCTTGCGCCCGAACGAAGTGCGGAAAAATGCCAGGCGCAGGCGGGCGTCGGTCATAAAGGGATGGGCCGGCGCAGCCAGCACCAGACGGCGGATGAGAAGCGCGGGAGAGGCGCGGTCCTGGCTGGCCGCCAGCATGGCAACGGCCCCGCCGTGCGAGGTGCCTACCAGATCAATCTGGGAATGGCCGAGGGTGCGCAAGAGAGCCAGCAGACGCGAGGCAGCCGCCGCGAGGCTGAAATCGGCCGCGCCCGTCTTGGGACGATCCGAGTGCCCGATGCCAAGCAGGTCAACGGCATAGACATCGCGACTTCGCGCAAAAAAATCGAGATTGTACCGCCAACTGAAACTGTAGCCCATGAGCCCGTGGACGAATGCCACGGCCGGCAGAGCGGGCGATGCCGGAGCAGCGGCGGGCAGGTGGAGATAGCGCATCCGATACGCCCCGCAGGGGAACCAAGCTTCCCGCTCTTGCAGAAAACGCGGCGACGAATGTGACCCCGCTCCCTCGCGCATATATTTGTTACCCTCCGCTATGCAACCGTATTGTACACAGCAGAATCCTACAAATCGGTTTTGCTTCTGTCACCTTTGCTGGGGAGTCTCGATGGACTCCCCGTTTTTCGGTCGCGCGCCATCCCATAAATCCTATGCACTCCCCTGTGTAGAAAATTTCCGCAGCGCCGCGCGCGCATTCGCAAAAGCGTTTTTATAAGCAGAAGATCGAGCGGCGCGAACAGAGAGATTAGTTGACGCCCACCCCATAGGTGTTTACCTTGCGTTTTGATATAGTCGCTTAAGAGCCGCGCGCCACATCGCAAACCTGAATCAGCGGCCTCCCGTACCGAATGGCATTCTCTCTTACTGAATACGCGAAGGGCAATGTTCTGGCGGTGCAGGAGTATTCCATCCTCTCGTGGCGCGCCCTTGCCAATCTTTTCAGCCAGCCGCGCTATCTCGGCGACATCGTGCAACAGATGGACGTCATTGGCGTGGGCTCGCTGCAGATCGTGGTCTTTACCGGATTTTTCACCGGCGCGGTGCTGGCCTTGCAGAGCGCAAACTCGCTGGCACGCTTCGGCGCGCTGTCGTTCACCGGGCAACTGGTTTCCATGTCCATGGTGCGCGAGCTGGGGCCGGTGCTGACCAGCCTGATGGTGGCCGGACGCAACGCCAGTGGAATGGCCAGCGAACTGGGCTCGATGCAGGTGACCGAACAGATCGACGCGATGCGCGCCCTGGGCACCGACCCCAGCCGCAAGCTGGTAACGCCGCGGCTGGCGGCGACCATGTTCATGCTGTTCTTTCTCACCATTCTCTCCGACCTGGTGGGGCTCGTCGGGGGCTCGGTGATTGCGCTGCTGCTGCTGCGCCTCAACTTAAACGAATACTGGACCTCGGCTTGGCAGACGCTTCGCTACGCGGACATCTTCATGGGCCTGATCAAGCCGGTGCTCTTCGGCTACATCATTGCCACCGTCGGCTGCTACTACGGAATGAGCGCCAAGGGCGGCACGCAGGGGGTAGGCCGCGCCACGACCCAGGCCGTGGTCGCCGCCAGCGTACTCATCCTCGCCGTCGATCTCTTCGTGACCCGTCTGCTGATGGTGCTGCTGGGGCCTCTATAGACTATGAGCGAGGCCAGCGACATCGGGAAGCCGAACAACGGGACGCCGGAGAATGAGACGCAGAAGGCCGTAGTCTTTGAAAATGTCAGCCTGCGCTTTGATGAACTGGTCATCCTCGACGGCCTTTCCTTTGAACTGGAGCACGGCGCGACCAAGGTATTGCTGGGAGTCGCGGGCAGCGGAAAGACCACCATCCTCAAACTCACCCTGGGATTGTTGCGTCCCGATAGCGGGCGCATTTTTGTGCTCGGCCAGGAAGTAACGGCGATGCGCGAGCGCGACCTGTTCGAACTGCGCCGCCGTCTTGGGATGGTCTTCCAGGAGTCGGCGCTGTTTGACTCGCTGTCGGTGGAAAACAATGTCGCGTTTCGCCTCTCGGAAGAAAAGGTTCCGGAGGAAGAGATTGAACGCCGGGTGATGGAAGCACTGCGCTTTGTGGAATTGGAGCACACGCTGAAACTGTTTCCCGCCGAACTCTCGGGCGGCATGAGGCGGAGGGTGGCAATCGCGCGCGCCATCATTTCAAACCCCGAGGTGCTGCTCTACGATTCGCCCACGGCGGGACTCGATCCGGTGACCTCGACCACCATCGTCGAACTGCTGGTGAAGCAGCGCGACTACTACAAGACCAGCGCGCTGCTGGTGACGCACCGCCTGCAGGACGCCTTCACCATGGCGACGCACTACTTCAACCCCGAACAACGCAAAATGGTTTTAGTTCCCCGCGGTTGGGACTGGGATTCGAAAACCAGCTTCCTGGTATTGAAGGATGGCGGAAAAATATTCGAGGGCACCGCTGCCGAAATCGTGAATTCCAATAGCGAATATATTCGCGAATACCTGACTGTATGATCGCGTTGCCGCGCTAAAGCGGTTGCAGAGTTACATCTTCCGCGTTGCGGCGGTGAGCGCCATCGCCGCAATGTGGGCGGCGGCGTCGGGAAGCGCCAACGCGCGTGCTTTGCCGCTCATCGCCGCCAGTCTTTCCGGCGACCCCAGCAAGGCGGTCACTTCGTTCATGAATCGCTCCGGGCTCAGCTCGCTCTCTGGGATCAGCAGCGCGGCATCGGCCTGCGCGAGCAATTCGGCATTGCGCAGTTGATGATCGTCGGCGGCGCCGGGAAAGGGCACGAACAGAGCGCACTTGCCCGCCGCCGCAATCTCGGCCACGGTGGATGCGCCGGAGCGGCAGACGATCAGATCGGCATCGGCAAAGCGCTGCGGCATATCGTCAAGAAATGCGCTGACCTCCACGCCGATTTTGTGTTCGGTGTAGAAGTTGCAAACCTCTTCAAACTCGCGGCTTCCGGTCTGGTGCACGATGTTCAGATTTGGAATGCGCTGGAGCAGTTCTGCGGCGGATGCGCGGACGATGCGGTTCAAGGCGCGCGCGCCCTGGCTGCCGCCAAATACGAGCAGCGTCGGCTGAGGGCTTCGCCGCGCGGGCAGAGAGAAGAAGGCGGGGCGCACCGGAACGCCGGTCACCTCGAAAGTGCGAAACCAGCGCCCGGTCTGCTCAAAGTGAACCGCCGCGTTGGCGGCAAAGCGGGCTACGGCGCGATTGGCGTAGCCGGGGACAACGTTGGGTTCAAAGAGCACCACCGGGATTCGCAGGAGCACCGCGGCGATGGTCGCCGGACCTGCCGCGTAGCCGCCGACTCCGATGACCACCTGCGCTTGAAAAGCTCGCAGAATGCGCATTGCGGCAAAGATCGACAATGGTAAATCTATCAAGGTGCGCAGGCGGGTTGCTAGACTTACGCGATTGAGCGCGCCAACCTTGACCAGAAATAAGGGGAACCCCGCGTTGGGCACCAGACGCGTTTCGATTCCGCGCGCGGTGCCGACGAAGGCTGCGTCGTGTCCGACTCCGCGAAGTTCCTCGGCGATGGCGAGTGCGGGAATGACATGGCCTCCGGTGCCGCCTCCGGCGAGAATGATCTTCATGTCAGTCGGTCTGCTGCGTGATGTTGAGCAGCACTCCCACGCTGGCCAGGGTGACAATGAGCGACGAGCCGCCGTAGGAGATGAACGGCAGCGGAATTCCTTTGGTGGGAAGCAGTCCGAGTACCACGCTGATGTTGAAGAAGGCCTGAATGCCTATCATGGCCGTGATGCCGACGGCGAGCAGGCGGGCAAAATTGTCGCGCGTAGTCCAGGCCGCGCGCAATCCCCGGAAGCAGAAGAATGCAAATGCGGCGACGAAGCAGACCGCCCCAATCAGTCCCAACTCTTCGGAAACCACCGCGAAGATAAAGTCGGTCTGCGGCTCCGGCAGATAGAAGAGCTTCTGCTTGCCCTCCATGAGGCCCAGCCCGGTCAGGCCTCCGGTACCTACCGCGATCATCGATTGAATGATGTGGAATCCAGCGCCCTGAGGGTCCGCAAAAGGATTGATGAAGGCGACTAGGCGGCGCGCGCGCCACGCGGTGCGGAAGAGCAGGAAGTAGAGCGGCACCACCGCGATCCCGAGGGCGTAAGCGTAGTACTTCCATTCCATTCCGGAGATGAACAGGATGGCGGCGGTGATGAAGGCGCAAGTCATGGCCGTTCCCAGGTCGGGTTGGGCCACAATCAGCACGCAGAACATGGCAGTGGGCGCAACCGCCGGCAACACGGTATGGCGCAGGTCGGTGATCGAACGCAAACGGCTCTCCAGGAAATGCGCCATGAAGAGAATGATCGCGGGCTTGGCGAGCTCGGAGGGTTGAAAAGAGAGAATGCCGAGTTTGATCCAGCGGTGTGTGTTGTGGGAGCGGTCCAGGAAAAAGACCGCAGCCAGAAACAGCGACGTAATCCCCAGAGTGGTGAAGACCAGCGACGGGCGGTTGAGCTTGCGGTAGTCCAGCTTCATGAGGCCGAACATGGCTCCGAGGCCGATCACGGCGTAAATCACCTGCTTCATCAGGAATGCGGTCTCGGAGCCGAATTTCTCCTTGGCGACGATGGCCGACGCGCTGAAGACCATGACCAAGCCGGCGAAGACCATCAGGAGGGTAACACCAAAGAGCCATCGATCAACGCTGACGCGCTTAGCCACTAGCGTCCCCCCGTGGGCGAAGCCGCCTGCAAAGCGGCCAGCGATCCCACCAACTCCTTGAAGACTCGTCCGCGGTGCTCGTAGCTTGGGAACTGATCGAAGCTGGCGCAGGCGGGCGACAGGAGCACGATATCGCCTTCGACCGCCTGATCAGCGGCTTTGCCTACGGCCGACTCAAGGGTCTGCGCGCCGATCAGCGGAGCCGATTTGCCGATCTGAGATTCGATCTTGGCCGCAGCCGCGCCGATGGTGTACACGCATTTGACCCGCTCGGCGATCAGCGCGTTGAGTGTGCTGTAGTCGCTGCCCTTGTCCTTGCCGCCGAGGATGAGGTGAATGTTGGCGGGAAACGATTGCAGAGCCTTGATGGTCGCGTCCACGTTGGTCGCCTTGGAATCGTTGTAGTACTGCACCCCGCGCAGGGTTGCAACGTATTCCAGGCGATGCTCGACGGCGCGGAAATCCTTGACCGCGCGGCGGATTGCCGAAGGCTCGACTCCGGCGGCCATGCCGATTGCCACGGCGGCCAGTACGTTCTCCACATTGTGCGCTCCCTTGAGCGCAATCTCGGAGACCGGCATGATTTCAACTTCTTCCCCGTTGCGATAGATGATTGCCCCGTCTCGCACGTACGCGCCGCGCTCCACCGCACGCTGGCGGCTGAAGCAGAGCACATGCGGCCTCAATCCCTGGGCAAGCTGGAGGCTGATGTCGTTATCGGCGTTGAGGACCGCGAAGTCGTCCTCCGTCTGGTTCTCGAAGATGCGCGCTTTGGCCGCAATGTAGCTCTCCATCGAACCGTGGCGGTCGAGGTGATCGGGGGTGACGTTGAGAATGACCGCGATATGCGGATGGAAGGTCTCAATCGACTCCAGTTGAAAGCTGGAAATCTCGAGCACTATCCAGGTATCCGGCGTTGACTGCTCGACGAAGGTGATGGCCGGGGTGCCGATATTTCCACCGACCAGGGTCTTGCGCCCGCCCGAAGCGATGATTTCGCCGGTCAGGGTTGTGGTGGTCGTCTTGCCGTTTGATCCCGTGATGGCGACTATGTTGCCCTGGAGAAAGCGCGCGGTTAATTCGATTTCGCCGATGACCGGAATGCCGAGGCGGCGCGCCTGCTGTAGTGGAGCGACGTCGCTGGGGACGCCGGGGCTGACCACGATCAGATCCTGATCGTGGAATGTGCGCTCGCCGTGCTTGCCGGTTTCGACGGTAATGCCGCGGTCGAGCAGCGCAGGAATCTCATTCGTGAGTTGATCCTCGCTCTTGGCATCGCTGACGGTGACGCGGGCGCCACGCGACTCCAGGAAGAGCGCGGAGGCCACGCCCGACTTGCCAAGTCCAACCACCAGAACCCGTTTGCCTTTGACATCCATAAATTCTTTTCCTGCCTTCGGCAGTTTGTCTTTTAACTTATCTCAATTTGAGGGTGGTGAGCGCAAACAAAGCAAAGATCAGCGAGCCGATCCAGAATCGCACAATCACCTTCGACTCGGACCAGCCAAGCTGCTCAAAGTGGTGATGCAGCGGCGCCATCAGAAAGATGCGCTTGCCGCGGAGCTTGAACGAACCCACTTGCAGGATCACCGAGAGCGCCTCCAGCACAAAAATTCCGCCGATAAAGGGCAACAGTAATTCCTGCTTGATGATGACGGCAACCGTACCGATGGCTCCGCCCAAGGCAAGCGAACCCACGTCGCCCATAAAAACTTCCGCCGGATGGGTGTTGTACCAGAGAAATCCAATCGAGGCACCAACCATGGCGCCGCAGAAGATCGTCAACTCGCCAACCATCGGCATCTTCTGTAGCTCAAGATAGTCGGAGAAATGCGCGTGGCCGCTGACGTAGGTGAGCACGGTCAGAGCACCGGCGGCGATCAGCGTACACCCGATGGCCAGTCCGTCAAGTCCATCGGTGAGGTTGACCGCATTGGTGGAGCCGACGAGCACGAAGACTACAAAGATGACGAATGGCAGAAACGCGATGGGCCACAAGTGCGGATGCGCCATCAGCGAGCTTACCACCAGGTCCGGACGGAATCGCTTGAAGAACGGCACCATTAGGCGGGTGGAATATTCGCCGTTGGCCTGCATCAGAATCAGCCACACGGCGATGGTGAAAGCAACCAATGTTTGCAGCAGCAGCTTGCTGCGTCCGTTCAATCCAAGGTTCTGTTTGCGAACAACTTTCAGGTAGTCGTCGGCAAAGCCAATGGAGCCGAAGGCTAAGGTGGCGAAGACCACCAGCCAGACAAACGTGTTGGAAAGGTCTGACCAGAGTATGGTGGGCAAGACGATGGAGACCACAATCAGCAGGCCGCCCATGGTCGGCGTGCCCGCTTTCTTCTGGTGAGAACGCGGTCCCTCTTCGCGGATATATTGCCCGATCTGGAATGCGCGCAGGCGGCGGATCACCGAAGGCCCGATGATGAGCGCCATAAATAGCGCGGTCAGGCTCGCGAAGGCCGTGCGGAAGGTCAAGTAGCGGAAGATCCGGAACGGCCCCACGTTGAAGTGACGAAAAATGTACTCGTATAACAGCCAATAGAGCAATGTGTCCTCAATCTTGCGCGGGCTGGTGCCCGCCGGTGAACTAAACTTTTCGTTGCGCCTCAAAGACCGCCAGCGCACGCTCCAGGCCCACGCCGCGCGAAGCCTTCAGCAACACCGCATCGCCTTCACGCAGGTTGCGCGCCAGCCACTCGCCGGCCTGCTCGGGAGTTTCCACGAACTCAGCGGCCACGCCGGACGACGCCGCGCCTTCGGCAATCAGCTCGCCGTTGCCGCGTACTCCTACCACGTAATCCACATGATTCAATGCCATCTTGCGGCCGCACTCGCGATGCAACTCGGGAGCTGCAGGCCCCAGTTCCAGCATCTCACCGGCGATGACGATGCGCCGCTTTGCGGGCGTCTGCGCCAGGGCTTCAACCATGCTGTCGAGCGCCTGCGGATTGGAATTGTAGCAATCGTTGATGAGGATTGCGCCCGAGACGCCCAATGCGCCCAACACATGGCGCACTTCGCCGCGCTTGTCGCCGGCGCTGAGCGAGGCCAACCGCGCCACCGCATCCGAGGGGCTCACGCCGTGCTCGGAGGCCACCGCGACCGCCGCGAGCGCATTCAGGACGTTGTGGCGTCCGACCAGCGGCATCACCGCGCGCTCCCGGAAGCCGGGAGCAACGATGTCAAACTCCGAGCCCAGGACTCCGCGCAGTTCAACGTTTGCGGCGCGGTAGTCAGCCGGATGCTCGATGCCGAAGAGCGTGACTCTGCCGTGAAAATCGCGACCGAATTGCGAGACATAGGGATCATCGGCGTTGAGAAAAGCGTGGCCTCCGGCGGGCAGCGACTCGATCAACTCATACTTGGCGCGCGCAATCCCGGCCTGCGTGCCGAAGCTCTCCAGATGCGCCAGGCCGACGTTGGTCACCACACCTTCGTCGGGCGCGGCAATCTTCGCCAGGGTGGTGATCTCGCCCGGGTGCGACATCCCCATTTCGATCACCGCGATGTCGTACTGGGGCTCCAGGCGCAGCAGTTGCAACGGAAGTCCAAAATGATTGTTCAGATTTCCCAGCGACTTCAGGACATGAAACCGCGCGGCGAGCACGTGCGCAATGCATTCCTTCGTAGTGGTCTTGCCTGCCGAGCCGGTTACTGCGATCAGCTTCTTGCCCCAGAGCCGCCGCGCCGCCGCGCCGAGGTGCTGGAGCGCCAGGGTGCTATCGCCCACCGCGATCAACTTCGACGGATCGGCATAGCGGGCAAGCTGACTGCTCTCAATCACCGCGGCAACCGCACCGGCCGCCAGAGCGGCTTCCACGTAGTCATGGCCATCCAGCCGCTCGCCCTTGATGGCAAAGAACAGCTCGCCCGGACGCAGCGTGCGGGTGTCGATGGAGTAGCCCTCGGCGGTGGCGGCATGAGCGAAGCTGCCGCTACCCTGGATAAATTCCGCAACCCTGCCTAATGGAAGCTTCATGCGCGTACGCCTCCCGATCTGTATCCGATGCGGTTGAGTTCCTCGCCCGCCACCTCGCGGTCGTCGAAGGGAAAGACACCCTCGCGCGTGGTCTGCGTGCGTTCGTGGCCTTTGCCTGCGATCAGAACAATGTCTCCCGGCTGCGCCTCGGACAAGGCTAAGGCAATGGCCTTGCGGCGGTCGGGCTCGGCAAGAAAGCGCGTCTTGGTTTCGCGTAGACCCATGACGGCTTCCTCGATGATCGCCATTGGATCTTCGCTGCGCGGATTGTCCGAGGTGACGACGACGAAGTCGCTGCCCTCTCCAGCAGCGCGTCCCATCTTTGGCCGCTTGCTGCGGTCGCGATCCCCGCCGCAACCGAAGACTGTAATCACGCGGCCATTACTGCGCTGGGCGAAGTCGCGGGCCAGGCGGGTCAGGTTCTTCAACGCATCGTCGGTATGTGCGTAGTCCACCACCACGGCGAAGGGCTGGCCCTCGTCCACGCGCTCAAAGCGTCCGGGAACGCGGCTCATTCCGGCGATGCCTCGGGCAATTTGCTCCGCCGTGCAGCCGCGCGCGTACGCCGCAGCACACGCCGCAAGCACGTTGTACACATTCACCCGCCCGATCAACGGCGAGCGCAACTCGATGGGGCCATCGGGGGTGGTCAGCGCAAAACTGTTTCCCTGTGGCGTCATCTCCAGACGCTCCGCATGGAAATCGCCTTGCTCAATTCCGTAGGTGAAGAGCTGCGAGCGGCGGCGCGAAAATTCCGCGAGCTTGCGCCCGTACTCATCATCGAGATTCACAATCGCACAGCGCGGAGGCTCGGTGCCGCAGCCCTCGAAGAGAATGCGTTTGGCGGCAAAATACTCTGCCATCGTTCCGTGATAGTCGAGGTGATCCTGGGTCAGGTTGGTGAAGATCGCAACATCGAACGGAATGGCAAAGATGCGCGCCTGCTGCAGCGCGTGCGAGGAGACTTCCATTACCGCTTCGGTGGCTCCTCGGGCGAGGGCTCGGGCAAACATCTGATTCAGTTCCAGTGACTCAGGCGTTGTGTGAGGGGCGGCAAGAATCTCTCCGGGTAGGTGATACTCGATCGTGCCGACCAGGACGTTCTTGCGTCCAGCAGTTTGCAGAATCGCCTCGACAATAAACGCCGTCGTGGTCTTGCCGTTGGTTCCGGTCACGCCGGTCACGCGAAGACGCTCGCCGGGGCGCTTGTAGAAGTTCGCACTCAGGCGCGCCAAGGCGCGGCGTCCGTGCGGCACTACGGCCCAGGCCACGCCAGGGCGCGGAGTTTCCGCAGCCGAGTCGGTGACCACCGCTGCGGCTCCGGCGGCAATGGCTGCGTCGATGTAACGATTGCCGTCCGTGCTCTCGCCGCGCATGGCCACAAACAGCCAGGCGGGCCGCACCCGGCGGGAGTCGTAGTCGAGGCCCTTCACGACGCAATCGCCGCTCTGCGAGAGCACTTCCGCACCGTCGAGAATTTCCAGAAAGTTCATCACGCTAATTTATCCGAAAGCCTGCGCGGCAGGCAGTTTCTAATGCGAAAAGCGGACCGCAATCTTGGAGCCCGGCGGCAAATAAGCACCCGGCGGAGGCTGCTGTTCACGTGCGGTTCCGCTGCCAACGACCTGTAACTCAAATCCAGCTTTGTGCGCCGACGCAATCGCCTCGCGCATCGACAAGCCCAGCAGTGATGGTACCGTGGAAGCGCCTCCGACATCGAGTACCACGGTCCCACCGCGCGCATCGATTTGCGCCGACGCCGGAGCGCGCAGTTCCTGAGTGGCTAACCCGGATGCGTTGGGCACGGGCGCGGCCTTTGCATTCGCGGGAAGCGCCGCCGGGGCCGTCGCGCTTTCCAATTCGAGGATCGTACCGGGAGGATGGGGCTGCGCGTCTTCCGTATCACCTTCGGCGGCATGCGCCTGCAACAGGTGGCGCGCTGGATTGTTCTTCGGCTCCACGTCGTGCGGCACTCCATAATAGGCCAGCACCTGTTCGGCAACGCGCTTAAACACCGGCGCCGAGACCTGCCCACCTTGATGCAGGCCGCGCGGCGAATCCAGAATCACCGCAATCGTCAGCGCCGGATTGTTGACCGGGGTAAAGCCCACAAAGCTGGCAACGTAATCGGTCTTGGAATAAGCATGGGTGCGCGGGTCGATCTTCTGCGCGGTGCCGGTCTTTCCCGCCGAAGTATAGCCATCGAGAATAGCGCGGCGAGCCGTGCCTTCCAGCACCACCTCTTCGGTCAACCGGCGCATGATGGCGGAGGTGTAGGAGGAGATGACGCGGCGCTGGGACTGGGGATGAAACTCGATGCGCTGGTATCCCTCATTGGGCGGAGTCACTCCGGCCACGATGCGCGGCATCGAATACAGGCCGTCGTTGGCAATCGACGACATCATCGAAACCACCTGCAGCGGAGTTACGCCAACCTCCTGCCCGATGGCCATGGAGCCAATCGAAGACGCAGCCCAACGACTGGGATTCCGCACCAGACCGCGCGTCTCGCCGGGCAGTTCCACGTTGGTGAGCTGTCCAAAGCCGTACTCCTGAATGTGCTTGTAGAAGCGCTCAGGACCGAGACGCAAAGCCATCTTGACCGCGCCCACGTCGCTGGACTCGGCATAGGCTTTCTCCAGCGTCACGGTGCCGATGTGGTGCGAATCGCGAATGCGAATTCCGCCCACCACGATGTAGCCGGGATCGCAGTTGATGACCTCTTCGGGGCGGCCCAGCTTTTCCTCGAAGACCGAAGAATACGTGACCGTCTTGAAAACCGAGCCCGGTTCATAGACATCGCTGACCGCATGGTTCTTCAATTTTTCCGGTGTGATCTCACGCGAGAGATTGGGATTGAACGAGGGCGCGTTGGCCAGGGCAAGGATCTCGCCGGTGCGCGGATTTTGCACCACGACGGTGCCGCTGACCGCCTGCGTCTCCTCCATCGCCTGCTCCAGTTCCTTCTCGGCGATGAACTGAATATTTCCGTCGATGGTGAGCACCACGTTCGCGCCCGGCTCGGGCGGATGCTCCATGTGTCCGAACCACTTGCGGCGGGCATCCATGGTGATGACGACGCGGCCCTTCACGCCGTTCAACTTTTCCTGATACAGATGTTCGATGCCGGCCAGGCCAGTGTCTTCCATGCCCACGTAGCCCAGTACCTGCGCGGCCAGCGTCTTCTCGGGATAAAAGCGCTTCAGTTCCTTCTGAAAGTAGATGCCGCGAAGGCCAAGCGACCTGATGCGCTCGGCAGTTTCACTGTCCACCTTGCGCGCAATCCAGGCAAAGTTCTTTTGCGATTGCATGCGCTCCAGCACGCTGTCGGGATCGTCGCCAACCAGCTTCGCCAGCAGGCTTGCGGTGTTCTTCTGATCGGGAACTTCGCTGGGCACGGCGAAGACGGAATCGACCTGAACGGTCATGGCCAGCTCTTTGCCGTTGCGGTCGTAGATGATGCCGCGCTGTGGAGAGATCTCCACGGTGCGCTGCTGCTGGCGCTGCGCCCGCTGCACCCATTGTCCGTAGTGCAGTACCTGGAGTATCGTCAGCCGCGCCACAATCAGCACAGCCCACACGAAGAGGAATACGCCAAACTTAAGCAGGCGAGACTTTACATCAATTGGAGCCCTGCCGCCTGCCGCCATCGCTCACACCCACACCGCCGGGTAGGATGAAACTTCCCCGGCAAAGGAACTGGAAATGTCGGCCAAACCGGAACTACGAAGAGAACTCCAGAGAGTTGGAGAAGAGCGCTGAAGGCGCCAGAATCCTCGAAGAAGGCCGGAAAACCGCACCTTTCCAAGGTAATACAGCGATGACGGCCCGTATAGGTGCTGGTTGTGCAAATCCCACACAAAGGCCGTCGTTCGCCTGAACCCGGCTTCGGATGTACACGCCGAGTTCACACCTAGTTCGGAAACGAAATCACTGAGATATTAGTCGCGCGCGCCATCACCGGAGCACCGCTATCACGCGCACCGGCATCGTCGAGCCGCTGCACTTGCCCAACCGCAGGCAACGCCATACCCATTTTGCGCGCGAAGAAATCAATTCGAGCGGGCTCCTTCAGTGTGGCTTGTTCGAGCTTCAGGGTGCGATTGACCTCCGCCAACTGCTCGCGCTGGGCGCGCATATCCTCGATCTTGTAGCCGTACTCAATTGAGCGGCAGTGCTGCCCCAGATACACCAGCACCATCATGAACAGAACTACCAGGGTCGCGGTGAAGGCGCGCATTTCGCGCTTGCGCACCGGATCGTCGGAGCGCACCAGGCGTGAGTTATCGATCGCCTTGTGAAAGTAAATCTCGGGCGCACCTGGCATATACCGGCGCTGCGCGGCGGGCGAGGTGTTCTGCAATGTTGCACTCATTTTTTGCGGCCATGCCGCAGCCCAAATCGCCATGTCCCCACTCCCTGCTTTTTTCTGGAGTTCTGCACAGCATGCACAGGTTTTTGCACATGATGTTCAGAACTCTTGCAAATAAATTATCGTTTGCGCGTGCGTTCCCGCAGTTCCATTCGAATCGCAGCACGCAACTTCGCCGAACGCGCCCGCGCGTTTGTCGCGGTCTCATCGTCGGAGGCAATCACCGGCTTCTTGGTCAACGGCTCCCACACTCCATCGCGAGCTCCCTCGCGCATGGCGTCTTTCACCATGCGGTCTTCCAGCGAGTGAAAGCTGATGACCACCAGTCTTCCGCCCGGCTTTACTACCTGGGGCGCGCATTTCAGCAGCGCCCGTAAATCTTCCAGTTCGCGATTCACGTAGATCCGGATTGCCTGGAAAGTCAGGGTCGCGGGATGAATGCCTTTGCCTCTCGGCTGATTCATTGGCCGGGCTGCGGCCGATACAACTTGTGCTAGATGAGCGGTCGATTTTATCGGCCGTGCCCGAACAATGGCTCTGGCAATTCTCCGTGACCTCCTTTCCTCACCGAATTCGTAAATCAGATCAGCGAGATCGCTCTCGTCGAACTGGTTTACCACTTGATCGGCGGATAGCTCGTCATGCGGGTTCATGCGCATATCGAGCGGACCCTCCGCCTGAAAACTGAATCCCCGGCTGGCGTCGTCAAACTGCATCGAACTGACCCCAAGATCGGCGAGTAGACCGTCGGCGCTACTGGGGGGCACGCGCTCGGCCATCTCGGCGTAGGAGGCGTGATGCAGCGTGATCGCGGGCCAGTCCTGTTCGCGCCCCTGCGGGGCCGTCAGACGCTTGGCTGCCATCTCCAGAGCCGTGGTGTCCTTGTCGAAGCCGATCAGCTTGCCCTCGGGACCAAGCAGGGTTGCGACGGCCAAACTGTGTCCGCCTAAGCCGAGAGTGGCATCGATGTAAGTCCCGCCGCGCTTGATCGCCAGGAAGTCGATTGCCTCTTGTAAAAGAACTGGTGCATGGCTGAATCGTCCTCCGCCATGCGCGCCCGTCAGAGCGCCTTCACTGCCTTCCGGCTCCATACCGCCGTCCACCGCTAATTCCTCGTCCGCAAAAGCTCGTCCAGATCTTCAGGCGTAAGCGGATTTGCCTCCACTGCCTTGCTGAAGTCCTCCATGACCCGGACCTCAAGGTGATTCAGTTTGCCGATGACGGCGACTTCGCCCTTCAGCCCGAACTTGTTGCGGAGCCACTCGGCAATCGTCAGTCGGCCCTGGCTGTCCATCTCCACAGCCTGCCCGTAGTAGCTGGTCACATCAGAAAACTTCTCCAGCGCCCGGTGTGAGTTCGACTGACTTAGGATCTTCTGTTCAAACAGCTCCCACTCTTTGAGTGGATACAGCTTGATAACTGCCCCATTCAGACTGGTGATGTAAAATTGGCCGTCATAATTGCGGTCGATTTCATGCTTGAAATCGGCAGGCATCTTGAGGCGGCCCTTTTCATCCAGTCGGGTTGGGCAGTTGCCGCGAAACATTTGAAAAGCCCTTTCGTGGGCTGCGCTCTCGGGCTGGCCGGTCCAGCCGGGGAGGTTGAAGGTGACTCCGGAATCTTGATTGGCAGTAGAGTTACTCCACTGCTGTCCTCTTTGATCCACTCTTGTCTACTTTAGATGCATTCCCTTGTCTGTCAAGTGGGAAGTTTGTCTCGGCGGCGTTTTTTGCTTATTTTTTCGGTTTTGGTTCTCAAAGACGCGCGGGCGGTGCAGCAGTCGCTCAAAAAGGCAGTGCCAGCCGGATCTTCGGCGGCACTGCCTCTGTGACTTTGCTTTGGGGCAACTTCGGGGAGCAGCCGCCTCGGGTCGGGCGTACTTACGCGCGCACTCCCTGGTTTCGGATCAGGCTATCAATTGTGCGCGGTTGCGGTTGATGTTGATGTTGAACCCTCTCCGGGGTAGTAGGTGGACATCTTTCTTCAAGCACGACTGGGCCCGGATGCTCGGGGGCGGATTGAGGGGACGAAATTCGGGGAGATAATCCACGCGGTAGCGCTTTTGCTGGAGCGGAAGCGATCCAGCGAGCAGCACAGCCAGGCAAAGCCATACCCACAGACGCCAGCGACAAGAGAGCAGCGCGCATAAGGAAATGGAAGGTCTGGGCAGCGTGCACAAACGCCAACCGCCAGGAAACCGCGGTACGGGAAATCAGGGCATTTGAATTCACGGCTTCCCTTTCATGCGCTCTGGGGCGCATTAGACCAAGCGTGTAGGCGAACCGGGGCGCAGGGCTTTCCGGATTTCAGTGAATGCCCGCGGTACGCAAGTGCGCGGTGTAATGCTTATCGCGGTTGACAATGTGCGACTGCAGCCAGTTGCGCAGAAAATCCAGCAGCGGGAGGCTCAACGTTGACCAGTCGCCATCATGCTCGGCGTCCTTGAGCATCTTCGCAACTTCGTTTTTCAGCTTCTCGTGCTCGGCTTTGTGGCTGGCAAAGTCGGGGTATTTAGCCTGCTTCATCAAGGCTTCCTCGGCGGCAAAGTGCTCATGGGTGTAGTCTACGAGACGCTCCAGGATGGCTGGGACGAGTTGCCTTCCCTTTCCCGCTCTCATGGCATCGTGCAGTTCGTTCAGCATTGCAAACAGTTTTTGGTGTTGTTTGTCGATGGATTGAACTTCGACCGAGAATTTGTCACTCCAACTCAGTAAGGGCATACCACTCCTCGTGATGAACTCAACCAACTACTGGGAGTAATATCGGCCCGAGGCGAGCCAAGCTTTACGGCGAGGAACGTTTCTCCAGCTCTTCGAGGGCGGTGGGCCGTTGTTCCTGGATGTCGCTATAGCCCTTGGGGTCGAACATTGTGGTGTAGTAATGATGGGCTCGCTCCCAGGCCTGATCGTCGGGCGGTGCGCCAAAGGTTTGGAGGTAGAGAGGCGAGCCGGGAAAGGGATACATTGGCACCGGCTCGCTGACCCAGACCCCTTCGGCCTTCATCTGCTCCTGCCAACGGCGAATCTGGTCGCGATCGTCGTGCTCGGTGAGGATAAGGTTGGCCTGCACCCAGGGGATGCGCTGGCGGGCGTAGATCAGCAGTTCGCTGAGGCGCTCGGTGCTCATGCGGCAGTTCTTGTTCAGTTCGTCGCGCCCGGCGTCGGTGATGGATTCTATGCCGCACTCGATGGAGATGGTGTGGGCGCGTCCGAGGAGGTCGAGCTTGGCTTCGTCCCAGAGGTCGATGCGGGTTTGGAAGCCGATGCGAACCTCGCGCTTGGCAATCTCTTCCAGGAGGCGCAGCACGTTCTTGCCGACGCCGAAGATCTCGTCGATGAAGTAGATGTAATCGACGCCGCGGGCAATGAGGCGATCGATCTCCAGCAGCACCGCGTCCACGTCGCGCTCGCGGAATTTGTTGCGGAAGAGCTGCTTATTGCAGAAGGTGCAATTCCACGGGCAGCCGCGGGCGAACTCGATCTCGGCGCCGCGTCCGCTGCCCTGGTTGAAGACGTGATGGCGGTGCCAGTGTTTCTCGACGTTGTAGCCGGCAAAGTCGAGTGGGCCCAGGGTGGCCATGTCCACCACGGCAAGGCCGGCGCTGTAGTGCTCCCGCCCGACGCTATCGCGGTAGCAGACGCCGTCAATCAGTTCCCAGGGCTCGGAGGCTAGGGCGGCGAGGGCGTCTTCGCTCTCGCCCCGGATGACCATGTCGGCGCCGCTCTTGTGCAGGGCGGCGCGCGGTGTAGCCGAGCCGTGTGGACCGATCAGCACCTTGGTGGCCCGTCCTCCAATTCCGGCCATCCACTGGCGCGGAACGCGAAGCTCGGGCGGCGGGCAGCGCCAGAACAGGTAGGAGGGCGCCGAAGGGATTACCAGGAAGTCAGGATCGAAAGCAGCAACCCGCTCCCGGGTCTCGGCCAGCGTAAGATCGTCGGTTTGGGCATCGATGACCAGCGCATGATTGCCTTTGGCTTGAATCTTCTGTGCGGCAAAAAGCAGTTCCAGCGGGGTGTGCGGGTCGCGGCAACCAAAGTAGGTGGAACCGGTGAAGTCCCAATTCGGATTGACCAAGGCATAGCGCGCGGCCTTGGTGGTCACTACGCCGTCCTCCGCGCGGGAACCAGCAACTCCAACGGCCTCAGGCGCTCAGCGCGGGTGGGCGCAAAGAGTTGGTGATGGCCACGATACCAATTGCAGATCCCGTTCACGATGCCATCCAGACTGACTCTTGGCTGCCACCCGGTGTGGCTGGAAAATTTGCCGTGATCGGTGACGTAGATAAGCTGGTCGCCAGCGCGCTGCTCGCCAAATTTGCAGGTTGTCCGCGCTCCGGTAAGCCGCTCCATGCGGTCCATCAGTTCCAGCAATGAGATCGTGTTCTGCTGGCCGCCGCCAATGTTATAGATCTGCCCGGCGGTATGTTCGCGGTTGGCGTAAGCTGCCTCGAAGGCGCACAGCAGATCCTCAACATAGAGAATGTCACGCACCTGGCGGCCATCGCCGAAGATTGTGACCGGCTTGCCCTCCAGCGCGGAGTAGAGAAAGTGCGCAACCCAGCCCTGGTCTTCACTGCCGAACTGGCGCGGTCCGGCAATGCAGGACATTCGGAAGACCACCGAGCGCAGGCCATAAATGCGTGCGTAATCACGCACATACTGGTCGGCAGAGCCCTTGGAGCAACCGTAGGGGGAGTGAAAGTCCAGGGGTTGCGATTCGTCGGTTCCACTGCGCCCGTCGGTCACATAGCGGGCACCATCGACGCGCACCTCGCCGTCGCCGGAGTTGCCGTACACCTTGTTGGTGGAAGTGAACAGCAGGTAGGGCTTTTGCTCGTTCCGCCGGGCTGCTTCCAAAATGTTGAAGGTGCCACCGAGGTTCACCTCGAAGTCCAACCTGGGGTCCGCCAATGAGGTTGTGACCGCAACCTGCGCCGCGAAGTTATAGATTTCAGTGGCGTATTGCACCGCCCGGCTCACCATCGCGGCGTCACGCACGTCTCCCACGGTGATCTGTAACCGTCCGGAATGGCCCGCTGTTTTTTGTAGATACTCGAGATTATGGCGTGTGCCCTGCCGCGAAAGATTATCAAATACGTGTATCTTGGCATCGGTGGTTCTCAGCAGCCGCTCGGTCCAGTTGGAGCCAATGAATCCAGCTCCTCCAAAGATAACGATGGACCGAAACTCTGACTTTGTCATTCCCATCGCGTACTCCCCTATTCGCACCCGGCAAACCTGTTCTCCGCTCTCCGGGGATCGTTCGTACCAAATTTAGCCTGTGGTAAGTAGATGCCAAGTCGTGAACGTACGTTGACCCCTGAAACGTATTTTGCTTCAGCTCGGGGGTGCGCAAGGCGGAATCGCTTATAATTGTCACATTCTCCGCGAGCTACTTAATCCTTTTGGATTAAGTAGCTCGCATTCAGGAAAACATTCCATGTCCGCAGGTGCGGCAGGCCCAATGGTGACCATCGACGACGTGCGAAGGGCTTATGCGCGAATCCGCGAGTCACTATTCCTTTCGCCCTGTTCGCATTCGGAGACCTTTTCGCAGCTCTCGGGCAACCGGGTTTTTCTGAAGCTGGAAAACCTGCAGATGACCGGCGCTTACAAGGAGCGCGGCGCGCTCAACAAGATTCTGGAGTTGACCCCGCAGGAGCGTGACCACGGACTGATCGCGGCCTCGGCGGGCAACCACGCCCAGGCTGTCTCCTATCATGCCAGCAAGCGCGGTATCGCGGCCCAGATCGTGATGCCGATCGCCACGCCGCTGAACAAGGTGATGGCGACCCGCCGCTTCGGCGGAGAGGTGGTGCTGCACGGCGCCAATTACGACGAAGCCTGCGAGGAGGCCCTGCGCCGCGCCGCCGAATCCGGCCTCACCTTCATACATGCCTTCGACGACGATGCTGTGATCGCCGGACAGGGTACCCTTGGCCTGGAACTGCTCAGTCAGGCCCCCGATATCGACGTCGTCATCGCTGCCATCGGCGGGGGCGGCCTGATCAGCGGGATGGCTTGCGCATTGAAGGAGATCAATCCGCGCATTCAGGTCATCGGGGTGCAAACCTCGCGCCTGCCTTCGATGAAGGCGGCCATCGAGGCCGGACACCTGGTCACGCTGCCGGTGGCATCCACCCTGGCCGACGGCATCGCCGTGCGCAGGGCCGGTGAACGCACCCTGCCCATGGTGCGCAAGTATGTGGATGAAATCGTCACCGTCGAAGAGGAAGAGATCGCCAGCGCCATTCTGCTTCTGCTGGAGCGCGAAAAAACCGTCGCCGAAGGGGCGGGCGCAGCCTCCGTGGCCGCCATCCTGCATGGCAAGATCAACTGCACAGGCAAGCGCATCGCCGCCATCATCAGCGGGGGCAACATCGATGTCGGCATACTTTCGCGCATCATCGAGCGCGGCCTCGCCAAAGACGGACGGCTGATCCGCCTGCGCATCCATCTGCCGGACTACCCCGGCGCCCTGCACACCCTCACCGGAGTGCTGGCCGAGCATCGGGCGAACATCGTGGAAACCTCGTATGACCGCAAGTTCGGCGTCGATCTCGGCTACTCCGCCATCGATATGACGATGGAAACGCGGGGCAACGAACATGTCGCGAACCTTCTCGCCGCACTTGCCAGCTCGGGCTATCAGTTCGAGCGCATTCAGTAGAGCATTCGGCGTGGGGTATCAAACTCCCCCGGTCCTTGCTGCTTCGGGGTAACATTCATGTATGGCTCTGGTCTGGCTGGTTGAATGCAAAATCTGCTTCCTGCGCTTCCCTTTGCTGCCGCGTGAGGCGGTCAGCGGAAAGAGCACGGACTCGTTGATCCGCAACACCGCGGTGGGACGCTTCGAGTGCCCCCACTGTCACGAGTTTCAGGATTACTCGACCGACGACTTCATCCCCGGCGAAGGCCAGATCGTTCCTTCGCGTGAAACGGAGTAGCCTTTCCCCGCACCGGAGGCCCTGCGCCTTGATTGGCAAAGACGACAACGTTTGGTTATCGATGGGTGGAGGGTGCACCTAACCAAAGCCATAGAAATCGCCCTATTTCGCAGATAGGGAGGGCTCACTGAACCCAGAGACTCCGCTGAGGGGTAAAAAAAGCTTCCAGCTTGAATACAATCAGTTGTGGTGAATGCTTTCCCCGAGCTCGCCCCCGCTGCCTTAGAAACGTATCCAGAGTCTGCTAGTTAATGTCCGAATTTTAACATTAGGACGCTACCTCGTCGGCCAAACTCGATTGACGCCACGCGTGCTGGTGCCATATATTGGGATTAGCTCCCAGCAGTGAACGTTCACTTTCTCTGACGGCCGGAATCCCGGCTGCACGTGAAGAACTCTGCAACATCACTGAATACGCCAGCTCTAGTAGCGGCTTACGAGCTAGGCGCGGTTTTATCCGTTAGCCGCCATTAAGGAAGAAACGAGCTGTGGAAAAAGGTGCTGCTAAGTGCCAATGGCGAAGCCTTGTCTCGTGAGTGCCTGCCATGGCAA
>Ga0182030_10000173_pt1 | contig 111051 bp, 101 predicted proteins | sample 812S3MmetaG_FD_121299 | JGI IMG/M metagenome (GOLD analysis project Ga0182030, IMG submission 121299) | Permafrost microbial communities from Stordalen Mire, Sweden - 812S3M metaG (Illumina Assembly) | ecosystem: Environmental > Terrestrial > Soil > Wetlands > Permafrost | place: Sweden...
GTGACCGTGGCCGATTTCGCGGCGGCCGGGTCCGCGCATCGGGCGCGTCTCGCCGACCGAATACGGCGGGAAGTTGTAGTAGTGCATGTAGCGCTTGTTCGGAATCGCCATGATTCCGTCGAGGCGCTGTTCGTCGCCGATCGAACCGAGCGTCGCGGCAGTGAGCACTTGCGTTTGTCCGCGCGTGAACACGCCGGTGCCGTGAACGCGCGGCAGGATGCCGACTTTCGACCAGATCGGGCGGATCTCGTCGGGCTTACGACCGTCGGGACGCAACTTCTCGTCGACGACCATCACGCGAAGCTCTTCCTCTTCCATCGTCTTGATGATGGAATCGAAGTCTTTGCTGTTCTTGTCTTCGAGAAGCGCTTTGACGTCGGCGTCTTTCGGGCCGACCTTCTCGAGCGCGACTTCTTTCGAGAACTTCGCGAACGCCGTGTTGCGTTCGCCCTTTTCGACGATGCGCATCGCTTTGGCGACGTCTTTTTTGAACGTCTTGCGGACCCACGCATCGAGCGTCGCGTTGATGGTGAGCAACGGATACGTGCGCTTTTTCTTGCCGGCTTTTTTCTGCAGCTGGTTGATCGCGGTAACGATCTTTTTGACCGCTGCGTGGCCGAACTCAACGGCACCGAGGAGATCTTCCTCGGAGATTTCGTGACCGCCGCCTTCGACCATCATCACACCGTCGAGCGTACCGGCGATGACGATGTCCATGCCGCCGGATTCATACTGCGGCAGCGTGGGGTTGATGATGTACTTGCCGTCTTCATCGCGGCCGACGCGCACTGCGGCGATGTTCTTGTCGAACGGAATGTCGGACACCGCGAGTGCCGCACCGGCACCGCACACGGCGAGCACGTCGGCATCGAGTTCGCGATCGATCGAGAGCACCGTCGTCACGATCATGACGTCGTTGCGGAAGCCTTCTTGAAAGAGCGGCCGGATCGGGCGATCGATTTGACGCGCGCTCAGCGTGCCGTGCTCTGAGGCACGGCCTTCGCGCTTGATGTAGCCGCCCGGGATCTTGCCCGCGGCGTACATCTTCTCTTCAAATTCGCAGGTCAGGGGAAAGAAATCGACGCCCGAGCGCGGTTGCTCCGAGGCGGTGACACAGGCGAGGACAACGTTCGCATCGCCATAACGGACGAGGACGCTGCCGTTGGCTTGCTTAGCAAGCTCGCCGGTCTCGAATGTCAGGGTGCGACCCCCGATCTCGAGAGAGACGGATTCTGGCACAAATACTCCTAAATTTTTCTATTTTTTGTCGTTTTGTTGAACGAGCGAGGATTCGGGCTTTCCCCCCCGGTGTCATTCCGAGCGAAGACGAGGGGGCGCTCCGCTCGGGATGACATGGGGGCACGGCGCTGCCAGAAATGCAGAAAAACGCGCGCTGCGGGTTGCAGCACGCGTTTTCTCGGTGTGTTCGGTTAGCGGCGCAGGCCCAGGTCGGCGATGAGCTTGCGGTAGCGCTCGAGGTCTTTGTTCTGAAGATAGCTCAGAAGGCGCCGGCGCTGGCCGACTTGCATGAGCAAGCCGCGGCGGCTGTGGTGATCCTTCTTGTGGATCTTCAGATGCTCGGTCAGCTGGTTGATCGACGAAGTGAGGATCGCGATCTGCACGTCGGCTGAACCGGTATCGTTGGGACCGCGGCCGAATTTGCTCGCGATCTCCGTTTTTTGTTCTTTGGTTAGCGGCACGGAACGGTAATCTTTCGGGGGAAATTGTCTCGCTCGGCTCCAGAACCGCGTCAATGACGCATCCAGTCCGGCGACCGACGAAGTGTATCAAATCGCGGATTTCCTGTCAAAGGAACCCGTGTAAGGCCTTGGCCCGGCCGCACGCGAAATCGCTCGATCGTGAATTCTGACGCGTTCGTTCCCGTCGGCGCCGCGGCCGACATCGCACCGGGCAAATCCGCCACCGTCCAGGTCGATCGCACCGAAGTCGCCGTGTTCAATGCCGGCGGCACATTCTACGCCCTCGAAAACATGTGTCCGCATCAGGGCGCATCGCTCGCGGAAGGCTGGATCGAGGGCACCACCATCACGTGTCCGTGGCATGCCTGGTGCTTCAACCTGACCGACGGCTCGATGACCCTCGGCGCTTGGGCCACGGTCGACGCCTATGACGTGAAGGTGGAGGACGGTCAGGTTTTCGTGAGCCGCACCCCGCGGCCCAAACCGCCCAAGACCTAAACGAGCGCGCGCCGCAGGCCGGCGAGCGACGCCGAGCCGGTGGCGAACATCGCGATCCGCAGGCCGTCGACCAGGGTGCCGATCAGCGCGTCGACTGCTTCCCGCGAGATGCTGGCCGCTTGGAGAAACGGCAGCGCGAGCCCGCACAGGTCGGCTCCGAGCGCGATCGCCCGGGCAATGTCGAGTCCGGTGCGCACGCCGCCGCTGGCGATCAGCGGCATCGAGGGGAAGCGCTCGCGCAGGGTGCGCACGTTCTCAGCCGTGGGCTGACCCCAGCCTGCGAACGTCTCCGCCAGGGCCTCGCGGCGCTCGTCGCCCGAGCGCTTGCCCTCGACCCGCGCCCACGACGTGCCGCCCGCGGCAGCTACGTCGATCGCGGCGACCCCGGCGTCGAGCAGGCGGGCGGCGGTGGTGGTGCCGATGCCGGACCCGACGCTCTTGGCGATCACCGGCACGTCGAGCGCCGCGCACAACGCGGCGATCTTGGTCACCAGGCCGCGGAAGTCGGTGTCGCCGCCGGGCTGAAGCGCCTCCTGCAGCGGGTTCAGGTGCAGAAAGAGGCCGTCGGCGCGCAGGTCGGCCACGAGCCGCCGCACGTCCTCGACGCCGATCCCGTAGTTCAGCGACACCGCGCCGATGTTGGCGAAGAGCACTGCCTGCGGCGCGACCCCGCGGACGTCGAAGGTGGGCAGCAGCCGCGGGTTCTCGATCAGCGCGCGCCCGCTGCCCAGGCCCATCGCGATCCCCGCGACGCCGGCCGCCTCGGCCAGCCGCAGGTTCACCTCGGCCGCGCGGTCCGTGCCGCCGGTCATCGACGAGATCAGGATCGGGGCGCGCAGGCGGAAACCGAGGAAGCGGGTCGACGCGTCGACCTCGGACAGCGCGATCTCGGGCAGCGCCTCGTGCCGCAGGCGGACGCCCGACCAGCCGGCGTCGAGGCTCGAGGCGACGTCGTCGTCGAGACAGATGTCGAGGTGGCGCGCCTTGCGCGCTTCGGTCGTATGGTTCCCGGGTTGGAGCACGCCCTCGCCTTCCACAGGCATCCCCCGCGGCCTCGCCAATCCGACGCCACCATGGACGCGACGTACGATGGAGCGACGGGAACAGCGGGCGGGGCGGCGTTCGGGGCTGCGCTCGCGGCGCTCGCTGCCGGGGAGAAGCTCGATGCCGCGGCGCTGGCGGCCAAAGCCGACCTGCCGGCGGAACTGGTGGCGCGCGTGCTGGACGGGAGCCGGCGTATCGGCGTCGCCGCCATGGCGCGCCTGGCGAAGGCGCTGCGCCTGAAGGCCATCGAGTTCATGCAGAAGAGCGGTTTGCTCTCGCTCGAGGTCTACGCGATGGGCCTCGACCCGCTCTACTTTTTGCCCGACGGCCAGATCCGCTTCGACGCGCGCATCTACATGCGTGAGATCAACCCGCGCCACGCCGTCCCCGAGGGCGACATGCTCAAGCGCAATCCGGTGCTGAAGGCCCTGCTCGAGGATACCGTCCTCGATGCGACCGGGCGCCTGGAAGTCGAACTGGCCTACTTGCTTCGCGCGGCCGTGCAATCCACGGACGGCTCACTGTAGATGTATGAACGGCGGGTTGGGGAAAAGAGGCGCCATGGAGATCGAAGGTAAGCGCGTTGCCGCACTGGTCGGCGACGGATTTGAAGAATCGGAACTGTTGGATCCGAAGCGGGCCCTCGAGGAAGCGGGCGCCGTCGTGACGATCGTCGGGGTCGACGACCGTTCGCTGCAAAAAATTCGCGGCAAGAAGGGCCTCGACGAAGGCCAGAGCGTGAAGGCCGAGGAGATCGTGGCCGACGTTACGGCCGACGATTTCGACGCGATCCTGATTCCGGGCGGAACGTCGCCGGATCACCTGCGCATGAACAAAGAAGTGCAGCGCTTCGTGCGCGAGTTCGATCTGGCGAAGAAGCCGATGTTCATCATCTGCCATGGACCGCAGATCCTGATCTCCGCGCAGCTCGTACGCGGGCGTACGCTCACCGGATTCGCATCGATTGCCGACGACATTCGTAATGCCGGCGGCCTCTATCGCGATCAGCCCGTCGTCAATGACGGTAATTGGGTCACCTCGCGCAACCCGCAGGACCTGATGCTCTTCAACCGCGCGATCCTCGAAAAGCTCGCGTCGGCCGGAGCCGCGCAGCCCGCCTAGAGCATTCGCTTCAAGCGAATGCTTCGCGGTCGGGTCCTCACGAATTACTTTAGCGGAGTATTTCCCGGGACCCGATCCGCACTTTCAGTCGACGCGAGTCAGCCGCGGATTGGGGCGTTCGGGGCGCCCCACTTTGTGACATTCGCGCCAGTTGCCCCCTTCGGCGATCGCCACGATGTCGGCGGTGTAATCGAACGCGCCGTTCCCATCGAAGAAGGCGCTGCCGACGGCGTACGCGTCGACCGGTACGCAGGCACGTTCGAACGCTTCGATACGCGTCGGGTTGAAGCCGCCGCTGGCCACGATCTTCACGAAATTGAAGCCTTCGGCATCGAGCGCGTTGCGCACGTTGTGTACGAGCTGCGCGTTCACGCCGGTCGGCGGAAACGTGCCCATCTGCGGAATGATCGACGCGTCGACCAGCGTTCCCGAGGTATCGAGGCGCACGCCCCACAGCCGGTTACCGAGCGCGCGCGCGACCGCCAGACTCGTGCGCACGCAGTCGTTGTCGAAGTCGACCAGCGAGATCACGGTAACCGCGGGATCGATGTGCTCGGCGAATTTTTTCGTTGCCAGTACGGTATCCCCGTTGTACGCGGCGATCAGCGCGTGCGGTACCGTGCCCATGCCGCGCGAACCCCACCACTCCGCATTCGCGTCGGTCGACACGCCAAGCGCGCCGGAAATATACGCCGCATAACCGTCGCCGGTTTGCACGAGATGGTGATCGAAGCGCGCCGGAAAGAACAGCACGTCCTTGCCGCCGGCGGCGTCGACGATCGCACGCGCGTTGGTGGCGATGCGCGTGCGCCGCGAGAGCACGCCGAGATACGGCGTTTCCAAGTGCGCGAAGAGGTCGTAGTCGCCTTCGATCGTCATGACGGTTTCGAACGCCCCGACGCGGTCGCCGTCGTAGAGGGCGTGCACGTCGAGCTGGTTCCAGCCGTCGCGCCAGCGCGAGCCGTCGTGACGGCCGCTGCAGAGCTTGAGGATGGCGATCGCTTCGTCGATGCCGCACAGCACCGAGTTGTTGCGCTGGAAGACTTGCATCCGCACGCGCGGACGGTAATCGTCGCGCTCGAGAATTTCGCGTGCGCGATTGAAGTACGTGTCCGAGTAATACCCGTCACGCATTTTCTCGACCGGCAGGTTGAAGATCGCCGGGTCGAGGCGATGCCGTCCGTTCGGAAGCATGGATGGCTTGTACGCAGACGTGGTATGTTTTCCTCGTCATGGCTGAATCGTTGACGAACGCGGAGATCGCCGGACGGCTCAAAGAGATCCGAACGCTCATGGAGTTTGCGGGCGAGCCGTTTTTCAAATTCATGGCCTACGAGCGCGCGGCCGAGACGATCGAAAACGCCGCACCGCTCGGCGACGTGCTGGCCGGCGGCCGGCTCCAAGAATTGCCCGGCGTCGGAAAAACGATCGCCGCGCGCATCGCCGAACTCTGCGAAACCGGCACGTGCGGCTATCTCGAGGAATTGCGCGCGAAGTATCCGTCGACGCTGCTGGAAGTGCTGGGCGTCGGCGGCGTGGGCATGAAAACCGCGCAGCAGCTGTTCGAGAAGCTCGGGGTCGCCTCGCTCGCCGATCTGCAGAAGGCGCTCGAAGCGGGCGCGCTGAGCGAGATCCCGCGGCTGGGGAAGAAGTCGATCGAGAACATCCGGCGCGGCGTGCTGGCCTATCAAGGCCGCAGCAAACGCACGCCGCTCGGCATCGCGGCGCCGCTAGCGCAGGAGATCACGGCCTACCTCGCCGCCAACTCGCCCGCCAACGACCTCACGCCGGCCGGCAGTCTGCGCCGTAACGAGCCGACCGTCGGCGACATCGACATCGTCTGCACGTCGGACGAACCCGACGCGGTCATCGCGGCGTTCACCCGTTGGGAGCGGGCCGAAGCCGTGCTCGCCGAGGGCGGCACGAAGGCCAGCATTTGGCTCGCCGGTGGACTGCAGATCGACTTGCGCGTGCTGCCCGCGCACGTCTACGGCAACTTGCTGCAGCACTTCACCGGCAGCCGCGAACATAACATCCAGCTCCGCGAGCTGGCCGTGCGCAAGAACTTGCGCGTGAGCGAGAACGGCATCGTCGATCTCAGCGACGGCCGTCTCATCGTGTGCCGCACCGAAGCCGAGGTGTACGCCGCACTCGGCTTGATGGAGATCCCGCCCGAGATGCGCCTGGGCGTGGGCGAGATCGAGGCCGCGCGCGACGGAACGCTGCCGCAGGTCGTGGCGCTCGGCGATCTGCGCGGCGATTTTCACATGCACACGCGCTGGAGCGACGGCGCCGACACGCTCGAAGCGATGGTCGCGGCGGCCGCGGCCCGCGGCTACGAATACCACTCGATCACCGATCACTCGCCGGGCCGCGGCAGCGGGCTCGCCCCTTCGGAACTGCGCGCTCAACGCGCCGAGGTGCGGGCACTAGGCGAACGCTTCAACATCCGGACCCTCGCTTCGGCCGAAGTCGACATCCGGGCCGACGGTTCGCTCGATTATGATGACGAGTTGCTCGCCGAGCTGGACATCGTGGTTGCGAGCGTCCATGCGAGCTACAACCAGACGCGTGACGAGATGACCGCGCGGCTGATCCGTGCATGCGAAAATCCGTACGTTACCATCATCGGTCACCCCACCGGCCGCAACGTCGAGAACGGGTTTCCGGGATACGAGATCGACTCCGATGCGCTCTTCGCGGCGGCCGCGCGCACCGGGACCGCGCTCGAGATCGACGGTCAGCCGGCCCGGCTGGATATGCCCAGCGGCCTGGCCCGCCGGGCGCGCGAGTTCGGGGTGACGTTCGCCTGCGATTCCGACGCCCATGGCTCAGCCCAGCTTAGCAACGTAGCGTACGCGATTGGGCAGGCCCGGCGCGCGTGGATCACGCCCGCTGAGGTGCTCAACGCACGCTCCCTCGCGGGGGTACTGGCTTTTGTTAAGACGAAGCGTGGAAGCGTCCCTATATGAAGGAACCGCCGACACCCTCGCGTGAGGACGAGCGTCTCACCGCGCTCGCGGAATACAACCTCCTCGATGCTCCGTACGAGGAAGTTTTCGACGCGTTCGCTCGCGTCGCGGCGACGAGTTGCGGGACCCCGGTTGCGGTGATTGCCATCGCCGGCCGCGAGCGGGTGCGTTTCACGGCCCACTACGGACTCAACGACCTCGAGGATACGCCGTTCGAGGGCTCGTTCACGTCGTACGCGTTCGAGAGCTCCGACATCCTGGAAGTTCCGGATGCCCGGCTCGACCCACGGTTCGCCAAAAGCAAATACGTGATCGGGAACGCGCAGGTCACGGGTATGCCGAACCTCGTGTTCTACGCCGCCGCGCCGCTGATCACGCCGGCCGGCGTTCCGATCGGCACGATCGCGGTCGTCGACGATCGGCCGCACACCCTCACGGGCGATCAGCGCGCCGGACTGCGTGCGATCGCCGACGTGGTGATGGACCAGCTCGAACTGCGCCGCCGCATCACGGCCGACCAGAGCGAGGTGAACGAACGCCTCCAGATGCTCTCCGCCGCGATGGAAGCGACGGAAGAAGCCGTGGTTATCTCGCGCATCGGTCCGACGGCCGAGGATGCGGTGAAAGTTATCTACGCGAACCAAGCGTACTTGCGCAGCAAGGGCGCGACGATGGCCGACGTCATCGGCACGAACGCGCGCCAGTTCGTGGGGCCGAAGACCGACGCGACGGTGCTCTACAAACTGCGCGAAGCGTTGTGCCGCGGCGAAGCGGCGCGCGCCGAGTTCGTCACCTACCGGCTCGACGGATCGCACTACTACGCCGCTGCGTCGGCGCAGCCGCTGGTCGACGCCGACGGCAAGACCAGCCGCTACGTGCTGATGCTGCACGACATCACCGAATCCGTGCTGCGCGGAGCGGAACTCGCGATGCAGAACGAGCGCTTGACCTCGCTCACCGCCGTCGCGCGCGGCATCTTCGCGGCCCTCGAACCGCACGCGCTGGTGGAAGCGCTGGTCGGGGGCGTGCGCGAACTGATCGGTGCCGAATCGCGTTTGCTCGTCGCGCGGCCCAACGGCGGCTTCGCGCTGACCAAAGATCTGCTGGTGCCCGAACGCGCTGCGTCGGGCGGCGACGCGTTCGTCGAGGCCGCGAGCCGGAGCGAAGGCGCACTTCTCGACGACGGCGAGCGCCGCGCCGCGATCCGCATCCCCGGGTCGCTCGGCCAAACGCGCTACATTCTCGACGTGCGCAGCGACCGGCGCCTGCACCAAGCCGACGTCTTCGCGGTCGGCCTGCTGGGCCAATATTTCGCGGTAGCCGCGCGCAACGTCGAACTCTACGGCGAACTGCAAGCGCGCCGCGCGGCGGTCGTCGAGCTCAACCAAGTCAAGAACGATCTGATCGCGATGCTCGCGCACGACTTTAAGGGGCCCCTCACCACGATCGTCGGTTTTGCCGACGTGCTCGCGGAAGACGAACGCTTCGATGAAGAATCGCGCAAGTTCCTCACGATGATCTCGTCGAGCGCGATGCGTCTGGCCAGCCTCGCGACCGACACGCTCGCACTCTCGCGTTTGGAGCAGAACGAACTCACGCTCGAACTCGAAGAGTTCGACCTCGTCGCGCTGGTGCAGGACATCGTTCGCGTGTTCAGCGTGACGCGCACGATCGATCTGCGCACCGACCGCCCCGAATTGCGGATCGGCGGCGACCCGGGACGTTTGCGTCAGGTCTTCGAGAACTTGATCGGCAACGCGATCAAGTACTCACCCGGCGGCGAAGCGATCGAGGTCAACCTGCGTGCCAAGGGCCGCGGCGTCGAGGTCAGCGTGCGCGATCACGGCATCGGTATTCCCGAAGCCGATAAGGCGAAGCTGTTCGGCCGTTTCGCGCGTGCGCAAAACGCGCGTGCGCTCGGCATCAGCGGTACCGGTTTCGGGCTCTACCTCACGAAGACGATCGTCGAGATGCACGGCGGCACGATCAACGTCGATTCGACCGAAGGCGAAGGCAGCACGTTCCGCACGTTCTTGCCGGCGGCCGTCGCCGCCACGCGTCCGCGTCATCGCCGCTTCATCCTCGTCGAAGCCGACGGCGACGCCAAATCGTACGTCGCGCACACGCTGCGCGACGACGGCTTCGCCGCCACGGTCGTCGCCGACGGCACCGAAATGCTCGCGACGATCGACGAGCTGCAGTTCGACGCCGCCATCGTCGATACCGAACGCGTCGGCATGCCGCTCGAAGAATTCGTTCGCCGCGTGGCCGGCCGCACCGCGCTGATCCGCGTCGACTCGAGCGCAGTTGAAGAAACCCCCGGCTGGGACGGCTACATCGTCAAACCGTTCCTCACCAAAGATTTGCAAGCCGCGATCGAATCCGCGATCATGCGCCACCCCAAAATGAAAGCCGAACCCTCCGTCGCCTACTCGTGAGGATTCACGGAACGTGAATCCACTACGGTAAGTACGGTTCCACAACGTGCGCGGCGAGCACGACGGCGATTAGGATCGCGATGCCGATGTAGAACGGCGCGCGCGGGAACGTGGCTTGGCCTTTGCGCACGGTCGTGAAATACAGGTGCTGCAGATAACCGCAGAAGCAGAGCGCGGCGAGCGCGACGACGGCTCCGCCGCGCACGTCGGCATCGGGGCGCGGGATCCACAGGCCGTAGATCTGCACCGCTTCGAGCATGAGGAAAAGCGCGCACAGCGCCCACGGACGGGGTCCGGAAACGCCGCGGGCCACGCGCGCCGTCCCGATCAGACCATACGCCGCGAACACCGCGAAGAGCGCGATCCCGGCATAACGGGCGATCAATTGGGTCACGTGCACTCGCTCATCACCGGGGACTTCGGGCCGTAGGAAGCGGCTCCCGGCGGGGCGCAACGGTCGTTATGAAACGTCGTCTTGCCGCTCTTCTCGTATTGCTGCTCTCGGCTACGCTCTCGCCGGCGCAACCGGCGAGCGCGTACGAACCGCACGTGCTGCGCTACGCCGACACGCTCGACATCAACACGCTCAACCCGTTCATCGCGACATCGGGAAACATCGTCACGCTCTCGGAACTGACGGCGGCCTTTTTCACGCGGCTCGATCCGAAGGGCAATCCCGTGCCCGAGCTCGTGACCGTGATCCCGACGCAACAGAACGGCGGCATCAGCGCCGACGGCAAGACGATCACTTGGCACCTGCGGCATGGCGTGAAGTGGAGCGACGGCCGGCCGTTCGATTCGAGCGACGTGACTTATACGTGGCGCGTCGCGCAGGATAAGACCAACAACATCGCCGTGCGCGATGTTTGGGACCGGCTCAGCAGCATCACGGCTCCGGATAAATACACCGTCGTCTTCAAGTTGAAGGAACCCTACGCGACGGCCATCGTCGACTATTTCGACACGCAGAGCAACACGGCGATTCTTCCGCAGCACATCCTCGGGCCGGGCACGAATTTCAACCAGTCGCCGTACAATGCGCTGCCGGTCGGCATCGGGCCGTTCCGCTACACCGCGTTTAATCGCGGCGCGACGGTCGAGATGGAGGCGAACCCGTACTACTTTCGCGGCCTGCCGAAGCTGCACAAGATCATCTACAAGATGGTCTCCGACGACAACACCGACATGACGCAACTCACCACCGGCGAACTCGATTTGTGGGATACCATCAACGGCACGATGGCGGCCGGCGCCAAGGCGCTGCCGGGGAAGAGCTGGACGGCGCGGCTGAGCTTCTTCATGTCGGCCATCTTCTTCAACACGACCAAGCCGCAACTCAAGGATCCGGCCGTGCGGCGCGCATTGCGCTTGGCGACGAACCGGCCGCTGATCTTCGACAAAGTCGTGCTGCGCAACGGCGTGATGACGGAATCCGTGATTCCGCGCGAAGCGCACGGTTATCTCGATCTGCCGGTGACGAAGTACGATCCAAATGCCGCCGAAGCCATGCTCGACGCCGCCGGCTGGAAGCGCGGGCCCGACGGCGTGCGGCACAAGAACGGCGTGACGCTTTCGCTGGAGATCGTGATCCCGAGCGGCTACGGTCCGAGCGAAACGCTGGCCAATTTGCTGCAAAGCGACTACTCGAAGATCGGCGTTGCGGCATCGATTCGTACCTATGCCAGCGGCCAGTTCTTCGGACCGTACTCGGCCGGCGGCATCGTGCAGACCGGCAAGTTCGACGCGGTGCTGCACTCGCAGTCGCTGGGGCCGGTTTACAGCAATGTCAACGGCGTGTTGACCTGCAACACGATCCCGCCCAACGGCTTCAACGAAACGCACTACTGCAACAAGAAAGTCGACCAGCTGAACGACGCCTACCTGCACACCTACGATCGCAGCGCGCAAGACAAAGCGTCGGCCGAGATCCAGCGCATCGTCGACAACGACGCGCCCCTGATCATGCTATACGAACGAACCTTCTTGGCCGTTTACGACAAGCGCCTAACGGGTTACCACCCCAACTTCTTCTCGAATTGGGGTGGCGACCCATGGAACATCGACATCTAGCGCTCCGCTGTCATCCCGAGCGGAGCGCCGTCAGGGCGCGTAGTCGAGTGATAGCGGTGATGTTGGACATTGCGGAGTTGCCCTGGTGATCGGGCAAGATGCTCGCTGTCCCTCGACTACGCGCCCTGCGGCGCTCCGCTCGGGATGACAATGGGGCTAGGCGGTTGCCGTTATTGGGGCCGGGGCTGGTTTCTTCGTGATGAACGGTAAGATCATCGCGATCAGGAGCATGACGGCCATCGGCAGCAGTGCTCCCGAAAACGATCCGGTCTTGTCCTTGACCGCGCCCGCGATGTACGGGCCGACCAAGCCGCCGAGGCCCCAGGCCGTGATGATGTACCCGTAGTTCTGACCGAGATACTTCGTACCGAAGTAGTCGGCGTTGAACGACGGCATCGTGCCGAAACCACCGCCGTAGCACAATAGGATGATCGCGAAGGCGATCAGCACCGCGGCCACGCTGTGCAAGCCGGCGAGTAGGAAGAAGATCACGACCTGGCAGCCGTAGATGCACACCCACGTCATGTTGCGTCCGATACGATCCGAGACCGCGCCCCAGAAGAAGCGGCCCAGACCGTTGAACACCGCGACGAACGCGTACGCGCTGATCGCCGTTCCGGTGAGGGCTTTGATCGCGTCCGGATCCGTGACGCCCTTCGAGATCAGTTCGCGAATGATCGGCACCGCGTTCGAGACGATCAGGATGCCGGCCACGACGTTGAGGAACAGCATTAGCCAGAGCAGATAGAGTTGCGGCATGCGCAGCACTTGCGCCGGCGTGTACGAGCCCTCGTGGGAAGCCGCCGCAGCCGTCGCGCCGGCCACGCTGTAGCCGGCGGGCGGATTCTGCAGCAGTATCGCGCACAGCCCGCCGACGATCGCGTACACGATCCCGCTGACGAGCAGCACTTGCATGATTGCCGCAACGTCGGCCGCAGGCATCGCGTGGGCGGCGGCGTCGAACGGCGTGCCGGCGGCAACTGCCGCCGACTTGGCATCGGCATACGCGCCCGCATCCTTTGAGGCTTGTACGAATCCGGGAATTGCCTTGAGCACGAAGCCGTAGATGAACGCGCCGAGGCCGAAGCCCATCACGACCATACCGCTGGCCAGCCCGCGCTTATCGGGGAACCACTTCGTGACCGTCGCGACCGGCGTGATGTACGCCATGCCGTTGCCGAAGCCGCCGATCACGCCGTAGGTCACGTCCCACCACCACACGTCGTGCGGGCCGACCGCCGCGAGCAGGTTACCGATGCCCCACAGCACGATGCCGGTAATCGTGACGTTGCGCGGTCCGACCTTGTCTTGCCAGCGCCCGCCGACCACCGCACCGATCCCGATGAAGAAGATCGCGAGACCGAACACGAGGCTGGCCTGCGTCGATGACCACCCGAACGAGGCGATCACGGGTTGCGTGAAGTTGCTCCACGCGTAGACCGTTCCGGCGAGGATCATCACCAGGACCCCCGCCCAGGCGATCGCCCAGCGATTGCCCGTAGCCGCTGTATCTGCCATGAGAAAGCTCCCTCCAACACACTCGGGCCCTGCTTAGGAAAGCAGAGCTAGCTGTTCAGGAAGACCTTGGTGGCCTGAAAACCAGTTCCTCTAGAAACGGCCTTCAGCGAATTTTTATTCCCACGCCAGCGCGAGCACCCGTGGACCGAGGCGATCAGCAGGCCAGCGTCATCAGGAAGAACGCCGGATGCACCAGCGCCAGGGCATTCGGCGACGGAGCGAACCCCTCCGTTGCCGAAAAGCGACGGATGGACGGTTCCCTGACGATATACGCGAACGGCCGCTTCTGCCGCTACGACGAGGCGAAAATCGGCCTCATGACGCACGCGCTGCACTACGGCACGGGGTGCTTCGAGGGCGTGCGCGGCTTCTGGTCGACGCGCGATGAGGAGCTCTATCTCTTCCAGCTCGAGGATCACTACGAGCGCCTTCACGCCTCGGCCAAGATCCTCATGATGAAGGTGCCGCACACCGTTGCGGAACTCGTCAAGATCACGACCGAGCTGTGCGCACGCAACAACTTCCGCGGCGACGTCTACGTGCGTCCGCTGATGTACAAATCGAACGAAGAGATCGGCGTGCGGCTGCACGACGTGCGCGACGCGCTGGCGATCGTGGCGATGCCGTTCGACCGCTATTTCGACGCGACCGCGGGTTTGAATTGTACCGTGAGCGCCTGGCGGCGCATCGACGACACGACCGCGCCCGCGCGCGCCAAAGTGACCGGCGTGTACATCAACTCCGCGCTCGCCAAGAGCGAGGCGGTGCTGAACGGGTACGACGAGGCGATCTTGCTCTCGGCCGACGGTCACGTCTCCGAAGGCAGCGCCGAGAACATCTTCATCGTAAAGAAGGGCGTGATCTACACGCCCGACGCTTCCCAGAACATCCTCGAAGGCTGTACGCGAAAAACGCTGATGACGCTGGCCGAGGCGGAGTTCGGGTTAACCGTGGTCGAGCGAGCGATCGACCGCAGCGAGCTCTTCACCGCCGACGAGGTCTTCATCAGCGGCAGTGCGGCCGGACTGCAGTTCGTGCGCGCCGTCGATCACCGCGTCGTCGGTGACGGCACGCAGGGCCCGATCGCGAAGAAGCTCGCCGACCTCTACGACAAGGTCGTGCGCGGCGCGCTGCCCACGTATCACGGTTGGCTCACGCGTACCTACGGTAGCCGCAAAGCGGCGGCGGTCTAAGCTCAGGCGAGGGTTTTCGCGGCCAGGCGCGCGGCCATTTCCGCGGCCGCGACCGATTCGAGACGTCCGCCGGCCGCGAGCAAATCGCCGAGGCGTTCGGCGGACAACTGCGCGCGCAAATTCGCGAACAAGCTGTCGCGCAGCGATTTGGCCACCGTCTCGCGGCGGATACCGAACGATGCGAACGCGGAATCCGCAAAGCCCATGAGCCGCGCGGCGGTCTCGGGCGCGTTGCCCGCGAGGGCGTAGGCGGCGGCACCTTGGATGACGAGCGCGAGACCGAGCGTGTTCTCGGTGCGGCGCACGATCTCGAGGGCCTCGCCGAGCGCCTCCGCGACGCCTTCGAGCCGTCCGATCGAGAGCGAGAACTGCACGACGTCGGAGAGCGCGTTCACGAGTCCGCGGCGGTCGCTGATATCACGCCGCACGTCGGCGGCGGTGCGTGCTGCGGAGATCGCTTCATCGAAGCGCCCCAACCGGAAGTACAAGTTGCTCATGCCGTGGTGCGAGAGCGCGAGGCCGAAGTCGTTCTCGAGCACGCGGCAGAGCGAGATGCTCTCCTCGTACATGACCTCGGCTTCAAGCGGATCGGAGCCGGTGAGAAAGTTCGCGAGGCGGCGCAAGAAGCTCGCCTGATAGACGAAGTCGTGCACGTCGCGCGCGAGTTCGAGCCCTTCGCGCGCGACGACCGCGGCTTCTTCTAGCCGGTCGTTGTGCAGGAGCGCCGTCGCGTAGGCGTTCAGCGCTTCGAGCCGCCATTTCGTTTCCGGTGCCTCGCGCAGTAACTCGTACGCTTCTTCGGCCGCTTCGAGTTCGGCTTCGGTGCCGCCGAAGGCGCCGTAGCGTGACGCGAGTTCGGCGCGGCGGGTCAGCACGCGTCCGCGCAGGTGCGGGCGCTTGCCGGCGGCGAGCGCGTCGCGCGCGTAGGTGTTCCAATTCGCCCATTCGCTCCAGCGCCCGAGCGACGACGTCTCCACCAGCGCGGCGCAGATTTCGACGCCCGTCAGCGGATCGTGGCCGTCGCGTAGCGTCCACTCGAGGGCAGCCCGCACGTTGTCGAGTTCTTCGATCAACGGTGCGATCCAAGCGCGATAGGAGCCTTGCCCTTCGGCCAAGCTCGCCGCATCGACTTGCATGCGATAGTAGGCCGCATGACGGGCGCTGACGGCTTGGCGTTCGCCGCCGTCGTCGAGTTTTTCGGCCGCGTACTCGCGCGTCGACTCCAACAGCCGGTAACGCGGCGCTTCGAACACGACGAGCGATTTGTCGACGAGCGCCGAGAGCGCGCCGAAGATCACGTCGGGCGAGAGTGCGTCGTCGGCGCACACGTCGAGGATGGCCGGCAGCGTGCAGCCGCCGGTGAACACGGCCAGCCGTGCGAAGAGCGTCCGCTCGGCCGCACCCAGCAGGTCGTAGCTCCAGTCGATCGTCGCCCGCAGCGTCTGCTGGTGCGGCAGCGCGCTGCGGTCGTTGGCGCTCAGCAAGCGGAAGCGCGAGTCGAGCAGCGCCGCGATCTGGGCCACGTCGAGTACGCGCACGCGCGCGGCGGCGAGTTCGATTGCGAGCGCGATACCGTCGAGGCGCCGGCAGATCTCGGCGATGAGCGGCGCGTTGGCATCGGTGAGCGTGAACGTGTCGTCCGCGGCACGGGCGCGTTCGACGAACAGCGCGACGGCGGAATACGCGGCCGCATCGACCGCGCGCAGCGGCGCGTTTGCCAGCGGAATGGCGTGGGGCGGAACGCGATACGTGGCTTCGCCCGCCACGCCGAGCGGTTCGCGGCTGGTCGAGAGCACGCGAATGCGCGGCGCATCGCGCACGATGGCGGCGATCGTGCGGGCGGCCGTCGCGACGAGGTGCTCGCAGTTGTCGATCACCAACAGCAGGTGGCGTTCGCGCAGCGCGGCTAGGAGCGAAGAGAGCGACGAGCGATCGGCGTGTTCTTCGACGCCGAAGAGCGTGGAGAAGGCGGAGACGACGTGCGCTTCATCGCCGAGCGGCGCCAACTCCACGAGCCACACGCCGTCGGGATACCGCGCGAGCTGGCGGCGTGCGACCTCGAGCGAGAGCCGCGTCTTCCCGACGCCGCCCGCGCCGAGCAGCGTGACGACGCGGTATTCGCCAAGGAGATCCTCGACGCGCGCGACGTCGTCGTCCCGGCCGATCAGCGTTGCGCTCGCAACCGGCAAGTTGTTCGGCGTCGGCAGCAGCGAGAGCGGGCGTTCGTAGGTATCGACGTCGGAGGGATCGACCACGACGATACGGTCGCGCCCGGTGCCTTTGGCACGGTAGAGCGCGCGATCGGCGCTCTCGAGCAATTCGCGATAATGCGCGCCGCGCTTGGGAACGGTCGAGGCCACGCCCACGCTGACCGTCACGATCCCGCGCGGCGCCGATTCGTGCGGGATCGCAAGCTCTTCCACCGCCGCGCGCAAGCGTTCCGCCACTTTCGATGCGCAGCGCGATTCGGAGTCGGGGATCACGACCCCGAATTCCTCGCCGCCGTACCGCGCGAAGCAATCGGTCGCGCGCACCACGCTTTCTTTGCACGCGCGCGCGATCCGGCGCAGACACGCATCGCCTTGCGGATGTCCGTAGGCGTCGTTGTAGTTCTTGAAGTGGTCGATATCGAGCAAGGCGATCGCGATCGGCCGCTTCGCGCGGATCGCGCGGGTCCACTCACGGTCGAGCGCGGCGTCGAACGCGCGCCGGTTCGGCACGCCCGTGAGCCCGTCCATGATCGTGAGCTCCTCGAGGTGCCGCGCATGCTCGCGCAGCGCCGCTTTCTGCAGCGCGAGCGACAGATAGCCGGCAAAGGCCTCGCAGAGCGCGAGCCCGTCTTCGTCGTAGACGTCGCGGCGCGAGATCATCCACACGGCACCGCTCACCCGGCCGTCGTCGCGTAGCGCCGCGTAGGCCCGGTTGAGATCGAGCCGCGGCACGCCGTCGGCCAGCACGGCGCGGGCGATGGCATCGTCGACGACGTCTTTGCAAGCCGTGAAGCTCGAGCGCGTGCGGCGCCAACGGACGGTGCAGCCCTGCGAATCGGCCAGGGCCAGCGTCACCTCGCTCGCATCGGCAGCGCGCAGCAGCCGCGAGCACGCCGCATCGAGGATCGTCTCGAGCGGCCCGCTGCCGTTGATCAAAGCGGCCGTCTCGCGCAACACGTCGCGAACCGCCTGGCGACGGCTATCGGGTCGAGGTTGAAACATGGACCCGATATGTTCGCAGGTGTACGGTCCGGACCAGTTGGCCGTTCGGCCGAGAAGCGAGCCCTAGGGCGCTACATGAGCCGTTCGGGGACGATCGGCAGATCGCGCACGCGCCGGCCGCTGGCGTGGTAGACCGCGTTCGCGACCGCCGCTGCCACTCCGGTGATCCCGATCTCGCCGACCCCCCGCACGCCGAGGGCATTGAACGTGACGTCGGGATGGTCGACGAAGCCGATCTCGATCGGCGGCACGTCGGCATTGACCGGCACGCGATAGTCGGCCAGGTTGTTGGCGACGATCGCACCGGTGCGCGGGTCGCGCACGGTGTCTTCCAGCAGCGCCATTCCGAGGCCCATGATGATCCCGCCGATCATCTGCGAGCGCGCCGTCTTCGGGTTGAGGATGCGCCCGCAATCGAAGACGCCGGTGAACCGCGCGACCCGTAGCCGCGCGAGGTCTTCGTCGTAGCGCACTTCGCAGAACTGCGCGCCGAAGGAATGGAACGAATGTTTTTCCTCATCGACTTCGCCCGAGCCCGAGCCTGAGGCCTCAAGGCCCGCCGGCGCGTCCGCGACGTTGCCGCCGGCGAGCCGCTTGAGCGCCTCGCACGCGTCGACGAGCGGCGGCATCACGCTCGCCGTGCTCTGCGAGCCGCCCGCGACCGGCGCCTTCGGATACGCCGAGCTGCCGATCTTCACCGTCACGGCGTCGAGCGGAATGGCGAGCGTGTCGGCCGCGACTTGCGCGATGATGGTGTACATGCCCGTGCCGAGATCGTGCGTCGCGCACTCGATCGTGACGCGGCCGCCGCCGTCGGTGCGCGCATGCACCTCGGTGGCGCCGGCCATCGCGGGATACGTAGCCGTTGCCATGCCGTAGCCGACGAACTCGTTGCCGGCACGCATCGAACGCGGTTCCGGCGTGCGCTTCTCCCAGCCGAAGCGCCGCGCGCCTTCGCGGTAGCATTCGAGCAGATGTTTGCTCGAGAACGGCGCGTTGTGGTTGGAGGGATCTTTCTCGGCATGGTTGCGCACGCGCAGTTCGAGCGGATCGACATTCACCGCGTAGGCGAGTTCGTCGAGCGCCGATTCGAGGGCGAACAAACCGGGACTCTCACCCGGCGCGCGCATCGGTGCCGGCGTCGCGATGTTGAGCCGTACCGTGTGGTGCGAAGTCCGCAGGTTCGGAATCGCATAGAGCATCGGCGTCGTCTTGCCGGCCGGCTCGTTGAAGTCGCCGGCGAAGCTGTTCGTGTCGATCACGTCGTGCACGAGGCCGGTGATCGCGCCGAACGGCGTAGCGGCGATGCGAATGCGCTGTTCGGTTTCCGAGCGATGACCGTTCGTGCTGAAGAACTGCGCCCGATCGACGACCAGCTTAACGGTTTTGCCGAGCGCTTTCGCCGCCATCGCCGCGATGACGGTGTGCGCCCACACGAAGCCCTTCGAACCGAAGCCGCCGCCGATGAAGGGCGAGATCACATGGACCTTTTCCGGATCGAGGTCGAAGAAGTGCGCGAGCGTGAGCTGCGTGCCGTTCACCCACTGCGTCGCGTCGTACACGGTCAGCTCGTCGCCCGACCACGAGGCCACCGTGGCGGCGGTCTCCATGGCGTTGTGCGTTTCGGCCGGCGTCGTGTAGCAGAGATCGAGCGTCACGGGCGCCGTCTTTAGCGCCGCGTCGACGTCGCCGCGCTCGATGTTGAGCGGCGAGCCGAAGAACGTCTCGACCTTTTCTTTGCGGGCTCGCGTTTCCGCGGTGATCGCGGTGAGGGGCGGCAGCTCGTCGTAGTCGATGCGCAGCAGCGCGGCGGCGCCGGTCGCGGCTTCGAGCGTCGTCGCGATCACGGCGGCGACGTTTTGTCCCCAGTAGAGGATCTCATCGCCTTGCAGCGGCGGAAGCTTCGGCTCCATGAACACGCGCTGGAAATCGAAGCCGGTGGGCGTTACGCGCGGCGCGTTGCGATGCGTGAGTACCTCGACCACGCCGGCGACGGCGCGCGCGGCGCTTTCGTCGATCGTGCGAATGCGGCCGCGGGCGATCGTGCTTTGCACCAGCACGGCAAAGAGCGGATGTTCGACCGGCGCGTCGGCCGCGTACATCGCGGTACCGGTGACCTTGAGCGGCCCGTCGATGCGATCGGTGGGGCTGCCGGTGTGGGTGCGTTGACGTTCGGCAACCGTCGTCATGACGCGCTCGCCGCCAGCGTTTCGAGCACCCGGACGATCGCGCGCTTCGCAAGCTCGACCTTGAACGCGTTGTACGGCGTCGTCACGGCGCCGGTGAATGCCGCATCCGCCGCGCGGCGGAACAGTTCGGGGCCGGCCTGCCCGCCGTCGAGCACGCGTTCGGCATCTTGAGCGCGCCACGGCACGGTGCCCACGCCGCCGAGCGCAAGCCGCGAACGGGTGATCGTGCCGTCGTGACCGATCTCGAGCGACGCGCCGGCCGACACGAGCGCGAATTCATACGAGGCGCGGTCGCGCAGCTTCAGGTAGTGCGAGCGCCGATAGAGCGGTGCGGGTGCGAGTTCCACCGCCACGATCACGTCGCCGCGTTCGAGCACGGTCTCGCGCTCGGGCCGCTCTTCGGGGAGCCGGTAGAATTGGTCGAGCGTGAGGCGTACTTCGCCGTCGGCGCGCATGACGATCACCGTTGCATCGAGCGCCGCGAGCGCCACCGCCATGTCGCTGGCGTGCGTTGCGATACACGACTCGCTCGTGCCGAGCACGGCGTGTCCGCGGCTGACGCCCGCCCGCGCGTCGCAGCCGCTGCCGGGTTCGCGTTTGTTGCAGCGCGAGACGTTATCGCGGAAGTACGTGCAACGCGTGCGCTGCAAGAGATTGCCGCCGACGGTCGCCATGTTGCGCAACTGGCCCGATGCCCCAGCGGCCAGCGCTTGGACGAGCACCGGAAATTCGCGCACGATCGTCGGATCGTCGGCGACGTCGGAATTGCGCGCGAGCGCGCCGATGCGAACGTGCTGCGGCGTGACGTCGATCGCGGCGAGCGGCAGGGCGTTGATGTCGATCACCGCCGCCGGACGCTCGACGCCGGCCTTCATCAGGTCGAGCAGCGTCGTGCCGCCCGCGATCATCTGGGCGCGCGGATCCTCGAGCAACGCGGCGCGCGCGCGCGCGAGCGAATCAACGCGCTGATAGGTGAACGGCTGCATCAGGCGCTACGCTCCGCAACGGCGCCGATCGCGTCGACGATGTTCGGATATGCGCCGCAACGGCAGATGTTGCCGCTCATCCGTTCGCGGATCGTCTCGGGGTCGAGCGTGCGCCCCTCAGCCAGCAAGCCGAGGGCCGACATGATCTGGCCGCTCGTGCAGAAGCCGCACTGAAACGCGTCGTGCTCCACGAACGCTTGCTGCAGCGGGTGCAGGCGGCCGTCGCCGGCCACGCCCTCGATCGTAGTCACGTCGTCGTCGCCGTGCATCAGCGCGAGCGTCAAGCAGCTGAGCACCCGCCGGCCGTTGACCAGCACCGTGCACGCGCCGCACTGCCCGCGGTCGCAGCCTTTCTTCGTGCCGGTGAGTCCGGCGTGCTCGCGCAGCGCGTCGAGGAGCGTCGTCTCGGGCACGAGGTCGACCTCATGCACGGAACCATTGATCCGAAGTGAGTACCGCATCATCTCCCTGCTCTATACCCCGCCGTCCGGGGAATCCGCGGTTCTAGATCGCCGGCGGGTTATCCGCGGTGGGAGCGGGCGGATTGTCGGGGAGCGCGTTCGCCGGCTGGTTCTGCGGCGTCCACATCTGGAGGTCGCGTTCCGGGTTGCCGCTTGTATCTTTGCTGGAGGCGGTCGTCGCCGCGGCGGCGGCCGGGAGCGCCGGCGCCGCATCGAACGGCGCCGCCGTATAATCGTTGGCCACGCGCCAGGCGTTGAAGCGCACCAGCTCGTGATAGGCGATACGCGAGACGCCTTGGATGAACGAGTAGCCGGCGTCCAGCGTGGAGAGGTTGGTGGCCATCACCGCGATCGCGTACGGCTCGCTGTTGAGGTACACTACGCCGACGTCGTTGAGCGTGTCGTGGAGTTCGCCGGTTTTGTGCGCGATCGTCGTGCCTTTCGGCAGCGGCACCGGGATCAGACCGTTGTGGTGCTGGCCGGTCATGATCGCGATCATCTCGCGCGACGACCACTCGTCGATCAGTTGATAGCGCGCCATCGCGGTCATCAGCTTGACCATGTCGTTGGCGCTCGAGCGCAGCGCGTAGCGGATCGGGCCTTCGGAGCGGATGTAGTCGTGGAGGCTCGTCTGCGTGAGGCCGAGATCGGTCATCTCCTCGTTGATCGCACCGCGGTGGACCAAGCGAATGAGCATGTTCGTGGCGGTGTTGTCGCTGACCGTGATCATCAGCGTGAGCAGGCGCGACACCGTGTACTTCGAGCCGGCGGGTGCATCGCAGAGATCGCCCGAGCCCCAGTCGCGGTCGCTTGCCTGGAGCGTGACCTTGCGGTTGAGGTCGAAATCGCCGTGTTCGAGGCGTTTGAACACCTCGACCATCACCGGAATCTTGATCGTCGACGCCGCCGGCATTTGCGCGTTGGCGTTCACCGACGTGCTCAAGCCGGTGGTGAGATCCTCGACCATGATGCCGACGTTGCCGGGTGCGTGCATCGACATCGTGGAGAGTTCGGTCTGCAGCACGCCGAGCGGGCCCGGGGCAACAGCATCTGCGCGCGCAGCTAAAGCGCTAAAGAGAAGAGCAACGGCAACGAAAACTCGTCGCAGCAAGTGCATTGCGGTCATTGTGCCCTCTACGAGCACGTCTCGTCAAGGCCCATCCCTTGGCCATCTGGCGAAGCTAGCGGCTACCCTCTGGTCGAGCCTGCCCTGAGCGGGGTCGAAGTGCTTCGGCGACGTAAGGAATTCCGTCGGATGCCGGTGCGCGCACGCGTCCCGCGAGACCCGCGAGCGCAACGAGCGCGGCGAGATACGGCAGCGCCTGCATCAGCTCGCTCGGAATCCCGGCGCGCTGCAGCGTGTACTGCAAGGCGGAGAAAAATCCGAAGAACAGCGCCGCGCCGGTTGCGCCGAACGGCGTCCAGCGGCCGAAGATCACCGCGGCCAGCGCGATGAAGCCGCGTCCGGCGGTCATGCCGTCGGAGTACAAATCGAGTTCGGCCAGCGAGAGAAACACGCCGCCCAGTGAGGCGATCGCGCCGCCCGTGACGACCGCCCAGAACCGCGTGCGCAGCGGATCGATTCCGGCGGCCGCAGCCGCGCGCGGGTTTTCGCCGCAGGCCCGCACGCGCAAGCCCCACGGGGTGCGGTTGAGGAAGAGCGACAGCGCCGCGGCCAGCACGAGCGCAAGCACGGTCAGCACGGTTTCGCCGGCCTGGCCGAACGCCGGCACTTCACGCGAGGCGCCCGGTTGGCCGAAGACCAGCACGAGGCCGAACGCGGCGGCGCCGAGCGCGACGATGTTGAGCCCGGTACCCGCCACGATCTGATCGTAGGCGAGCTTCGTCGCTACGAACGCGAGCAACGCGGCGAGCAGCGCGCCGGCGAGAATTCCGGCGATCGCGCCGAGCCACGGGCTCCCGGTGGCGCCCGAGACGCAGACGGCCGTGAACGCCCCGCCGATCATAATGCCTTCGAGCCCGATGTTCACGACGCCCGAGCGTTCGGAGAGGACGCCGCCGAGCGCCGCAAAGATCAGCGGCGTCGCCTTGACCAGCGTGAGCCCGACGATCGCGATCAGCGCGATGACGAAGCCGTTCATGTGGTCCGCCGCGACGCGATGTAGCGCCGTCCCGCCAGGGCGATGATGACGAGTCCCTCGATCACGTTCACGATGTCGCGCGGCACGTTGGCCTCGGCCTGCATCGAGAGCGCGCCGTTCTGCAAGATGCCGAACGCGAACGCGGCGACCGCGATCCAGATCGGTTCGAGGTTACCCACGAGTGCGACCGCGATCGCGACGAAGCCGTACCCCGGGCTGAGCCCGGTGTTGAAGCGGTGCAGCACGCCCGTGACGAGCGTCGCGCCGCCGAGGCCGGCGATCGCGCCCGAGTACGTCATCGCCTGCAGCGCGATGCTCCGCAGATCGACGCCCGCGCGCCGGGCCGCTTCGGGCGCTTCACCGGCCGCGCGCAACTCGAACCCGAAGATCGTGCGATTGAAGACGAAGCGCAGCGCGAGCGCGAGCAGCAGCGCGATGACGATCGAGATCGTCAGCCGCGTATCGGGGACGATCGTCGGCAGCCACGCGGTCTTGGCAAGCAGCGGCGTCTCGCCTTCGTTGGCGGTCGCGAAGTGCAGCGGTCCATCGACCGCGTAGGTTGCGAGCAATGCCGCGACGACGTTGAGCATCAGCGTAGCGATGACTTCGTTTGCGCCGAAGCGTGATTTCAGGAAGCCCGCGATGCCGCCCCAGAAGCCGCCCGCAATCGCACCGGCCAGCAGGGTTGCGACGATCGAAACCACCGGCGGCCCGGGCACGAACACGCCGATCACGCCGGCCGCAAGACCGCCCAGCACGAGTTGTCCCTCGGCGCCGATGTTGAACAGGCCGGCGCGGAACGCGAGCGCGACGCCCAGCGCGGGGAAGAGCAGGGCGGTCGCGGAGACGAGCGTTTCGGCGAACTCCGACGTGGTGCCGAACGCACCGTCGAAGAGGGCATAGAAGCCGTCGAACGGCGAGACGTGCGCGAGCAGCATCGCGATGCTGCCGACGCCGAACACGACGATCAGCGCGATCCCCAAATCGCGCACGATGCGCAACCGGAAGAATGCCGCCATCAGTGGCCGCCCGCCATCAGCGCGCCGACGCGTCCGCGATCGACGTTCGCGCGATCGAACGCACCCACGAACCGTCCGCCCGACATCACGAGCACGCGGTCGGCTAGCGCGAAGATTTCATCGAGCTCGAACGAGATGAGCAGTACCGCGACGCCGGCGTTGCGGGCTTCGATGAGTCGCGACTGCACGAGCGTGGCGGCGCCGACGTCGATGCCGCGTGTCGGCTGATATGCGACGAGCAGCTTCGGGTGCGCGCCGAGTGCACGTCCGACGACGATCTTCTGCTGATTGCCGCCCGAAAGCGCGTCGACGACGGCTTGCGGATCGGGCGGCCGAACGTCGAAGCGCTCGATGACTTCCTTCGTCGCCGCGGCTTCCGCCGTGCGATCGAGGATCGCGCCGCGGCGTATCGGCGCGGTTTGGTGGCGGCCGAGCGCCACGTTCTCCGCGATCGACCAGCCCAGCACGAGCGCTTCGTTGCGGCGATCTTGCGGGATCACGCGCACGCCGGCCGCGAGCCGCGCCGCCGGCGTCACCGTGGCGGTGAGCGGCACGCCGTCGAGCTCGATCGTGCCCGTATAGCTGGTGACCCCGGCCAGCGCGTCGGCCAGCGCGGATTGTCCGTTGCCCTCGACCCCGGCCACACCGACGATCTCGCCCGCGCGCACCTCGAACGTGCCGTCGACGAGCCCGCCGCCGCCGTTCCCGGCCGAGAGACCGCGTACGCTCAGGCGCGGTGCCGGCGTCGTGGCCGCGCGTTCCGCCAGCGGCGGCAATTCGCCGCCGACCATCGCGCGGGCGATCTCGTCGGTGGAGGTCGCGTTCGTGTCGTAGCGCGCCACGACGCGTCCGGAGCGCATCACGGTAACGCGGGTGCTGTAGTCGATGACTTCTTGCAGTTTGTGGGTGACGATCAGCACTGCGGTGCCGGCCTTCGCAAGCGCGGTGATCGTGCGGAAGAACGAAGCGATCTCGGTCGGGGCGAGCGCCGCGGTCGGTTCATCGAGCAGCAGCACACCCGGACCGCGCTCGAGCTCGCGCAGCAGCTCGACGCGCTGCTGTACGCCGATCGGTAACGTCTCGACGATCGCATCGGGATCGACGTCGAGTCCGTGCTCCGTCGCGAGCGCGCGCACGCGTTCGCGCGCGGCGGCGCGATCGATGCGCCAACCCCGCTTGGGTTCGCGCCCCAGCAGTACGTTTTCCCAGACGTTCAAGCGGTCGACGAGCTGGAAGTGCTGGTGCACGAGACCCACGACGGCCTTCGTTTCAACCGTCCCCTCATCGGGGATCACCGCGCCGAAGGCGATGGCCGCGAGCGTCGATTTACCGGCGCCGTTTTCACCGACGAGCGCGTGGATTTCGCCGGCGTTGAGGTCGAGATCGACACCGTCGACCGCTTGGACGGTGCCGAAACGCTTGCGAATGCCGCGCAGCGCGAGAACCGCTCCGCTCACAGCTTCACCGGTTTGAACGTGGCGAGTTCTTCGCGTGTCGTGGGCGGAACGATCTTGCCCGCGATGATCGCGCTGCGCAGCACGTCGAGTTCGTGAAATTGCGCCGGCGTCAGCGCATTCCGCGTGTACTTGAAGTCGGTCAGTCCGATCGCGCCGTCCTTGAGCCCGAGTTCGATGTGGCCGTGCGGCACTTTCCCGGTCGCCGCAATCTTCGAGGTGAGCAGCACGCCGATGTCGACGCGCTTGACCATGCTGGTGAGAATTTTGCCGGGAACGAGCGCGTCTTGGTTGACGTCGACGCCGATCGCGTACGCGCCGGCGTGATCCTTGATCTGCTCGATCGCGCCGAGCCCCGCTTTGCCGGCCGCAATGTAGATCACGTCGGCATTCTGCGAGAGCAGGACGCCGCCGATTTCCTTGCCGGCTGCCGGATCGTCGAACGAGCCGACGTATTTCACCAGCACGTTGATGCTGGGGTCGATCTGCCGCGCGCCGGCGGCGAAGCCGGCCTCGAACTTTCGCAAGAGCGGGATGTCGATACCGCCGATGAACGCGATCGTCTTCGTCTTAGTGGCGAACGCCGCGGCCACGCCGGCGAGAAACGAGCCTTCCTGTTCGCGGAAGGTGATCGACGCGACGTTCGGTTCGTCGACGATGGCGTCGATGATCGCGAAATTGCGGGTGGGGAAACGGCTCGCCACTTCGTCCACGTCGCGCGCCATCAAAAAGCCGACGGCGAAGATCTCGTCGTATTCCTTGTTTGCGAGTACGGTGAGGTTCGGCTGGTAGTCGGCGGCCGAGCGCGACTGCAGCACCGCGATGTCGGCATGCAACTGGGCTTTCGCATCGAGCAGCCCGCGGTACGCGCCGTCGTTGAAGGACTGGTCGCCGAGGCCGCCGGTGTCGGTGACCATCGCCAGCCGGACGTTGCCGCCCTGGGTGATTCCCTTGGGATGGCTGCACCCGGCCGCAACGGGGCCCAATAGCGCCGTGCTGCCGAGGACGAACGCGCGGCGCCGAATCACCCAGCCCCTCTACGCGCTTCGTGCGGGTTGGCCTTTCGCCATTCGCGAAGCGCGAGGCGGATGAATGCACCGGATTTGCAGCGCGGCTTTCCGCCCCGTTGGAGCAACGCGGTCGAGGGGATCGTGTGGCTGCCGCGCCTGGCGGCGAAAGTGCGTGCCCACGACGCCGGGACATTGGGGACGTATCTTCTCGGGCAGAGTCCGATCGACGACGAGTTCCTTAAGGCCGCGCAACTCAGCTACGCGCAACTGATTGCGATCGTCCGCGCGTCCGCCGACGACGCCGCGGTGCTGGCCGGTATCGCGGCCGCGTCGCCCGATGCGATCGAGCGCCTGCGCCTGTGGTCGCTGGAGATGCCGGTGCGCCGCCGGACGATGCTGCGGGTGCTCGATCTCGACGACGGCTACGATCGGCCGAAGTGGCTGAACGTGCCGATCGCCGCCGCCAATGCGCTCCTCGGCCCGCTGATCGGGCTGGCACGCATCGTGCGTCCCCTAAAAGCATGACGAAAGCATGAACGAGCCGGACGTCGTCAAGCGGCTGCGCCGCCGGTTACCCTCGCGCGCCGAACGTCGCGTCACGTTCGCACTCAAAGTGCTGGCGCTGATCGCCGTTGCGATCTACTTGCTCGTCGGCCTGCTGAACTTCTTCGCCGCCATTCGCACGACCGGACTGCTGGCCATCGGTGCGCTGTTCCTCGCGTATCTGGTCTATCCGCTCGTCCGCCGGCTCAACGTGTACCTGCCGGTGATCTGGTCGATCATCGTCGTGTACGCGTTCATCGCGCTGATCGCCGCGTTCGCAGTGACGCTCGTCGCGCCGCAGATCGGCCGCGATCTCAACAGCTTCGGCCACGCGTTGCCGGGCCTGATGTCGCAGTTTCAGATGGAGCTGATCAACCCGCAGAATTCGTTCATCGCCCGCATCCCGCTCGACGATCGGCTCTACCTCGCGAACTTGCCTTCGCAGTTCGACACGCTGACCAAACAGTATGGCCTCGACACCCTGCAAAAGGGCTTACCGGTGCTGCTTTCGGCAGCGTCGCTCGGCGCCGCGTTCGTCATCATTCCGATCCTCGCCGCCTACATGCTGATCGATGCGAGCAACGTGCGGCGCCAGATTCTCGGGCTCTTTCCGGCCAAACGGCGCGCGAAGGTGCACGTCATCATCGACGAGCTCGACGGCGTCATCGGCGGCTTCATCCGCGGCCAGCTGATCGACGGCGCGATCATCGGCGTGATGATCTTCGTGATGCTGACGGCCACGCACGTCCCGTACGCGCTCCTGATCGGCATCGCCGCGGGCATCCTGAACTTCATCCCCTACGCCGGCGCCGTGATCGGCTTCGTGCCTTCGGTGATCCTGGCGCTCGCGTATAACGGTCCCGGCAACGCGCTGCTCGTGGCGCTGCTGTTCGCTGTAATCCAGCAGGTCGACGGGAACTTCGTCGCGCCGAAGGTGCTCAAAGACAACGTCGGCCTCTCGCCGCTCTACATCATCCTCGCGATCTTGGTCGGCAGCGAAATCTTCGGGCTCGCCGGAACGTTCCTCGCCGTTCCCGTTGCTGCGATGTTGCGCGTCCTGCGCGAACAGCTCTTGCCGCAACCCACGCCGACCGCCGAAGATCCGCCCGAACTCACGAAGGCCCCGCGCGCCCGCGCGCCCGTCAAAGCACCGTAAGGAGAATAGCCGTGGACACGCTCGACCGCTCCGTCACTCCCGCGACCGGCCAACGCACCGACCTGCGAGAGTTCCTCGACAAGGTCGACGCGGCGGGGCAACTGCTGCGCATCGACGGCGTCGATTGGGATTTGGAAATGGGCGGCGTCGCGGAGATCGTGAGTCACACGCGTTCGGAATCGCCGGCCGTGCTGTTCGACAATATCCCCGGCTACCCGCCGGGATTCCGCGTGCTCTCGGCCGGCACGAACTCATCCAAGCGCGTCGCGCTCGCGATGAACTTGCCCGAGCCGAAGACGCCGATGGAACTCGTGCGCGCCTATCGCGACCGCATGAAGACGCACGCACCGATCCCGCATCGGGTGGTCGAAAGCGGATCGGTACTCGAGAACGTCGATCGCGAAGACGCGGTCGATCTCTACAAGTTTCCGGTGCCGCGGGTGCACGAAGAGGACGGCGGCCGCTACATCGGCACGCACGATCTCGTCATCATGCGCGACCCCGACAGCGATTGGGTGAACGCCGGCACGTATCGCGTGCAAGTGCACGACAAAGATACGGTCGGCATCTACATCTCGCCCGGCAAGCACGGCCGGCAGATTCGCGACAAGCACTTCGAGCGCGGCCTGCCGTGTCCGGTGCTGATCAGTTGCGGCCAGCATCCGGTGCTCACGCTGGCCGGCAACCACGACGTGAAATACGGCGTGACGGAGTTCGACTACGCCGGCGGGCATCTCGGTGCGCCGGTCCAGGTGATCAAGAGCGAGCTGTACGGCTTGCCGATGCCCGCCGATGCGGAGATCGTGCTCGAAGGCGAGATGTACGCCGACAAAAAGGCGATCGAGGGTCCGTTCGGCGAGTTCACCGGCTACTACGCGAACCCGCAGGCCGAACAGCCGATCGTGAAGATCCGCCGGGTGTACTATCGCAACAACCCGATCATAACGATGGCCGTGCCGATGCGTCCGCCGACGGATATTTCGTACGGCAAGTGCATCATCAAGTCGGCGATGATCTGGGACGAAGTGGAGAAGGCCGGTCTTTCGGGCGTCACGGGCGTGTGGTGCCACGAGGCCGGCATCGGCCGTCTCTTCAACGTCATCTCGATCAAACAGGCGTACGCGGGCCACGCGAAGCAGGCCGCGATGCTCGCCGCCAACGTGCAGTCAGGGAACTACCTCGGCCGCTTCGTGGTGGTGGTGGACGACGACGTCGACCCGACCGACATGTTCGACGTCTTGTGGGTGATGTGTACGCGCTGCGATCCGGTGGCCGACATCGACTTCATGCGCAACTCGTGGAGCTCACCGCTCGACCCGATGCTCGAGAAGGGTGCGAAGCAATATGCCAACTCGCGCGCGATCATCGATGCGTGCCGCCCATTCGATCGCCTGAAGACGTTCCCGAAGGTCGCGCGCGCCACACCCGAACTGCTCGAGCGCGTGCGCGAGAAGTTCGGCGCCCTGCTCGCCGACATCTGAATGAAGCGCGCCCCGTTCATCGCCGGCCTCGGCGCGGCGGCCGCAGCACCTGCGCTCGCCCAATCGGTGACGAACCTCAACGTGGGAACGGCCGTCGATTCGCCCACGCAGCTCCCGCTCTACGTCGGGCTGACGCACACGTTCAAGGACCAGGGCCTGAGCGTGTCCGCGCTCGGTTTCCGGGGCGATACGGAAGTGGCGCAGGCCCTGGCCGGCAACTCGATCGACATCGCGCTGGCCTCATCGAGCGGATTGCTGAACCTCGTGACGGCGAATCAGGGCGTGATCGGCTTCTACGGCGGATTCAACCAAGCCGACTTTTCATGGCTCGCGCAGCCGGCGATCAAGTCGTGGCGCGATATGAAAGGTAAGACGCTCGGCGTTTCCACCTTCGGATCGCTGACCGACCTGATCACGCGTTACGTCTTGCAGCGCAATCATCTCGTGCCGGACAAAGACGTGCAGATCATCCAAGCCGGCGGCAGCCCGAGCGCGTTCCAGGCGCTGCGGTCCGGCCGCTTGGATGCCGCGATCCTGACGTCGCCGTTCAAGTGGGAAGCGCAAGACACCGGCTTCACGCTGCTCGGCACGCAGGCCGCCGACGTGTCGCCGAATTGGCCCAAGCACTTCTACATGGCGAAGTCCGCGCTGATCGCGGAGAAGCCGCAGATCATCACGGCCCTGTTGCGCGGCCACGTTGAGGCGATCCGGCTCGCGCGCGCAAACAAGGCGCTCGCGGTGCAAACGCTGGTCGACCGGCTGAAATTCGACCCCAAGTACGCCGAGCGCGCGTACGACGAAGCGATGCCGGACTTCGACGAGCGCGGCCGCATCCCGGAGCGATCGATGCCGGTCTTCTGGCAACTCTCGATCGCGCAAGGCATCGTGAAAGCGCCGTTACCCGAGAAAGACCTGATCGACAAACATTTCATCGACACGTTCAACAGCTGGGCACCGCGCGGCTAACGTGGGTGTAACGCAGGTCGATGTGATCGGGGTGCCGATGGACCTGGGCGCCGGCCGTCGCGGAGTCGATATGGGCCCCTCCGCGATTCGCTACGCCGGACTCAACGCCGCGATCGGGCGGCTCGGCATCACCACGGTGGACCGCGGCAACATTCCCGTGCGCCTCGCGGAATCGGCGTCGCCGGAGGAAGCCGGCGCGCAGTACTTACCGATCATCAACGAGGCGTGCGCGCTGCTGGCCGACGTCGTGCACGAGGTGGTGCGCGCGGGTCACTTTCCGCTGGTTCTCGGCGGCGACCACTCGATCGCGATGGGCACGCTCGCGGGGGTGACGCGGGCGCGCGGCCGTGCGCCGGGCGTGATTTGGGTCGACGCGCACGGCGACATCAACACGCCGATCGGTTCGCCGTCGGGCAACGTGCACGGCATGCCCGTGCACTTCGCCCTGGAGGCCCATTCGATCGCCGCCGAGCGGATCGTGTTCATCGGCCTGCGCGACGTCGACGAAGGCGAGAAGCGAACGATTCATGAGCTCGGCGTGAAGGCGTTCACGATGTCGGACATCGATCGGCTCGGAATGGCGGCGGTCATCGCCCAAGCGCTGGCAATCGCGTGCGATGGTCCGGGTTCGCTGCACGTGAGCTTCGACATGGACGGCATCGACCCGACGGAGGCCCCGGGCGTCGGCACCCCGGTGCGCGGCGGCCTCTCGTACCGTGAGGCGCACCTGTTGATGGAAGCCGTAGCGGCCTCGGGCACGCTCGGCTCGCTCGAGATCACGGAGATCAATCCCATCCTCGACAATCAGAATCAAACCGCAATCCTCGCCGTGGAGTTGGTCCTCAGCGCGCTCGGGAAGACGACGTTATGATTTTCGATCCCGATCGATTCGAAGAACGCCGGCGCGTGTTCGAGGATGCGGGCCGCGTGACGTGTCCCGCCTGCGGCTACCCGACGATCGGCGAACGCACGGCCTATGAGATCTGCTCGCTGTGCGCGTGGGAGGACGACGGCCAAGACGACAACCCGCATCGGCCGGAAGGCTATCATGACTACTTCGGTCCCGACGACGTTGCCGGCGGACCGAATCACGACTACTCGCTCACCGAAGCCCGCGAGAACTTCGCCACCAACCTCACGTCGTATCGGCCGGCCGACATCGACTTCGAAAGCGAACGCTCAACGACCGCGATCAAACGCGAGATCGTGAAGGCCTACGACCGCGCCGTAACCGGCCTCATCGACGTCGACAAAGCCGAAGAAGACGCCCAGTATTTCTTCGCCCGCCTGTACGGGATGAACGAATAACCAGCATTCAGGGTGACAGAGACCGCCCTAGGTGGATTCCAGAACGGACGTCTGGCGAGCTCGCGCTGCGAGCATGCGGGCGTGGGCGCGGCCGAGGAGCGGGTCGCGTTTGAACGCGCCTTCGAGTCCGGCGGTCGTTTCGAGCTGCGCGATCAGGTCGTGGCCGTACTGTTCGACTCGCCGCCGGAGTTGGTAATCGATCTCCCCGAGCTTGTCTTTGCGCTTTTTGATGATGTCGTTGACTTCACGAAACTCTTCAGCGGCCGCAATGGCGGCTTTATAGAGTTTGTCGATGCCGCGCACGACGCGTTCGGCGGGTGAGGGTGGCATGATGCCGCCGCCGGTAACGCGGCCCGGCGCCTTCGATCCGTACGCTTTCAGGCTGGTCTGATAGGCGTCGTACCGGTGCTGCGCGAGGTCGGTAAGGTTCGCGATCTCTTCCCGGAGCGAATCCCGTCGTTTGCCGATCGTTTCCAGAAATCGCTGCTCGACGCCGGACGTCACCGTGCGAATATAGCGCGCCCGGGACGCTTGATATTCGGCGACGGAGGATTGATAGTCCGAGAGGGGTCTGGCTTCGCCCGCGTCTTGCGCGCTCACGACAATGCTCCAAGGAAAGAGAAAGCGGATCAGGCCCGCTCCTTAAGAGGCGCGGGATCAAGCTCCAGTTATGTGGAGCGTCCTTGCGCAGAGCCCGCGCTTGCCTCCTCTGGACCTTTGTCGACCGTACAAATCCTTAACATGCCGGACCGTCCCGGCGTACGGTGCCGGGCGGGTGTGGCGAATTTCGTGCCCCGAGTAAACCGCTCGGCCCGGTACAGCAGCTCAGGGGCGAAGGCAGAGGTCGCGAATTTCAACTCCCTAGCTTCATCCGAGGAAGCGCGCGCACGATAGCTGAGCCATGCACAAGACGATCTTCGCGGCGGCGCTGGTGTTCGCCGCTACAGCCGTTGCGCCCGCGAGCCCAGCCGGCGCGATTGCGCTGTTACCGCGCGCGGTCGGCGACGACGTGCACGTGCGCGTGACGCGAACCGACCAGGAACTCAACGCGCCGCGCGTGGCAGCGGAAGATTTCGACATCCAGCTCAAGCCCAATAACGTCTTGTTGCTCACGCGGTCCATTGCCGGCAAACCCGACCTCACCGTCGTGCGCATCGGCGCCGATGGGTCGCTCCAAATCGACCCAAGCGAGAAAACCGCCGGTGCGAACGACGCCGATCTCACGAGCGTCCTCGCAGCGTTGAATCTCGCGCTGGCGACGATCCACGACGCCGGTCCGGCGCAACCAGCGTGGAAAGCGACGCTGTCCATTCCTTCGCTTGCGCGGGGTCCGGCAACGAACGTCGTGGTGCCGATTGCCGGCGTCAGCACGGGCAGCGCCGGCGCCTATGAGGTGCAAGGCAGCGCGCAAGTCGCTGCAAGCCCGGCCGTGGCGCCGCGCGGAAACGTCGATGACGACGGAAATGGCGGCGGCCAACGCGGCGGCGTTCGCTTCGGCGGCGCCGGTGGTATGGGTGGCGGCGGCATGGGAGGGGGTTTTCCCGGTGGCGGGCAGCGCCCATCGGGCGGCGGTCGTCCGGCCGGCGGCGACCAATCGCGCGCCATGACGGTCTTCGTGAACGTCGACGGTCAGGTGAATGCGGGCCGTCTGCGGCGCATCGTCATCTCGCAGACGCGGGTGCTCACGGTCGACGGAGCGCCCTTTACGAACGTGACGTCGTGGACGGTGGAAACGCCGGGCTAGCGTCGCCTACGGCATGAACGTGAAACGGGCTTCTTGCGCGGCATTGACCGCCGCCACGCCCGCCGGCACCAGGATCGTGTTCGGCACGAAATTCGCAGCCAGATCGTCGTGGACCGCTACGACTTGATCGCGCGTCACCGTGGCGCCGCCCGGCGCGATGCGTCGGGCGATTATGAGCGACAAACCGCTGAGCGCGTTGTTGCAAACGAAGTGCGAGAGCCCCTGATCCATCAGCGGGCGCATGAAGTCGATCATGGTGTTCTTCTTGAGCGCCGTCCAATACGCGCGATTGCTGAGATCGGTTGGGCGCATCTCCTCATCGCTCATCAGCCCGATCGGATACTTCGCCCACATCGCGTCGTTGAGCGCCAAGTGGATCGAGTAACCCATGTAGAGCACCACCGCGCAGTGCAGGCTGTTCGGTCCGCCGGCGAAGCCGTTCGGATCCGCGTACGCTGCGAGCGAATTCTTGAAGTGCGTCATCGCCACGGTTGCCGCTTCCCACGATGCCGGTGCGACGAGCTGCCGATGCGGATACGGGCGTTCGATGACCGCCATGAACGCCGCGCGATCGAAATGGTAGGGCACCGTTCCCGAGGCGTTCGGCGCGACGGTTACGGGTGGCGCTTGCGCGACGGCGGGCTCCGCCGGACAGCTCAGCGCGGCCGCAGAAGCGGTAACGGCAACGAAGCTCCGGCGCGAAAAGGTGAACGGTTCCATAGTTCTCTCGTTCGATGCGACGAGGCAATAACTCGCTTTGGCTAGATCCGCACGGCGGCGGTGGCTTCGGATCGCGCGCCGTTCACGTCCGTTGCGGTGAACGTCATCTGGAACGTCCCGTGATAGAGGCGTGCGAACCACGGCACCCGTCCCCGCGCGGAAAACGTGCCTTCGCCGGTTTTCGGCACGGTGAATTTGAACGAGAGCACGCGTCCTTGGACGGAGAGGACGCCGAGTGCCGTTCGCACGACGATCGACAGGGGTTTGCCGACCTGCAGCGGCTCCGGCAAGACGCTGACGCTGAGGATCTCGGTCCCGCTCGGCACCGGGGCCGGTGAGGCACCGATGAGGATCAACGCGGCCAGAACGGCGCAAGCGCAACGCATGAGTGACTCTTTCCCCGCTTTCGCCGCCCGTTCACGGAGGGGCTCGGCTCGCTCGAGGGCCAACCCGGGTCGAATGAGCATGCAGCGTGCCCCCTATCGTCGCCGGTTCATGGGAATCGCACTGCTGGCGGCATTCGTCGCCGCCGGCATCGGTCCAGCCACGGCAGCGGATGAAACGGTCGAACTCCCGACCGTCCTTTCCGTTACCGGCCCCGCCGCCTTCATTGGAAAACAAGCGCTGCAATCGGTGCAGCTGATCGCCGGACTCGTCAACGCGCAAGGCGGGATTCGCGGCAAGATGGTGCACGTCTCGCTGCAAGACACGACCTCGACGCCGGCCACCGCCGTGCAGTTGTTGAACCAACTGATCAGCCAGCACGTCGCGGCGACGTTCGGCCCAACGTTCACGGCCGAGTGCAACGCGCTCGCGCCGCTGATCGCGTCCGGCCCGATCGTGTCGTGCTTCTCGCCCGGCGTCCATCCTGCGCCGGGTTCGTTTATGTTCAGTGCCGGCGTCGGCAGCGACGCGATGGCGGCGGGAATCGCAACGTACTTCCGCAGCCAAAAGTGGACGCGCGTCGCGATCATCAGCTCGACCGACGCGAGCGGACAAGACTTCGAAGAAAATTTCGACAAGGTCATGGCCGAGCCGGTGAACAGCGGGCTGAAGCTCGTCGCGCGCGAGCACTTCGCCGTCAGCGATATCAGCGTCGGCGCGCAAATCAGCCGGATCAAAGCGGCGAATCCGCAAACGCTCATCGTGTGGACGGCCGGCACCGGGCTCGGTGTCGCCCTGCACGGCGTACACGACGCCGATCTCGACGTGCCGATCATGGCCGGCAACGGCAACATGGTACGCGCACAACTCACCGGCTACGATGGTTTCTTGCCGAAGACGCTGCTCTTTCCGGGGGTCCCGGGCGTCACCCCGCTGGCATCGGCACCGGCGGGCGTAAAGGCCGCGCAGAGTCAGTACTTCGGCGCGTACGCCAAGACCGGCGCCAAACCCGATCTCCCGGGAGCGCTCTCGTGGGATCCCACGAAGCTGTTGCTCGACGCGTATGCGGCGCTGGGTTGGAACGCCACCGCCGATCAGCTTCGCGGCTGGATTGCCTCGCAGCATGCGTGGCCCGGCGTGAACGGCGTCTACGACTTCGCGAAGTATCCGCAGCGCGGAATCGGCGTCGAATCGTGCATCATCGATCGCTGGGATGCGAGCGCCCATGATTTCGTCGCCGTGAGCGGATCCGGCGGAGCGCCACGGTAAGCGTGCGTGCGCTGAGCGTTGCGCTGCTGGCGGCGCTCGCCGCGTTTTGCGGTCTCGCGGCCGGTGCGCAAGCGCAGACGGGCACGACGATCCGCATCGCCACGACGCCGATCGACTTAGGTGCCGAAGCACTCTACGCGGCCGACCTCGGGTTTTTCAAGAAAGCCGGTCTCGATGTCGAGCTGAACCTGCTGGCGAGCGGCAGCACCGTTGCGGCTTCCGTCGCCGGCGGATCGATCGACATCGGACAGTCCAACATCGTTGCGCTGGCCACCGCGCACGCGGCGGGGCTGCCGTTCGTCATCGTGGCGCCGGCCGGCTACTACACGAGCGCGGGGCCGACGACCGAACTCGTCACGGCCGCGAACTCACCCATCACCGATGCCAAAGATCTGAACGGAAAGATCATCGCGGTCACCGCGCTCAAGGATCTGAACTGGGTGAGCATCCAGTCCTGGCTGACGCGCGGCGGCGCCGATCTTTCGTCGATCAAGTATGTCGAAGTCCAGCAGCCGACCGCATGCAATATGGTCACGTCGGGCCGTGCGGCGGCGGCAATCGTCTCGGAACCGTACCTCAGCTTTGCTTTGCGTGACGGCGGATGCCGCGTGCTCGCGCCGACGCACGATGCGATCGCGAAACAGTTTCTTGTCGGCGCGTGGTTCAGCACGACCGCGTGGGCGCAGAGCCACACCGACGCGATCCGGCGTTTCCGCGCGGTCATGGTCGAGACGGCACGCTGGGCGGCGACGCACCACGTCGAGTCCGCGCGCATCTTGGAACGCTACACGCACCTCGCAGCACCGCCCGAAATGAAACGCGTGCCCTTCGCCGAGCGCGCCGAAGCAGCACAGATCCAACCGGTCCTCGACGCCGCCGCCCGCTTCGGCGTCATCGCCCCCACCCCAGCATCAGAACTGCTCTTTCCCTGAACTCTCCGTGTCGAAGGGCTAGTCGTGGCCGAGGTGCCAGCCGTGCTTTGTGCATGGATAGGGACGTAAGCCGGTGCTCGTTCGGGGGATGGCGCGCTCGGCGAGTTTCTTGGTGCTGAACGCGGCTTTCGGGGCGCCGTTTTTGTTGTAGCAGGTCCGCACCCCGCCGGTTTTCCGTTCCTTCGCGCCGGCCATGTTAGAGATGGAACGCGTCGGCGCCGCCGGGGTCGGGGAACACTTTTCCGGGGTTCATGATGCCGTTGGGATCGATGGCGTCTTTGATGCGGCGCATTAGCGCGATGGCGTCCGCGCCGAGATCGAGCTCCATGAATTGCTTCTTCAAGAGACCGATGCCATGTTCGCCGGAGAGGGTGCCGCCGAGGTCGATGGCGGCTTCGAAGATTTCGCGCGCGGCGCCGGTGACGCGGACCATCTCTTCGGCGTTGCGCCGGTCGCACAGGATGTTCGGGTGGAGATTGCCGTCGCCGATGTGGCCGAAGAGCGGGATCTCCAACGCGTACTTCGCGGCAATCGCGCGCACGCGACGCGCCATTTCCGGTATCGCACTGCGCGGTACCGCGATGTCCTCGCCGAGCTTGTTCGGCCGGCGACGGGCAAGCGACGGCGAGATCGCGCGCCGCGCGCTCCACATCTTCTCCGCCTCGATCGCATTCGGCGCAATCCGGATCTCGCGCGCTCCGCCGGACGTTGCGATTTCGCCGATGCGCGCCGTGTCCTCGATGACCACGCGCTCGTCGTTGCCGTCCGTGCCGAAGAGCAAGATCGCCTGCGCATCGAGCGGCAAGCCGATCGGCGTGTTGTCTTCGATACACCGCGCCGTCGTGTCGTCGATCAGTTCGATCGACGTCGGCAACACGCCCGAGGCCAGTACCGCATTCACGGTGTTCGTCGCATCATCCATGCGATCGAAGATCGCCATCGCCGTGCGTGCATAGCGCGGTTTGCTCAACAGCCGCACCGTGACCTCGGTGATCGTGCCGAGCGTCCCCTCAGCCCCGCAAAAGAGCGCGCGCAGATTATAGCCCGTCACGTTTTTCACCGAGCGTCCGCCCGTCCGGATCACCGTTCCATCGGGTAACACGACTTCGAGCGCGAGCACGTAGTCCACCGTCACGCCGTACTTGAGACACCGCGCGCCGCCGGCGTTCTCCGCGACGTTGCCGCCGATCGCGCTTTGCTTGAGCGACGATGGATCGGGTGGATAAAAGAGCCCCTTGCGCTCGACCGCTGCCTGTAGGTTGGCCGTGATCACCCCGGCCTGCGCGACGGCGACCCGGTCGATCTCGTCGATGGTCAGGATCTGGTTCAGGCGCGCCACCCCGAGCACGATGCTGCCCGCCAACGGAACCGAGCCGCCCGAGAGTCCGCTGCCCATCGCCCGCGGCGTAATCGCGATTCGTTCCTGGTTGGCGTAGCGATGGATCGCAGCCACCTCGGCCGTCGACCCCGGCAGCACCACCAGCGGCGGGGTATTGGCGAAAAACGTGCCGTCGAAGCCGTAGGCGATCACGTCCTCGCGCTCGGTCAGCACGTTCGCGTCGCCCACGATCCCGGCCAGGACGTTACGCAGTGCTGCGACGTTTCCGGGGGACGTTTGGGCGTTCATCACGATGTAATATCCTCCGGGCGGGGCGCGGGGCCTGCGGGCCGAAATTTCCCCGGCTTTTCACTTTCTGGAGGATCACCAACGTGAGTCAAACCCCCGTACGCGTCGCAGTCACCGGAGCGGCCGGTCAGATCGGCTACAGCCTGCTCTTCCGCATTGCCAGCGGAGCGATGCTCGGTGCGGACCAGCCCATCATCTTGCAGCTGCTCGAAATTCCCGATGAGAAAGTTCAGAAAGCCCTGGTGGGCGTGATGATGGAGTTGGATGACTGCGCGTTTCCGCTGCTCCACTCGATGGAAGCCAGCAGCGATCCGAAGGTCGCCTTCAAGGATGCCGATTTCGCGCTGCTCGTGGGTTCGCGGCCGCGCGGTCCGGGCATGGAGCGCAACGACCTGCTCACCGCCAACGGCGCGATCTTCACCGCGCAAGGGGCGGCGCTCGATGCGGTTGCCAAGCGCGACGTGAAGGTGCTCGTGGTCGGTAATCCGGCCAACACCAACTGCCTGATCGCGATGAAGAGCGCGCCCGGCCTCAGCCCGAAGAACTTCACCGCGATGATGCGGCTCGACCACAACCGCACGATCGCGCAAGTGGCGCACAAGGCCGGGGCGGCGAACGCTGCGGTGAAGAAGGTCATCGTGTGGGGCAATCACTCCACGACGCAGTATCCCGATATCACGAACGTCGAGATCGACGGCAAGCCGGCCACGGCGCTGATCAACGACATGACGTGGCGCAACAACGAACTCGTGCCGACCGTGCAAAAGCGCGGCGCGGCGATCATCGATGCGCGCGGCCTCTCGTCGGCGGCGTCGGCGGCGAATGCGGCGATCGATCACATGCGCGATTGGGTCAAGGGCACGCCGAAGGGCGACTGGATCTCGATGGGCATCCCGTCGGACGGCAGCTACGGTATCCCCGAAGGCGTGATGTTCGGCTACCCGGTGACCACCAGCAACGGCACGATTTCGATCGTGCAGGGTCTGCCGGTCGATGACGCGGGTCGCGCGCGCCTCGAAGCCACGCACAAAGAGCTGCTCGAAGAAAAGGCCGCGGTCGCGCACCTGCTGCCGAAGTAGCAGCCTTCGTCAACCGCCGCGCAGCATCGTGAGAAAACGCTGCGCGAGCGGTGACGGCGTGCGTTCGCGCAAGCGAATGATGCTGAACGGGCGCGTGAAATCGACGCCCGTCACGCGCACGCTCCGCACGCGCCCGGCAGCGACCGCGCGCTCCACCACGATCAGCGGCAGAATCGCTACGCCGACGCCCGCCTCGACCGCGCGGGCGACACCTTCGCCGCTGGGCAGCGTGAGCACGACGTTGGGCGTGACGCCGGCGGCGCGCAGCGCGTCTTCCGCCACCGTGCGCGTGCCCGAACCTTCCTCGCGCGCGGCGAACGCTTCGCCGTCGAGTTCGGAGGGGTCGATCGACGTGCGATCGGAAAGGCGATGTCCGTGCGGCGGAACGATCAGCGTCAACTCATCCGTGGCGTAGGGCTCGACGAGAATTTTCGGATCGCGCACGGGGCCTTCCACGAGCGCCACGCCGAAGCGCCGGCTGCGGATGTCCGCGACCATCGCGACGGTGTTTGCAACGTACAACCGCACGGTCGCGGTGGGATGGGCCTTGCGAAACGCGGCGACCGTGGGCAGCACGGTATAGTTGCCGATCGTGACCGTGGCGCCGATGTCGAGCGTGCCGAAACGCGCGTCGGCGAACTCGCGCATCTCGCGCTCGAGCGCCGCAGCTGCGGACAGCACGTCGACGGCGCGCTGCGCGAGAAATGCGCCGGCGTCCGTGAGCACCGGCCGGCGTCCGACCATGTCGAAGAGCGGCGTTCCGAAGTGGTCGGCCAGCGCACGCACCTGTTGCGTTACGGCCGGTTGCGAGAGCGCGAGCTCGTCGGCCGTGCGGGTGAAGTTGCCGATCTCCGCCAGGCGCGCGAAGGTGTGTAACTGCGTGAGGGTCAGCGGCATGACGTCCACATCATGTGCGCGGGCTTCGGCGGCGAAGCGGTGAGCGCATCCGAGCAGCTCGCGGCGGCGCTGCAACTCGTGCCGGCGCTGGGCGATCACGCGCGGATTCCGGGCTCGCTGCCCGACGTGACGGCGTTCGACGCAGCGTGGGCGTTGTTGCAGCAAGCGGTTTCGGCGGATCCGACCAACGCGGCGGTGCACGCGGCGCGGGGTAACCTGCTGCTACGGCGCGGGAAGACGGAGGCGGCGCAGCGTTCGTATGCGCTCGCGGCGCGCTTCGACCCCTACGATGCCCCGTCGCGCATTGCGCTTGGGGAACTCGCGTACATGGCGGGTGACGAGCGGACCGCGCAGACGTGGTTCGACGCGGCGTTTGCGTTGCGGCGCGTGTATTCGTCCGGTGCCCGGGCCGGGGCGCGTTCGGCGCTGGTGCTGTGCGTGGCCGGGCCGTGGCATCGCAACGTGCCGTTGGACTTCGTGGTGGATGCGGAACGCTGGACGCTGCATCGCTGGTATCTGCCGGATGAAGCATTCGATCGCGGCGAGGTGGAGTTGCCCGCATACGACGTCGTGGTGAACGCGATCGGCGAGAGCGTTGCGGCGCAGCCGGCGCTGGATGCCGCGCAGCGGTTTATCGCGGCGCAGGACAAGCCCGCGATCAACGATCCGGGCAAGGTTCGCGCGACGGCGCGCGATCGGCTCACCGCGACGTTGGCCGGGATCGCCGGATGCGATGTGGGTGCGGTGCGGCGCGTGTCGCGCGGCGAATTGCTGGAGATCGTGCACGGGTTTCCGTTGCTGCTGCGTCCGACCGACGCGCACGGCGGCCGCGGGCTCGAGCGGGTCGATGATGCGGCGGCCGTTGCGGCTTATGCGGCGCGCGTGTCCAGCGAGAGCTACGATGCCGGCGCGTTCGTCGACTACCGGAGCGCGGACGGGTTTTACCGGAAGTACCGCGTGATGTTTGTGGACGGGGTGCCGTTTCCGTATCACCTCGCGCTCGATGACACGTGGATGATTCACTATCACCGGGCGCCGATGGGTGCGCACGAGTGGATGCGCGACGAGGAGCGGCACTTTCTCCAGGCGCCGGGGGAAGCGCTCGCCGGCTGGGAGACGACGTTACGTGCCGTCGGTGCGGCCGTCGGCCTCGAATATTTCGGCATCGACTGCACGGTGCTGCCGGATGGAACGCTGTTCGTGTTCGAGGCCGACGCGGCGATGCTCGTTCACGGGTTCGACCCCGATCCCGAAAAGCGGGCGGCTTTCGAGCGCATCCGCACCGCACTCGACGCGCTCTTCACGCGAGTCGCCGGGGGTTAGCGCAACCTTTCGCGCAGGCGATGCGGCTATACGCACGTATGGGACGCAAGACGAATATCGTGCTTTACCAGGCGGAGTGGTGTCCGTACTGTGTGCGCGTACGGAAAAAGCTCACCGATCTGCTGCTCGACTATACGATCGTCAACGAGCCGCACTCGCATGCGGACCGGCTCGCGACGAAGGCCGCGTCGGGACAAACGAGCATTCCGGTGCTGGTCGACGGCGACGTCGTGCTCGATGACGACGACGACATCATCCCCTATCTCGACAAGAAATACGGAGCAGGCGCGCCGGCCTAGCACGCCGATGACCGCGCCGATGAGGATTACGATTTCTTGCGGGCGTTTTTCTTCCGCGTTGCGACGGCTTTGCGGCCGGATTTCTTGCGGTCGCCGGCGGTGCGTCCCGTGCTCGGACGCGTTCCGAGGTCGGAGGCGTTCATTTCCGTCATCTCCACGTCGTAGTGCTTGGCCGCTTTCTTGATGTTGGTAAACGCCAACGCGCGCTCCTCGGCCGATACGCCCGTCACCTGATCGTAGCGCGCGATCGCGTTGCGCACGTGCTTCGCGTCGGTCATCGGTTCTTTGCGTTTCTTCGGATACGCGAAGACGCTGTCGGGCAGGCCGGCGCGGCTGGTGAGCTCGCCGTGTTCTTCGTGGGGTTTCCAGGTCGCTCTCATGGAGGAACGATACCCGCCGGGCTACTCCAGCGAAACGTGAACGGGGCCGCTGCCCGAGCGTTTCTTGGGCAGCACGAACACCAGCGGTAAGAGCACGACCGCCAGCACCCCGAGCGCGAACTGGCAGTCGGCAAACGACATCACGCTGGCCTGCTGCAGAATCGTGCCGTAGAGCTGACCCAGCGAACCGTGGTTGCCGAGGAAGCGCGCGACCGGCCCGTAGGCGGGCTGCACGAACTGCGCGAGAATCTCTTGGTGAAACGCGTTGCGCTGGTAGAGCAGCGTGACGAGCAACGCCGTCGAGATTGAACCGCCGAGTTGCGTCGAGAGGCTCTGGAACGCTGCGGCCTTCGGGATGAGCTGCGGTTTGAGTCCGTTGAGCATCGAGATCGAGATCGGGATGAAGAGCAGCGAGAGCCCGATACCGTTGATGATGTTCGGCAGGACCATGGTGCCGAAGTCGTTCGACGACGTGGTGATGGTGGCGAACCAGAACTGCGAGAAGCCGACCAGCGAAAAGCCGATCAGCAGCAAGATCCGCGTATCGACCTTGCCGCTCGTCGCCAGCCGCACCGCGAGCGGCGTGAAGAGCGCGATGAACGCGGCGCGCACGAAGATCAGCTCGCCGCTGAGCATTGCGGTGAAGCCGAGTATGCCTTGCGTATACTGTGGAAAGATGACGATGCCCGCGTAGAGCGTCGAACCGATGGCAAACGCCAACACTGAGCCGGCGGCGACTTGCTTGTGGCGCAGCACGCGCAGATCTACGACCGGGTTCTGCGTACCGAAGAGTTCCCACGCGATGAACGCGAGCAGACCGAGGGCGCTCACGATGGCCACGGTGAGGATCGTCTGGTCGGAAAACCAGTCGTTCTGCTGGCCTTCACCGAGCACGTACTGCAACGAGCCCAGCCCCACGATCAGCAACCCCAAGCCGACGAAATCGAGCGGCACGCGGCGCGCGTCGTTGGGGTTCTTCAAGCGCATCAACATGACCGTGCCGGCGAAGATGCCCGGCACGAGATTGATGAAGAACACCCAGTTCCACGAGAAGTTATCGGTGAGCCAACCGCCGAGCGTCGGACCAACCGCCGGACCGACGATTGCGCCGATGGAAAACAGACCTTGGCTCAGCCCGAACTTGCTCTTCGGAAACGTATCGCGCAGCACGGCTTGCGCCGTTGCGATCAAACCGCCGCCGAACGAACCCTGCACGATGCGCCAGAAGATCAGTTGTTGGATTGAGCCCGACGTTCCGCACAGCATCGATGCGATCGTGAAGCCGATGATCGCCGTGGAATAATACTGGCGGCGTCCGAAGCGGATTTGCAGCCACGGCGTGAGCGGGATGACGATGACGGCCGAGATGATGTAGCCGGTCACGACCCACGAGCCTTCGTCGAGCGTCGCGCCGAGATTGCCTTGAATGATCGGCAGCGCAACGTTCACGATCGTCGTGTCGAGGGTCTGCATCAACGTTGCGGCGATGATCGCCGTCGTCATCAGGACAAGCGAAAACCCGCTCTCGATCGTAGGATACTGATTGCCTTCGCCGGGCCGTTCGTCTGCCATCCGGCACCTCCGCCGTTAGCGCCATTGTGGACTGCAGACACATTCCCCACAGCGACCGAAGTCGCTCGAGGCACTTGCATTTGCGCTCGGCTTAACGCACCAGTGTCCAAATCCCGCCGGCGATCGCCGCGCCGCTGATGGTCGCCGCGAAGTTCACGGCGTCGTTGCTCATCCACAGTAACCCGCGCCGGCGCTCCGTCGCGGTGCCGCAGCCGTGCGGGTCGACTTCGCATTCGCGCCGGCAGGCCGGGCACCAGCGGCGGTCTTGCAGCGTCGCGCCGAGCACGGAGTCGATGGTGGCGCCGCCGATGCCGCCGATGAAGACGGGGAGCAACAGCCGCGTGAGCGCGTGCAGCGTCACGCCGGTGCCGGGCAGCGCAAGCAGCAGCGCAGCGGGTGCGAGCACGGCGATCAGCACGGCGCCTGCGACTTCGGCTGCCGTGCCGGGCGCGCTCACGCCGCCGGAGAGTCCGGTTGCGAGCGGTTTGCCGGTGAGGATCGAGCGCGGCGGTTTGGCCGCCAAGGTGCCGACCTCGGTGCCCCACGTGTCTGACGTCGCGGCGGCCAGGGCGCCGGCGAACGCGACGAACCACACCGACGTCGCGGCGGCGTGATCGAGGAACGCCCAGACGGCGATGCAGACGGTCGCGGCGCCGCCGTTGGCGAGCACTTGCAAGGCATCGCGCGCGCCGCCCTTACCGATGTCGACAAGCCGTCGTTTGCGCTTCTTCCCCGCGCGCGAGAGCGCCACCGAGGTGATGAAAAACGCGAGCAGCAACAATGTGCTGCCGATCGTGCCGGCGGCGAACGTGACGGCACCGACCACGAACGCGGCCACCGCGCCGCTGCGCGTAAGGGCGTGCGTGCGCAGCGCTGCGAGCGCGATGAGCGCGGCAACGAGGGTGCCGCTGATCAGCGCTTCGGTGCCGCTCAGACGGTCGCGCCGCCTTCGAGCGCGTGCAACAACCCCTCCACCGTGAACTCGTCGGCCACGACGTCGACGCGGATGCCGAGTTTGCGCGCGGCGGCCGCAGTGATCGGGCCGATCGCCGCAACGGTCTTGCCGGCAAGCAGAGTTGCGGCGTCTTCGACGTTGTGCACGAAGCCGTGCACGGTGCTCGCGCTGGTGAACGTAACGATGTCGGCCCGTTCGGCTTTTGCGCGCAGATCCGGATCGTCGACGTAGCGCGTCTTGTAGGCAGCGACGGCGTCGACCGTGCGTCCCGCCGCGCGCAGCATATCTTGCAGTACGTCGCGTGCTTCTTGCGCCCGGAATATCAGCAGCCGTTCACCGGGCGCGGTGCGCGTTGCAAGGCCCTCGGCGACGGCTTCGTTCACATAGGTGTCCGGAACGAAATCCACTCGGATGCCGTGCGCGGTGAGTGCAGCCGCGGTCTTCGGGCCGATCGCCGCGACCTTCGCATCGCCGAAGGCGCGTGCGTCCCTGCCGCTCGCGCCCAGAATGTCGAAGAACGCGTCCACGCCGTTGCGGCTGGTGAACACGACCCAGGCGTACTCGCGCACGCGCGCAACGGCGGCGACGGCGGGCGCGGGATCGTCGGGCGGCCCGATCGTGATGGCCGGCGCGAGGATCGGCTCCGCGCCCGATTCCCACAACGCTTGCGCAAACTCAGCCGAAGCGTTCGCCGGCCGCGTGACCAGCACGCGCTTACCGAACACCGCGGTTCGGTCGAACCAGCGGATCGATTCGCGTTCGTTCACCACGCTGCCCACCACCACGACCGCCGGCGCTGCGAAGCGGGCACGTTCCACGTCGGCGACGATCGTTCCGATCGTCCCCACCAGCGTCTCTTGCGTCGGCTTCGTGCCTTCGCGCACGATCGCCACCGGCGTCGTGTCGGGCAGCCCGTTCTTGCGCAGTTCGCCGACGATGCCGGGGAGCGTGGCCATCGCCATCAGGAAGATCGTCGTCGACTTGGGGTTCGCCAGCTTCGCGTAATCGAGGCTGGTGTAGCCCTTGAGCGGATCTTCATGACCGGTCGAGATCGAGAACGAGGTGTTGTGATCGCGGTGCGTCACCGGAATGCCGGCATACGCCGGCACCGCGATCGCCGACGTGATGCCGGGGACGATCTCGAACGGCACGCCGGCGTTCCGCAGCGCTTGCGCTTCTTCGCCGCCGCGCGCGAATACGAACACGTCGCCGCCTTTGAGCCGAACCACGCGCTTTCCATCGAGCGCGAGCTTCACGGTCAGCGCGGTGATCTCGTCTTGCGTCAGGCTGTGCGTGCCGGCTCGCTTGCCGACATAGATGCGCTCGCAATCGGGCGGCGCGAGATCGACGATCGCTTGCGAGGCGAGGTAGTCGTAGAGAAGGACGTCGCAGTTTTGGATCGCGCGGGCGCCCTTGAGCGTCAAAAGGCCCGGATCACCGGGCCCCGCACCAACGAGCCAAACCCTGCCGCGCTTCACTCTTCTTGCGCGTGAGCGTGCAGGTCGAAGAGATCGGTGAGGATGTGGGCGTCGGTGAGGGCTTCGGCGCGGTTGACGATCGCCTTGTCGCGAATCTTCGTGATCGCGCCGTGCAAGAGTTTGGAGATGACCGTCAGCGACATGCCGGTGATCAGCATCCGTTCGCGTTCGGTCAGGTCGGGGCAACGCGCGAACAAGCGCTGGAGTTCGGTTTCGCGGATCATCTCCGCGCGTTGCACGAGCGAGCTGATCACCGGCACCGCGACGCGCGACTGATACCAATGGTTGAAGCGCTCGGTGTGCTCGGCGATGATCTCTTCGACCATCGGGATCGCTTCGCGCCGCCGTTCGAGCGTCACGTCGATCACACCGCGCAAGCCGTCGACGTCGACCACGCTCACGCCCTCGATCGAGGCCACGTCGGGGTCGCAATCGCGCGGTACCGCGATGTCGACGATGAACAGCGGCCGCTGCGGGCGCCCGGCCATCGCCCGGGTCACGTCTTCGACCGTCAAGACGAACGTTTGCGCGCCGGTCGAAGTCACCACGATATCCGCGGTGGCGATCGCGTCGACCATGCCGTGCATGTCTTTGCGGTTGAGCACCACGATCTCGCGGCAGCCTTCCGCCTTCAGGCGGCGCGCCACGAGCGAACCCATCTTGCCCGCGCCCACGACCACGACCGACGTTCCGCGCAGATCGCCCACGTGCGCTCCGGCAAAGGTGACTGCCGCCGTGGCGATCGACACCGACTGTCCGCCGATGTCGGTGTGCGTGCGCGCGGCCTTGCCGGCGTTGAGGGCTTCGCGGAAGAGCGAGTGCAGCGTCTTCCCGAGCGATTGCGCGCGCTGGCCTTGAATGAACGCGTCCTTGACCTGCGCGAGAATCTCCGCTTCGCCGATCAGCATCGAGTCGAGGCCGGTGCTGACGCGGAAGAGATGGTCGATCGCCTGATTCCCGAGCAGCGTATACATGTAGGAATCCATGTCCTCGACCCCGCCGTGGCGGAAGTTGCCGAGGAACTGGCGGATCTGGCTGACGCCCTCTTCGTAGTCGTCGAGTTCGGCGTAAATTTCCAGGCGGCCGCACGTCTGCAGCATCAGCGCTTCTCTGACCGCCTCGTAGTCGCGCAGCGCGATCAGGGCTTCGCCCATCTTGTGCGCCGGAAATGCGTGGCGCTCGCGGACGTCAACCGGCGCGGTGTTGTGCGAGAGCCCCATACAAACCAGTGGCACGAGCTAGTGGCTTCCTCGCGGGGCGGCAAATACCGCCGTCAGGGCCGCATCGGCCATCTCGAGGGTCCGGTCGACGTCCAGCTGGCGGTGGGCCGTGGAAAGGAAGCCGGCCTCGAATTGCGAGGGTGCGAGGTAGACGCCCCGGTCGAGCATGGCGTGGAAAAAACGCCCGTAGAGCGCGGTGTCGGACCGCTTGGCATCGGTTACGTTGGTTACCGGACCATCCGTAAGGAAGAACCCGACCATCGAGCCCCGGCTCGCGGCCACGTGCGGCACGCTGTGCCGCGTCAGAACTTCAGACATCCCAAGGGCAAAACGCAATCCGAGTTCCTCGAGATGCGGATAAACTTTCGGATTTTGCAGGCCGCGCAGGGTCGCGAGGCCGGCCGCCATGGCCAGCGGGTTGCCCGAGAGGGTGCCGGCCTGATACACCGGACCCTCGGGCGAGAGCCGGCTCATGATGTCGCCCCGGCCGCCGAAGGCCCCGACCGGCAAGCCGCCGCCGATGATCTTGCCCAGGGTGGTGAGGTCGGGGGTGATGCCCTCGCGCTCTTGGACGCCGCCCGGCGCCACCCGGAAGCCGGTCATGACCTCATCGAAGATCAGCACGCTGCCGTAGCGCGTGCACGCCGCGCGCAGGGCCGGCAAGAAATCCGGCAGCGGCAGCACGAGGCCCATGTTCCCGACGTACGGCTCGACGATGACCGCGGCGATCTCTTCCCCGTACCGCGCGAACGCGTTCCACACGCCTTGCGCGTCGTTGTAGTCAATCACGATCGTATCGCGTGCGACGCCTTCGGTGATGCCGGGCGAGTCGGGCACGCCGTTGGTCAGCGCGCCGCTCCCGGCCGAGATCAGAAACGCGTCGCCGTGGCCGTGATAACAGCCGGCGAACTTGATCACCTTCGACCGCCCGGTGAAGCCGCGCGCGAGGCGCAATGCGCTCATCGTCGCTTCGGTGCCGCTCGAACAGAAGCGCACTTTCTCGATCGACGGCACCATCGAAATGACGAGCTCCGCGAGTTCCGTTTCGGCTTCGGTCGGCGCGCCGAACGACGTGCCGCGTTCGGCGGCGTCGCGCACGGCCGCGATCACGAGCGGGTTGGCGTGGCCGAGGATCAGCGGGCCCCACGACATCACGTAGTCGATGTAGGCGTTGCCGTCGATGTCGACGAGCATGCAGCCGTTCGCTTCGCGCACGAACACCGGTGTGCCGCCGACGGAGCGGAACGCGCGGACGGGCGAGTTGACGCCGCCCGGGATCACGCGTTTCGCGCGCTCGAACGCGGCCTCGGATTTGGCGTGGTTCATCCGGGCAACGTCCCCGCCGTGGTGTAAAAAATTTGACGAGCACCTGTCCCCGTGGTCATTCTGAGCTACGCACCCTCCCGATTGTCATTCTGAGCGAAGCACCGAAGGTGCGTAGTCGAAGAACGCGAGAATATCTCGGCGATTTGCGTGCGAGCGCGAAGGCGCGAGCAGTGGTGTAAAAAAGAACAAAAGGAAGTAACCACCGCTCGCGCCTTCGCGCTCGCACTCGGTAGTGTAGATGGTGGCGCGTCCCTCGACTGCGCACCTGCGGTGCTCCGCTCGGGATGACCTGAGAAGCACCCACTGCTGTAATGCGCTTACGTGATGACGGCGCTGATCGACGCATAATCATCCGGTGTATTGACGTTGGTAAAAATTCGGTCATCGGCTTCTCCCATCTCCACGTAGCGCGTCTGCAGACGCTCGATCACCGCGCGCAGCGAACCGCGGCCGCCCAGCAACACCGGCAATCCCTCGCGCATGAAGGCCTCGCACTTATAGAGCGCGGCCAGCGGCTCGAATTGGAGTTCGCCGTCGCGTGTGCGGCGCGGCACGACGGCCTCGTCGCCCGGTTCGATGCACGCTTCGAGCCGGTCGATCAGCCCGGCGTCGATGAACGGCGCGTCACCGGCCGCCGCAAACGCCCACGGCGTGCGCACTTCGCTGATCGTCGAGAGCAAGCCCGAAAGCGGACCGCGCATCGGCCAGCGGTCGACGACCGCCGGCGCATCGATGAGCAGGTCGATCTCGTACGGCAACGCGCCTTTGCACGAGATCAGCGTCGCGCGCCCATCGCTCACGTTGCGATAGACGCGCACGATCAGCGGAAAGTCGCCGGCATCGATGAAGAGTTTTCCGGGGAAACGCGTCGCCTCGCCGCCCGCCAGCACGATCGCCGTGACGAGCGAACTGCGTTCAGCCATGACGCCGCAGGTAGTCTTTGGCAAAGTACGTGATGATGATGTCGGCGCCGGCGCGTGCGAAACCGGTGAGCGTTTCATCGACCACGCGGTCTTCGTCGATCCAACCGCGTTCGGCCGCCGCCTTCACCATCGCGTACTCGCCGCTGACGTTGTACGTTGCGACCGGCACGTCGAAGCTATCACGTACCTGACGGATCAGGTCCATGTAGGCGAGCGCGGGCTTGACCATCACGATGTCGGCACCTTCGGCGATGTCGAGCGCGACTTCGCGCATCGCCTCGCGGCTGTTGGCCGGATCCATCTGGTAGGTGCGGCGGTCGCCGAAACTGGGCGTCGAATCGGCCGCTTCGCGAAACGGTCCGTAGAAGCCGGACGCGTACTTCGCCGCGTACGACATGATCGTCGTCTTGATGTAGCCTTCGGCATCGAGACCTTCGCGGATGGCGCCGACGCGGCCGTCCATCATGTCCGAGGGCGCCACGCAGTCGACGCCCGCGCGCGCATAGGTGAGCGCCGTCTTCACCAGCAACTCGACCGACTGGTCGTTGTCGACGTCGCCGTCGGGACCGATGATGCCGCAGTGGCCGTGATCGGTGTACTCGCAGTTGCACAGATCGGCGATCACCAGCATCTGCGGCAACGCTTCCTTGATCGCGCTCGCCGCGCGCTGCACCACGCCGTTGGGATCGTAGTTGCTGCTTGCCACGGCATCCTTGAAGTCGGGAATGCCGAAGAGCAGCACGGCTTTCACGCCGACCGCGTCGAGTTCGCGACATTCGCGCACGGCCGCGTCGACCGAGAGCCGCGAGACACCGGGCATCGAGCCGATCGGTTGCACGACGTTGGTGCCGTCGACGATGAACAGCGGCATCACGAGCCCGTCGTGGTTGACGCGCGTTTCGCGCACGAGGCCGCGCATCGCCGCGCTCTGGCGCAAGCGGCGCGGGCGGTTCACTAGGCCGAGGCGTTCGGCGACGTTCATGTCGTGTGCTCCAGAACGAAATGCGTGACGGCGTGGACGAACGACGGGATATCGGCTGCCGCGGCGACGAGGTCGGGCGGCCAGCCGGCATCTTTTGCCGCCGTGGCCGATTCGGGCCCCATCACTGCCACGATCGGTCGCGCACCGTGACGTTCGGCAAGGTAGGTCGCAATGGCTCGTACCGACGCCGACGAGGGAAAGAGAATCGCGCTCGGCGTGCGGCCGGCGAGCGCGGCCAGGGCGGCCTGTCCATCGACCGCCTCCACGACTTCCGCGCCGCCTTCGCGCAGCGCCGCAGCGATGCGGCTCGGGCGCTCTTGCGTGCGCGGCAAGAGGAACAGCGTGCCCGCCAGCGCGCCGGGCCGGCCCTCATCGGTCGTGGCGGCCAGCAGCGTGGCGCCGCCTTCGGCGAGCATCTGCTCGGCCAGGCTCACCGCCGCCGCTTCCATCTCGCCGATGGAAGTCGTCGTCAGGCGCCGGTTGCCGCGCACGACGGTGGAACCGTCGGCCGACGCGATCGCTGCGTGGATCAGCAGAAACTCGCCGTCGTAGGTGGCGTGCGCGCCGACCGGCGCTTGGCAGCCGCCGCGCAGCGTGCGCAGGAACGCGCGTTCGGCAAAGACCGCGATCTCCGTTTGCGGATCGTTCAGCAACGGGCGCAGCTTTGGAATGCGCTCATCGCCGGCGCGCATCTCGATCGCGAGCGCGCCTTGGGCTACGGCCGGTACCAAGACGTCCAGCGGAAACGGGACGGTGTAGGTTGCGGAGAGGTCGAGCCGCTTCAGGCCGGCGGCCGCCAGCACGATCGCGTCGTAGTCGCCGTCGCGCAATTTGCGCAGCCGCGTGTCGACGTTGCCGCGAATATCGTGAAACGTCAGATCGGGGCGCAGCGCGCGCAGCAGCGCACGCCGGCGCGGACTGGAGGTGCCGACGCGCGCGCCGGCGGGCAGCGCATCGAACGTCGCGTAGTGTTCGCTGCAGAACGCATCGCGCGGATCTTCGCGCTTGCCGATCGCCGCCAGCACCATGTCGGCGGGCAATGAGCTCTCGAGATCCTTGCATGAGTGCACGGCGTAGTCGGCGCGCCCGTCGCGCAGCGCGGCTTCCAGCTCCTTGACGAACACGCCGTTGCCGCCGATCGCGGCCAGCGGCCGGTCTTGCACCGTATCGCCTTTGGTGGTGATCGAGAGCACCGTCGACGGAATGCCGCCGCCGGCGAGCTGCGCCATCACCGAGCGCGTCTGCCACATCGCGAGCGCGCTCGCGCGCGTCGCACATACGAGCGTCGCGAGCTCGCTCGGCCGCACGCCGCCGAGCGTGTCGACCGCGCGCTCCACTTCGTGTTCCACCGCTCCCGGCGGCATCGAAGCCAGATCGTCGATGTCGCGTTCGGCGAAGTGCCGCATCACGGCCGCGCGCCGGTCGATCGGCACGACGGCGAGCACGCGCTCGCGCAACGCGCCGAGCGTCGCGGCGGCGCGCGCGTAGCGGGAGTCGAACTGCACCGCCAACTCATCGCGAATCCGGGCGGTGAAGCTGGGCGCCAGGCCGCCCGAATCGACCGTGACGGTCAGCTTGCCGGAGCGGTGAACGGCCGGGGTGATGAAGTCGCCGCGCGCGGCGTCGCCGGTATCGTTGACGAGCACGCCGTGCTTGCGGGCGTCGACCACGACCGCGGCGTTGATCCCGGCATCGTCGGTCGCCGCGAAGGCCAGCAGTGCGCCCGAACAGTCACCGAAGGCAAACAGCCGGGCCGTCCACGTGATATCGCCCGCCTCGGCCCATTGGGCGAGTTGGCGCGTCAGGGACGGGCTGATGACGGTCACGCGGGCGCCGGCGTCGCGCAGGGCGCGGGTCCGGCGTTCGGCGACGGCGCCGCCGCCCACGACGACCACGCGGCGGTCGGCCAACGTGAGGGAGATCGGGAACACCTCGTCGTTCTTTCCTACAGATGCGTTTCGTCCCCGTGCGCGCGGCCATCCTCGGTGCGCTCTTTGCTGCGATCATTACGCTCCCGGGGCTTGGCAACGGTACCCTCTGGGACAATAGCGAGACCGTCTACGGCGAGGCCGCGCGCGAGGTGCTCCTGACCCACGACTGGGTGGTCATGCACGTCAACGGGGTGCCCTGGTTCGTCCAGCCGCCGCTGTTCTTCTGGATCGCGGCCTGGTGCGCGAAGATCTTCGGGGTCACGGCCTTCGCGATGCGGCTCCCCGCGGCGCTGGCGACGATCGCAATGGGCGGGGCGCTGGGCTACGCCACGGCCCGGGTCGCCGGCACGCGCGCCGGCACGGTCGCGGCGATCGTGCTCTCGACCAGCCTGATGCAAGCGATCGTCGGCCGGCTGGCGATCATGGACGCGTTGCTCGACCTGTGCGTCGTCATCGCGACGCTGTGCTGGTTCCGCGCGTTCGAACCGCACGATCATCGCAACGACGCGCGGCGCCGCACTACGGCGTTCTTGAGCGGCACCGTGGCGCTTGCGCTGGGAACGCTCGCGAAAGGTCCGGTTGCGCCGGTGATCGTGGTGCTGGTGGTGGCGGTGTGGCTCCTGTGGGAGCGCCGGAGCGACGCGCCGATCGCGTTGCCGTCGTGGGCCACGTTCGCCGCCGCGGGCGGCATCTTCGTACTGATCGTCGCACCGTGGTTCGTGCTCGAGGCGATTCGCGTCGGGCCCGACGCGTTTCGCGAACTGATCGGACACTACACGGTCGGTCGCTACACCGGCGTGATCGAGAACCAGAGCGGGCCGTGGTGGTACTACGTGCCGGTCGTCATTCTCGGCTTCTTTCCCTGGATCGCGTTCGTACCGGCGGCAACCGTGCAGGCGATCGATACCGCGCGCACGCGGGCCGGCTCCCTCGAACGCTTGGCGCTCACGTGGACGATCGTGCCGCTCGTGTTCTTCAGCTTTGCCGAAACGAAGCTGCCGAACTACGTTGCGCTGATGTTGCCCGCGCTCGCAATCATCGTCGCGCTATGGTTCGAGCGCGTCTCCGACGCCGTCGACCGGCGCGCGGCGATCGGGTCCGCGCTCACGATCCCGCTCTTCATCGGAGCGCTCGGCATCGCGATCGTGGTGTTCATTCAGAACAATCACCTCGAGAGCACGACCGCGATCGTGGTGCCGCAAGCGGAAATTCTCGGCGTGGCGATGCTGATCGGATCGCTGGCAACCGTTGCCGCCATTGCGACGCGTAACTGGAATTGGATCGCGCCCTACGTGCTCGGCGCGACGTCGGGTGCGCTCGTGCTGTTCATCGCGTTCATCGCCGAACCGGCGGCCGAGACGTTCAAGCCGATTCCCGCCATCGCGCACGTCATTCAGGAACAGCGCGCGCCCGCATCCAAGGTCGCGATCCGCGGCGTCTCGGGCAGCTACTCATTGATCTTTTATACCGAGCCGGGCGTGCTGTCGCTCGACGAATCGCCGGCGGCGGATCCGGCCACGATTTGCGCCGCGCCCGACCTGTTTCTCGTCACGCGCGCGGCCGACGTCGATGAGTTGACGCAGTTGGCCGGCGCCCGCGGCCGAAACGTCCTCGAACTGGGCCGGCTCAACGGCGTGGCCCTGCTCCATCTCACGGGCTCCGGCTGCTGAAGGTTCCGGCGGCTCGATGTCACACGATTCTGTAATGGACACCCTAGAGGCGATTCGGACGCGCCGCACGGTCGGCAAGAGCACGGGCGACGTGCCGCGGGAGACGATCGCGGAATTGATCGAAGCCGCCACGTGGGCACCGAACCACAAGCTCACGCAGCCGTGGAAGTTCACCGTCGTGGCGGGCGCCGCGCGCGAACGCCTGGGTGAAGTCTGGGCGCGCGAGGCGGTGGCCGATGTCGATCCCGCCAAGCGCGACGCGATCTTCGAAGGCGAAGCGAAGAAGCCGTTGCGTTCGCCGGCCCTGATCATCGTGAGCGTGCGCACCGACGCGAACCCCGTCACGGCCGAAGAAGATCTTACGGCGACGGCCGCCGCGGTGCAGAACATCTTGCTGGCCGCGCACGCCAAAGGTCTCAGCGCCGCGTGGAAGACCGGCAAGATCGTCTCCAGCGCCGCGGTGAAACGTTTTCTCGGCCTCGACCTGAGCGATCGCATCATCGCGGTCGTGTATCTGGGCGCGATTGCGAAGGAAGAACCGATGGCGCGCGGGCGCAAAGTTGCGACCACGATCAAGTGGCTCGATGAAGCCGTGCTCACGGTCTAGTGGATTCACGTACGTGAATCGGTGCTGACCAAAGAGCAGAACGACGCCCTTACGCGGACGGCCCCGGGGACGCCCGGCGGCGAGCTGTTACGCCGCTATTGGCAGCCGGTCGCGCTCTCGAGCCAACTTCCGTCGGGTGGTGCGCCGGTGCCGGTCGACGTGTTGGGCGAAGAACTCGTGCTCTTTCGCGATCAGCAGAACCGCGTCGGTTTGCTCGACCGGCACTGTTGTCATCGCGGTACCGATCTCTCGTTCGGCCGGCTCGAAGACGGCGGGCTGCGCTGCCTCTATCACGGCTGGCTCTACGACATCACCGGTAAATGCCTCGAACAGCCGGCCGAACCCAAAGACAGCACGTTCAAAGACAAAGTGCGTCAGACGGCCTACCCGGTCGTCGAGAAAGCCGGCGCGTTCTTCGCCTACCTCGGGCCCGGCGCGGCGCCGGAGTTTCCAAATTACGACTTTCTCACCTATGGTGAGGAGCACGTGCACGTGCACAAGCTCTTCATCGACTGCAACTACCTGCAGGCGAACGAGGGCAACTACGATCCCGCGCACGTCGGCTTTCTGCACCGCACGTTCAACGCGGACCGCCGGCCGGGGCTGAATTTTGGTGCATTGCGGCTGGTCGGCGTCACGAAGGACGACCTCGACCTCGCTGCCGTCGATCCGCACGAAGCGCCGCGGCTCGAGGTGGAAGAGACGTCGTTCGGCATCCGTATCTTTCAGCAGCGTTCGGCGGGGCCGGGGCGCAAGTATCTGCGCGTCACGTACTTTTGCATGCCGAACTTCTCGGTGATCGCCGGACCGCAAGGCGGCGACGGTCAGATCGGTCACTATCACGTGCCGATCGACGATGAGACGCATTGGCGCTGGAATTTCTTCGTGCGCCGCGACGCGCCGCTCGAAGACCACTTCCGCCTGCCGAATCACCTGAAGAAGCCGGGCGAGTATTCCGATCCCTACACGATCACGCGCAAGCGTTCGAACCGCTTCATGCAAGATCGCTCGACGATGAACCAAAATTTCACCGGCATGGGTCCGAATTTCAACACCCACGATGCCTTCGCCACCGAAACGCCGGGCCGCATCCAAGATCGCACCAAAGAGCATCTTGCCACGACCGACGTCGCGCTCGCTGCCGCGCGGCGGCAAGCGCTGAAGGCGATCGAGGACGTTCGTGCCGGGCGCGATCCGATCGGTATCGTGCGCAGCGCGGCCGAGAATCATTTTCCCGATCTGCTGTCGTTCGACGTCGTCGCGGACGCCGATCTATCCAATAGCGAAGTCGTACGCCGCGTGGTCGAGAACCACGTCACGGAGATGGTATAAACGTGCCCGAGAGTATCCTGACGGCGCCGCTGGGTCGCGGCTTACAGATCACGCTCAACGAGCAGAAGGGCGTGTCTGACGCGGACGCACTCGAGCTGACCAACCTGCTGCTGCACGCGCACGAACGCGCCGCGTTCGTCGTGCTGAAGTCGGCCGGACCGGACTTCATCACCGGCCGCAACAACCCGCGGCCGCCGCCGGGAACGCCGCCGGCCGATGCCTTGGAGCGCCGCCGCTTCAGCGAAGTGATCTTCAACTGCTACGGCGCGTTTCGCGCGTGTTCCGTGCCGATCATCGGCGTCGTGAGCGGACGGGCGATGGGCCTCGGGGTGTCGGTGGCCGCGCTGTGCGACATCACGCTCGCGGCCGACACCGCGACGTTTCAGATCAACGAGATGAACCACCGTATCTTACCGACGATGGTGATGTCGTCGCTGGTCGATCGCGTGGCGAAGAAAGACCTAATGTATCTCGTCCTCTCGCGCGCGACGATTTCGGCCGCGCGCGCGCAAGCCGTGAACATCGTCACCGAGGTGGTGCCGGCCGATCGCCTCGATGCGGCGGTTGCGGAACTCGTCACGATTTTCGAGGGGACGCCGTCGATTGCGCTGGCGTCGGTCAAAGAGTACTGCAACGCCGCTTTCGACATGCCGATCAAGGGTGCAGTCGACTTCGCGCGCAACCTGCACGCAACGATCAACGCGGCGCCGGAGATGCAAGCGAACCCAGTCGTTTAGGTGCAGCCGCCGAGGAGGTCGGTGGTGATCGAGCCCGCGATCGTGCCGCCGGAGACGGTTGCGCCGACGGTTTGGGGGTCTAGGAATCCGCTCGCCCAATTGAGCGCCGGAGCGGTTGCCGAGGGCGCCGTGATCGTGCCGTTCGCGAACGTGCTATGGCCCGAGTTGTCGGTGGTGGTCAAGGTGATCGTGAGCGGATCGCCCGACGCGTCGCTGTAGTTTCCGGGACCGATGATCGCGTTGCCCGATGCATCGAGCGCCTCCACGTTCAACGGCACGCTTCCGCTCGAAGCGCACGTGTTGGGCAACGTACCGTTGCTCACGATCAGCGACTTCACGACGCCGTTGAGCACGAAGTTCACGGTCGTGGTCGTGTTTGCCGTCACGGTGACCGGAGTCGTTTGCGTCGAGAGCACGTGACCGCTGCCGGCCGCGCCGCCGGCCGCATCGTAGGCCGTCACCGTGACCGTTGCGCTGCCCGCCGGCAGCGAGGCCGTTGCCGTGCACGACACCGGGAAGTTCAACCGGCCGATGATGTTGGCGTTCTGTTCGCTAAAGTAGATGCCGTCGCTGCCGGCGGCAACGTCGTAGGGATTCGTCGCGGCATGCGGGATCGTGTACTCGTTGATCGTCCCGGTCGTCGTGACGCGCGCGATCTTGTTCGCGTCGTACTCGGCGACCCAGAGCGCGCCGTCGGGCAGTGTGTGGATCGCGACGTGCTTTCCGGGCGAGAGCGCATAGGTTGCGGTGATCGCGCCGTTCGTCGTCATCCGGTAGACGGCCCCGGTGTCATCGGTGATCCACAGGGCGTTATCCGGTCCGGCCGTGATGGCGTCCGGAATAGTCGCGAAAGGGAACTCGTTCGTCAGCGACCACACCGATCCGGATTTCGCGATGCGCGCGATCCAGCCGGTGACGCCGTTGTTCTCGGTGACGTACATCGCGCCGTCGGGACCGAGGGCGGGCATCGTGGTCGTACCTTGCGTCGTGATCGTGTCCGCTGAGAGCCACGAGCCGTTGGCGGCGATGTGATACACCTTGTTCGGCGGACCTTGCGTGTAGGCCGTCCCCCAGACGGTGTTGTCGGCCGCTTGCGCGATGTACTGGATGTCTTCGGGAAAGCCGCCGAAGTAGGTGACGGCGCCGGCGGTCGTGACGTGGCCGAGGATGTCGTTGTGGGGGCTCGTGGTCCATAGCGCGCCGTCGGGACCGACGATGATGCCGTTCTCGAAATAGCCGAAGTAGTTGTCGGTATAGACGCCGCCGGGGGCGATCGTGCCGATCGAGTAACCGCCGTCCTCGACGAACCAGATGTTTCCGTCCGGCCCTCGCACGACGCCGCGCGGCTGGGTGTTCACCGCCGTCTCGAAGATCGACGGCTGGCCGTAGTTGGTCGTGCAGCCGGGTGAGCCGCTGACGACGTTGATGTTCGTGGTCGTTCCGGCCGCGGTCACCGCGATCGATTGCGTCGCGGGCGACACGTACTGCGCCTTGCGGCTCTTGGCTTGCACGGTGTTGGCCGGCACGTCGATCGCGAACTGAACGTTACCCGACCCGGCCGGCAGCTTTTGCGGTACGGCGGGCCCAATGGATTGCGAACCGCCGCCGCCGCCGCATCCGGCGAGCAGCACCAACGCAATCAACAGCGCGCTCGAACGCTTCATAGGTGGCTGACTAAACCGGGTGTTTCCCCCTACCTGCTTGTGAGCGTCACTCTTTGCTTGCGGCGGTGCGTGAGAGCGTATGGAGCCGCGCGGCCGTGTTCACGAGCGATGCGTGCGAGAGCGTCTGCGGCAGGTTACCGACCAGGCGTTTGAGTGTTGGATCGTACTCTTCGGAAAGCATGCCCACGTCGTTGGCGACGCCGATGAGTTTCTCGAACAGCTCCCAGGCGTCATCGAAGCGGCCTTGCAGCACGTAGTTGTCGACGAGCCAGAAGTTCACCGCCAGAAACACCCCTTCGGGTTCGGAATGAGCGGCCTGCGTTTCCGGATCGGCGGTCGTGCGGTAGAGAAAACCGTCTTGCATCAGCGCGGCTTCTAGCGCATCGGTCGTGCCGCGCATACGCGGATCATCCGCGGGAATGAAGCCGACCACGGGCATCATCAAGAGCGCCGCGTCGAGCGCATTGGAACCGTACGATTGCACGAACGTGTTGCGTTTCGCATCGAAGGCGTTGGCGCACACGTCGGCGTGGATCTCATCCGCGGTGGCTTTCCAGCGGTCGCGCGGTCCCGTGTAGCCGAAGTCGTCGAGCGCGCGCACCGCAAAATTGAGCGCGGCCCAGGCGAGCACTTTGGAATGCGTATAGTGCCGCGGTTCGGCGCGGGATTCCCAAATGCCGGAGTCGGGCGTGTCCCAAACGCGCACGACGTGCTCCACCAGTTGCGAGATCATCCCCCACGCCGACTCGTCGATCTCCACACCGTTCTGATGGGCGAAGTAGATCGCGCCCATCGTTTCACCATAGACGCCCAGTTGGAATTGCTGGTAGGCGGCGTTGCCGATGCGCACCGGCTTCGAACCCTCATAACCCGCCAGCGCGCCGATTTCGAACTCGTCGATGCGCCGCTCGCCGCCGATGCCGTACATGATCTGCAAATTTTCGGGTCGCCCGGCCAACGCGCACAATACCCAGTCGCGCCACGCGCGGGCGTCGTCGATCAGCCCGCCGCGCAGCATCGCCGCGATCGTGTAAGCGGAGTCGCGCACCCACGAGTAGCGGTAGTCCCAATTCTTCGAGCCGCCGATGACCTCGGGCAGCGACGTCGTGACCGCCGCGACGCCGGCGCCCGACGGCGCGTACGTGAGCGCTTCGAGAAACAGCAATGAACGGCGCACCATCGCGGGATAGCCGGACTCGATCTTGATTTGCGCCGACCACTCGGTCCAGTACTCGACGGTCTTCTCGAACGCCGCCATCGCGTCGATCGCCTCCGGCACGTCGTGATGCGAGGGATACCACGAGAGCACGAACGAGCGCCGCTCGCCGGCCTTGACCGAAAATGCCGCGCGCGGATCGTGGTTCTCGAACGTGAGCTCCACGTCGCAACGTAACGCGAGCGCGTCGCCGACGGCGGTCATCGTGAGCGCGTCGCCGATCCGGCGCGTCCACGGCGGCAGGTCGCCGTAGCCGTAGCGCGCGTTGAGCAGCATCTCGACCGGCACGTCGCCGTCGATGCCTTCGACGATGCGCACGATGTGCGGTCCCGGATCGCGGAACGCGTGCATGAAGTCGGTCACGCGAATCGTTCCATCCGCGGTCACGTGGGTCGTTTCGAGCACCAGCGTCTCGCCGCGGTACTGCCGGGAAGAAGAACGCACCGCACCTTTCGGTGCGATGCGCCAGGTACCGTTCGCTTGGTCGCCGAGTAGGGCGCAGAATACTGCGTCGTTGTCGAAGCGCGGCAGACAGAGCCAATCGATCGACCCGTCGCGACCGACGAGCGCGGCCGTGCCGCGATCGCCGATCAGCGCGTAGTCTTCGAGGCGCAGCGGATTACTTCGCGGCGGTGACCTCAGCCGTCGTGACCGGTCCGGCCTTGTTGCCCCACGCGCTGCGAATGTACGTGAGCACCTCGGCGATCTCGTTGGGCTTGAGGTTGCTCTGCCAGGCCGGCATTTGACCGCTGTAGTTGGCGCCGTTCACGGTGATCGGCGTCGAGAGACCGTGATCGACGATCGCGATCAGCTTGTCGGCCGGTCCGGTGACGACCGGGTTGTTGGCCAGCGGCGGGAAGATGCCCGGCTGTCCTTGGCCCGTCGCGCCATGGCAGCCCGCGCAGTTGGCGGTGAACACCGTCGCGCCTGCCGCCGCACTGCCGGCCGTGGCCGATCCGCCGGCGGTGCCGCCCGCGTTGCCGCCGCTACCGGTAGCGGCGGCTAACGTGCCGCCCGCGGTCGCGGTGGAAGCGCTCGCAACGTCAACGCCGTGCAAGTGCTGCTGATCCATGACGTGATACTGACCGTAGAAGCTCAGGATGATCGCGCCGCCCAGCACGAGACCCGTGCAGGTGAGCACGACCGGCCGGCGCGACAGGCGCCGGCTCGGATTGCGGTCGATGAAAGGCAGCGCAATCAGCACGATGATGAGCAGCGTCGGGAACACGATCGTTACGAAGAGCCCGAGGAAGTTGATGACGTCCGGCGGCGCGGGGATGCTGCCGACGACGTCGAGCAGCGAGAACAGCGCCATGAAATACCAGGCCGGATACGGCACGAACTGGGTATTGTTCGGATCGGCTTTGGCATCGAGCGGTGCCGGCGAGAACAGCGCGAGTGCGAACACGATGACGAACATCGCGAACGACACGACCGTGTCCATGAACATCTGGTCGGGCCAGAAGCGGCCGGGTTTGAGCTTGGGCATCACGTCTTCCGGCGGACCGGCCGAGCCGTTCCAGCGGAAGATCATCAGATGCAAGCCGACCAGCAGCACGAGCACTGCCGGCGTCAGCCAGACGTGAATGCCGAAGAAGCGGTTGATCGTGAGCGTGCCGATGCCCGAACCATCTTGGAGGAAGAGCAGCACCAGTTTGCCGGCGATCGGCGCGGAGCCCGAAATCTGAATGGCGACTTTGGATGCGAGCAGTGCATTGAGATCCCACGGCAACAGGTAGCCGGTGAGTCCGAGCACGAGCGTCATGATGAAGAGGATGACGCCGACGATCCACTGCAGTTCGCGCGGCTTCTTGTAGGCGCCCCACAGCAGCACTTGCAGCATGTGCATCATCATGAACGCGATCATCGCGGTCGCACCCCAATAGTGGAGCGAGAGCACGAGATGGCCGAGCGGAACCTTCTCGATGATGTACTTCGTGGATTCCCACGCGGTGGCGGCCGACGGTGAGTAGTAGAACGTGAGAAAGATACCGGTCGCGATCTGCAGGATCATCGCGAAGACGGTCGCGCTGCCGAACGCATACCAGTAACTCGCACCACCCGGAACGTCCTCGGTGAGGAAGTCCTTCGTCATCGTGACGAGGCCGGTGCGCGAATCGAGCCAATTTAACATACGGTTACAACTTCTCCGATCAGCCGATGCGCAAGACGACGAGGTCGGGGGTGTTCTGCTTGTATTCGATCCACGTGAGTTCGGCTTTGCCGTTCATATCGCGGAGCGGCAGCGGGTCGAGACCGCGCGGCGCGGGACCGGCGAGATGTTCGCCGAGGTTCGTGTACTCCGAACCGTGGCACGGGCAGATAAACTTGCTCTGCGCGTCGACCCACGAGTAGCGGCAACCGAGGTGCGGACAGATCGGGCTGAAGATCGTGAAGCCCATGTAGCCGACCGGATACGGCAGCTTGTCGCCGCCGGAGGCGAAGAGCTCCGGCCGCTTGGCCTTGAAGTCGGCCTCGGTGGCCTTGACGGCCCACACGAACTGATCGGTGTCGGCCGGCGGCAGATAGCCGTCGACTTCGTGGAGGCTGAACGTCACTTTGATCGGCTTGTCGGTGGCCTTCTGCAGGCCGGCCCACTCGTCGGCCGTCAGCGGCGACCATTCGTTGCCGACGGCTTCCGGCGAGGGGACGAGCGACGTGATCAGCGGGACCGCGAGCCCCAGGCCGATGACACCGCCCAAGGCCATCACGGCGTTGACCATAAAGGTCCGCCGGCTTTGTTCCTCCGGGGTGCCCGGATCTGCGTACGACTCAGCGTGTGGCATCTTTCTCCTCAGGTAAGCGGCCGCCGGACCGCGTTCACCCATGAACTATAGGATGAACGTCCGACAAACTCGCGTACTTTCGTAGCGCTTGTTCCGCTGTTCCTTTCCTGGGGAGCCGCTCACTGCCTATGACGAGCAGCTCACCACGATGGGCGGGCGCCCGGGCGGGGAGGGCCGGTCGTAGGCGGCGACCTCGGGGTCGTCGCTGTAGGGCCGGCGGAGCGCGGCCAGGAGGCGCCGGACCGGTTCGTCGTCGCCGGCCTCGGAAGCCGCGATCGCCTCCTGGGCCAGGTGATTGCGCAGCACGATCCGCGGGTTGACCGCGTTCATCGCCGCGACGCGATCGGGAAGCGGCCGGGTTTCGCGCTCCAGACGGCGTTCGTAGCGGCCGAGCCATTCCGCCGCGGCCGGCGTTCCCCCGAGCGCGAGTAGCAGCGCTTCGCGGTAGGCCTGCGCGAGCTCCGGGTTTGCGGCGCATTCGGCCGCGGTGCGGATGTCGGCGAGCATGCGGAACGTGCGCGTGAAGTCGGACTTGGCCTCGGCCATCGCGGTGCGCAGATCCTGCCCGAGCTGATCGTCTTCGGTCTCGGCGTTCGCGAGGCCGAGCTTCTTGCGCGTGGTCTCGAGGAACGCCGCGCGCAGCTCGGGCACGTAGGTTTTGATCGCGACTTCGAGTTGCGCCGGTTCGACGATCGCCGCCAACGCATTCGCCAGCGCGTAGCAATTCCACAAACCGATCCCGGGCTGCTGATCGAACGCGTAGCGTCCGCCTTGATCGGTGTGGTTGCAGATGTGGCCCGGCTCGTAGCCTTCCATGAAGCCGTACGGGCCGTAGTCCAGCGTGAGGCCGAGGATCGAGAAATTGTCGGTGTTCATCACGCCGTGCATGAAGCCCACGCTCTGCCAGGCGGCCATCAAACGCGCGGTGCGTTTCACGACCGCTTCGAAGAAGCGCACGTAGCGATCGTCGCCGTCACCGCATTCCGGATAGAAGCGCGCGATCACGTAATCGGCCAGAATGCGGATCGCGTCCGCTTCGCCGCGCGCGGCGAAGATCTCGAACGAACCGAACCGCACGAACGATTGCGCGAGCCGCACGACGATCGCGGCGGTCTCGATGCTCTCGCGAATGACTTGCTCGTCGTTGGCGACCATGGCCAGCGCCCGCGTCGTCGGAATGCCGAGCGCATCCATCGCTTCGCTGGCGAGAAATTCGCGAATCGTCGAACGCAGCACGGCGCGCCCGTCGGCGAAGCGCGAGTACGCGGTTTGTCCCGCGCCCTTGAGCTGGATCTCCCACGGCTCGTCGCGCTTGTTCGTGATCTCGCCGAGCGCGATCGCGCGGCCGTCGCCGAGTTGGCCCGCCCACACCCCGAATTGATGGCCGCCGTAGAGTGCCGCGAACGGCTGCATGCCGCGCAAGATGGCCGTGCCGCCGGCGATGCGGATGAACTCATCGCGCGTCAGCTCGCTCTCGGGCAGGTCGATCAGTGCGGCCGCATCGGGGCTGACCGCAACCAGGCGCGCCCCTTCGAGCCCGCTCGGCGTGCGCGATTCATAGAAGCGCTCCCCGAGGGCGGCAAAGGCATTGGTGAAAACGAGATCCTCGAGGGCAATACGGGGCGCGGAAATGACGGCCATCGCCAAGCAGAACCGCCGGGGCGGTACGATACGTTGCGTGGGCGAACGGGCGTGCGAGCAAGCAGCTTTGGGGGGTATGGATCAGCGCATGCGTGGATATCTGTGGGGCATCGTCACCGTGGTCGTCGTTCTCATCGTGGGCGGCTTCGCGGTCTACTGGTTCGCCCTGGTTCCGATGGGGGCAGACGCGCGGATGTTCCCCAATGAGAAAAAGATGGCGAACCACATGGTCAATGCGACGATCGCTCGCGAGGAACCGCAGCCGCCGTACCCGTTCGGGCCGACCACCGATGCGACGATCCTAGCCGGGGCCAAATTGTACATAACCAACTGCGCGGTCTGTCACGGCAGTGCCGGGAGCGATCAGTCCAACATGTCCAAAGGCCAGTACGTGGCCCCGCCGCAGTTCACCAAACACGGCGTCGACGACGATCCGGAAGGCGAGACGTACTGGAAGATCGAGCACGGCTACCGGTTCACCGGAATGCCCGCGTTCAAGGGCACGCTGACCGAAGAGCAGATCTGGCAGCTCACCTACTTCCTCAAACGCGGCATGGACAAGTTACCGCCGGCCGCCGACGCGGTGTGGCACCAGCCTCACGGAGACTGAGTAAAGCGAACACCCGAGGCGTAGGCGCCCGGTACGAAATCTTGCCGTAACGCTCCGATTGCGGTAGGGTGGGACGTTGAGTTTCTTACAAGCCGCCCGCGGGATTTCGGAAGAGCGGGCGCCGATCTGGCTCATGCGCCAAGCCGGGCGCTATCTGCCCGAGTATCTCGCGGTGAAGGCCAAGTCGTCGTTCCTCGAGATGACCCGTACGCCCGAGATCGCCGCCGAGATCACGCTCCAGCCGCTGCGGCGCTTTCCGCTCGACGCCGCGATCATCTTCAGCGACATCATGACGCCGCTCGAAGCGCTCGGTATAGACATCACGTTCAACCCCGGCCCTTCGATCGCGAAGCCGCTCCGTTCGGCGGCGTCGATCGAGGCGCTCGCAATGCGCGACGAGGTCGCCCCTTTTGTCGGCGACGCGCTGCGGATCGTGCGGGCCGAACTCGCCCCCGACGTCGCGCTGATCGGCTTCGGCGGTACGCCGCTCACGCTCGCGGCCTATCTGGTCGAAGGCGGCGGGAGCAAAGAGTACACGCATTTTCGGCAGTTCTTGCGCCGCGAACCGGCTGCTTTGCATCTCTTGCTCGACAAGCTCACGGAGCTCTCCATCGTGTACTTGCGGATGCAAGTTGCGGCCGGAGCCGATGCGATCCAGCTCTTCGACAGCTGGGCCGGGCTGCACGATGCGGTGGTGTATCGCGAATTCGGCCTGCCGTACTATAAGCGCATCATGGACGCGCTGGCCGATACCGGTGCCGTGCGCATGTTTTTCGCGCTGGGTGCGGCGCATTTGATGGACGTGGTGGCCGAGGTTCCGGCCGATGTCGTGAGCGTCGATTGGCGCACCGACCTGCGCGCGGCGCGCGCACAACTGCCGGGGCGTACGCTGCAAGGCAACCTCGATCCGGCGGTCCTGTACGCGGATCGAGCGACGCTCGCGTCCGAGGCGCAGCGGATCCTGCGTTCCGGACTCGGCGGGGCGCACATCTTCAACCTCGGTCACGGGATCTGGCCCGATACGCCGATCGATGCGGTTGCGCATCTGATCGAAACGGTGCACGCCTTTAAGCGGCTATGAGCAATGATTTCGCCGGCGTGCGTCCGCGCGTAACGGCCTTGGTTGCCCAACTGCAGGACGCGATCTGCGCGGGCGTCATTGCCGTCGAGCAGACGTCTGCCGCCCAGGCGGGCGACCGCGACCCGGGCGCATTCTTGGTTGATGCGTGGGAGAGCACGGGCGATCCCGAGCGCGTCGGCGGCGGCGGTTCCACGCGCGTCATCGCGAACGGGGCCGTCTTCGAAAAGGGCGGCGTCAACACGTCGGTCGTCACCGGAGCGCGACTGCCTCCGAGCGTGACCGCGCAACGGCCGGAACTCGAAGGCCACGGCTTCTTCGCAGCCGGCGTCAGCGTGGTGCTGCATCCGCGCAATCCGTACGCTCCGACGGCGCACTGCAATTACCGGTATTTCGAAACGCAGGCGCCCGACGGAAGCCGCGGCGCGTGGTGGTTCGGCGGCGGTGCCGACTTGACGCCGTACTACCCCGATCTCGCCGACGTGCGGCACTTTCACGGCACGCTGCGTGCGGCGTGCGATCTTCACGATGCGGAGTTCTACCCGGCGTTCAAAGCCTGGTGCGACCGCTACTTCTACCTCAAGCATCGCGCGGAGACGCGCGGCGTCGGCGGGATCTTTTACGACTATCTCGATGCGGCCGGTTTCGGTGAACGGGCCGAGCGCACGCCGTTCGTGCAGCCGCGCTCGTTCGAAGCGATGCTGGCGTTCATGCGCGACGCGGGCAACGCGTTTACCGGCGCGTACCTCCCGATCGTCGCGCGGCATGCCGCCGATCCGTACGGCGAACGCGAACGCGACTTTCAGTTGTTGCGCCGCGGCCGCTACGTCGAGTTCAACCTCGTGTACGACCGCGGTACGCACTTCGGCTTGCAGAGCGGCGGCCGCACCGAGTCGATCCTGATGTCGTTGCCGCCGCTGGTGCGCTGGGCCTACGACGAACGGCCCGCGCCCGGCAGCGCGGAGGCGGCGCTCAACGCCTATCTGCAACCGCGCGATTGGTTCGCCGAGGATTCGTTCGCGTAGTGACGCGCGAAGCGGTCCTGCTCGTCAACCTCGGCTCGCCGGCGTCGCCGCGCCCGGCCGACGTGAAGCCGTACCTCGATGAGTTCCTGATGGACCCCTACGTCCTCGATATTCCCACGCCGTTACGGGCGTTGCTCGTGCGCGGGCTGATTCTCAACACGCGCCCGCGCGCGACCGGCGCCGCGTACGAAAAGATTTGGACCAGCGAAGGATCGCCGCTCGTCGTGATGTCGCGGCATACGCAAAGCGCGCTGGAGGCCGAGCTCAACGTGCCGGTCGGGCTCGCGATGCGGTACGGCGAGCCGTCGATCCCGCATGGCCTCGCGGAGTTGACGGCGCGCGCGGGCGAGATCGACGAGCTGATCGTGGTTCCGCTCTATCCGCACTACGCGATGGCTTCGACCAAAACCGTCGAGGTCGCGGTCGAGGCGGCGCTCGCGGGAAGCGGGATCAAGCATCGCTTCGTGGGCCCGTTCTTCGATGATCCGGCCTATTTGGAAGCGCTGGCCGATCGCGCGCGCGCGACGATCCCGGCCGGCACGCAATACGTGCTCTTCAGCTATCACGGCATTCCCGAGCGTCATCTGCGCAAGGTCGATCTCACCGGTGCGCATTGTCTGGGCACGGCCGACTGCTGCGAGCGGTCCTCGATCGCGCACGCCACGTGCTACCGGCATCAGATCATCGGTACGACCGAGGGCGTCGCGCAACGGCTCGGCTTGCGGCGCGATGAATACGGGTTGGCGTTTCAGTCGCGCCTCGGCGGCGGCTGGCTCGAACCGTTCACCGACAAAGAACTCGTTGCGTTTCCCGGCCGCGGTATCACGCGCCTGGCGGTGATCTGTCCGTCGTTCGTAGCCGACTGCCTGGAGACGCTCGAGGAGATCGCGATACGCGGACGCGCGTCGTTCCTCGCTGCGGGCGGCGAAGCGTTCACCTACGTGCCGTGCTTGAATGACGACGCCGCGTGGATTGCGGCGCTCGCCGCGCTGTGCCGTAAGCCGGCGCCGGTAGCCGCATGAGTACGATTGCGATCGTCGGCGGCGGCATTGCGGGTTTGACGGCGGCGTTTTATCTGAGCGCCGAGCACGATGTCGTGGTCTTCGAGCACGAAACCACGGCCGGCGGCAAGATCCGCTCGCAACATCTGGACGGATTTCTCTTCGAATGGGGTCCGAGCAGTTTTCTCTCGAGCGCTCAGGAGCTGAACGCGCTGGCCGGCGAGTTGGAACTCACCGATGCCGTGATCGACGCACGTTCCGAGGCCAAGAATCGCTTCATCTATTGGGGCGGCAAGCTGCACAAACTTCCGTCGAAGCCACCCGAGATCTTTTCGATGTCGTTGCTTTCGCCGAGCGGAAAGCTGCGCGCATTCCGCGAGTTGTTCGTTCCTCGGCGCGATGCGGAGAGCGCCGCCGAGGACGAGAGCGTGCATGAGTTCATGGCGCGTCGCTTCGGAGCGGAAGTCGCCGAGCGCATCGTCATGCCCGCGCTGCTCGGAATCAGCGGCGGCAACGCGGCGAGCACGAGTCTGGCCGCGGTCTTTCCGCGCTTGCCGGATTTCGAGCGCGAACACGGATCGGTCATTCGCGCCATGCTGCGCGGCAGCCGCACGAAAACGCAACTGCGCAGCTTCGCGGGCAGCGGAATGCAGCGCTTGACCGATCGCCTTGCGGAACGCTTGGGCGATCGCGTGAAGCTGGGCACGACGGTGACGCGGATCGAGCCGGACGGTGCCGGTTGGCGCGTCATCCACGATCGCGGCGACGTGGCCGTCGAGCGCGTCGTCGTCGCGACGCCGGCCGGGGCGGCGGCCGGGATGGTGGCGGGTTTCGACGCGGAGCTCGCCCGGCAATTGGGCGAGATCACCTATGCCCCGATGCGCGTGATCGCGGCCGGCTTTCGCCGCGAAGACGTTGCCGCGCCGCTCGATGGGTTCGGCTTTCTCGCCGCGCGTGGTTTCGGCGTGCGCATCCTGGGCGCGATCTACACCTCGTCGATGTTGCCGGAGCAAGCGCCGCCGGGAACGGTCTACATACGCATGTTCATGGGCGGCGCGGCCGAACCCAGCGCCGCACTGCTGGATGCCGACGCTGCCCGAACCGTGGCGCTCGGCGATCTCGCGACCACCCTCGGGATCACCGCCGAACCGATCGCCTATCACGAACGGGTGTGGAGCAGCGCGATCCCGCAGTACGGGCTCGGCCATCGCAAGCGCGTGCAAACGATCGAGCAACTCGCGCAAGCCCACCCGGGCTTCGCGCTGACCGGCAACGCCTATCACGGGCTGGGCGTCAACGACACCGTCCGCGCCGCGCGCGCCGTCGCCGCGCGCATCGGCTAAGCTACATCTTGTAGCTGTGCAGTCCGCTGATCCAGATGTTTACGCCGAGATAGCAGAACATGATCGAGGCGAAGCCGAGGATGCTGATCCAGGCGCTGCGCTCGCCGCGCCAAGCGTTGCGCGTGTGCAAGTGCATGAACGATGCGTAGATGATCCAGGAGAGCAGCGCGGCGGTTTCTTTGGGATCCCACGACCAATACGCACCCCAAGCTTCGTTGGCCCACATCGCGCCCGTGATGATGCCGACGCTGAGCAGCACGAGGCCGATGGCGACGATACGATAGGTCAGCATATCCAGGCGCGCGAGCGACGGCAATCCGGCGAGCCACACGGCGAACGGGTCGCCGGCGGCCGCCGCCGCAGTAACGGCCGGCGTACCGGTGCGCGCTTCGCTGGCCGAAAGCGTTTCCACCGGCGGCGCGGCGACCGACATGCTGACGGTTCCCGCACCCGCGGCGTTGGCGCGGATCACGCGCGTGCCCGATGAATAGCGGCGCTCGCCGTATGCCTTGAGCAAATAGAGGCACGAGACCACGAAGGCGACCATGAACGATGCGTACGAGGTCACGACGATCGGCACGTGGACCTTGATCCAGTACGACTGCAACGCCGGCACGGCGGGCATGTAGCCCTCGTTCCACGTCGTCGCGTACCCGAACGCGATCGCGCTGATGCCGAGGACGCCGCCGCCGATCAGCCACAGGTCGTATTTCTTCGCGAAGATGATGTAGATGAGCACCCCGAGGCCGCTGAAGAGCGACAGCGACCCGTAGAGGTTGGTCAGGGGCCACACGCCGGTCATATTCCAGCGCGTTCCCAGCTCGGCAAATTGCGCGAAACACGCGAGACACGCCAGAACGGCGCCGACGCGCTGAAGCTGCGGCGTGCGCAGCAAGAAGTAGGCTATCAAGACGAGCGTCCCGACCACGTAGGTCGCGAGCGTGAACACGACCAGATCGTGGTCGATGGCAACTTTGAGCGGATCGAGCATGCGGGTGTCCTAACTGGCCTGTGGCTTGCGACGCAGAGCTTCGACGATCTCGCGAAAACGGTCCTCGAAGATATCGTAGCCCTTAACGGTGGTGGCGGCAATGCCGATGTTCCAGGACCGGGCGGCGCCCGTCACCACGACGTAGAGCCGCGCCGGCGTGAAGTAAAACGAGATGCAGAGCCCCAGCACCAAGACGATCGCACCGATCAGCACGAGCGAAATCCCCGGATCGTAGCGGTACTGGAAGCCCGAATAGAGCGTGTATTTTTTCGGCGTCAGCGCGTAGCCCGCGCCGAGATTGAACGGTTTTCCGAGCGGTACCAGCACGCTGCCGAGCTCGGTGTCGCTGTCGAATGCCTCGAGCACGACGCCGGGATTGTTCGGGCGCGGGTCGGGCCCGGCCTGACCCGTGGCGGGGTCGATCGTTCCGACGAATGACCGGTATTGGATCGCGCGCGTCGTGCCGGGAATCTCGAACGATTCGCCCTCCTTGAGCGGCGTGTCGGGCGGCCCGGTCGTAACGCGGCCATTTTTCGTCAACACGAAGGTGATCGCGAAACCGTACGTGGCTTGGTAGATCTTCACGCCGTCGGCGTCGTAGGGCAGGTTGACGCGGATCACCGCATCGCGCGGGACGCCGTCTTTGCCCGTGACGACCGCGTGCGAGACGTAGTCGATCGGCTGGTAGACGGTGCCGCTCTTCGTCGCGACGGGTTGAATCTGGTAGCCGAACTGTTTGAGCGCGACGGTCGCGCCGGTTTGCGGAATCGTTCCCGTCGTGCCCGAGAGCACGGCGAACGTTCCCATGTACCCGCTGGCCCAGTAGATCGTCGTGCCGGCGGCGATGATGACGAAACCCACGTGCGCGACCAGCACGCCGCGGCGCGCCCAGTTGTGCTTGTCGACGAACGACCACTCTTCGCCGCCGAACTCGCGCTTGCGAATCTGCCAGCCGCGATCGGCGAAGAACTTCTGCACGCGCGCGCGCACGTCGCTCTCCTCGCCCTCGACGGTCACGACGGCATTCAGCGGGATCTTGTCGATCTTTACCGGGCGCAGCGCGGGCAAGCGCGCCGGAATCACGCGGCGGAACGTCGCGACCGTCATCGAGATCAAGATCAAGCCGATGATCCCGATGTACGCCGGCGAGTGGTAGATGTTGTCCATGTGCAGGCGCAGCACGACGCGCGCCAGCAACGGCGAGTAGTTTTGCCAGTAGAAATCGTCGCCTTTGCCCTGGTCGACGACCACGCCGATCAGCGTCAGGACGCCCCACACGGCGAACAGCGACACCGCGAAGAGAATGTTCGCGAAGAGAATCAGGAACTCGTGGACGAGTTCCTTGACACCCGCAACCGCGCTCTCGACTACGGCGTTTCGGCGGAGCGCTTCCACGATTTTTCTAACAGGACGATGATCCAGATCGAGCTCTCGAAGAGCACGTACATCGGTCCGGCGAGCAGCATCATCGTGATCGGGCTGCCGTCGGGAGCGAGGACCGCGCCGACGACGAGCATGCCGAAGCCGATGTACTTACGGTAAGTGCGCAGCATCCCCGAATTGATGAGGCCGATGCGCGCGAGCAAGACCATGATGACCGGCGTTTGGAAGATCAGCGCGAACGCGAGAAACAAGAGTAGGACGAGATTGATCGTCGATTCGATGCCGAACGTGGCCTGCGCAATCGTGCCGGTGATGAACATCAGCCCGCCGATGACGCGCTTGATCACGACGTAGTGCGCGAATGCGATCCCCGCGGCGGCCAAAAGGATCGACGGCGCAACGTAGATGTACACGGCCTGCCGCGTCTTGGGGTGGATCGCCGGGACGACGAACATCCACACCTGATACAAGATGACCGGCAAACCGATCACGATCGCGATGTAGATCGCAAACTTGAAGATCGCCCACACCGCGTCGGCCGGGCCGAACGCGTTGAGGGTGGTTCCCGGAAAGTAGGTGCGCGCGATGATCGGGATCAGCTGTTGCGCGGGCCACAGCGCCAGGATCCCGATGCCGAAGACCGTGCCAACGCAAATGAACAGCCGCTGGCGGAGCTCCCGAAGGTGCTCCGTGAACGGCATTTCCTTTTGGTCCCATTCCACTTCGTCCGGCCCACCGGGGGTAGGCGGACGGGTCGCCAGCGTGCTCGCGGAAGCCTCCTAGCCCGCGTGCGGTGGTTCGGCGGCCGTGGTTCCGGCCGGCGCAGCCGCCGACGGGGCAGCGGTGGTTGCCGCCGCCGCCTCGACGTTGGCCGTGGCCGCCTTGCGCGCTTCGTCGCGCGCCTTCTCGGCGGCGACGTCGGCCTCGGCCTGTCCGATCATGAACTCTTTTTTCGCCTGTCCGGCGCTCTTGGCCAATTTCGGCAGCTTGTCGGCTCCGAAGATCAGGATGGCCACGCCGACTACGGCGGCGATCTCCATGGGTGAGAACATATTGGTACTCCTAGCCTACCAGTAGCGCGTCCGCTACTGCCACAAATTCTGCGCGCGCCGGCGCGTTTCCGATGGGAGCGAGCGAGGCCTTAGCTCGTTCGAGATACTCGGCGATCAACGCCTTCGTCTTCTCGAAGCCCCCTTGCCTCGCTATTCCGGCGATCACGCCGGCAATCCGTGCTGGTGTCGTATCCTCCCCGTCGTAGAAACGTTCCACGTCGGCGCGGAATTTCTCGTCCCCGCCGGCCAGGGCCAGGATCAGTGGGATCGTGACCTTTTTCTCGGTGAGGTCGTTGCCGACGGGCTTCCCCAGGGCACTCTCGGTCGACGTCATGTCGAGGAAATCGTCTTGCATCTGGAACGCGATGCCGTAGGCCTGGCCGAACTCACGCAGCGCGGCGATCTTGAGCGGCGTGCCGCCGGCCGCGTAGGCGCCGCACTCGGCCGAACTCGCGAACAAGCGCGCGGTCTTTTTGGCCGCGATCTCGACGTACTCCGCAATCGTGAGATCGAGGTTGCCGAGCGAACGCAACTGCAGCACTTCGCCGTCGGTGATGTCGGCGAGCGTCGCGCTCAGGATGTGCGGGATCGGATGCGCGTACGCCGCGGTGACGTTCTTGAAAATCCACGCGAAGAGATAGTCACCGGCCAGCACGCTGACGCGGTTGCCGAAGTCCACCGCCGTCGCGTTGACGCCGCGGCGGGTATCGGCGTTGTCGACGACGTCGTCGTGGATGAGGGTCGCAACGTGAATGAGTTCCATGTATGCGGCCAGCGCCAAGTAGTCGCGGACTTCCACCGCACCGGTCGCCGATGCGCCGAGCAGCGTGAAGCGCGGGCGCAAGCGTTTGCCGCCCGCATCGAGCATGCGCCGCACGGCTTCGGTGATCAGCGCGTTGTCGGTCGAAAACGTATTGCTGAAGAAATCTTCGACGAGCCCGTACAGATCGGGTTCGGATGCGATCGGTTCGAGCACTACGCCGCTCCCACGTGCGCGGCGATCGCGCCGCCGCCGAGCCGCAGGTAGCGCACGTCCGAAAAACCCGCGCTGCGAAAGCGCGCGGCGAGTTCGTCGGCGTCGGGATAATTCGTCAGCGAGTTCGGCAGATACGTGTACGCGGCTTTCGAACCGCCGACGAGTCCGCCGACCAGCGGCACGAGCCGGTAGAAGTACAGGTTGAACAACCACCGGAAGAGCGGGTTCGGCGCCTTCGACACGTCGAGGTTCACGAAGCGCGCACCCGGTTTGAGCACGCGGCGCGCTTCCTTGAGCGTGGCGACGATGTCGACGACGTTGCGCATCGAGAAGCCCATCGTCGCGCCGTCGAACGCCGCGTCGGCGAAGGGCAGCGCCATCACGTCGGCTTCGATGAAGTTCGTGCGGCCGGCGCGGTCCTCGCGCGGTGCGCGGGCGCGCGCGCCCTCGAGCATCGGGCCGCAGAAATCGGCGCCGGTCACTTCGAGGCTCGGGTCGGTGCGTACCAGGTGAAACGCCAGATCGCCCGTGCCGCAGCACAGGTCGAGAATGCGGCCGCCGTGGGGCGGGGCGAGCTCCGCCACGGCACGCTTGCGCCAGGCCTCGTCCGCGCCCGCGGTGAGGATTTTGTTCGTCGCGTCGTAGCGCGGTGCGATTTCCGCAAACATTTCGCGGACGTAGAGAGCCTTATCCATTCGTGCCGACCCGTGGGGTTCGCCGCAGCCGAGGTTCTTCACTTTGGCCTTGCCGATGCTCGGCTGCGCGTGAGTGTCGAGCGTGATCGCCCTCGATACCGCAGCCGGCTTCATCAATACGCTCGCAAGCGCGCAACGGATTCACTTGACCGCTTACATCCTCCAAAGAGGCAAGGTGCTCGACGCGCTGGTCGCGGCGGCCCGCCGCGGGGCGGAGGTCGAGGTCCGGCTCGAACGCGATCCGCTCGACGACCCCGCCGGCGACCTCCACCGCGTGAACGCCGACGCCCTGGCCAAGCTGCGGGCCGCCGGGGCTAACGCCAAGACAACCAAGCCGGGCGAGCCGGTCCTTCATCTGAAGGCGGCGGTGGTCGACGGCGTCGCGTGGCTCGACGACCGCAACTGGGCCGCGGGCGGGGCCGGACGCCTCGTGCGCGACACCGCCCCGGCCGACGTGGCCGCCGTCGCCTCGGCCGTCGCCGGCGGTCCGGGTGCCGACGGCCACCTGGCCACGACGAAGGCCGGGGCCCAGCAGCTGGAAGCGGCGGTGATCGGGCAGGCCGGAGCCGGCCCGTTGGCCGTGGAGAGCGAGTCCTTCGGCAACGGGGCGATCTACAACGCGCTCCTCCACCGGGCCCAGGCGCATCTTCCGACCCGCCTGATCGTCGCCGGGCGCGAGGCGGCCCAGCCGAGCGGCGGCCTCGAGCGCGCGCATCTGCAGCACTTGGCCGCGCTCGGGGTCGAGGTCCGGCTCGGCAATCCCAAGCACGGCGACCTCAACGAGAAGCTCGCGGTCGCGGCCGGCTCCGCCTGGATCGGCTCCACCAACGCCACCTACGCCCGCGGTCAAGAGGCTGAACAGCGCGACTGGGGGCTCACGACGCGCGAACGTCCCGTCGTCGACGGCTTGCGCGCGGCGTTCGAGCGCAACTGGTCGGCCGCACGCCCGCTCGCGGGAGCCGGCGGCCCGAGCGAGTATGGGTCGGCCTAACGTGGCCGCTTCAAACACCTACGACTACATCATCGTCGGCGCCGGCTCGGCCGGTTGCGTGCTCGCGCACCGGCTGACGGAAGATCCTTCGACGCGCGTGCTGTTGCTCGAAGCGGGCGGGGACGATTCGCATCCGTACCTGCGCGTGCCGATCGGCGTCGGCAAACTGCACCAGAAGCGCATGTTCGATTGGGGCTACAACACCGTTGCCGAAGAAGGCATGGCGGGCCGCGAACTGATGACGCTGCGCGGTAAAGTGCTGGGCGGTTCGTCGTCGATCAACATGATGGCGTTGACGCGCGGTTCGAGCGGCGACTTCGAACGCTGGGCGCGCGGCGGCGCAACCGGCTGGTCATGGAACGATGTGTTGCCGTATTTCAAGCGCTTTGAAACGTGGGAAGGCGGCGAGACGCCGTTGCGCGGCGGCAGCGGGCCGCTCTCGGTGGAGTTTGCGAAAACCGACGACCCGATCGAAGACGCGATGTACGCTGCTGCCGCGGCGCTCGGGTATCCGCGCACGCCGGACTACAATTCCGAAAGCGTCGGCTTCGGACGCACGCAGTTCAACATCAGCAAAGGCCGCCGGCACTCGGCGGCGCGCGCGTTCCTGCGCGGCATCCGCAAGCGGCCGAACCTCACGCTGCTCACGCACGCGACCGCGCGGCGGGTGCTCCTCGACGGCACGAAGGCCTATGGGATCGCGTACGGCCACAACGGCGTGATCACGACAGCCGAAGCGCAGCGTGAAGTGATCCTGAGCGGCGGTTCGTTCAACACCCCGCAGCTGCTGATGCTCTCGGGGATCGGTCCGGCCGATCACTTGCGCGAGTTCGGTATCGACGTCGTCGCTGCGTTGCCGGTCGGCGACAACTTGCAAGATCACTTGAAGGGCGTGTTGCTGTGGAAGCGCCGGCCGCCCGAGGGCCCGCTGCACCGCTTTTTGCGCTTCGATCGCGTCGCGCTCGCGATGGCGCAAGCGTATCTGTTCGGTACGGGACCCGCCGCGAAGATGCCGCTCGGAATTCAAGCGTTCATCAAGACGAGTCCCGAGCTCGAAGTTCCGGATATCGAGTTCATGCTGCGCACCGCCCCGATCACGGCGCAACCGTATTTCCCCGGCGTGCTGCCCGCGTATACCGATGCGTTCGGCATCGATCCGGTGATCTTGCATCCGGAGAGCCGCGGAACGGTGCGCTTGCAGTCGACCGATCCGCTCGCGCCGGTGCGCATTCACTACAACTACCTCAGCGCGCCGGCGGATATCGCGAAGTTCCGCCAGGGCTTCCGTCTCGCGCGCGAGATCGGCAACCAAGCCGCGCTCGATGCGTATCGCGACGTCGAGCTTGTGCCGGGTCCGGACGTGACGAGCGACGCCGACATCGACGCGCACCTGCGCCGCACGTCGACGACCGTGAGCCATCCGGTGAGCACGTGCCGTATGGGTACCGGCGAGAACTGCGTGCTCGATCCCGATCTGCGCGTGCGCGGTATCGAGAACTTGCGCGTGGTCGATGCGTCGGCGTTCCCCGAACTCGTCTCCGCGCACACCAATGCCGCAGTGCTCATGCTGGCCGAGAAAGCCTCCGACATGATTCGCGGCCGCGAACCCGCGGTCGCGCGTTAACGCAAGCCGAAGAACCGTTTCGCGGTCGCCGTCGTGACGGCGTTGACCTCGGCGAGATCGACGTTCAGGATTTTCGCAACGACGCCCGCGCTTTCGGTCACGAACGCGGGCTCGTTGCGTTTGCCGCGGTACGGCACCGGCGCCAGATACGGACAGTCCGTTTCCATCACGATCGGCGCCAGGCCGACGGTGCGTACGGCCTCGCGCAGTCCCTCGGCCGTTTTGAACGTCAGCACGCCGCCGATGCCGAGCAGCATGCCGAATTCCTCGACGAACGTGGTGGCCTCGGCCGCGTTGCCGCTGAAACAGTGGATCACGCCGCGCATCGCTTTGCGATCCCACTGCTCGCGCAAGATGCCGACAAAGTCGTCGAACGCTTCGCGCTGGTGGAAGACCACCGGAAGCGCGGCGGCGCGGGCATAGGCGATCTGGTCGCGCAGCACGCGGCGCTGCTCCTCGGCCGGACTATGGTTGTAGTGGTAATCGAGCCCGGTTTCCCCGATCGCCACGATCGGTGCCTTGGCACCCGCGCGCAGCGCGTCGAAGGCCGCGGCAATATCTTCCGGGGCATCCTTGGCCTCGTGGGGATGGATACCGATCGTGGCGAGCAGGCCGTGGGACTCCGCCGTGCGGATCGCGCGCTCGCTGTCCTCGAGGTCGGTGCCGATCGTGACGATCGTATCGACCCCGGCCGCATGCGCGCGCGCGATCGTGTCCGCACGATCTTCGTCATATTGGTGATCATGGACGTGTGCATGGGTATCGATCATCTTGTAATGGATACGTTCCCTCCGAAGCGGGAGATTCCGTGGGCCCGCGCGGCGAACTCCGATTGGGCCGTGAAATCGTTCCGCTCAATCGCCGAAGCTTTTCACCTGGGCAAGCCGTTGGCCGGCGAGGCGACCAATCTCGACGTCGAGCAGCTGCGCGAAGAGATGACGGCTTGCATCGAGGCGCTCGGCGGCGACGTCGCCACGCGCGTGCGCGCCACGCAGGTCGGCACGCGGTACGCCTCGCTCGCGCCGGCGGGCCGCCAACGCTTCTTCGAAGTGCTGTCGAGCTTTGACGTCGATCGCGGCGAAGTCGACGAAAGCATCGCCGCCGTCGTGGGGGCTGCCGATGCCGCCGAACGCAGCGCGGCCGAGCGCCGGCTGCGCGCCGCACTGGTCCCTTCGCGCGTGCGGTTGCTGCGCGCGTTCAACAGCTTGCCGAGCGGCGTGAAGTTTCTGGTCGAGATGCGTGCCGATCTGCTCGACATCGTGAAGAGAGAACCGGCGTTGAAACCGCTCGAAGCCGACCTCAAGGATCTGCTCGCGTCATGGTTCGATTTGGGCTTTCTGGAAATGCGGCGCATCTCGTGGGATGCGCCGGCGTCGCTGCTCGAGAAACTCGGTCGATACGAAGCGGTGCACGAAGTGCGGGGCTGGTCCGATCTGAAGAACCGGCTCGACGTCGACCGGCGCTGTTTCGCATTCTTGCACCCGGCGATGCCGAACGAACCGCTGATCTTCGTCGAGGTCGCGCTCACGACCGAGATGTCGGGCAACATGGCGTCGCTGCTCGATCAGCGCGCGCCGGTCACCGATCCGGCGCTCGCGACCAACGCAATATTCTATTCGATCTCCAACTGCCAGCGCGGGCTCGACGGCATCAGCTTCGGCAACGCACTGATCAAGCGCGTCGTGCAAGAGCTCACGCGCGAGTTTCGCAACATCCGGACCTTCGTCACGCTCTCGCCCATGCCGCGCTTTCGCGACTGGCTGGAAACCCAGAGCACGACCGGTGGCGCCGGCGATCTGCCGCTCAAGGCGATGTTCACCAACCGCGGCTGGGCGCGCGACGCGAACGCGGCCGCGACGTTGAAGATGCCGCTGTTGGAGTTGGCCGCGCACTACCTGATCGAAGCAAAGCGCGGCAAGCGCGCCTTCGATCCCGTTGCCCATTTCCACCTCAGCAATGGGGCCCGCCTCGAGCGGCTCAACTGGCTGGCCGACACGTCGGCGCGCGGCATGCGCGAGTCGGCCGGCATGATGGCCAACTATCTCTACCGTCTCGATCAGATCGACGACAACCAAACCGCGTACGCAACCGACGGCCGCGTCATTGCAAACCCGCAGGTCATCGCACTGCTCGCATCCCGCCGCCTCCCTCCCCCGCCCCACAAACGCGAAGACACCCCCGTCTCACCCTGACCCACAAGATGTTGATTGCATGTAGATTTTGAACCGGTCCTCGCTTATCGTGGTGAAGCCGAGGCGTTCGTAGAGGCGGCGTGCGGGGTTGATGCGCGCAGTGTCGAGGCGCACGGCGGTGCCGCGCTCGCGCCCTTCATCGAGCAACGCCTGGAGTAGGCGAGTTCCGATTCCGCGACGTTGGTGTTTGGCTACGAGATAGATCGATTGTAGGTAGATGTCTGAGCCACGCTGCACGGTCAGCCAGCCGGCGTCCTCGCCGTCAACGGTAACGATCGAGGTATTCGGCGCGCCGTATTGCTCCGCAAAGCGCTCGCTTTCCACGTCGTCGCCGCGCCAGCCGAGCAGCGCCTCAATGATCCAGCGCTGCGTTTCGAAGTACACGCACTCGACGAATGCGCGATCGCTCTCGAGCGCCCGCCGCAATGCGATCTTCGGCGCCGACACTAGGAGTGCGTCGGGCTTGCCCGACGCCGACGACATGGATTCACGGAACGTGAATCCACTAGGCCGCGGGTGGTTCGAGTCGCGGGAAGAGCGCTTCGGCGGGAGCGGTTTGGGTATTGCTTGCGAGCGCGCCCCAGACGAGCTGTTCTTGCCACGGCACGTCGGGCGCGCCGGCGAGCCCGAGCTGCCGCCACATCTCGGTGGCTTTCGAGGGCATGAACGGAAAGAGCAAGATGGCGGTGAAGCGCAAGCCTTCGCATAGATCGTAGAGCAGCGCGTCGAGTTCGACGCCCTTTTCGTGCTTGTAGAGATCCCACGGTTTGCGTTCGTCGATCTCGCGGTTGAGCGCCGTGATCAGCTCCCAGATCGTGTCGAGCCCTTCGCGGAAACGCATCGCCATCACGTGCTCGTGCACTTGCGCCCCGATGTCGGCGAAACGTTCGCCGAGCTGCGATTCGCTGGCCGCCGGAACGAGGCTGTTGCGGTACTTCGCGAGCATCGCGAGCGAGCGCCGCAGCAGGTTGCCGAGATCGTTGCCGAGATCGGCGTTGTGCCGGAGCCGCAGCTTCTCGAACGAGATCGAGAAGTCGCTGCCGAACGGCGCTTCGCGAAAGAGAAAATATCGCACGGCGTCGGCGCCGAACTGATCGACCAGGTTGAACGGATCGACGACGTTGCCTTGGCTCTTCGACATTTTCTCGCCGTCGGTCAAGAGCCAGCCGTGCGCGAAGACGCGCGTCGGTTCGGCAAGCCCGGCCGACCACAGCATCGCGGGCCAGATCAGCGTGTGGAAGCGGGCGATTTCCTTGCCGATCAGGTGCATGCCCGGCCAGTAGCGTGCCATCAGGGCCGTATCGGCCGGATAGCCGAGCGCGGTGATATAGTTGATGAGCGCATCGAACCACACGTAGAGCACGCCGCCGCCGGGCAGCGGAATGCCCCAGTCGATCGTCGAGCGCGAGATCGAGAGATCCTCGAGACCGCCCTCGAGCGTGCGCATCATCTCGTTGTACACCGATTGCGGGCGCAAGAATTCGGGCTTGGCCTTGAAGTGCGCGATCAGTTTATCGGTATAGGCCGAGAGCTTGAAGAACCAGTTCTTCTCCGAGAGCCACTGTACTTCGCGCCGGCATTCGGGATTCGGACAGCGGCCGTCAACGAGTTTCGCTTCCGGCCAGAACGTCTCGTCGTTGGTGCAGTACCAGCCTTCATAGGTGCCTTCGTACACGTCGCCGTTGGCACGCATCTTCTCGAACAGCGCGAGGCAGGCCACGCGATGGCGCGGTTCGGTCGTGCGGATGAAGTCGGAGAACTGCGCGTCGAATGCGGGGGCGAGCGCTTTCCACTTTGGTGCGAGCTCATCGACGTAGGCTTGCGGTGTTTTGCCCGCAGCTTCGGCGGCTTGCGCAACCTTCTGTCCGTGTTCGTCGGTGCCGGTGAGGGAGCGCGCGTCGCCGTCCCACGCCCGCGCGGTGCGCGCGAGAATGTCCGCCGCAATCGTCGTGTAGGCGTGGCCGATGTGCGGGGTGCCGCTGATGTAGTAGATCGGCGTGGTTACGTAAAAGGCGCGGTCGGTCACGGTTCGTGCGTTCCCGCTCGGGTTGCGCCGGCACCTTCGCTGCGGCGTGCGCCGACCCGCGCATACAGCGCCTTGCGTTCGCCGGCACCGTTCGCCGCCAGCTGTTTGGCGATCGCCGCGGTCGAGACGCCGGCTGCGAGCAGCGTGTCGATCTGGTCATCGAGGCTAGCGCCGCCCGCTGCACCCTCAACGGCGGCGACGCCCGCGTCGATCACGAACGCCACCTCACCGCGCATCGGATCGGGCAACGCGGCCGCGACTTCGGCCGGCGTGCCTGAGACCTGCTGTTCGTAGAGTTTGGTGAATTCGCGCACCAGAAAGACGCGAACGTCGGGGGCAACCGTCGCGAGATCGGCCAGGGCCGCGGCGATGCGGTGCGGTGATTCGTACCAAACGCTGGGAATTCCGCGGGCCATCGCGGCGCGAAACGCGGCCTTGCGCGCACCGGACGTGCGCGGGGGGAAACCTTCGAAAGCGAATCGCCGCACGTCGAACCCCGAGAGCACCGCGGCGCAGGCGAACGCGGTCGGACCCGGCAGCACGTCGACGCTGACCCCCGCGGCTCGGGCTGCCGCGACGAGCGCGCTGCCCGGATCGCTGATGCCGGGCATGCCCGCGTCGCTCACCACGGCGACGTTGCCGGTTGCGGCGCGCTCGAGAATTGCGGCGGTGGACGTCGCCGCGTTGTGCTCGTGGTAGGTCCAGATCTGCGCGCCGGCGATCCCGTGCGCGGACAGCAGCCGGCGTGCCACGCGGGAGTCCTCGGCCACGATCAGTTCGGCCTCACGCAACGCATCGAGCGCGCGCAACGTGATGTCGCGCAGATTGCCGAGCGGCGTCGGGACGAAGGTCAACCCCATACGCCCTGATTCGGCATCGCAGGCAGACCTCCACGTGCCGGCGTTGCCCTGGCCCCAGAGCACGGTAGTGGCGCGTTCCCCGGCTGCGCGCCCTACGGCGCTCCGCTCGGAATGACGTGGGCCGTTGCGCGAGCACTCACGTTTTGTTGTTGTCATTCCGAACGGCGCGAACGAACGAACATTTGGTTTGACAAACGTCGCAATCGCGTGTTAGGTTGGTTGAGCGCGCCGCGTGCGTGCCGGAAAGGGGTAGCATTCGTGCAAAATTGCGTTACGCGAATTGTTAATCCGTCGATGCGAGTCGACGATAGTTTGCATTTGGAGGTTTGTACTTCGTAGTCGCTGCACACGTCGCGATGATCGGTTCGAACCTCCACACTTGGAGGTTTTTTTGTGTCATGAACATCGATGAACTCACGGCTAGGAGCCGTGAGCGCCGCCGCGCCCTGGAACTGGACTACGCTCGCGGCGACATCTTCGGCAACGCGTTGCGTTCGCTGACCGGGCGCGTGCTGCGCGCAACGGGCGAGGGCTTGTTTCGTCTCGGCAGCGCGCTCGACGAACGGGTCCCCGAACCGTGGATGGTCGAAACACGTACGCGATGACCGCGATCGGCCTGGTTTCCGACACCCACTTTCCGCGCTTCGGGCGCGCGCTGCCGCGTGCGCTCGAAGACGGAATGCGGGCTGCGAAAGTCAGCCGAATCTTGCACATGGGCGATTTCACCGATGCGCTGGCGATCGGGCTGTTCGAAGCGATCGCGCCGCTGGATGCGGTCGCCGGCAACAACGATCCCGAAGAGATCTGGAACCGCTACGGCCGCCAGAAAATCGTCACCGCCGACGGCGTGCGGATCGGCCTCGTGCACGGCGACGTGGGCCGCGGCAACGCGCACGAGAATGCCATTCGCGCGTTCGCGGAGCAGCCGGTCGACGTGATCCTCTATGGCCATAGCCACCGCCCGGTGGTCGAACGGCGCGGCGATCTGCTCGTCGCCAATCCCGGCTCGCCGACCGACCGGCGCATGATGCCGACGTTTTCCTACGGCATCCTCACGATCGGCGATGGCCTCCCGGCCATCAAGCTGCACACCTACGCCTCGCGCGACCCGCGCTAGTTTTTCGCGGGCGCGTTTAGAGGTCGAGGCGCGCCGTCCCGGCACGCCGAAGAAGCGCCGATGCGCAACCTGAGCGAGTTTGTCGCGCCGTCCAAGACGGCGATTCTCGTCGTCGACGTCCAGAACGACTTTTGCGAACCGGCGGGCGCTTCGGGGAAGGCCGGCCGGAACACGGACGCCGCGATGGCCATGATCCCGACGTTGCAGCGCTTTCTCGGCGCGGCGCGCGAGCACGGCACGAACGTGATCTTCATTCAGACGATCCACGAACCGTCGACCGACTCCGATGCCTGGATCGGCCGGCGCTCGAATCCCGACGCCAAAAACTGTCTCAAAGGCACCTGGGGCGCGGAGTTCACCGGTATTGCGCCGCGCGATTCCGAGCCGGTCGTGATCAAGCATCGCTACAGCGCGTTTGTGAATACGCGCCTCGACTCGGTATTGCGCACGCTCAACGTGGAGAACATCATCGTGCTGGGCGTCGCGACCAACGTGTGCGTCGAATCGACCGCGCGGCATGGGTTCATGCTCGATTACAACACCGTTTTCGTTTCGGACTGCTCGGCCGGTTACGACCAAGCCGCACACGATATGACGCTGCGCACGCACGCGATGCACTTCGGGCCGGTTGCCACGGCGCAGGAGATCGTGGACACCTGGGCTGCGACGCACTCCGTCGCGGCTGCGGTTTAGGAGCGGTCCGGTGAAACAACTCGCGGAACTCGTGATCCCGGCGAAAAGCGCCGTCCTCGTCGTGGACGTGCAAAACGACTACTGTGAACCCGAAGGGGCGCTCGGCAAAGCCGGTTTGCCGACGGGTGCGGCGATGGCGATGATCCCGACGCTGCAAGCGTTCCTCACGGCGGCGCGCGCGGCGGGCACGCCGGTGATCTTCATTCAGACCAACCACACGCCGGAGACCGACTCGGCCGTGTGGTCGTGGCGGAACGGCGGCATCAGCAGCGCCGTGTGCCGCAAGAATACCTGGGGCTCGGAGTTCACCGGCGTCGCACCGTTACCGGACGAACCGGTCGTCGTCAAGCACCGCTATAGCGCGTTCATCAACACGCGGCTCGACTCGGTGCTGCGCACGCTCAAGGTCGAGAACTTGATCATGACCGGCGTTTCCACCAACGTTTGCGTCGAATCGACGGCGCGGCACGGCTACATGCTCGACTACCACATCGTATTTCTGTCGGACTGTACGGCCGCGTATTCGATCGAAGAGCACGAAGGCGCGCTCTACAACATGCGCACCCACTTCGGCGTCGTCGCCGCGTCGCACGACGTCACCGCGGTTTGGTCCTTCGACTCCGGTTCGCTACGCGAACCTGCGCTCAGGATTTAAAAAGGATTAGGGTTTGCGGCGCTGTGCGCGGGCGCGGCGGTCGCGTTTGCGGCGTGCGGTGCCGTTGGCCGGCACGGGCGCGCCGTTCGGGGGCCGATGCCCGTTGCCGTGATGACCGTTGTTGTTCGGGCCCTTGGGCCGCGGCGGCGGCGGGCCGCCGATCTGCGTGTAGCCGGAAAGGATCTCTTTGACGCGTTCGTAGGCGTTGCCGAGCGCGCCGGGGAGCGACTTGTTCCGGTCGATCACGCGATCGGGAATGTCGTCGGTCGTGTAGAGGGTGAGATATTCCTCACCGTCGCGCTGAACGTCGATCCGCGGTGAGTCGAACTTGACGGTCTTCGGGTTGACGTTGAGCATCCGCGTGGCGAAGCGCTCGGCGTCTTCATGCGGCGCGATGCGCCGTGCTTCGGTCACCCACTGATCCCATTGTTGCCCGAAATTCGGAATCGGGCGGCCCGACTTGTCCCACGCGATCCGCTGCGGCGGGAGAATCATCCGCCAGTGATCGGGGTCGAGCGGCGCCCACGTCGGCTTGATCTCCTTCGGCGCCGCGAATCCGTCGATCTCGAGCAGCGCGGTCTCGATCTCTTCGGCGGTGCGCACCTTGGCGGCGCGTTTGGGATCCCGCCGCAGCAGCTCTTCGAATTTTTCGGCTACTTGCGCCGTCATCCGGCCTTGCGCGTCGATCTGCGGCGGTAAGCCGTAGAGCGAGGGCAGCGTGACGAGTTGATGGCGTTGCGCCTGATCGACGAAGTCGATGATCAAGGCGGCGGGCTTCACGCTTTTTTCGATCAGCTCGCGGCGCATCAGCGCGGACTCGGTGGATGAGAGCTGGTTTGCGATGTCGTCGACCGGGCGCAAGGCGCGGCCCGTGATCTGCGTGTAGAGCGTCGTCGACTTGGTGGGCCGCGCGTTGAGGATCACCTGGACCGACGGAACGTCGAAGCCTTCGAGGTAGAGCCCGCAGTTGGCGAGCACGTCGATGTCGCCGTTGCGGAAGTCGCGCACGATCTTCTCGCGCTCGTCCTTGGGCGTCTCGCCGCTGGCCCATTCGGCCTTGACGCCGTTGGCCACGAATTCTTCGGCGATGTCGCGCGCGTGTTCCACCGATGCGGTGAACACGAGTGCCTTCATGCCGGCGGTGTGTTGCTTGTAGGCGGCGACGATGCGCGCGTTGCGATCGACGGTGTTCACCGCGGCTGCGAGCTGGCCGATGACGAAGTCACCGCCGCGCGACGCGATATCGTCCAAGTTCGTGGTGGTCGCGACGGCATACGATTTGACCGGCACGAGGTAGCCGGCGTCGATCGCCTTGCGCGCGTCCATCGAGTAGACGATCTTCTCGAAGACGTCGACCAGGCGCACGCCGTCGCCGCGGTTCGGCGTCGCCGTGAAGCCGAGCACCATGGCTTCGGGCCGCTGGGCGAGGATCGCATCGACGATGGCCCGATACGACGGAGCCGCTGCGTGGTGCGCCTCATCGATGATGAACAGCGAAATGCGCCGGTGAAAGCGCTGAACGAACGCTTCGAGCCGCTTCTCCGAAAGCGTTTGTACGGTGGCGACGATGATGTTCGAGTCGTCCGGCGCTTTGCGTTCGGCCTTCTCGACCCCGATCTTCAGACCGGGATTCTCGATCTGCATTTTCTCGACGGTCTGTTCGATCAACTCATCGCGATGCGCAACGACGAGCGTCACATCGCCCGGCCGCAGCGAAAGCAATTTGGGGAGCGTCGCTAATACGACCGTTTTGCCCAAACCCGTTGCCAGGGACACGATTTGACTGCGAATACCGCGGGCGCGATGTTCGAGAATAGCTTGTTGTGCTTCGACCTGATACGGACGAAGACGCGGCGCCGCCGGCATTGGCCGGGCGCCGTTCTGGTTCGTGCGACGCCGTGGCTGATTCCCTTCAGCAGCGGTCGCTTCGAATTGATCCATCACGCCAATCACGTACGGAGGCGCACCGCAGTTATATGCGGTGCGAGTGAAGAGGCCGGTTCGAGACGCACCTGCGCCTACAAGAGCCGGTCGAGGTTTCCCTATTCCTAGACCCGTGCCTGGACTCCTCGGTTACAAATGAGACGAAAAGAGAACCGAGCGCACGGCGTCGTTTCCGATGGCCGCGACTTCGTCGCGGTGGAGGACGAGTGACGGCCGCGCGTCGTGCGTCTCGCGCACGCGTCCGGCCCTCCCGCCGCCGGTGACGTTGAGCAGGATGCGACGGTCGCGTTCCACCGATCCGTCCGCGACCGCCCGGATCAGCGCGGCCGTTGCGATGCCGGCTTCGGGGTCGATGTCGATCCCCTCGGACTCGGCGAAGAGCATCATCGCGTCGACCATCTCGTTGTTTTCGATCGAGAAGACCGTGCCGCTGCTCTCGCCCAGCGCTTCGCGCACGCCGCCGGCGATCGCGTAGGGTGGGGTTTGGTTGGAGAGCACTTGGGCGCCGATTTGCGCGATTTGGCGCCGGGCATCGGCCACCGACCGCTCGATCAGCACCGGCGCGTTGACGCTCCAGGCATCGAAGAGCGGCGTGAAGGGCGCATTCTGCGCCAGCATGAGTTGCGGGACCTGACCGCCGAAGCGGCCGTCGCCGATCAGCCGCAGCGCGGCTTCGCGCACGCCGAGGGCCCCGGCGGCACTGCCGACGGCCTGAAAATAGTAGTCCGGAATCGCGCCGATAGCGTCGGTGGCGGCCAGCATGACGATGCCGAGGCCGTCGCGCCGGGCAACGTTGCGCACCCCGCCCTCGAGGATGAATTCCTCATCGGCGGCGAGCTGGCGCGAAAAGGCGATGGCGTCCTCGTACTCGGCGCCCTCGATGGCGACGATCTTGACCGTCGGCCCGATCCGGGCGATGGCCGCGACGCGGTCGAACGCGTTGGCGGGAACGATGATGACCAGCGGGACGTCGTTGACCGTGCACGCATCCGCGAACGCGGCCGCCGTATTGCCGGCCGACGCGACGACGAGGGTACGACTTTCGTCGACTCCGATGCGGGCGAGCACCGCGTAGGCCTCGAGTTCCTTAAAGGTAGCCGTGCGCAGGGCTGCGCCGCGTTCGGGCCACCAGCCGTTGAAACCGATCCAGAGCTGTTCGAGACCGAGCCGTTGGGCGAGGCCCGTGCTCTGGTAGACGGCGGTCTGCGCGGCGGTCGCGATCTCGCGGCCGCGCGGAAGCCAAGCCGCATAGCGCCGGATCGAGGGCTCGGCGGTGACGACGAAGGCCTTCTCGTCGTACTCGGTGCGAAGCAGGGCTGCGGCATGGTCGTTCGGGCAATCTAACCGAACGCCGTCGTCTGGGAACGTTCCGCCGCACCCCGTGCAGCGCAGCCGGTACTCGCGCATGTATCAAAAGTATCGGCCGCGGGGCGACGCGGCGTTAGGCACCCCCGTCACTCTAAGCCGGGCGCTCCTCCAGGGCGTATCCGCCTAGGCGCCGGATACGGTCCGTATGCGTATCGTACGGACCGTTTTGCTTTGCGCCGTTGCCGGGCTGTTCTTTGCGGCACCGGGAGGTACGGCGAGCAGCCAGGCGCTGGCCACGGTACGCGTGGGCATCCTCACCAGCACCACCGACGCGCCGCTGTGGATCGCCGATCAGTACGGCTACTTCAAAGATGAAGGACTGAGCGTTCAATTCCTCACCTTCAATTCGGGTGAGGCGATGATCGCGCCGCTCTCCACCGGGCAGCTCGAGGTGGGCGGGGGTTCGGCCGCGGCCAGCCTCTATAACGCGGTCGCGCGCGGCGCCGACGTGCGGCTCGTCGCCGATCTCGGCAGCGATCCGCCGGGCTATGGTTTCGATCAGATGCTCGTGCGCGCCGATCTCGTGAAGAGCGGCAAGTACAAGTCGGTTCGCGATCTGCGGGGCCTAACGATCGCGACCAACGCGCTGGGCAGCCCGTCGTCGACGCAATTGACGAAGTTTCTCGCCAAGGGCGGCTTGACGCTCGACGACGTGAAGCACATCTACCTGCCGTACACGCAGCACGAAGTCGCGATGAAGAACGGTTCGCTCGACGCGGCTTCGACCATCGAACCGTTCGCGACGGATATGGTGAAGAGCGGAATCGCGGTAAAGGCCGCCGGCGACGACGAGTTCTATCCCAATCAGGAGATCTCGGTCGTGATGTACGGCGGCGCGTTCGTGCGCGAGCACCGCGATCTCGGCGTCAAGTTCATGCGCGCCTACATTCGCGGCGTGCGCTTCTACAACGATGCGCTCGCGCACGGGAAGCTCGCCGGTCCGAATGCCGCCGCCGTCATCAAGCTGCTCAACGACGAGACGAAGATGGACCCGGCGGTGCTGCGCGACATCGTGCCCACCGGTGCGAACCCCGACGGCAAGCTTAATGTTGCTTCGCTGCGCGAAGACCTCGCAGCGTATAAGGGCTGGGGTTTGATCGAAGGCAACGTCACGGCCGAGCAAACCGTCGACACTTCGTTTGCTGCCGATGCCGTCAAGGGACTCGGCCCGTACCGCAAAAAGACCTAATCGCATGCAGACGATCGGCGCGTTGCGGGAGCGCCTGCAAACCGACGGCTTCGCGGTGATCGAGGGCTTCAAGTCCGCAGCCGCGATCGCGGAGTTACGCGCGCGGGCCGCCGAGATCGTCGAGGCCTTCGACCCGAGCGTCGCGAGCGGCGTGTTTTCCGCCGCCGATGAGAATGAGCGCGCCGACGAATACTTCCTCGGCTCGGGTTCGACCGTGCGCTGTTTCTTCGAAGAAGAGGCCTTTGATGCCGACGGCGAGCTGCGCCAGCCGAAAGGGCTCTCGATCAACAAGATCGGGCACGCCATGCACGACCTCGACCCGGTCTTCGAGCGCTTTTCGCGTGGTCCGGAACTCGACGCGCTCGTGCGGCGCGCCGGCATCGCCGAACCGCACGTCTACCAGTCGATGTACATCTTCAAGCAGCCGCACATCGGCGGCGAGGTGCGCTGGCACCAGGACGCGACGTATTTCTGGACCGAGCCGCAGACCGTGGTCACGTTGTGGTTTGCGCTCGAGCGGGCCGACCGCACCAACGGCTGCCTGTGGGTGCAGCGCGGCGGCCAACGTACGCCGCTGCGCGAGCGGTTCGTCGTCGAGAATCGCGTCGGCAAGCCGGTCAAGCTCGATAGCACGCCGTGGCCGTCGGAGGCCGACGCCGAACCGGTGGAAGTCGAGGCGGGGACGCTGGTCGTCTTCCACGGACGCCTGCCGCACTACAGCGCGCCCAATCGTTCCGCCGTCTCGCGTCATGCGTACACGCTGCACGTGGTCGACGGACGGGCGGCCTACGCGCGAGAAAATTGGTTGCAGCGCGATGCGGCCCTGCCGGTACGTGGATTCGTCTAACGACATGGTGGCTATTACACTCTTGCAACAAATGTAGAGTGACGCGCATCTAGCGCTTCCTTATCATGCCATTAACCCCGGCGCAGTGCCGCGTGGTTTTGATTTTTTGGGGGAGCCTTGATCGAGACGTCAGTCTGGCGCCGCATTGTTGTGGCCGCCGCGAGCATTGCAATCGCGGCAACGACTATCGGACCGGCAATGGCAGCATCGGACCCGCCGGCCATGGTCGCGCAAGCGACGACCGGCACGCTCTCGGGCGCCGTGAAGACGCCGGCGGGCGAACCGGTCTCGGGTGCAACGGTGAGCGTGAAGGGTCCGGCGCAGATGAGCGCGACCACCGCCGATGACGGCACGTTCTCGATCAGCGTCGCTCCGGGTCTCTATCAAATCACCGTGAACAAGGGCGGCTATCAGTCCGTCTCGCTCGCCGACGTGGCCGTCGTCGCCGGCGCAACCCAACCCGTGAACATCTCGCTCGCGGCCGTCGACCTCTCGACGCTGCGAACGATCGGCACCGTGACGGCCAGCGGCCGGGCCTCGCAGATCAACACCGGCGCCGCGACGCAGAGTTATACCAGCGCCGCGCAGTTTGCCGATTACGGCAGTCCGCAAGTCAACGATGTGCTCGAACGCATTCCCGACGTGACGATCGAGAAGCTCGGCACGCAGGCCGACACGGCGATCGTCGTTGGCGGCTTACAGCCGTACGAGACGCAGGTCCTGATCGACGGTCACCCGGTGGCGCTCGGGCAGTACGGCGTGTGGTTCAGCCAATACTTTCCCTCGTATCTGATCGGCGGTGCCGAGACGGAATCCGGCCCCGGCAACACCACGCCGTTCGCGAACATCGCGGTTGCCGGTACGGTGAACCTCACGACGCCGGACTTCACGACGAAGACGACGGCGCAAGCCACCTACGGGTACGACCAGTATCAATCGCAATACGGGAACGCACTTTTCACCGGCTCGCTCGGGAATCTCCAGTACGTGCTCGGCGCCGGAACCGCCGGCGACAACGGCTATTGGTATAAGAAAAGCGCGTGCGACGTGTACGTCACGGATCCGTCGACGGTCCCGAATACGCCCGGCTTCGCCGGCATCGTGCCGTTCTGCGGCGATTTCAGCGGCTCGTACCACTCGCGCGGCATGCTCGGCAAACTCCGCTATAACTTCTCGCCGGCGACATCGATCGACTTCGGTTTCATCGGGTCGTTCGGCGGCTTCTCGCCGCAAGGGTCGGCTTGGGGTGAAGACTACGGTCCGACCCTCGTCGAGGGCTGTATCCCGGGCACGCTGCAGTGCACGAGCCCGCAAAATGCCAATCTGATCGGTACGACGATCCAGGGCTTCTATTGGTTCCCCGGTACGGAAATTCAGAACACGCAGCAGATGTACACCGCACAACTCCGTACATCGCTCGGCAACGACACGATCGTCGACCGGCCGTATCTCGGTTCGCTCCAACCGGAAACCTACGATGGAACGGGCGAGGGCTACTACCCGGCATTCTACGCACCGAACGCGTCGTATCCGGCCTGCCCGCCGGTCGGCACGACGATTACGGTCACATGCTATCCCGGCCCGCAGTCGCTGCCGCCCGGCACGCAAATCACCGGCACACCGAACAACACGTTTTTGAACTCGCCCAATCAGTTCGAAGCGACGGCTTGTCCGCCCGGCACGATCAACAGCTTCAACCAGATCAACAGCCCGTCGAACACCATCGTCACGGTGAACGGTCAGGAAGAGTGCTTCCAGTATCCGTACAGCACCTACGAACAGGACAAACTGTACGGCAACACCTTTCAGTACGTCCACCCGTTCGGTAATAGCGAACTCACCTTTACGTACGACTTCCACGGGTCGAGCACGTTCGCGTACGTGAACAACCCGGCCAACTTTGCGGTCCCGCTTTCATCGACGCGCTTCTCGACGTTCTCGCTGACGGGCTCGCTCGGAATGATCGAGCATCTCACGATCAACTTCGGCCTCTACAACACGCAGTGGACGGCGTCCGGGCAACAACCCGTCCTCGACGTCGCGACCAACACCATCACCGGTTACGGCCCGCTCGGGCGCAGCGTTTCGCGCTTCGATCCGCACTTTGCGTTGGTGTTCCGGCCGGTCGCCGACACGTCGTACCGCGTTGCGCTCGGCAGCTCGGAAACGTTCCCCTTCGTCGGCGACATCAGCGGTGCGGCGATCAGTCAACCGCCGGCATTCTTGTTCTCGGCCGGGAGCATCTCGCAGAAAAATCCCAACCTCTTGCCCGAGTATGCCATGGCCTACAGCGCCGGTGTCGATCACCGCTTCCACAACGGCTCGATCGCATCGCTCGATCTGCAGGACACGGTCGTGCAGAACGTCTTCCAGCAGTCGACGGTGCTCGAGACCGTGCCCTTCCAAGGCTCGACCGGCATCCTCGGTATCTTCACGCCGATCAACGTCGCGCGCATGGAAGCGAAGCTGGCGACGTTCAAGTACAACTATTCGCCGGCGCTGGGTCTCGGCTACAACGTGGCCGCGACGGCCGACAGTTCGGTGCTGAGCGGCATTCCGGCGGCGGTGTTCAACGGCAGTCCCGGTCTGCCGGCCAACAACGTGCAAGTCTGCGGCGGTGCCGCCTTCACGCCCGGCCTCGCGACGTGTATTCCGTACCTGAAGGCCTACGGCCAGATCACGTACGCGTGGCACGGCGGCGGACACGCGGAGATCGGCGCGGATTTCGAAGGCAAGAACAATCCCTACTATCAGCCGCCGTTTACGATTCTGGATCTTGCGTTCAAGCAGCCGCTGACGAAGAATCTCGAATTCAACCTCTCCGTCCAGAACCTGTTCAACAACAACACCTACAACTATCTGCCGGCCGCGAACGCGGGCGTGCCGGCGGTTGGCGACTACACGCCCGACGGCGTGACGATCGCGCAAGGTGCCTTCTCGACGTACCGCATCCCGGCGCCGACGCGTACGGTGCGCGTCTCGTTGCGAGCGCATCTCGGTAACTGATATCAGCGGCGACATCCCGATCGTTTCGGTCGACGGCTTGCGATCGGGCCGTCGCGGCGATCTCGAGCGTGTCGGCGCGGAGATCGGGCGCGCCGCTCGAGGGCTGGGGTTCTTCTCGGTTGCACAGCACGGCATTCCGCAATCGCTCGTCGATGCGGTCTTTGCCGAATCCGCGACGTTCTTCGCGTTGCCGGCGGCCGAAAAGGAACGTTTATCGGTTGCCAACTCGACGAGCTATCGCGGTTACGTACGCCTCGGCGAGGAGAAACTCGATCCGGCGCTCGCCGGCGACGTCAAGGAGTGCTTCAACGCCGGTCCGGATCTCGCGGCCGACGATCCCGACGTGCTCGCCGGCAAGCCGTTTCATGCGGTGAATCAGTGGCCGGATCTGCCGGCATTTCGCGCAACGCTCCTCGAATTTCATCGGGCCGCATTGGAGCTCGTCGTACTCTTGCACCGCGCCGTGGCAGTCGATCTCGGCATCCACGAACGTTTCTTCGACCGGTACTTCACGGAGGCGGTCGGCGTGCTGCGGCTGCTGCACTATCCGCCGCATCCGGGAACCTTCGACGGTCGCGTTTACGGCGCGGGCGCGCACACCGACTACGGCAACCTCACGCTGCTCGCGCAAGATACGGTCGGCGGCCTCGAAGTGCGCAAGCGCGACGGCAGCTGGACGATTGTGCCGCCGGTAGCCGGAACGTTCGTGTGCAACATCGGCGACTGCCTCATGCGCTGGACGAACGACGTGTACGTCTCGAACGCGCATCGCGTGGTGAACCAATCCGGACGCGAACGGTATTCGGTCGCCTACTTCGGCGATCCGAACTCCGATGCGCTGGTGGCGTGTCTGCCCTCGGTGCTCGGCCCGGGTGAGACGCCGAAGTACCCGCCGATCACCTACGCGGAGTACCTGCGCTCGCGCTACGACGCGACCTACACGGTGGCCCCGTCGCCGTGAGCGGTTTCGTCGAAGACGTCCACGCGAGCTTGGTCGAGAACGGGGTGGCGCCCGAGCAACAGACGATGGCGCTCGACAAGGTGTTCTGGAGCCACTTCTGCACGAACCTCGCTCCGGCGACGTGGGTGCTCGGTGCCCTGCTCGTCGGTATCGGTCTCGACTTCCGGGCGGGGCTGCTGGCAATTCTGATCGGCAACGTGCTCGGCGCTCTGCCGGTCGGCTTGAACTCGACGATCGGTCCGCGCACCGGTCTGACGCAAATCGAAATATCCCGGTTCGCGTTCGGCCGGCTCGGTACGCGCGTGCCGTCGTGGCTCAACTGGTTTTGTGCCGTCGGCTGGGATGCGGTGAACAACGTGCCGTCGGTGCTGGCGGTGCTCGCGCTCGCGGCGCTGTTCGGGCTCACCGTTCCGTTTTGGCTGGGCTTGTCGTTGCTGGTTGCCATTCAGCTCGCCGCCAGCATGTACGGACACCATGTGGTGCAGTTACTGGCCAAGTACTTGTGCTACGTTCTGATCGTCGTCTTCTCGATCACCGCCGGCGTGGCGATTCTCAAAGGCGGTTCCCTCGCAACCGTGCATGCAGCGATCAAGCCGGCGACGTTCATGCTGGGCGTCTCGATGATCGCCGGATTTACGATCGGCTTCGCGCCGTACTCCGCCGACTACACGCGCTACCTGCCGCGTGCGACGAAGCCCGGCACGATCTTCCTGCTGAGCTTCAGCGGCGTCGCGCTTTCCGCCACGCTGATCGAACTCGTCGGACTGCTCACGGCGAGCCGGCTCACCGATCTCTCGGCCGCGGGTGTGATCGCCGGCATCGGCACGATGACCGGTCCGTTTGCGCCCGTTGCGCTGATTGCGATCGCCGCGTCCGCGGTGTCGATCAATTCGATCAACGACAATACCGCCGCCTACAGCTTGATCTCCACCGGCATTCGTCTTCGGCGCGACGTTGCGGCCGTCATCACGACGGCCTGCGGCTTCGCTTTGGCCGTTGCCGGGGCCGGAAAATTCGCCGAGCTCTTCTCGAACTATCTGCTGCTGCTGCTCTACTGGATCGCACCGTGGGCCGGCATCGTGCTGACCGACTGGTGGATGTTCGGCGGCAGCGCGCGTCCCGCGCGCCGTTGGGGTTCCGGTGCGACGATCTTCATCATCGTCACGCCGCTCACGATCGCGCTGTTCTCGGCGACGCCGATCTACACGGGGCCGATCGCCAAGCTGCTCGACGGTACCGACATCGGGTTCTTCGTCGGATTCTTTGTCGCTGCGTTGTGCTATGCCGCCGTCGAACGCGGGCGCCAATCCGCTCCGGCAGCCTACTCCGTGGCGGACCCCGTCGTATGACCGTGCAAGTTCCGGTCATCGACATCGGCGCGCTCCGCGCGAGCGATCCCGCGGCGCTGCGCGCGCTTGCGCGGGAAATCGGGATTGCGGCGCGCGAGACGGGATTCTTCTCGGTCGTCAATCACGGGGTTCCGGCCGGCCTCATCGAGGCCGTGTTCGCGCAGTCGGCCGCCTTCTTCGCGCAGCCGCCCGACGTGAAAGCTGCGGTCGGGATCGAATCGTCGCCGGAATTTCGCGGCTATGCGCGCATCGGATACGAGCAATTCGACGAAGCCCATCCGCCCGATGCCAAGGAGTCGTTCGATATCGGGCCCGACCGGAATCTCTGGCCTGCCGGCTTGCCCGGCTTTCGAACGACGCTGGAACGCTACTATGCCGCGTTGCTCGAGCTGACGGTGGCGATTCACCGCCCGATCGCGCTCGATCTCGGCGTCGACGAACACTTTTTCGCACCCGCCTTCGACGGCGCGATCGCGATCGCGCGGCTGCTGTACTATCCGCCGCATCCGGGAACGTTCGACGGCACGCTGCACGGTTCGGCGCCGCACACGGACTACGGCAACGTCACCTTCCTCGCGCAGGACGATGCCGGCGGCCTCGAGTTGCGCGCGCGCGACGGCTCGTGGATCGGCATCGCGCCCACGCCCGGCGCCTTCGTGTGCAACATCGGCGACTGCTTGATGCGCTGGAGCAACGACGTCTACGTTTCGAATTTGCATCGCGTGGTGAACCGCTCCGGCCGCGCACGGTACTCGGTCGCGTTTTTCGGCGACCCGGCGGCCGGCGCGCTGGTGGAATGTCTGCCCTCGTGCACGAGCGCCGCGCAACCGCCCAAGTACCCGGCGGTAACCTACGCGGAGTACCTGCAGCGGCGCCTGGCCGCGGCCTACCCGCTCAAAGCAGGATTGGGGTAGCCGTCGCTGGGACGCTAGCGCAGCCGCAAAGGAGCGCACCCCATGCAGGACAAGATCGCCCGTCTGCTCGCCGAGATGAAGATGAGCATGCCGCTCACGCCGGAAGACATCCGCGCCATCCGGGAGCTGTACACGCCGTTTCAGGAAGTCGAGCCTTACCACAACGTCGGTGTCTACCGGAATCAGGCGTACGGGTCGCATCCGCGCCAGCAACTCGACGTCTTCGCGCCCGACGGTATCGCCGAACCGCGGCCGGTCCTGATCTTCGTCCATGGCGGCGGCTTCGTGGGCGGCGAGCGGCATACGCCGGGCTCACCGTTTTACGACAACGTCGGCGTGTGGGCGGCGCGCAACGGCTTCGTCGGCGTGACGATGTCCTATCGGCTGGCGCCGGAGTTCAAGTTTCCCGCCGGACCCGACGACATCGCCGGAGCGGTGGCGTGGGTGCGGGAGAACATCGCCGCGCACGGCGGCGATCCCGACGCGATCGTGCTGCTCGGGCAATCGGCCGGCGCCGCGCACGTTGCCGCGTACGGCGCGAGTCAAAAGCGGGATGAAAAGGTGCGCGCGATCGCGCTCATGTCGGGCGTGTACGACTACGAAGCCTTCGATCCGGCACCGAACGTCATCGCGTATACGGGCGAGGGAGCGGCCGCGCTCAAGGCTGCGTCGTCGATCGAAGGGCTCGTCGCATCCGGGCTGCCGGTGCTGGTGTGCGTTTCGGAATTCGACACGCCGCACTTCCACGAGCAAGCGCACTTGCTCGCCCAGGCGATCTATCATCGCGATGGACGCTGTGCGAACTTCCAGTACTTGCCGCGTCACAATCACCTCTCGCAGATCTCGCACCTCAACGCCACGGGCATCGAGGACCAAGTATTGAGCGATCGGCTCGCCGAGTTCGTGCGGGTCTATACCACACCGGCGGTTCCGGCGTTTTAGCGTGCGCCGGCCTGCGCCGTGGTGCGCCGCCGCGCTGGCCCTGCTCGTTGCGGTTTGCGCGCAGTTGGTGCTGCCCGCCCGCGCCGATCAACCGGCGCCCGATCAGATCCGGCTGGCGGTTAGCAACGAAGGGTACAACAACTTGCCGTTGTTCGTGGCGATCGACAACGGCTATTTCCAGCAGCAGCACCTCAATATCGTCGTCGTGCCGTATACGGGTTCGTCGCTGACGCAACTGCCGTTTCTTGCGCGGGGCGAAATCGACCTCACCGCGATTGCACCGGCCCCCGGTCTGTTCAATCTCGGCACGGAGGGGTTCAACGTCAAGGTCGTCGCGTCGATGAGCGGCGCGCACCGCGGTTGGAACGGCGCTTCGTGGATGATGGTGCGCCAAGATCTGTGGGATGCGAAGAAGATCGTCAAACCGGCCGACTTGCGCGGGATGCACGTCGACGTCGCTGTGGCCGGATCGCCGAACGACGTGCTGGCCCGCGAAACGATCCGGCTCGCCGGTTTGACGCCGGCCGACCTGACGCTGACGGCCGACGTACGCACGCCGCCGAGCTGGTTTACGGCGTTGCGCAATCACGCCGTCGACGTACAAGTCACCGCCGAACCGTACGCGACGCAACTCGAGCGCGAGGGTCTCGCGCACAAATGGATCTCCTACGCCGACAGCATCCCCTGGTTTCAGGATCTCTACCTCGCCGCCTCACCGGCCTTTGCGCGCGATCACCACGATGCGCTGCGGCGCTTCCTGATCGCCTATCTCGAAGCGGCGCGCGACATCACCGATGCGGGGCCGGTGTGGTCGGCGAAAATGGCCGGCGAAGTTTCGAAGTGGTCGCAAGTACCGGTCGCCACGGTCATGCAGATTCCCGGGCCGGGCTATACCGGCCAACTCGGCGCGGTCAACCTCGCATCGCTCGAGCGCGTGCAAAACTACTGGGTCACGCTCGGACTCGTGAAAACGCCCGAACCGTTGACCAATATTCTCGATCTCACGGCGCTCGGCGAAGCGCGAAAGGCATTGCACATTCGATGAAGTTCGGCGCTTTCGACCACCTCGACCGCGGCATCGTCACGACCAGCGAACAGTATGAAGAGCGTTTGCGGCTCGTCGAGGCGTATGAGGAAAGCGGCTGGTTCCACGCCTTCCACATGACCGAACATCACGGTACGCCGCTCGGCATGGCACCGTGTCCGAGCATTTTCCTCGCGGCCGTCGCGCAACGCACGACGACGTTACGTTTGGGCACGCTCGTGTACACGCTGGCCGCCTACCATCCGTACCGCTTCTTCGAAGAAATCTGCATGATCGATCAGATGAGTTGCGGGCGGCTCGAGTTGGGCGTGGGGCGCGGCGTCTCACCGATCGAGTTGAGCTTCCTCAACGTCGACATCAAAGACGCCGACGAGATGTACGCCGAGTCGCTCGAAGTGCTGATGCAATCGTTCAAGGGCGGAACGCTGAACTTTCACGGCAAGCACTACCAGTTCGACGATGTGCCGATCGTGATGGAGACCTTCCAGAAACCGCATCCACCGCTCTGGTACGGCATCGGCACGCCCGACCGCACGGTCTGGGCCGCGAAGCACCGCGTGAACTTGATGACCAACCACAAGGCCGCCGACGCGCGCCTGATACACGACCGGTACCGGGTCGAATGGGCCGCCGCCGGCCACGATCCGCACGATTTTCCGTTCTTCGGCACGGTCAAGCACATGGTCATCGCCGACACCGACGAAGAGGCGCTCGCGCTGGCGCGTCCGGCCTACGCGATGTATACCAACCACACGACGCTGTTGTGGAAGCAGCGGAACATCCCGCGGCTACGCGCTTGGGTCGACGACTTCGACGATGCGCGCGCCGGCGGCCTGGTCTTCGCGGGCAGCCCGAAAACCGTCCGCGACGCGCTGGCGAAGTTCATCGACGAGTCCGGCATCAACTACCTCGCCTGCCGCGTCGCCTTCGGTGACCTCACCTTCGAACAATCCCTCAACTCGCTCGACCTGCTGACCAAACACGTCCTCCCGGACCTGGCCGACCTCGTCCCCGCGGCGGGATAAGGTTCAGCCGGCGAGCCAGATGTAACGGGCGATCAGCAGGACCGCGATGAGGTAGAGGAGCGGGTCGACGGATTTTCCGCGGCCGCTCAGCAGCATGATGAGCGAATAGCTGATCACGCCGAAGCTCACGCCGTTGGCGATGGAGAACGTCAGCGGCATTGTGACGACGGTGAGGAACGCGGAGATGAGGATCGCGTAGTCGCCCCACTCGATCGTCTTCAAGCCGTCGAGCATCAGCGCGCCGACGACGATCAGCGCGGGTGCCGTGGCAGCCGCCGGAATCGCCGCCGCGAGCGGCCACAACACCATCGAGAGAAGGAACAGCACGGCGACGGTCGTCGCGACGAGACCGGTGCGGCCGCCTTCCTCGATGCCGCTGGCGCTCTCGATGTACGCGGTGGTCGTGCTGGTGCCGAGAAATGCGCCGCAGATCGCGGCCAAACCGTCGCACGCGAAGGTGCGGCGCGCGCGCGGCATGTTGCCGTCGGCATCGAGCACGCCGGCTTTATTGGCCAGCGCCACGAGCGTGCCGGTCGCATCGAAAAAGTCGACGAAGAAGAACGTGAACACGACCGCGAGGATGCCCAGGCCGAGCGCGGCGTGCAAATCGAGCGCGCCGACCAAGCCGGTCGGCGCGATCGGCAGCTGCACGACGCCGTTGGTGAAGCCGGCGAACGGAACCATCGCGCCTTTCGGTCCGAAGTAGACCGGCGCGCGGGCCACGATCGCGATGATCGTCGAGGCGAGGATGCCGATCAGGATCGCGCCGGGGACGCGCTTCACCAGCAAGACCGAGGTGAGGATCAAACCGACGACCGCGATCAAGACGCCCGGCGACGTCATCGAACCCAGCGTGACGAAGGTGTCGGGGTTGGCCAACACCGCGCCGCAGTTCTTCAGACCGAGGAATGCCAGGAACATGCCGATGCCGGCGGTGACCGAGAACTTCAGGTGGTTGGGGATCGCGCGCACGACGGCTTGCCGCGCGCCGATGATCGCCAGGATGACGAAGATCGCGCCCGAGATCGCTACCGCTCCGAGCGCGGTCTGCCACGGGATCTTCTGACCGAGTACGACGGTGAAGGCAAAGTAGGCATTGAGGCCCATGCCCGGCGCCTGCGCGAACGGGTAGCGCGCGACCAGCCCCATCAGCAGGCTGCCGATCGCGGCGGCCAAGGCCGTCACGACCAGCAGCTTGGCAAAACCGTCGGGGATCACGATGGCGTTGCCGAGCACCTGCGGGTTGACGAGCAGGACGTACGACATCGTGAGGAAGGTGGTGAGCCCGGCGCGCAGCTCGCGCGGAATTGTCGAACCCGCCGCTGCGATACCGAAGTAGCGATCGATCATGGAGCAGGCTCCGCCGCGTAGCTTTTTTTCTCCCCCTGCCATTTGACAGACGTCGCTCCACCTGAGATGATACCGCGAACATTTTGAGGACGGAGCCGGTAATGATTGAGCAGAGCGTAGAGCAGGCTACGGTACAAACGGAGCTGGATCGGCGTTTGGCGGCCATGCCGAAGGCCGAAATTCACGTGCATCTCGAGGGCGCGACGGCCCCGGACGCTTCCTACGCGATCGCGCGGCGGAACAAGGTCGACCTGCCCGTCGCCTCCCTTGACGAGTGGCGCCGGTACTTCGATTTCCGTGACTTCCCGCACTTCATCGACGTCTACCGCAACACGACCGATACGATCCGCACGACCGACGATCTGGCGTTGATGGTGGCCCAGTTTTACGTCGACCAGGCGCGGCAGAATATCCGCTACTCGGAATGCTTCATTAGCATGTCGCTGCATCTGCGGCGCTTGAGCGCGGCCGAGATCCTCGACGCGCTCGCCCAAGGAATCGAACGCGGACAAACCGTGTCGAGTGCCCGCGTCGCCTTCATCGCCGACATCTCGCGCGAGGATCCGCACACGCAGGGCGCCGTGCTCGACCTCGCGCTGTGGGGCCAACGGCGCGGTTTGATCATCGGCCTCGGGCTCGGCGGCCTCGAGAAAGAGTTTCCACCGCATCTCTTCCGCGATACCTACGCCCGCGCTCGCGAGGCCGGCTTGCACGTGGTCGCGCACGCCGGCGAAGCCGCCGGATGGGAGAGCATTCGTGAAGCGGTCGGCGAGCTGCACGCGGAACGTATCGGGCACGGCATTCGCGTCGTCGATTCGCCCGAGTATGCGTCGGTGATGCGCGAGCGGGGGATCCCGTTCGAAGTGTGCCCGGTGAGCAACTACGCGGTCGGCGCGACGCCGCTCGACCGGCCGCATCCGATCCGGCAAATGGTCGACCTGGGCGTTCGCTGCACGCTCAACTCCGACGATCCGGCGATGTTCAGCACGACCCTGGCCGCGCAATACGCCGTCTTGGCCGAGCAGGGCTTCAGTTGGGAAGAGCTCTGGAAGCTCAACATCGAGACGCTCGATTCGACGTTCCTGAGCGCGGCGGAAAAAGCCGACTACCGGCGGGAATGGGAAGACTTCGCCGCGTCGCTCGGCTAAGCAGTCCGGCGTGAATCAGTATCCGCGCGACATGATCGGCTACGGCGCGCACCCGCCGCACGCGGCCTGGCCGAACGGCGCGCGCCTCGCGCTGCAGATCGTGATGAACTACGAAGAGGGATCGGAGTACTCGATCCCCGACGGCGACGGCACCTCGGAGATGTATCTCACCGAAGTTCCCGGCGCAACCGTGGGACCTGGCAAGCGCGATCTGATCGTCGAGTCGGTGTACGAATACGGCAGCCGGGCCGGATTCTGGCGCTTGATGCGGATGTTCGCCGAACGTAAGATCGACATCACGGTGTTCGGCGCGGCGCTCGCGCTCGAACGCAATCCCGAAGCGGCGCGCGCAATCGCCGATGCCGGCCACGAAGTGTGCTCGCACGGCTGGCGCTGGGTCGGCTTTCAAGACATGGATATCGATGAAGAACGCGCGCAGATGCGGCGCGCGGTCGCGTCGATCGAGAAAACGATCGGTCAACGCCCGCTGGGCTGGTACTGCCGATATGCGCCGAGCATCAACACGCGCAAGCTGGTCGTCGAAGAGGGCGGCTTTCTCTACGACTCCGACGACTACAACGACGATCTGCCCTACTGGGTGCGCGTCGGCGAGAAGCCGCATCTGGTCATTCCGTACACGCTCGACGCCAACGACATGAAGTTCTCGGTCGCGCCGGGATTCACGTCGGGCGACGGGTTCTTCAACTACCTCAAAGACGCGTTCGACGTGCTCTACGCGGAGGGCGCGACGACGCCCAAGATGATGTCGGTCGGTTTGCACACGCGCCTCGCCGGCCGCCCCGGCCGCGCGGCGTCGCTGGCGCGCTTCCTGGATTACGTGCTCGAACACCGCGACGTGTGGGTGGCGCGCCGCGTCGATATCGCGCACCACTGGATCGCGCAGCATCCGGCCGAGAAGTACCTCTGAACGTGATTCCCTCGCCCCTTGCCGAGCGTTTGGCACAGCTCGCCGCGCTCGGCGCGACCGGTCACGGCATCGACCGCCGCCTCTTCTCGGCCGAAGATGCGCAAGCGCGCACGCTGTTCGTGCAGTGGGCGCGCGGCTCGAAGTTCACGGTCGAGCAAGATCGCGCCGGCAACGTGTTCGCGCGCCGGGCCGGAAAACGCGACGGTGCCGCGATCCTCAGCGGATCGCATCTCGACACCGTGCCGAACGGCGGCGCGTACGACGGCGCTTACGGTGCGGTTGCCGCGTTGTGCGCGCTCGAGGAACTCGATGCGGCCGGCGTCGTCACGGAGCATCCGGTCGAGGCGGTCGCGTGGGCCGGTGAAGAGGGCAGCCGTTTTCCGCTGGGCTGTTTGGGGAGCGGCGCGTTTGCGGGATTGAACGAGCTCGCGTCGATCGACGCGCTGCGCGACGACGACGGCGTGACGTTCGCCGATGCGCGCGCGGCCGCGAACGGCCTGCTCGCCGGGGTGCCGGTGCGCGACGGTTTTCCGCGTCCCGCGGGATACGTGGAGTTACACATCGAGCAAGGCCCGGTGCTCGAACATCGCGGCGTGCGATTGGGCGTCGTCACCGCGATTGCGGGACAGGTGCGCGTCGAGGTCGAGATTCACGGCGAAGCGGGACATGCCGGCACGGTGCCGATGGAACTACGCCGCGACGCGTTGAGCGCGGCCGCGGAACTCGCGCTCGAACTCGAAGCCGCCGCGCGCACGATCGGCGAGTGCGTGCTGACGGTCGGACATCTCTCCGTGTTTCCGAATCAAACCAACGTCGTGCCGGGACGCGTGCTGTTGCGCATCGATGCGCGCAGTGTCGACGAGGCACGGCTGTCGGCATTGCGCGCCGCGATCGAGGCGTGCGCGGCCCGGACGGCAGCCAAGCGCGGCGTGCGCATCGAGACGACGCCGATCGAAGAACGGCGCGTCGTGGCGATGGACCCGCAGTTACGCGGCGCGGTCGCGGCGGCGATCGCGGAACTCGGCGAGCGAGCGATCGATCTGCCCAGCGGGGCGGGACACGACGCGATGTGCGTCGCAGCGGTTGCGCCGGCGGCGATGATCTTCGTTCCGAGCGCCGGCGGGCTCAGCCATGTGGGGAATGAGTACACCACTCCCGAGGATTTACAACTGGGCGTCACGGCGCTCACCCGGTCGATCGCGGCGATCGACCGTCTCTTGGCAAAGGACTGATACGTGCGCTTTTTCATCTGCGGGTCGGCGCTGACGGGGCAACCCGATCACAAGAACTTGGGCGAAGCCAAGCTCGTCGGTCCGGCGCAAACCGCTGCCAAGTACCGTTTGCACTCGGTGCGCGGCGAACATCCGGGCATCTACGAAGTCGCCGAAGGCGGCGTCGCCATCAAAGGCGAGATCTACGAGATGAGCGAGGCGCAACACGCGCACCTGATCTCAACCGAACCGCCCGATCTCTACGAGTCGCCGATCGAACTCGCGGACGGCAGCAAGATCAGCGCGATGATCTACCCGCGCGATCTGATCGAGCAGCGCCAATACCCCGACATTTCCCAATACGGGGGCTGGGCCGCGTTCAAAAAAGCAAATCCTTAAATCTGCGGCGGGACCGGCGGACCGAAGCCGATCACGATGTAGGCGCATTTCTGGCAGAGCAGGATCTCGGCCGGGAACTTTTGCGGCGACCCGGGCTTCACGTCGTAGTGCGAGCACATCGTGCCGGCCTCGGGTGGCTTGAAACAGCCCGCGCAGGCGGCTTCGTTGCCGGTCGCTTCCAGAACGTCGCGCCGCGTATAATACTCGACGACATCCACGATGGTCATGTGGTTGGGGCCTCCTTAGCTTCCACGATACGTTGAGTAGCCCCACGGCGCCAACAGCAGCGGGACGTGATATTTGCGGGCGGCATCGTCGACGTGAAAACGGACCGTGATCTCGTCGTAGAACGCGGGCACGTTCTTCGCGGCGAAGTACGGTGCGACGCTGAAGATCAACTCGTACATGCCGGCCGAGAGAATCTCCGCCATCGGGCTATCCGTGCGGCCGTCGGCGTTGGTGACCGAGGTCGAGACGTGCGTGCGGACGTTGCCGTCGACGGCGAAGAGCATCACGGTGATTCGCGCTGCGGGCTGGCCGGTCGAGGTGTCGAGCACGTGCGTCGAGAGCATCAGGGGGCTTTCGCGCCGGAGTCGATCCAGGCCCCGAGTGCGGCACGTTCGGCGTCGGTCATGTTGGTGAGGTTCCCGAGCGGCATCGCGTGGCTGGCGACCGCCTCGGTGCGTATCAGCGCGGCGTTCGCGGTGATGTGTTCGGGCGTGTCGAGCAACAGGCCCGCGGGCGGCGCGCTGAAGCCCGCTTCGATGGGATGCGCCGAATGGCAGACGGCGCAGCGCTGCGCGACGATCGGCGCGATCTGCGCGTAGCTCACGGCCGGCACGTTCACGGCGGCGGCCGGCGCGGAACGCGGCGCGCCCGCCCACGCGATCAACGCGATCAGCACCAACGCCGCAACCGGCAGCGCGATGACGATCTTCTTGAAGTGGGTGAGCACGTAGAAGCGGCGGACCAGCACGCCCGCGATGGAAAGCCCGGCCAGCACGAGCCAGCCGTACGGCCCGCTGTAGGTCATCGGATAGTGATTGCTGATCATGATGAACAGCACGGGCAGCGTGAAGTAGGTGTTCTGCACGGACCGCTGCTTGCCGAGGAAGCCGGGCCGCGTGTCGGGCACTTCGCCGGCGCGCAGTTGCCGCACGACCTTGCGCTGACCCGGAATGATGATGAAGAAGACGTTCCACACCATGATCGTGCCGATGACGGCGCCGACATGGATGAACGCGGCGCGGGCGCCGAAGATGTGGAAGAATCCCCAATCGAAGATCAGCAAGAAGATGCCGATCGACGTCCATAGCGCGAACTCGTTCTGCTCGAAGACGCGGCACAGAGCGTCGTAGATGAACCAGCCGAGCACGATCGAGCCGATGCTGATCGCGATCGCCGCCGCCGGCGTGAGATCCAGCACGCTCTTGTCGATCAGAAAGGTCGACGCGCCGGCCCAGTACACGATCGCGAGCATCGCCATGCCGGAGAGCCACGTCGAGTACGCCTCCCAGTAAAACCAGTGCAGATCGTTGCTCAGCGGTGCGCCGACCGGGCCGGTGAGGTACTTCTCGTTGTGGTAGAAGCCGCCGCCGTGCACCGACCATAGCTCGCCGTCGATGCCGCGCCGCTGCTCCGCGTCGCTCACTTGGCGGTTGAGGTTGTCGTCGAGCCAGACGAAGAAAAACGACGCGCCGATCCACGCGATCCCGGCGGTGATGTGGAACCAGCGGACGAGCAGACTCAGCCAGTCGAGCACATAGGCTTGCATCAGTTCACGGCGTCTTCGATGCGCAGCTTGGCGATCTTCGCGATTTCCGCCAAGGCCGTTGCGATCTCCGCCGAACGTTCGTTCGCGCGGCGGCGCGCCAGCGCGGCGAGAATCGAGGCTTTGGTGTTCTCGCGCGCGCAGATGACGAACGGAAATCCGAAGCGATCGCGATAGGCGCCGTTGTCGGCATCGAAGCGCGCGACTTCGGCCGGGGTGAGCGCGTCCAAGCCCGCGCCGGCCTGTTCGGCCGCCGATGCGGCGGTCAAACGGCCCTCGCGCGCGACACGACCGGCGAGATCGGGATGCGCCCGGATCAGCGCAACCTGCGCGTCCTCACCCGCGCCCGCAACGATCGCGACCATCGCGGCGTGCAAGGCATCGCGATCCGCAAACGGCCGCGCCGCGGCGGCGGCACGCGCGATCCACGGCGAATCTTCGAACGCGAAACCGATTTCCGCGACGAACGCATCGGCCGGGCAGGTATTGAGGTGTTGCAGCGTCGTCATCGAAGCCCGTTCGCATGGCAACGCTGCTGATTCGCGATGCGGCGCACGTCGAGACGTTCGACGATGCGAACCGGGTGCTGCGCGACGCATCGATCTTCGTGCGCAACGGCGCGATCGAAGCGCTCGGGCCGGCCGCCGAGCTCCCGCGCGAAGCCGACCGCGTGGTCGATGCGCGCGGCTGCATCGTCATCCCGGGACTCGTGAATACCCATCATCACTTCTTTCAGACCTTGACCCGTGCGGTTCCCGGTACGCAGGACGTCGAGTTGTTCGACTGGCTCGTCACGCTCTATCCGATCTGGGCGCGGCTGACGCCCGCCGCCCTGCGCAGCGCGACTGCCGTCGCGTGCGCCGAGCTGCTGCTCTCGGGTTGCACGACGGCGAGCGATCATACCTATCTGTGGCCCAATGGCTGCCGCATCGACGACGAGATCGAGGTCGCGCGCGAGATCGGCCTGCGCTTTCACCCTTCGCGCGGCTCGATGTCGGTGGGCCGATCGAAGGGCGGATTGCCGCCGGATTCGGTCGTCGAGGACGAGGCGGCGATTCTCGCCGACACCCAGCGGGCGATCGAGACGTATCACGAAGCGGGCCGTTTCGGCATGACGCGCATCGTGGTCGCGCCGTGCTCGCCGTTCTCGGTGTCGGCGGACTTGATGCGTGAGAGCCTCGCGCTCGCGCGCAGTTGCGGCGTGCATTCGCACACGCATCTGGCCGAAACGCTCGACGAGGAACGCTTCTGCATCGAACGCTTCGGTTGCCGGCCGGTCGAACTCGCGGAACGGCTGGGGTGGCTCGGCGCCGACGTGTGGCACGCGCACATGGTTCACCCGTCGCCCGCGGAAGTCGGCGTGCTCGGTGCAACGCGCACCGGCGTCGCGCATTGTCCCACCTCGAACATGCGCTTGGGCAGCGGCGTCGCGCCGGTACGCGCTCTGCTCGATGCGGGCGCGCGGGTGGGCCTGGGCGTCGACGGCTCGGCCTCCAACGATAGCTCGCACCTGCTCGATGAAGTGCGTCACGCGATGCTGCTGCACCGCGTCGCGGGCGGGGCGAAGGCCGTCACCGCGCGCGAGATGTTGCGTTTGGGAACGCGGGGCGGCGCGGAGGTGCTCGGCCGCGACGACGTGGGATATCTCGCGCCCGGCATGGCGGCCGATCTGGCGGGCGTGCGGCTCGATTCGCTCCCGATGGCCGGCGGCGCCGTGCACGATCCGCTCGCCGCGCTCGTCTTCTGCCGTCCCGCCGGCGTCGATTTCACGATCGTCAACGGCAACCCGCTCGTCGAGCACGGCGCGTTCACCGCACTCGACGTCGAGCGCGTCGTCGCCCGCCACAACGAACTCGCCCGAGCCCTCGTAAACGGCTAAAAGCCTTTTTTTTGTCGTCCCTCGACTACGCGCCCTGCGGCGCTCCGCTCGGGATGGACAAAAGGTTCAGGGGGAGACGTGTTCACGCAAGGGCGCGCGCTTCGCCGTCATTGCGGCGAGCACGCGTTCGGGGGTGAAGGGCATGTCGGAAACCCAGGCGCCGGTGGCGTGGTGAATTGCCGCCGCCACGGCGGCACCGAAGGGAACCAGCGGCATCTCCGACATCCCGCGCGCGCCGAACGGGCCTTGCGGATCGGGCGTTTCCATGATCACGGAGTAGATCTGCGCCGGCACGTCGAGCGCCGTCGGTAAGAGATAACTGCTGAAGTGCGGGGTCTGGATACGGCCGTTCGCGATGCGGAAATCTTCCGTTAGGGCGTAGCCGATCGCTTGCGCGACGCAGCCTTCGATTTGCGCTTCGACCTGCTGGCGGTTGATCGCGCGGCCCACGTCGTTGACGCTGACCACGTTGAGCACCGCGACTTCACCGGTCGTGACGTCGACCTCGACCTCGACGGCTTGCGCGACGTAACCGTAGGCGTAGTGCGGCGTTCCGTATCCGTTTGAATCGAACGGCGTCGTGGGCGTGGGCCGGAACTGCACGGTCGCCGACGGCGCGCCCCCGGTCGCGAGATTGCGCAACGCAAGTTCGGCCGCGTCTTTCACCGCACGTCCGCCCATCAGCGTCATGCGCGATGCCGATGCGGAGCCGGCATTCGGTGCCGCGGCCGTGTCTTCGGCGATGATCGTCACCGCGTCGAGCGGCAGGTTCAACGTTTCGGCCGCGATCTGGCGCAGGATCAAGTGCGCGCCCTGACCGACGTCGGCCGCGCCGATGCTCACGCGCGCCGCGCGTACGCCGTCCAGCACCACGAGTTCGACGCCGGCCGTCGCCTGTTCGGGGAAACCGAACGAATAGCCGACGTTCTTGATACCGCTGGCAAAACCGATACCGCGGCGTTTGCGCGCGTGCGCGTCGTGCACGACCGGGGCGAGGCGCAACGCGGCTTCTTCGATGCAGCGGTCGAGCACCGGGACGGCGCTGACCCCGGGCGGCATCACGGTGCCGGACGAGTTGATGCTGCCTTCCCGGTAGAGATGCTTGCGGCGCAGATCGAGCGGGTCGAGCTTCAGCGCGTGCGCGGTGCGCGTCATCATCGACTCGGCCGCGAAGTGCGCTTGCGGGCCGCCGAACCCGCGGAACGCGCCGCTCGGCACATTGTTGGTGTAGCAGACGTAGCCGTCGACGCTGACGTTGGGGATATCGTACGGGCCGTGCGCGAACGTCATCGCGCCCTTGAGCACTTCGATGCTGGTCGAGGCGTATGCGCCGCCGTCGGCGATCAGGGTCGTCTCGACCGCGGTGATCGTGCCGTCGTGCTTTGCGCCCCACTTGGCCGTGATGAAGAACGGATGGCGCTTGTGGTGGCCGATGATCGATTCTTCGCGGCTCCAGCGGATCGCCGTCGGACGCTTGAGCACCCACGTCGCGAGCGCGACCAGGCACTGCACCGACATATCCTCGCGGCCGCCGAACGCGCCGCCGATCTTCGCGTACTTCACGACGATCCGGTCTTCGGGCAGTTCCAGGATCTCGGCGAGTTGCTTGCGGTCTTCGTGCAGCCACTGGCCGGCCGTTTCGACGACCAGCCGTCCCGCTTTGTCGAAATACGAAATGCCGGCATCCGGCTGCAGATACGCGTGTTCTTGCCACTGCGTCGAGAACGTGCCCTCGACGATCACTTCGGCATCGGCGAACGCGCGATCGGTGTCGCCGCGGCGGATTTTCTGATGCAGCAGCACGTTGTCGCGGTCGTGGTGCACGCGCGGCGCGTCGGGCTTCATCGCTTCGCGCGGATCGCTGACGATCGGCAAATCTTCGTATTCGACGCGCACGAGCGTCGCGGCGCGCGCGGCGGCGAGGTCGGATTCGGCCGCGACGAGGGCGACGCGATCGCCGTCGTGCCGCACGGTATCGTCGCACAACACCGGTTGATCGGCGTCGATGAGGCCGTAACGGTTGTGCGGTACGTCTTTGGCCGTCAGCACCGCGATCACGCCGGGCACGGCCAGGGCGGCCGAGGTGTCGATCGAGAGAATCCGCGCGTGTCCGCGGCGCGCGAACACCGTCTTCAGGCGCACCATGTCCGGGGTGATCAGATCGGCCGGATAATTGGCCGTGCCGGTGACTTTGCCGAGCGCATCGTGCCGCGGATGCGACGTGCCGATGTGGGTCACGTGCCGACCTCGATGCGCTGCGTTTCGGCCTCGACGTCGGCGGCCGAAGCGATTGCGGTGAGGATCTTCGCGTAGCCGGTGCAACGGCA
>Ga0182030_10000174_pt1 | contig 110915 bp, 84 predicted proteins | sample 812S3MmetaG_FD_121299 | JGI IMG/M metagenome (GOLD analysis project Ga0182030, IMG submission 121299) | Permafrost microbial communities from Stordalen Mire, Sweden - 812S3M metaG (Illumina Assembly) | ecosystem: Environmental > Terrestrial > Soil > Wetlands > Permafrost | place: Sweden...
AAACGCCGACGCCTCGCATCTACAATCTCTCCGGCCGCCCCGCTTTGGCGGCCGTTACTTAAATGACAGGGGGTGACAGAGTCTCGTTGCAGTTACTACGACATTTTCTCGTTGCAACAACATCCCATGGTTGCCGCAAAGGAACGCGCAGGGATGGGGCAGCTCCGCTTTACCTTCCTTTCACTGGTCTTGCGTGCCGTGCTGATCCTCGCTAACTGTGCGTTGGTTGCCAACGGACGGTGATTTTCCGGTCGCCCACGCCGCGTCTGGATCGTTCATATCGAGGTGTCGGATTCCACCCGGAAATGCAGTCTGAAGCCTTTCGTACTCGGCCTTGTGGGCAGGATCCGGATGATTCCAGTCGTGCAGGTAGTAGACCGCGTTCACTTTGGCCTGAAGCATCTCTTTGGTGCAACCGAAGCACGGTCTCATCGTTGAGTAGACCGTGCTTCCCTCGATTGCGATGCCAAATCGCGCGGCGGAGATTATGGCATTTTGTTCGGCGTGCACGCAGATGCAGAGATCATAGCCGGTTCCTGATTGGTATTTATCCCGATTCGCACAGCGATGGCAACCTCCGTCCAAACAGTTGGGCATGTTTTCTGGCGTGCCATTGTACCCTGTAGAGACGATTCGTCCCTTAACGACAATCAACGCCCCGATTCGGCTGCCCAGGCAATTCGCGCGTCTACGCACTGCCATCGCGATACCCATAAAATAGTCGTGCTGGTCGGGGCGATCATGCTCACCTTCCCGCATATGGTTCCCTCTCTGAGCATCCCCCGAAGGAAAAAGGCCACAGTTTCCCGTTCCGCCTCGTCCTAGGGCTTTCGCCACTTGTCACGATGGCCTCTATCGGTATTTCGAACGCGCTCGACGAGGATGGCGGCATTGGGATCAATTTCTCTTGCTCTTTCGATGGCCCCGGCTTGTGTGGGTTCATGACCGCTGATTCTCTCCGCGTCGGGCCTCCGAATCGCGAAGTCGCCTTCCTCTCGCTGCTCAATAAATAGTTTGCCGCTCATAAAAGTGCTCCCTTCGTAGTCATGTACCTGCACGAACAGATAGAAATGAATTTCTCTTAGCTGCACCCGCTAGTCGAGCCGCATTCCCCGCAGCGGTAGCACGAGCCATTCCGGGTCATGATGGCTCCGCAGACGCTACAGCTGGGGGCATCGCCTAGATCGATCATTCCGGAGAGTGCATCTGTGGAGTGAACCGCGCTGTACCCTGGTAGGGTTTGCTGTTCGGCACTAGCATCCGCTGGACCTGAATCTCCATGCAGTCGGCCTTGGCTTGGCTCATATTCCGGTGCGGGCCATGTCTTTGGCCGCAGATTGTCAAACAGGAACTGCTGCTGTCCGGTAAGAAAACGGACCTGGAGCCAGCGGAAGATGTAGTCCACAATTGACTTGGCGAAGCCGATGTCGGGATTGTTGGACCATCCGCTGGGCTCGAAGCGGGTGTGCGCGAACTTTTCGCAGAACAGGCGCAGTGGGACTCCGTGCTGGAGGGCGACGGAGACGGCGAGGGCGAAGCTGTCCATGAGGCCCGAAACGGTGGAACCTTCTTTGGCCATCTTGATGAAGAGTTCGCCAGGGTCTCCACTGGGATAGAGGCCGACGGTGAGATAGCCTTCGTGGCCAGAGACATTGAACTTGTGCGTGACGGACATGCGCTCTTCCTGCAGGCGATGACGGACGGCGCGGGGCGGCGCGTTGAGATCGTCTTCCTGCGACGGCGAGGGCGCCGTCGCAACCGCCGGCTGGGAGCCGGCGCTACTTTGCGCCGTCTTCGTCCCGGCAGCGGATAGCGGCTGCGCCTTCTTGCAGCCGTCGCGATAGATGGCGACCGCTTTCAGACCGAGCTTCCAGGCTTGAATGTAGGCGTCGGAAATATCTTCGACGGTGGCGTTTTCGGGCAGATTGACGGTTTTGGAAATCGCTCCGGAGATGAAAGGCTGAGCGGCAGCCATCATCTTCAAGTGGCCCATATAGGCGATCGAACGCGTGCCTTTGGCGGGCTTGAACGAGCAATCGAAGACCGCGAGATGCTCGTCCTTGATGTGGGGCGCACCTTCGATGGTGCCGGTGGCGTCGACGTAGGAGACGATGGCGTCGGCCTGCTCGTGCGTGTAGCCGAGCTTGAAGAGAGCCGAGGGCACGGTGTTATTGACGATCTTAATCATGCCTCCGCCGACTAACTTCTTGTACTTGATCAGCGCTAAGTCAGGCTCGATGCCGGTGGTGTCGCAATCCATGAAGAAGCCGATGGTGCCGGTGGGAGCAAGGACGGTGACCTGACTGTTGCGGTAGCCGTGCTTTTCGCCGTGCGACAGAGCTTCATCCCAGGTTTGCTTGCTGGCGGCAATCAGATCTACTAGCTGCGTGGCTGCGGAGCTTAGCTCGGCTGAGCGAACAGATGCGTCCGTCCCTGCGTGGCCGTTGGTGGCGCCTATATTATTGACGCTGGCGCGGTGCATGCGGATCACGTCTAAGAAAGGCTCGCGGTTGAGATAGTAACCGGGACAAGCGGCGCCGGGCATGGCGTCGGCGGTAGTAACTCCGAGCCGCGTTTGCACGGTGCTGGTTGCTGGACCGAGCGGTTCGCAGAGTTCGGCAATGCGGCTGGATTGAAGATAGGCTTCTCCGCACATGATAGCGGTGACGCAGGCGGCATAGTCGCGTCCGGCGTCGGAGTCGTAGGGCAGACCGGCGGCCATAAGCAGCGCGCCGAGATTGGCATAGCCCAGACCGAGCGGACGATAGTCATGCGAGTTACGGCCGATCATCTCGGTGGGATAGCCAGCGTTATCGACCAAGATTTCCTGCGCAGTGATGATGACGTCGACCGCGTGGCGATAGGCCTCCACGTCAAACGTGCCGTTGGGTGCGAACTTCAGCAGATTAAGGCTGGCCAGGTTGCAGGCGGAGTCGTCGAGGAACATGTACTCGCTGCAAGGATTCGAGGCGTTGATGCGCGCCGTGTTCTTCGATGTATGCCAGCGGTTGATGGTCGTGTCGTACTGCATACCGGGATCGCCGCAGTGCCAGGTGGCCTCGGAAACTCTCTTGAGCAGATCTTTGGCGGGATAGGTGTTGATCACTCGGCCGTCAACGATGGACCGCGTGGAGAACTCTGTGTCGCGCAAGACACTTACCATGAAGTCGTCTGTAACTCGGACGGAGTTATTGGCGTTCTGGAAGAAGATGGAGCTATACGCGTCGGAATCCGGATGCGAACCGTCATAGCCCTGCGCGACTAACGCGTGGGCTTTGGCTTCCTCTTTCTGCTTGCACTCGATGAAGTCGACTATATCGGGATGGTCGATGTTGAGGATGACCATCTTGGCGGCTCGGCGCGTCTTGCCTCCGGACTTGATGACGCCGGCGAAGGCGTCGAAACCCTTCATGAAGCTGAGCGGGCCGCTGGCCGTGCCTCCGCCGCTAAGAACTTCCGTCGAGCTGCGCAGGGGCGAGAGATTGGTGCCGGTGCCGCTGCCCCACTTAAAGAGCGTACCTTCTGTCTTAGCGAGAGTGAGGATGGAGTCGAGCGAGTCTTTCACCGAATTGATGAAGCAGGCGGAACACTGCGGGCGCGTGTATCCGGTGACGCCGAATTCCACTTGCTGCGTGGCCGGGTTCCAGTGCCAGTTGGTGGCGTCGGACTTAGGCTCGATGCGATCGCATCCTACATTGAACCAGACGGGCGAATTAAAAGCTGCGTACTGGCGGATGAGGAGATGGACAAGCTCATCATGGAAAGTAACGGCGTCATCGAGGGTGCGGAAATAGCCGTCCTTCAGGCCCCAATCCCGGATGGTTTCGGCGACGCGGGAAACGAGCTGGCGGACGCCGGTTTCACGCTCGCCGGTGCCCTGGAGGCCGTGCAGATATTTGCTGGCAACGATATTGGTGGCGGTCATGGACCAATCTTTGGGGACTTCCACATCTTTTTGCTCGAAGATGATGCCGCCCTGAGAGTCGGCGATGGTCGCGGTACGGAGTTCCCATTCAACGTCGTTGTAGGGAGAGACACCGGGCTTGGTGAAGAGGCGGCGGAAGGTGAGACCGGGAGCCTTCTTCTTATTCGCGGTGCTTGCGGCGGGCTGGGTTCTGGTTTGCGCTTTTTCGTTCACGGCTGGTTCCTTGACGGCGGGTACCTTCACTTCGGGCATATCTTTCTCCTAATTAGATGATGGCGTATAAAGAACAGATTTCAATGTTTCAAGACTTTAACCTGCCAAACTGTCCGGATCGCTCACGGTATTGCCAAGAGCGTAGGTTCTCACGCACACGCGAAGCGTGGCGCCAACCATTCACCCTACGTTTTCAAGGATCCGACGGGCCTAGCAAGGCCCAGATTTCGGAAAACTCTGGTGATCGCGCCTTATGGGGCGGGATCGCCTTCCGATTTCTTGCGGTAACTATGTTCGGGGAGCGCGGTGGGCTCAGAGAGCGGCATCGAGGCTTGAACTGGCGAGATTGCTGGCCGCCACATTGGCCTGGGAACGCCCTCCGGGCAGTCAATGCCATGACGAGCTAGCGAAGCGGCAACGAGTTCGATCAAAGCTTCCATCAGGGCTCCTCCATAACGGAAAATCCTGCGCTGAAAGCTGTGCCGGCCGGGGACAGCTTTCAGCGCGAAACCTAGGGTTGAATTCCCCCGAGGGGTGCCTGGCGCACAAAACCGGACGTCGCCAGGCCCAGGGGAAATCACCGCAAAAACCATCCATCTTTAGGGGGATGGTGCCCGCAAAGGAGCGGACGCGAAGTCACCTCAACTTTGAGTTCGCTCCTGTTTTTGTGGTTGCAGCCTCCTTAGAAGGAGGTCTATTCAAAATGCCCTTGGGATGCTTAACGTACTCCCACCGGTAGTGCATGTCAAGGCAAAATCGCAATATGTTGTGGCTCTAATGTGCCAAGGGTTCCGAGATTGAAAACCTGTTTCGCGGGGTGACGCTCAAAGCCCTTCTATGCAACGAGTTCGCGAGGTACTCAGGCAGTAGCCCGGAGTCGCTCAGCCGGCGAGATACTCGACACCGGCCGGGAGGTGGCGGATTTTTGCACACCCTCGGGCGCAGCGATGGAGTCTTGATCGAGAAGCACGTAGATGTCTTCAAAGAGAAAGCGACTGGTGATGCGACGGATTCCGTCGGAAGTTTCGACGAGGTAGTCACCGGACTGGCCGGAATGTTCGCGGCCGAGAGAATCCGTGAAGATGAGGGGCTGGGTGAGTTGGCGGGCGCGCACGAGGAATCGCGTGCGATAAATGTTCCAAGTACTCTTTTCATTCATGATTTTTCACCACTTGAAAGTTTCCGATTGGGGCTCTTGTTTGTGTTGTGCAGAGACTCTACGCGCAGAAGAAAGACGAGTCAATTACACATGATTGGTGCAGCGGTGGAATTCGTGGACGGAATGGAAAACGATTTTTGGGGATGAAGAACCGCATGAGGCACGCGGCGGAGAGCGCACCAGCGGCGGAGTCTAGAGACTAGCAAAACTTTCGGAGAGAAAGCGATGGAATGGGAGAAGAACATTTGCACACGATGTGCACAGGAAAATCAGAAACGCAGAGCAGGGGTTCGAGGTCAGATTGCAGAAGTCACAGGCAGAGGGGCACGTCCGACGAAATCAAAAAACTCCCGGCGATGCGTGCAACTCGCCGGGAGCTTTTTAAATTTGAATTCAACTTCCTGCTACTTGGTTCCTGTGCAGCCGACGCCGTTGGTGATGCCGGTCAGAACGTTGCTGGCCGCGGTGATGGATCGGCTGTAGCAATAGCCTGTGGAATCGGAGGCGAAATAGTTTTGCGAACTCGACATGTTGCTGTTGCCGGTGAAATTTCCGCTGGAATCGAAGTTGAGCGTGTCGGTTGTAATAACGCGATTCCTGTTCTCACCGAACGTTGTAGCGACGCCGTTGTGCCGGGCGGCCGAGTCGCCTTCGAAGAACTGATTGCTGGTAGTGGTTTGGGTGGCGGAGCCATCGGGCGCGACCACGTAGTTTATATCGAGCAGGAGCGGCCAGTCGTGATTGACGGTAGTGACGGTGGTGCCGGTTTGAGTTTTGGACGTGACTACGGAATGGACCGTCGTTCCCTGCGTAATGTTCTGCTCGAATTGAGTGTTGCTGGCCTTGAAATACTGCAAGTTCGAAAACTTGATGTCCTGCTGGACCGTGGTGGTAACGACGCCATGTGAGGTGTTGGCGTATCCGGTGATTTCAAAGTTGTGGCCGGACTTGGTGCTGACCGTGCCCACGAGACTGCCGTTTGGTTTGGTGTTGAGGTTTTCGACGATGGTCGGGTTGGGAACGGTCAGAGTGTTTGTGGTAACGGCTCCGGTGACCTGAGTAGACTTGGCGTCGAGATAGAGCCGGAGCGCCGCAGTGGCCGAGAAATAGCTGTCGGCGTTAAAGACACTGAGAGCGATAGTGTGGGGATTGCCATCGTTTAACACTGACGCGAAGGGCGTGAGATTGACCTGGTAGGGCTTGAAGTTCATGGTCTGGACTCCTGGGATCGGAATCCAAAGGTACGGGTCGATGCCGCCGGTGAATATCCAGGGATAAACAGGGGCGACGCCGGCGGGGGTGCCATCAATGGTGATCTCGGATTCGCGGAACGCGGTGCTTCCGCAGTCGTTGAGTTCACCGGCAATGTCGTTCGGAACACAGCTGTACCAAAATTCGTCTGTGCTTTGGCCCTGAGCGAATACATCGAAGAACAGGCTCTCGATGTTGGTGGGGAAAGTGAGCGTTTGCTCCAGCAAAGTCGTTGGCGTGCCGAGGGCGACTGTGCCTCCGGTGGAACTGCCGGAGAAGCCGATGACCTGGTCAGCAGCGCTAGGCCGCGACTGATGGGGCGCGAGGGGATAAAAATACAACGTGGCATTGCCCTCGAGGAGCCCGTTGTATTGCTTGTTGTAGAGGTTGAAGAGATAGACCGAACCAGGCTGGGTAGTCGTGAAAATTGAAGAATAGGTGGTGAGATCGCGCTCGACATGCCAGTGGCGGCCGTTATTTGGGTCGGGCTCGGAAGTGGTGCCGAAATAGATGTTGGTGGGCCCAATCCAGATGTTGGCGGTGCGGTCATACTGGATGCCTTTAGTGACAGAAAAATTGGCTTCGAGAATCACTGCGGCCCAGGGCGCGGCGCAATCGGCCGGCGGCGTGTAGGAAAAATCCTGGGCGCTGAAATTATCGAACTTAAAGCCTTTAAAAAGGACAACTTTGCAGGGCTGAGTTTTGGGATGGGGCACCGGAGGATCGGCGAAGGCGGTGTTGGAGGAGCCGATCTGAAGTTGGGCGAAAGCCAGAGACGAAAGAAGCGTGAGGACGACGAAAGCGAGGGCGAACTTCGGGAGATGGTGAGAATTCACGGGGCCTCCTGTTTGGCTGCAAGGTTGGTAAGCGGCAGATAGGCGAAACGCCGCGCTGGTGAGGGAGTTTAGCCGGGCGCAAGGGGAAGTGTCAAGGTAAGGAGGTCAAAAGGCAGCGGTAAAAGGCAAACGTACGATTTATTCGCAAAGGCCGGAGCTGGTAGCTCTGGAACAGGAGCTACAGACTTAGAACAATATAAAGACGGGCAGGCTCGCGTGTAAGAGTTCACGCGAGCCCGCCACGGTTTATTGGATCAGTGGTTTGCCTAAGGGAAGAGCCTCTTTGCCGAATGTGGCATTGAGAATCTCCGCGAAGGAAACATAAAGTGCTACGACACCAGTAGCGAGGCCGAGAAGGCCGCCGAGCTTCCTGCCCGGGGTCCAGCCGAAATCACCGCTCGCGAGAAGAAGAAATGTCATCCAGAGAAGCAGGAAAGTTGTAAAAATACCCTTGTTTGATTTCAAGGTACAGATCCAGAGATAGAAGGTAAAGACGCCCCACATCAACAGGACGGTCGCGACGCCAGATGGGGCAGGAGGTTTCATCCAGCCGGCGCCGATGGTCCAGACTAGAAGCGAATACCAGCACCAGAAAGCGCCATAACTGGTGAAGGCGACGGTGCCGAAAGTGTTGCCGTTTGAATATTCCAGTATGCCGGTGATGAGTTGAGCGACTCCGCCAAAGGCGAACGCCAAGGGGACGACGGCTGCGGTGGCCTCGGCTGGGAGGAAACCGGCGTTGATGCAGCTGAGCACGACCGTGGTGACGCCGAAGGCGGCAAGGCCGAGCGGCGCCGGGTTGGCGAACTTGGGCATGGCAGTGGGTACTTCAATTGCAGGTTTTGCAGCGGAAGCCATTGATAAAACTCCTGAGTTCGCTGGATAAGTTCACTTTCGACGGGCTGGATGATGTCAGCGAATCTGTCCTGAGCCTAGTAACGCTGGCATCAAGTAGCAAGGCACGAAGGTCACAGTCTGGTCTGAGATTCATTAGTACGGCTGCCATTGTGCCAATGTCTGAGTACATTTGCGATTGGAGTGCACAGAATGCTGATGTTTCGAACTCGATTTAAACGGGAGATTGTTGCGGAGTTTTTGCCTCCGCTGCGACGCGCGAAAAAACAGCGAGTGATTGTGCTGTGCGACGGGATGCCGTCGATTCCGCGTAAACAGCCGTTGGCGGAGTTTCTTGCGGCGAAGGGCTATTGGGTGTTTTATCCGCGGTATCGCGGGGCATGGGAGAGCGGAGGACAGTTCCTGGCGCGATCGCCGCATCTGGACATTTTGGATGTGGTCGATGGGATTGGAAGCGAGATTCGCGAACTTGCGTTCGGGCGGAAGTTCCGCGTCCGGCCGGGCGAAGTCTTTGTGATTGGCGGAAGCTTTGGCGGAGCGGCGGCAATTCTGTGTTCGATGGACGAGCGCGTGAAGAAAGTGGTGGCGAATTGCCCCGTGGTGGATTGGGGAATTTTGCGGCAGGAGCGGCACAAAGAGACTTCGAATCCGAGTTATGCCGCATATATCCGCGAGGCGTTTGGGAATGCATTTCGGCTATCGGACAAGAACTGGAACAAGCTGAACGATGGGAAATTCTTCAATCCGTCTTACTATGCAGATGAGATCACGGCGGCGAAGATCATGATGTTTCATGCCAAGGATGATCCGTATGTGCCGTATCAATCGGTGGAGGGGTTCGCAAAGCGTACCGGCGTGAAGCTGAAATTATTGCGCCGCGGCGGGCATTTGAGCACGGACATGATTGTGCGGAAGTACTGGGCGCGGATCAGAGAGTTTTTTGAGGACTGACGCATTGGCGTTCCCTAGCCGCGATATTAACGGAAGCGGACTAAGATCGCAGAGATATATCAATACAAAACTGGCTGTGAGTGTCGTCGTTGTGCGGGCAAGCGCCCGCGCCACATGGGCATGGCTAGAGTTTATTTAGCCCGTCGAGAGCGGCTACTTTGAAGGCTTCGGCTAAGGTAGGGTAGTTGAAGATAGTATCTCGGAAGTACTCGATGGTCCCGCCCAGGGCCAGCACGGCCTGACCGATGTGTATGATTTCGGCGGCGCGGTCTCCGATGATGTGGACACCGAGAAGCTTGAGCGAATCTGGGTCAAAGATGATCTTGACCAGGCCCTGTTCGTCGCCCAGCATCTGCCCCTTAGCTAACTCGGAGTAGCGGGCAAGGCCAATCTCGTAGGGCGCTTTCTTCTTTGTTAGTTCTTCCTCGGTCTCTCCGACCATGGAAATTTCCGGGATGGCATAAATTCCATACGGAATCAGATTCGAAACCATCTTGCTGGGCTTGCCGAACATGTGGCAGCTAGCGAGGCGGCCCTGTTCCATGGATGTGGAGGCGAGCGCGGGGAAGCCGATGACATCGCCGGCGGCGTAAATGTGAGGGACGTTGGTCTGATAATTGTCGTTGACGACGAGCTTGCCGCGGCCGTCGGGCGAAACGCCCGCAGCAGCGATGTTCAGCTTGTCACTGTTGGCCTGGCGGCCGACGGAATAAAGCAGGGCTTGTCCGCGAACGACTTTACCGCTTTCGAGTTTGGCAAAAACCTGCCCCCGGTCGTTGTCGAAGCCGACGGAAACAACTTTTTCTCCGAGCCGGAAGACGGTGCCAAGCTGGCGAAGCTGGAAGCACAGGCTCTCGATAATCTCGCGGTCGACGAAATCGAGGAGCGTGGGCCGCTGGTCGAGCAGAGTTACCTTGACGCCGAGCGCCGCGAACATGGAGGCGTATTCCAGGCCGATGATGCCCGCGCCCACGACGATGAGCTCGCGCGGAATTTCTTCCAGGCAATGAATTTGATCGGAATCGAAAATTCGTTTGTTGTCGATCGGGATGCCGCCGTCGTGAGCGGGGCGGGCGCCGCAGGCGATCAGGACGTGCTCGGCGCGAATTTGCTGGCTGCCATCGGCGCTGCTGATCTCAATCGTGTGTGGGTCCACGAAATGAGCATCGCCGGAGAGCGTGGTGACATAGTTCCGGCGAAGCTGCGCTTTGATGACCTCGACCTCGCGCGACATAACCGATTGGGCGCGGAAGATGAGATCTGACATCTCGATTCGATCTTTGAGAACGTAGCCCCGGCCGTAGAAGGTGCGCTGGCGAAGGCCGCTGAGATAGAGGACGGCCTCGCGGAACATCTTGCTGGGAATGGTGCCCGTGTGAACGCAGACGCCGCCGATGGTGCGGTCGCGGTCAATGATGGCGACCTTCTTGCGCATTTTGGCCGCGCAGATGGCGCCCTTTTGGCCGGCAGGGCCGCTGCCGATGACCACCAGATCGTATTCGTTGACTTGCATGCGGTCCCCACGCCTTTGTCTGCATTATCGGAGCGTAGGAGACATCGGTCTAGCTGCGAAAGGAGGTGAGCTTTGGTTCGGGTCGAATACTAATCTTCTCTTAATGTATGTGGGTGCGTCGAGGCGGACGGAAGTGTGGGGATAGATGATGTACGTGCGAAAACGAATGTACGTATGTGGACTGATGTACATGTGGGGACGGGGCTCTGCCCCGTCCCCGAAAGCTCGCTACTTCTTTGACGCGTGATAGCGCTTGTTGATTTCTTCCCAGTTGACTACGTTCCACCAGGCCTGCAAATATTCGGGCCGGCGGTTGTTGTACTTGAGATAGTAGGCGTGCTCCCAAACATCGTTGCCGAAGATGGGGTGCAGGCCTTGCGAAATTGGACTGTCCTGGTTGGGCGTGGAGATGATCTTGACTTCGCCTTTGGAGTCGCCCGCAAGCCAGACCCATCCGCTGCCAAACTGGCCTACACCAGCGGCGTTGAATTTCTCCTGAAAAGTCTTGAAGTCGCCAAACGTCTTTTTGATGACGTCGCCGATAGGGCCGGAAGGATCGCCGCCGCCGTTGGGCTTCATGATTTGCCAGAACATGGTGTGGTTGACGTGGCCTCCGCCATTGTTGCGGACGGCGCCGCGGATGTCGTCGGGCACGGCATTGAGGTCGCGCAGAAGATCTTCGACCGATTTCTTATGCAACTCAGGGTGCTTGTCGAGCGCGGCATTCAGGTTCTTGACATAGGCGGCATGATGCATATCGTGATGCAGATGCATTGTCTTTTCGTCGATGATGGGTTCGAGCGCCGTGTATGCATACGGCAGCGGCGGCAGTTCATGAGCCATTTTTACTTCCTCCAGAGCTTGAGCCATTTTTTCTTCTCCTCCAAAGCGTTAAAGATGACGAGGTGCGACTGAAAGATTCATGGAGGGCGGGAGTAGTTGCCCCGGCGACCCCATATATTTGTAACATTTCGCAGGAAAAGCAGGGGCGGGCAAACTTTTGAAGTCGTTAGCAAATGATGTCGCGCCAGTTTAACCGGTGGTTCGCGCCCGTTCTTTGGGCGCTAACCTGGTCAAAGTTATAATCCTCTTGATCATTTTGAGGGCCGGGAGGGGCATTGAAGGTTCTATTGCTGGAGAACATCAGTGGAGTTGCAGCTTCGCAGTTTGAAGAGGCGGGATTTGCGGTCGAGTCGCTGAAGGGAGCGATCGAAGAACGTGAACTCGTGGAAAAGGTGCGTGGGGCGGCAATTCTGGGAGCGCGCTCGAAGACGCGTGTAACTTCGGCGGTGCTGGAGGCGGCGACGGAATTGGTCGCGGTCGGGGCGTTCTGCATTGGCGTGGACAAAATTGATCGCACGGCGGCTAGTGACCGGGGGATTGCGGTGTTTAACGATCCGCATTCAAACAGCCGGTCTGTGGCCGAGTTGGCGATGGGCGAAATCATCCTGCTTATGCGGCGGACGTTTGAGGCGAGCACGCGGCTGCATGGCGGGGAGTGGAACAAGTCGGCGGCGGGATCGCACGAAGTTCGCGGGCTGACGCTGGGGATCGTAGGCTATGGAAAGATCGGGTCGCAGGTGTCGGACCTGGCGGAAGCGATGGGCATGCGCGTCATTTTTCACGACGTGGCCCACGTGCTGGCGCGTGGAAATGCGCGGGCGGTGAGTTTTCGCGAGCTGCTGGCGGCGGCGGACGTGATCACCTTGCACGTCGACGGCAAGCCGCAAAATCAGAATTTATTTGGCGAAGTGGAACTTCAGGCGGTGAAGGCCGGCGCGTGCCTGATTAACCTGAGCCGCGGGATGGTGGTGGATCATGAGGCGCTGGCCCGGCATTTGAAGAGTGGAAAGCTAGCAGGCGCGGCGATCGATGTGTTTCCACAGGAGCCGGAGAGTGGCGGCGCGTTTGCAAGTCCGCTACAGGGGCTGTCGAATGTGATTCTGACACCGCACGTAGGCGGAAGCACCGAAGAAGCGCAGCAGAATATCGGCCAGTTTGTGTCGGCCAAGATGATCGATTATTTCCGCAGCGGCAATTCACTGATGAGCGTGAACCTGCCGCAGTGCCATCTGGATTATGAAACGGGATCGCATCGTCTGATGCACATTCACCATAACGTCCCGGGAATCCTGCGCGCGATTAACGACATTCTGGCGGATCGTGGAATCAATATCGAGCGCCAGGTGCTGGATACACGCGGAAATCTCGGCTACGCGATCTATGACATCAATCAGGCTTGCGACGATGATCTGCTGGCGAAGCTACGAAGCGTGCCGCATACAGTGAGAGTAAGAGTGCCGGGAGAAGCGAGAGGTTAGAGGTCAGATTGGTTCAGCAGCATGCTAGAGCACATCGCCGAGGCGAGCCCTTGAAGCATACTCGATCAGATGAGGCCTGAGGGCTTTGTGGCGCGCAAGAAACGCATCCACGATCTGCTCGACCTGCTCTGGGTGCTCGGCATGCCAGTGCCCGAGGCCGTGAAGGGCGCTGAACTGGCAAAGTTCGGAAGGTAAATCGAGAACCTCTGACATCACGGTCAAGGTTGCTTGATGGATCTCGGGCTCAATCTCAAGCTCCAGTTCTTCGGCCATCTCCTTCAAGACTGCGTCACGGAGTTCGAGCCCAAGCTTCCACTCTTCCACTATGGAAAGCAGCGCGGCGGGCCGCGTGGGCCCAGGTACGTGACTGCGCAGGTAAAATTGCATGGGGAAAATATCCCACCACATGTAGGCAACGCCGTCCACTCCGATTGTGGGTCCGTTGGGCTCAAAGTGGCCGGGAGTTACGGCGAGAATGAAGTTGCGAAAGAAGCTGGACATTGCGTAGATGCAGGCGACTCGGTCGAGGAGCGCCGCTTCGCGCAAAAGCAGAGTTTTGCTTGGGCACCAAGGGGACGATTCGCCGACCAGAAACCACAGCCCCTGGTTAACCTGGTCAAGCGAATAGGACTTCAGAACTCCCGGCTCCAGGAAAAGCCGCGTCATGTATTGGACGATGAGTGCATCGGAGAGTTCGAGCGCTTCCCATCGGGACTCTAAGTCCTCATCCCAATACCACTGGCGCCTGCGAACGGGGTTGTTGAAAACGAATTCAAGCCACTGCTCGAAGGTCGTGCTCATAAGTGGTCATTGTACGGGGGCTAGCGCATGCGTTCACGGGCTGGTGCATTGCTTGTATAAGTTATTTATTTACAATATTTTGTACAGATCAATATTTGCCTTGATTTGTCATGATTAAGAGATTAAGATAGATCAAGCTAGCGAGTGAAGATTGATGTCAGCCCCGACGACCAAAAAGTTTACTCCTGAAATCGACGCCAAGCTCTATGACGAGTTCGTCGCGGTTGCGGAGCAGAATGGGCAGACGAAACGGCATGTTCTCGAGCAGGCGCTTACGTTCTATCTGCGCAATGTGGTTCCATCCCAACACCTCGTTCGTCCTGAGGTAATGAACACCTTCGAGCGATCAGTGGCCCGCAACCGAGATCTGCTCGAGCGTCTAGCCAAGTAATGGCCGCGTATCCAACGAAGTATCTAACGGTTGCCGAAGTCTATCTGATGCAGCATCGGCTGATCGAAAAATTTGGCGGCCGGCAGGGTGTGCGCGACAAGGGCGCGGTTGAGGCCGCCGTTTTTCGGCCGCAAATTGGCTACTACAATTCCATTGAAGAAGAGGCCGCCGCGCTGATGGAGTCGCTGGGCAACAACCACGGCTTCATCGACGGGAACAAGCGGATCGCTTTTACGGCCACCGATGTTTTCCTGCGGATCAACGGTTTCGAACTGGAGGCAGATAGCGAATCTGGACACGCGTTCATTTATGGCTCGATGGACCGGCAGGAATTCCGCTATGCCCAAATCCTCGACTGGATCCGGCAGCACATCAAGTCCCTGACACCGTAAGCGTGCGGGTACGGGGATGGTCATTTTTTAATAGCATCGCTGCGATGGCGTCGCCATAACTCGTGCCATCCTCGACGGTCGGCACCACATGGCTTCCTTCTCCGAATTCATTCCAGGCTTCGATGAGCACGAGCGGCGGAGTGGGCGCTGGTTCCGGCCGCAATTGCGGATTGGAGTTCGCCCAGTCAATCGCATCCTGAACCAACGCGGCGACATCTAGCGGAGTTCTGGCATACCACATCAGGTCTCCTGTAACAGGCTCGACTTCATGCCAGGGGCGCGGGTCCCAGCCGGCCATCGATGTGGGAATGAAGGGAATAGAGCTATCGCGTTTTGCGTCATTCCAGGTCCAGTGGGCGGCCGCGGCAAGCTCGGAGAACGGTAGCTCTCCGTTCACCGCGGGCGGAGCAAACGGATAGTTGTAGAGGGCGACGGCATCGTATCCATCCGCCCCAGCAATCGAAAAGCCCGGAGCCAGAGTATTCCGGCCCAGTGTGCCGTCGGGCTCCCCAAAACCGCCGACGACGTAAACGCCGGGAAGACCCTGGGCCTGGGCGGCGGCGCGCAGTTGCGCGAGCGCGTCTGCGACCGCGTCATCCGAGCCAAAGATCTGATACATCTCGCCGACATCGATAATGAAAAGCACCGGCTTACCATTCACGCGGGCGTAGGCTGGATCCAACATGTAATGCACCCACTCGTTAACTGCGCTTCGCCATTGCGACGGCGACGCGTCAAACGGCGGGCTATCCACATATAAAATGGCGTACTGCATCCCGTGGCGATTCGGCAGCGCATGCGTGATTTCGATTGCTGAATTCAGATTGTCGCCGGGCTCATTGGTCCTGGCGTTGAAGTACCAGTCAAAGACAAAGAAATCAATTCCAAAATTATGTGCCGTTGCAAGCTGTTCCTCGACCGCGCATCGATTACTGTCCTGCCAACCCGAAAACGGTTGCCGGTTCTGGTAGGGACCGAGCGGCAGTCCCTGGAAGTGGAAGTTAGTAAGAGGACCGGACCAGCCATCAAAATAGTAAGCGCCGAGGCGTGCCCGGTTTTGACTTGACGCCCCCGATGGCGGTGGAATCACACAGGGGACAGTAAAGGTCAACGAGTTGGAAACACCGCCGCCGTCAGGATTCATAACTGACACCACATCATCTCCAGATTCGGAGAGGGCGTCTGCGGGAACCGCCGCCGTGATGAGTTTGCTGCTTACAAAGGTCGTCGGAAGATCACTGGCGTTCCACTGAACAATGGACCCGCGAACGAAGTGCGACCCCACCACGCTCAAAGTAAATGCGCCGCCCCCGCGCATGGCGCTGATGGGAGAGATGGCTTCAACAACCGGCGTGGTCTGCGCTTCTGCCGCAAACGTTGGGAAACCGCCGTTCGCTTGTCCGCGGACCAAAAGGTTCGTAAGGGATAGGAAAGCGAATACGGCGATGACTGGAAATCGAAGGCCCCCTGTGGCACAGAATCGCACATTGTCGACCATGGCAAGTCCCTTCCCCACGTTGCCTTATATCCTACGAGAAACTGCCAGCCGCTGTCTCACCGCGGTTGGAAATGCGCCGGAAGCGGCCTACAGGGGATTTTCGACATCTGTCCGTCTTTTCGGGTCAACAACGTGCCCCTGAGCTTGTCGAAGAGTTCGCGCCCGCCTTTTTGTGCGCTAGCTTGGGCGACCTGCCCTCCTTGGTCGAACCGCACTCCTGTAGGGCTCTCGGGATGGTTCGCCAACCGGTGAGAACTGGTCAAAATTGATCAGCTTCCTGACGAGTCATATTGCACAATTTGGGCCAGTGAAAAACGATCTCGGATTTTCCGCCCAGCGTAAATCGTCCAGCGAACTGGCGCACTGTGCACAAGCGGGAGATGAATCCGCTTTTGCGGATCTGTTCCATGCACACAAAACCAAAGTCTATAGGCTTTGTTTGAGAATGACGAGCAATACCGCGGAGGCAGAGGATCTGACTCAGGAGGCATTCCTGCAAGTATTCCGTAAACTTGCAATGTTTCGGGGCGATTCGGCCATTTCGACGTGGCTGTATCGCGTCGCATTCAATACTGTTCTTATGCATTTTCGGAAGAAGAGACTTCCACAGGTCTCATTCGACGAGCCCGTCACACGCGGACCAAGCGCACCAAAGCGGGAGCATGGCCGGATTGACGGCAGGCTCTCTTCTAGTGTCGATCGTATTGCCCTTGCCCGGGCAATCAAGGAATTAGCCCCAGGCTACCGAAAGATTTTCCTTCTCCATCAAGTGAAGGGATACGAGCACCATGAGATCGCTACTTTGCTTCGCTGCTCGGTAGGGAGCTCAAAATCCCAGCTTCACAAAGCAAAAATGAGAATGCGTCAGCTTCTCTCTTCGCAAAAGCCGTCCACTTCGAAAACGGTGCAGAAGGTGACACCAATATCTGACACCGGTATTCAAATCAAGACGATGGCAATGCGCCAGTCATTGTCGATGCCATCCCTGGGGAAGCGAGCGTAGAGCCGAGGCCCCCGCCTTTGGGCACCAACGTGGGCGACCCTGCGCCCGCTGCCCATCAACGCCAGTTTGCTTGATTCGGGCAGTTCTCCTGTAACGCCTTATTCCTCAAGGACCTGGAATGATTCAGCCGGAGAACTCGGCCAAATAGCTGCTAAGTCGCTGATTTACAAATATCTTAGAAGTAAGTCGTTATTTTTCAAAACACCTGGCGACAGTGAGCCGGTAAGTCTTTGATTCGCGAACACCGCAGGAGGGGGATCGACCAATATCGCGCCCCAACATTCCAAGTCCAGAATCCAATACTCCCAGGTCCTTCCTCCTCTGTTGTCGCCGCGCGCGCGAATCGGCGTAAATCTGCCAGCGCAGGTTAAACTGAAACCTCCCGATGGCGCTCGTACGAACAATCTGCATGATGATCGGTCTGGCGGCTTTAGCCTTGCCGATCGCCGCGACGAATCTCGCTGCGTCGGATTCGACAGCGATAGCATCGTCGCCAGTTCGTGCGCCCCTTTCCGCGGATCAGGTAGTGGACAACCTGGTGCGCAGGAATCAGGAGCGCGCAAAGGCTCTGCTGCATTCCGAGGCAACGCGCATATACCGCCTTGTTTACCGCGGATTTCCAGGTGATCGTGAAGGCGAAATGACCGTGGATGCCACTTACGACAGTCCGTCGTCGAAAGAGTTCAAGGTGGTTTCCCAGAGCGGCTCAAAGTTGATTCAGGATCGTGTGTTCAAGAAGCTTCTGGAAAGTGAGAAAGAGGCAACCGACCCGGCAATAAGCGCGGCAACGCTGCTGAATCGCGATAATTACGAGTTTGAGCTGGTGGGCTATGAGCCGTCGAAAACCGGCGGACAATATGTGCTGCAAGTCACTCCGAAACGCAAGAGTAAATATGTCTATCGCGGCAAGGTGTGGGTGGACGGGACCGATTTCGCCGTCACCCGAATAGAAGCGGAGCCGGCCCAGAATCCGTCGTTCTGGACGAAGAAGAGTGAGATTCACCACGAATACGAGAAGGTCCAAGCCTTCTGGTTGCCGGCGCGGAATGAGTCGATCAGCTACATCCGGCTCGGAGGACGCGCTACGCTAACGATCGAGTACAAGGACTATCGCGTCACCGACGCCCGCCAGACAAGCGCTCTGCCCGTGCAGCAAACGAAGAAGAGCAGCCAGTAATCACTCCCGAAGGCGATTTAATCCGGACCGACAAAGTTTCTTACTTGTTGGTGGCGGCGCGGCGCAAGCGATCTTGCACGGCATCCCACTCAGACGTGTTTGGAGGCAAGTCCACTGCGATCCAGTCGACGTTAGCTTCGTCGGCTTGGTGGAGTTTGTCGTAGAGCGCAGCAGCGTATTCGGCCGCTGCGGTTGGCATCTGGATGATCTTGATGTCCATGCGGTTCGGTGGACTGGCGTGCTGCAGGTAGATTCCTGTGCCCTGTTCGGGCAGCTTTCCATTTGAGACCAGTAATAAGGACGTGCGCGGACTGTAGTGGCGCGCGTGCATTCCGGGCGAAGGGTGCGCGCCGGCGGGGACTTCCTGCACGGACACTATAGGACCGATGATGGCTTCGAGTGCTGCGCGCGGGATTATGCCTGGCCGAAGGAGCGTGGGCTGCGGCTCAGCGAGCGAGAGAACAGTGGATTCGATTCCTACCTGGCAAGGGCCGCCGTCGAGGATGCAGTCGACCTCGTCGCCGAGGCTGCGGCGAACGTGGCCGGCAGTGGTGGGGGAAAGTTCGGTGAACCGGTTGGCGCTGGGAGCGGCTAAAGGAATGCGAGCCGCCCAAATGAGCGCTTGCGCGACCGGATGCGCGGGCATGCGCAAGGCGACAGTGGGAAGGCCGGCGGTGACAATGCCGGGCACAGCTGGCTGTTTCTTGACAATCAGCGTTAACGGGCCGGGCCAGAAGATGCGAGTCAGGCGTTCGGCGGCTTCGGGCCAATCGGCGGCCAGCAGATCGATCGTTTCCGTGGAGACTATATGCACGATCAGCGGGCTGGTGGGCGGTCGGCCCTTGACAGCATAGATTCGAGCTACGGCATCGCGGTCAAGGGCATTGGCGCCTAATCCGTAGACGGTTTCGGTGGGAAAGGCGACGAGGCGGCCCGCGCGGAGAAGTCGCGCGGCACGGTCGATCTCATCCGGAGTGGGCATTTGCGGCACAGATCATTTTAGATTGCAGAGGTCAGATTTCAGAATTGCAGAAGCAAAACCAAAACCAAAAACGAGAACCATAGAGGACACAGAGGGCACGGAGGAATGCGTTGCGGGTGTAGGGATTCTTTGACTGCGGTCGAGCTCCGCGTTGCGGAGCTCGGCCTTCGCTCAGAATGACAGGCTGTCAGAAATAAGGAAACACTCCTACTTCTTGTCCGGCTGATCAACCTGCAAGTTGTTCGTGACCTCAAACACGCCGTGGACAGTGTTGGCTTGAACCCCGGCGATCTGCTTATCCATTTGAGTGGCGACCGCGCCTTCCAGAGTCACGCGGCCATTCTTCACGATGATGTGAATCGGTGGCACAGCGCGAAGCTGGTACTGGCTCAGGGCTGTGTTGCTGTAGATGGCCCGGTAGGTGGCGCGGCGGATACGGTCATCGGTGATTGAGGCGGGCAGGACCTCGAGGTTGTTGACCACATTTGTGACGCCTTCAATTCTCTTGACGGCAGCTGCCGCGTCAGACTTGAGCGTGGGGCGCGACACCTGTCCGATCAGAGTTACGGTTCCATCGGGATCGACTTTGTAGGCGAGATTGTCGAAGACGCCATAGAAGGGGAGCATGACTAACTCGTGGCGGACTTCCTTGGTGATGCGGTCAATACTTTTTTGGTCGAGAGCCGCGCCACCCTGTGCGTATGCAGCGGCGGAGAGAATGAGCGACAAAGTCAGTGCCAGCGCTGAAACTCCGAAAAGGGACTTTTTCATAGTCAACTACCTCCTGGAGATTGGGGTTGAGAGTGCCGATTTTGATGCCGTTATTTAGACGCCGGAAGGGCTGTATAGGATTCCCCGGCGAGATGGAATGTGATGAGGTATCCGGGCGCGGACGAGAGTGTCCGCGCCACACAAGATTCAGGACGCCGCCGCACTTTACTGGGCTGCCTTAGGCTTGCGGCGCTCGCGGAAGCCTTCGATCAGCAGATAGAGCACGGGGATGAAGAACAGGTTCAGGATGGTGCTCATGATCATGCCGCCGAAGACGGTCGTGCCTACGGAGTGGCGGCCGTTTTCTCCGGCTCCAGTGGCAACCACCAGGGGAACGACGCCCATGATGAAGGCAAACGACGTCATGAGGATGGGGCGGAGACGGATACGGGCAGCTTCGACGGCTGCTTCGAGAATCGGCAAGCCGCGCTGGCGGAGTTGCTCGGCGAACTCAACGATCAGGATGGCGTTTTTGGAGGCTAGGCCGACGAGCATGACTAATCCGACCTGGCAGTAGACGTCATTCTGCTGGCCGCGGAGCCATTGCGCACCGAGCGCGCCAAGAAGAGCCATGGGGACGGCAAGAAGAATGATGAAGGGCAGAACGAAACTTTCATACTGCGCGGAGAGCGTCAAATAAACGACCAGCGTTCCCAAGCCAAACAGGAAGATCGTGGTTGATCCAGAAGCTAACTCCTCAAGCGAAATTCCAGACCATTCATACGTGTAGCCCTGGGGCAGGACTTTGGCGGAGAGCTGCTGCATGGCGTCGATGGCCTGGCCGGAGCTGAAGCCGGGAGCGGCGGAGCCGTCGATCTCAGAGGAGCGGAAGAGATTGTAGTGATTGATGACCTGAGGCGCGTTGCTCTGCGTCACGGTGACTAGATTCGCGAGCGGAATCATAGCTCCGGAGTCGGAGCGGACGTAATACTGGCCGATATCTTTCGGATTGGAACGGAACTGCTTGTCAGCCTGCACATAGACGCGGTAAGAACGGTTGTTGAAATCGAAATCGTTGACGTAGGACGAACCCATGTAGACGCCGAGCGTGTCGGTAATCTGGCTAAGCGAGACATGAAGGCTCTTGGCCTTTTCGCGGTCGACGGTGACGACATACTGCGGGTCGTTTGAGGTGTAGGTGCTGAACAGTCCGGTGAGATCTTTTTCCTTGCGCTCGCCGGCGGCCCGAATGAGGTCGTGGGTGGTCTTATCGAGGTCCTGCAAGGTGTGATTGCCCTGATCGAGGAGCTCGTATTGGAATCCTCCGAACTGGCCGAGACCCTGAATGGCGGGCGGCTCGAAGGGGATGACGATGGCTCCAGAGATACCGAAGAGCGGACCGCGCAGTCGTTTGATGATGGCCGCGGCAGTATGCTCCTCACCCTTACGTTTTGCATAGGGCTGGAGCGGCAAAAAGACGAGGCCGGCGTTGGGGGTTGCGCCTCCGAAGCTGAATCCGGCAATGGAGAAAGTGCCGCGAACCTCGGGAATGTTCTTTGTGATGGCGGAGACTTGCCGGCCGATGTCGCGAGTGTATTCGAGCGAAGCTCCGGTGGGAGCCTGGATAGCGACGATGAGATATCCCTGATCTTCGGCGGGAACAAAGCCCTGCGGAACGTGGCGGAAGACGAGGAAGGCAAGGCCGAGTCCGAGAACGAAGAGAATGAGCGCAACGGCTTCAAAGCGGAGAAACACGCGCAGGGCGTGAACATAGGCGTTGGTGACGGCGGCGAGGATGCGGTCGACCTGGCGGGAGAACCAATTTTTTGGGCCGTGGATGCGGCCGAGCAGCAGGGCTGCGAGCGCAGGCGACAGGGTGAGAGCGTTGAACGCGGAGATGGCGATGGAGAAGGCGATGGTCAACGCAAATTGGCGGAAGAGGATGCCGGTGCTACCGGGGAAAAAGGCGACGGGAACGAAAACGGCGATGAGAACGAGCGAAGTGGCGATGACGGCGCCGGTGACTTCTTTCATGGCGTCGACGGCCGCTTTGGTCGCGCTGGGCTCGCCCTCTTGCAAGTGGCGCTCGATATTTTCAATCACAACAATCACGTCGTCGACAACCAGCCCCGTCGCCAGAGTGATGCCGAAAAGCGTGAGCGTGTTGATGGAGAAGCCAAGGATCTTGACGAAAGTGAAGGTGCCGACGAGTGCAACTGGAGTGGCGATGAAATGAATAATCGTAGTCCGCCAGTCGCCGAGAAAAGTGAAGATCACCAGGATGACCAGCAGGATGGCAGAACCCACGGTGAAAACAACGTCGTGGATGGATTCGCTCACGGCATCGGTGGTGTCGAAGGCGATCTCATACTTCATTCCCGGCGGAAAGCGCTTGGCGAGGCGATCGAGTTCGGCGACGCATCGTTGATGGACGTCGAGCGCATTCGCGGTAGAGAGCTGGGTGACGGCGATACCCACGGCTTCGCGGCCGTTGTAGTCGAGATCGTTGGTATAGTCCTCGGCGCCAAGCTCGGCGTAGCCGACATCTTTCAGGTGAACAAGCGTGCCGTCGGAATTGCTCTTGAGGATGATGTCGTCGAATTGAGCGGGTTCGGAAAGACGGCCGACGGCGCGGACGCTCATCTGAAACTGCTGCCCTGGAATAGAGGGCTGGGCGCCAACTTGTCCAGCGGAGATTTCGACGTTCTGCTCCTGGAGGGCGTTGACAACGTCGTCGGCGGTAAGGGAGCGGCCAGCCATGCGAACGGGATCGAGCCAGAGTCGCATGGAGTATTTGCGCTCGCCGAAGATGATGACATCGGCTACGCCCGGAACGCGCTTCAAACTGTCGCGGACGTAAACATCGAGATAGTTGCTTATGAAGAGCGGGGTGTAGCGGCCAGCAGGATCGGAGTAGACGGCACCGCCGAAAACGAAGTTTTGCGAGGTCTTGGCGACGGTGATTCCGATTTGCTTAACGGCGGCGGGAAGACGGCCGGAAGCGGTGTTGACGCGGTTTTCGATGTCAACGGTAGCGAGGTCGGGATTGCGATTCAGATCGAACGTGGCGGTAATGGTGCTGACGCCGTCGTTGGTGCTGGATGAAGTAATGTACTTCATGCCCTCAGCGCCGTTGATTTGCTGTTCCAGAGGCGTGGTGACGGCGGACTCGACCGTCTGGGAACTTGCTCCGGTGTAAACCGCAGTGACTCCGACTTGCGGCGGCGCGAGGTCGGGAAACTGCGCGATGGGCAATGTGGGAATGCAGGCGGCGCCGGCGAGAATGATGAGCAGAGCGCAGACGGTGGAAAATACCGGGCGGTGAATAAAAAAATCGACCATAGAAGGACAGTTGCCAGTACTCAGTTGCCAGTTATCAGTTTTTCGCGGTTGCGGTTCCGCATTGTTGTGAGTTACTTGTTCCCACGCGTTTTCGTTGATTTAGCTGCTGCTGGTTTCTTGTGGGACTACCGGAATACCATCGATCAGAAATTGGGTTCCGGAGATGACGACTTTGTCCCCCGGCTTGAGTCCATTGAGCACAACATAATCGTTGGCGACGATTTGGCCGATCTGGAGCGGTTTTTGGTGGACAACGTATCCACCCTTTTGATCGGGCTCTGCCACGAAGGCGAAATAAAGGCCACCGATGCGCGAGACGGCGACGACAGGAACGACAGGCCTCTCTTCGGTGCCCCAGACGACGCGGGCGCGAATGAACTGTGCGGTCCGTAGTGCGTCATTCGAGTTTTGAATTTGCGCCTTCGCGAGCACGGTTTGGGTTGAGTTATCGACTTGCGGCGAAATGAAAGTAATGCGACTGGAAGCGAGCAGATTGCCTGAGCCATCGACGATTTGGACGGGCAGATTCATCTTAAGCTCGGCGGATTTTTCGATGGGGACATAGATGTACGCTTCGAGGCTGCCGGGACGATCCACGGTAGTAAGTTGCGTGGTGGTCACCACGCGATCGCCTACGCGGACCGGGACGTCTCCCACAATGCCGGCGCGCGGAGCAACGACTTTGTAGTAATGCAACTGCACTTGCTGCTCGCTGACCTGTGCGTCGAGAGAGTGAAGCTGCGATTCGGCGGCGTCCAGAGTGGCGCGGGCCTGGTCGAGTTCTTGTTTGCTGACTACGCCGGCGCTGGCGAGCCCGCTGACGCGCTCATAATTTTGCTTGGCCCAGGTGAGCTGGGCAAGTTGGGCGGCGCGGGCGTTTTCCTGCGTTTGCACGGTGGCCTGCTGCTTGGTGGGATCGATTTGCATGAGCGGCTGGCCGTTCGCGACGCGATCACCGGAATGGACGAAGATCTGCGTGATGATGCCTTCGACTTGCGGCATGACGACGGCGGAATCGCGGGACTTGAGAGTGGCGACATATTCGGTACTGTCGTCCACCTTCTGGAGTGCGGCGGTGTGGACTTTAACGGGCATGGCCTGCGGTGCTCCGGAGGCATTCGCGGCTTTGCCGTTGCTGCAAGAGGCGCAGAGCAGGAGCAGGACCAGAAGCGAAAAGACCTGTGCTGCCTGAAATCGCCGGGATCGTACGTCAACGATCCGGCGATCGAAATGAAAATTGTTACTCATGGGTTAAATACCTACTCAAATATTGGATCATGCATATAGATTCATCGCAATGGGGGCGGGCTGCGAAGAATTTTTTGAATACTGAATATTTTTGACACATGGAAGCTGGCGGGGAAACGTGAGGGCCGAGCGCAGGGCAGCCGGTGCACCGTCGTGGATGACAGGTTGGGGCTGAGTGCAGGCGCAACCGCAATCTATTCACTGGGTCTGCTAGATTGTTGGTCATGAAGGCGATTCGAAGTTTTGCCAGCGACAATAATGCGGGGGTTCATCCGGAGGCGCTTGCGGCAATCGGGCGCACCAACGAGGGACATACGGTCGGGTATGGAGACGATCGCTACACGGAGGCGGCGATCGGGAAATTCCGTGAGCATTTTGGCTCCGACGTTGCGGTCTTTTTTGTGTTCAATGGCACGGCGGCGAATGTGTTGAGCCTGCAGGCGCTCGCACGTCCTTATCAGGCGGTACTTTGTCCGGAGCTATCTCATATTTATACGGACGAATGTGGGGCGCCGGAAAAGCTGACCGGGTGCAAGTTGATTCCCCTGCCCGCGCCGGATGGGAGGCTAACGGTAGAAGCGGCGGCACAGGCTTATCACGGGATCGGGGACCAGCATCATGTGCAGCCAAAGGTGATTTCGATCACGCAATCGACCGAGATGGGCACGGTCTATAAGACAGGTGAGATTGAGGCGCTGGCGAGGTTTGCACATGAGCGGAAGATGTTTCTGCACATGGATGGAGCGCGAATTGCGAACGCGGTTGCCGCTCAGGGATTGACACTTCGGCAGGCGACGCGCGATCTGGGTGTGGATGTGCTTTCGTTTGGTGGGACGAAGAACGGGCTGATGGGAGTGGAAGCGGTAGCGTTTTTTCGTCCGGAGCTGGCGCAGGATTTTCTGTTTCTGCGCAAGCAGGGGATGCAATTGGCTTCGAAGATGCGTTTCATGGCGGCGCAGATGGAGGCGCTGCTGACTGATGACCTATGGAAGAGAAATGCGGAGCACGCGAACAGCATGGCTCGACTCCTGGAGCAACAGATACGCGGGATTGCGGGCGTAAGGATTGTGTATCCGGTAGAAGCGAATGGGGTGTTTGCGCAAATTCCGCACGCGGCTATCGAAAAAATTCAAGAGCGCTACTTCTTTTATGTGTGGAGCGAAGAGGAATCAGTTGTGAGGTGGATGTGTTCGTTTGACACCACGGAGGAAGATGTACGGCAATTTGCGAAATATGTGCGGGAGGTTGTGGAAGGGATTCGGAGCTAGGCGGCGTCCTAAGAACATTCCAGTAGGTTCGGCACTTTTTCGTGTATAAGACATTCTCCGAACGCCGACACTGGCAGCGGCGCAGCTCCTGTGAATCGTTGGCGGGCTGCACTCTTGCCAAACAGCAGACAAGACGCCGGCGCTACGGTCGTAAGCCCGGCTCGACTGACAGAAATCGGGATGTCCCCACGTTACTTTTTCTTGGCGGCCCTTACCTTGGCCCAGCGCGCCTTTTGAGCGGCGGCGATGCGCTTACGGCCTTCCGCCGAGATCTTATGCTTCCTGGTAACCGTCGCCGGCCCCGACGAGCGAACAGAAGATCCTGAACGGTAGACCTTGCCGAAAGCGTTGAGGGCGGCGGTAACGCGACGAAGTTCGTGTTCTAACCGGGTGCGTTCCTCTTGAAGTTGGGAAACAACGGAGCTCACTAACGTTCTTGCCATTGCTCTATTTTAGCACTATGCGGATAACAAGGGATGGTCTCGCAGGATTGGTCTAAAGACTACTAATTCTTGGGGTAACGCAGAAGAGTATGGTTCGAGCAAAAATCAGAGATCCCTACAGAGGATGCGTAGGAGCAGGGAGCGACGTACCAATCCAATCCCCTACCAATCGAGTTGGGAGGGGTTGTCGGGGTTGTCGGTACGGCGAACCTGATTGCTCTTACGATGCACGATGAAAAGCATGCCAACGGATGCAAATGTGGGAGGAAGGACAAGGACCAGAATTCCGCTGCGCAAGGCCTCGATCATTCTTGCTCCCGCGGATGCGGCCTGGGTGTAACAAAGCGCGCAGCTTTGTGAGAATGCCGGCAGAGCGACGAGGAGGAGAATGAGCAAGGCAAAAAAGCGTCCGGCGATACTGAGCGAATTCCTCATGGCATTCTCCTTATACTCTCTTACTTAGCCCAAGGCGCGCCATGCGCTATGCGGAAGCTGTCGGTCCAACCATATTGCATCGCCAGCAACGCAAAGACCGCGAAGATAACAACAAACCACAACAAGCCGCGATTCTCGGAAAGATGCATGAAGAACAAAAGGCCGAGAGCGGCCTCGATGCAGGCCACGATCAGCATCCAGGTAAACATCGTGGACGCATCCACGTTCTGGTAAGCGATAACGAACTGGATGGCGGCGAGCGCTAGGATACACACATAAACGATGACATCTCTTCCAAATCCAGCTTTCGCGTCGGCGTTTGTCATTCGATTGGCTCCTACCAACTTATTGGGCTCAGTGCGACAAGTTCAACAAATAAACCAAGGGGACTACGAACATCCAAACCAGATCGACGAAGTGCCAGTAAAGGCCAAGGATCTCGATGTCGTCGGCGTTGTAACGGCCGCCTTTATAGCGGAAACCGACTGCGAAGAGGGCGATGACGCCGCCGGTAACGTGAGTAAGGTGCAGCCCAGTTATACTGAAAAAGGATGCGCCAAACAAGGGAGAGCCCCACGGGTTCTTGAGGAGGGTCATGCCTTCGTCGATCAGCGCAAACCACTCGCGAATATGGAGGAAGGCGAAGACGATGCCCAAGGCGGCGGTGATAAGAGTCCAGCGGAGCGCGCCGTCTTTGTCTCCCGCTTTAGCCGAGCGAACGCCGAAGAGCATGGTCAGGCTGCTGGTGACGAGGATGAAAGTCATCAGGGCGACGTTGGTAATGCTGTGAAAGGGACGCGGCCAATTCGGAGTAGCATTGCGGGTGAAACCGTAAGCTACGAGACAGGCGGCAAAGGTCGCGGTATCGGCGATGATGAAGAGCCACATCGCCATTTTTTTTGCAGGGACCGAAAACGCCGGCTTCTCCATCAGACCTGGGGAGTGTGCTCCCATGGTGATTTCGACTTGGCTCACGGTGCCTCCTAAGGATAGTTTGCCTAAATTTTTGCCCACAGCACCAACAACAGATAGATCCAAAGCACTCCCATAAAATGCCAATAGCGCGAGGTTGCAACCAATGTGCTCTTCCTCAAGGCCGAATGATTGAGCTTGAAGATGACACGGACCAATCCACCCAAACCACCTAGAACGTGGATGGCGTGCGCTGCTGTCAGCACATAGAAGAATGAACTGTTGGGATTGGTGGCCAGATAGAAACCTTGGGACCGCAATTGCAGCCACGCGACATACTGCCCAACCACAAAAAGCAGCCCAAGGCCCAAGGTGGCATACAGCCAACGACCGGGATGAGCCGCCGATTTCGCAATGGAGCCCATGAAAGCACCGGCCTCACGGCGTCCCAGTTCGAGCGTGACGCTGCTGGCGATTAGCACGATCGTATTCAGGTAGAGAACGGGCGGTAAAGCCAGATGCTCCCAATCCAACGCGGATCCCCGGCGAACGATGAGCGCGCTGGTGAACGCCAGGAACGTCATGGTGATGGAGAAGAGCAGGACCCAGATGGCGGTCGAGGTTGGCGGCGGAGAAAAGTCTGTCAGAGCCAGCTGGGAATCGGCGGGCGGGGTGCTTCCTCCGCCACCTCCGTTGCCGGCAGTTGGCTTACGCTCCTCTATGCTTGGCGGTTGAATCGTAGTTGCCATGATGCTCACTTCTTCCTGATTACGCTTTGATTCTGTCGATCTTCGTTGCAGTCCGTTCTTAGGACTCGTCGGGGCCATTCACCTTTTCGGGCGAGGTTTGCATAACATAGTCGCCGGCGGAACCTTGCACGCCATACTGATAGGGGTCGTGGTAAACAACGGGCAAGTGGTCGCCGAAGTTGTTATGGGGCGGAGGCGTGGTCGGCGTGCTCCACTCCAAGGACGTTCCCTGCCAGGGGTTATCCGGAGCGGGCGCGCCCCAGAAGCGGCTGTGAATCAGGTTGTACAAGAAGACAAGCTGCGCCGCGCCCATGAAAAGCGCGGCGACGGTGATGAATTGATGCACGGGGATGAGACGCATCGTGTAGTCATCCACGAAAGCCTGATAACGGCGCACATTGCCGGCCAATCCGAGATAGTGGAACGGCATAAAGATGGCATAGGCCCCAACAAAGCTGAGCCAGAAGTGAACTTTGCCCAAGGTGTCGTTCATCATGCGGCCATACATCTTGGGGAACCAGAAGTAGGTTCCAGCGAAGATTCCGAACATCGCCGCGACGCCCATGACCATGTGGAAGTGGCCCACAACGAAGTAGGTCGCGTGGAGCATGATGTCAACCGAAGGCTGCGCGAGGAAGAAGCCACTGACGCCGCCGGTGATAAACATGGAAATGAATCCTAGTGCGAACAGCGAGGCCGCGTTAATGCGCAGTTTTGCGCCGTAGAGGCTGCCCAGCCACATCAGCACGACGATCGAAGATGGGATCGTGATCACGAGCGTGGGGAACGAAAACGCCAGCGAGGAGACAGGGTTCATGCCGCTGACGAACATGTGATGGCCGTAGACGACATAGCTGAGAACGGCGAGCGCTCCCATGGAATAGATGAGCACGCGATGGCTCAGCATGGGCTTGCGCATGTTCGTGATCAGGACGTGCGAGACGATGCCCATACCTGGGACGATTGCGATGTAGACCTCGGGGTGTCCGAAAAACCAGAACAAGTGCTGCCAGAGAAGGGTTGAGCCGCCAGAGTGAGGTTGAAGCTGGTCGTTGATGACCAGATTAGACGGCACGAAGAAGCTGGTTCCGGCAACGTGATCCAGAACGAGCAGGATGCACGCGGGCATTAAAACGGCGAATGCGGTCAGGCCCATGCAGGAAGTGATAAACCAGGACCATGCGCTCAGCGGCAGACGCCACATGCTCATGCCGCGCGTGCGCATGTCGAGAGTGGTGGTGATGAAGTTCAGCGAGCCGAGTAATTGGCCCACGCAGAACAGGCCGATGGAGATCGCCCACAGGACAACACCGGTGCCCTCGCCGGGTCCACCCACAGAACCAACCGCGCTGAGCGGAGCGTATTGGGTCCAACCTCCGAGAGTGGGCCCATCGCTGACGAAGAACGATGCGACCAGGAACAGGAAGGCAGTAAATGTGACCCAGAACGACATCATGTTGAAGTGCGGGAAGGGCATATCTTCCGCGCCAACCTGGATGGGCAGGAAGTAGTTGCCGAAAGCGGCGAAGGGCGCGGTGGTGAGCACGAAGAAGACCATGATGGTGGCATGCATGGTCATGAGCTGCAGGTAATACTCCGGGGTCATGACATTGCCGGGCGCGCCATTGGCGGAGAGGAAGTGCAGGCCCGGGATGGCGAAGTTAGTCCACGCCAGGTGAATGCGCATCAGCCATGAGAGGAACATTCCCACCAGAACGGCGACCAGCGCCAAACCGTAATACTGTTTGCCGATGACCTTGTGGTCGAGGCTGAAGACGTACTTACCAATAAAGCCGCTGGGCGCGTGTTGTGCCGCCTGCGCGTGAGCTGTATCGTGCATCGGTTCACCTCAAGGGATATCCTCGCCATATGGGAGCGAAGGGAACGATGGTTCTACTGCAATGCGGCCTGCTTCTTTATCCAGGCGTCGTAATCTTCCGCGGATAACACACTCAAGTACGCCTTCATGTTGTAGTGACCCAAGCCGCACAACTGGGTGCATACGATCTCGTAACGACCTACCTTGGTCGCCGTGAAATGCAAAGTCAGGTCAAGGCCAGGAACGAAGTCCTGCTGCACGCGCAACTCCGGGACAAAAAAGGAGTGCCCAACATCCTTGGAGCGCATCAGTAAATGAATTTCACGGTTTACCGGAATAGCCATTTCAGCGGTGACGATATCGTCTTTCGCATCGGGATCATGATCGGTATCGAGGCCAAAGAAATTCTGATTGCCCTCACTGATCATGTCGGGATGAATCGCGCCAAAGGTTCCGTCGGGGCCGGGATAACGGAAATAGAAAGCGAACTGGCCGGCTTGAACCTGGACAGGAATGGCATTAGCGGCTGGCGGCGTGAGATAGACCGTTGCCCACGCCTTGACGCCGAATACGCCGAGCGCGAGGACCTCAGTGCCCACCAGCAGGAATGCCGCCCAGACCATGGCTTTGGCGCCGCCGGGAAGGTGCTTGATTTTTTCACCGGGGCGGTCGCCAGAGAATCGCCAAATAAACAGGGCAAGGATGATCTGAGAAACGAGGAAGGAGATTCCGGCCTCGGCCATGGTTTCCGACGTTTGCTCGTCGATGGGCGCGCCATGGGTGGAGATATCGGGAGCGAGCCACCATGTGTGCCGCACGATCGGAATCGCAGAAGCGATCGCGATCACAATGATGGTAATTGCAAAAAATTTCGCCATGCTGTCCTCGAGTCTTGGACGGTAGACCAGCGGTCACCTCAAAGTTGAGAGCCGCCGCATCAAATGCGAAGCGGCTCCCATGAACTGCGCTGCTGTCTGTCTTAGGCCTACTTTGCCTTGAAAGTGAAGTCCGCCTTCGCCGCCGCGCCGCCGGCGACAGTCACTTTCGCGGTCTGGGTTCCGTATTCCTCCTGCCATGCGGTCACGGTGTACGAACCCGCAGGCACGTTCTTGATGGTGAAGTTGCCGCTGTCGTCGGTAATGGCATAGGGGCCTTTGACCACGACGTGCCAGCCGTGCATCCAGGGATGGATGTTGCACTTTACAGGAATGGCAACCTCTTGCGCCTTCCAGTCCGCGTCGATTGGCGGAGCGCCGGGGGGTTGTGACTTGTTCCACCCGATGTTGCCGGTTCCAGCGGCGGGTAAGGGGTGAATATTGTGCGTGGTCTGGTCGCTATTGACGACCTTGAATTTCTGGTTGACGTCCACCGCCATGACGTGGGGCGAGTACATACAGCCCTTTTGATCGAACTCTGGTTCATTCGAGGGAACTGCGCTAGCCGCGCCAGCGGGGAGGCCCTCGGAGATGTAAAGAACGACATTCTTGATGCCGCCGTTGGAACCGACGACGACGTTTTCCAATTGAACCGTTTCTTTGTGTTGCCCGGCGCAGTAGGGATCCTTGGACATGTCAATGCCCTTCATGTGCGGCGCGGTACCGTTGAGCTTGACCGTACCGGTGATCGATCCTTCGCCAGCAGCTTTTACGCGGTCGCCAACCAGAGCGCAGATCGCGGCCACGGCGACGATGGTCGATAGTATCGAAAATGGGAGAGGGCGCTTGAACCAATTCTTCATTGAATATCTCCTGACTTCTGTTTTAGCTCTTCTCCTATTGAGAAGGCGGCGGTGCATTGGGATTGATTGGTTTCAAATTAAGCCCCTTGGCAATCTCTTTGGCCTTGGTGTGAAAAGGCTGAAGAGTACGCAAGAAAAAGACGAGATCCCAGGCCTCATCGGGCTTGATGTTGTCAGAAAAAGAGGGCATGGGAGTGCCGTCCAGACCAGTCATGAAGATCTTGTATAGATCGCTGTCGGTAGAACCGCACTTGAACCGGCCGCCCTCGGAGAAATTGTACGGCAGAATCGTGCGTCCCTGATCGTCTTGAAGTGTGGACGCGGATGGACCATTGGCCTTGCCTTCCACGCCGTGACACTTCCAGCATTGCACGCGATTGAAAACATCCTGGCCAGCCTTAATCCTTTCCGCGGTAACTTCGGGCTCGGGCGGGATCACGATGGCGGCGCCGGGTTTTTCGGTTTGCCAGCGCGGAGAATAGTGCTTGATCCACGCCACCAGATCGGCACGCATCTGAGCGGGGAACGTATTCCACGGAGGCATGTTCGAGCGATCGAGACCACGAGCGATCGTGTCAAACAAATCCTGATCGGTTGGCAAAGTACCGGTTGGCGTGGAGCGGCACTTGAAAACGCCGAGTGTAAAATCACGCGGTTTGGGGTCGAGCCATTGCGCGCTCTCGCCGTTGCCGTCGCCGAGTTCGCCATGACAGACCATGCAATAACGGCGGTAAGGTTCGGTGGCACCGTGGGCATTTCCCGTCAGGTTGCCAACATGACTCGTTGCCGCCGGTGAGTTAAGCCACTGCTTTTCCTGATACTCGGTGATCTGCGCTTGCACCAGAGCGGGCAACGCAAAGAAACAGGCAATCACCACGGAGAACGTCAATTTAAGCAATCGCGAGTTCATCGTTATCCTCTCTAGAAATCGAAGTCAATTCCGAACAACAGTTCGCTGCTGGTCAGGTTAGTAGCCGGGGCAGCGCCTGTCCCGTCCTGATGGAACCAGTTGTACTCCGCGTGGTAAGCAAAACCAGCTCGCGGGGTCATAAAGGGGTTGTAGCGGGCACCGAGTGTGTACGTAGTGATGTTGCCAAGGTTCGATGCGGTGCCCGGCGTCGACTGCTGGGACATGCGCATGGTTTCGTAGCGCGCGAGCACGATTGCCTGCGGGCTGATAACGTAATGTGGTTCGACCAGAACGCCATTCCAAGTGGGGTTACGAGCGCCGGCGGGCAGCGTTGTAGATGGCGTAGCGTTTAGGAAGGTACTGGGATTGTCGATGTAGTCCCCATAGCCTTGGCCGAACCATGCGCTGTCCTCGCCGTGTTGGGTAACGACCGTGACGTCAGCATGTTCGCCGAAGTATATCTGACCTACGAAGCCTTCTCGCGAGAAGCCCTTGTTGCCAGTACCAGAGCCGGGGATTATTGATGTTCCCCCGCCGCTAGTTAACCAGATGGTTGGAGCCTCCCCGACCATCGCATAGGCACCGAATCTCGATACACCCAGCCTGCCGAAGTCAAATGCCTGGCTCGCAGTGAAGAATCCGGAATAGGATTCAGCTCCGTAGGGCAGCCCGACTTGGCCGTCGTTGGAACTAAGAAGCGCTGCGGAGACGCGCGTGCGATCGTTCGCAGAGTGCCCCATGTATTCCAAGCCGAGCTGGTTGTCACCAATCTGGCCGAAGATATTGCCATCGCCGACCGGAATGAAGTGATAGAGCTGATAAATTCCGCCGTCCGCGGTTAGCGTCAAGATGCGCTTTTCCGAGAGCAGGTTATCCAGTTCGAATTTGCCCAACTTGATGTTGAGCCAAGGACTGTTCCCGATGTTATCGAGACGCGCCATGACCGTTTCGAAATGGAAGGAAGCGGTCGCGTCCGAGGACGGCAGCACGTAGAAGGAAATGTTCTTGTCAAGAGTGCCGCCAGTGTGAAAGTCAAGGCCGCTGAGGTCAAAACCGCTTTCGGTAAGTTTTTGGGCCCCGGTTGGAGACTGGTCGGTCGGAACCTCGTTAGTGCTAACGCGATGCCAGATTGGCGTAATGCGAAACGTAACTGGCCAGTAACCGGGGTTTTGCCAAATCGGAGCGTCCCGGTCGTTCATGAGTTGGTAGCCGTTGTCCTTGAATTTCTGGCCGAAGAAATTGAGCATCGGCCAGCTTTCATGGCATGCGGAACACCGTAACCCGTATTTCCTGGCAAACGCCGGAAGAGCATTGGCCGACTGACCAGTGCCGAGAATCAAAAGGGCCAGCGAAAATGCAGCGATAAGAAACGAGACGACACGCTGCGGCTTCTGACAGAGACGAGACTGCGCCCACATACGCATGCTGCACTCCTCAGACGAGCTAATTAGTTTTCAAGAAAGAACAAGCCCCCACCAAGCAACGCCCCACGACGTTGCCGCCCCGCTGGCTCTTCGCGGAACGAATGCCACCCTCCAAATCCGTAACTACCGAGCGCTGGGCATACTACAACCGAACGCTGGGTTAACGCAATAGGGTAAGTAAATTATTTTTTACAAATTCGTTACATCTCATTTTTGCGGAGTTTCAGGTTTTGGCGATCAGGGTGCGTGATCAGGGTTGACAGAGAGCTTCGTACGTATCAGACTCGGCATCGTGAATTCATGAAGACGAGGAGCAGGAACGCAGAGGGGTTATGCAGTGGGCGCTCGCCCATCGAGGCGGTGGCTTGCCTAATCCTGGCCCTGTGGTGTGTTGTCTTCGCGGGAACATCGACTCCTGCGCTGGCGCGCGAGAAAGACACCCTACAGTATGGCGAGGGTCTGATCGTAAACATACCGGTGCCGCCGGATGAGGTGGCGAAGATCGTGGAAGAGGTGGCGGCGAACGGCATTATTCGCGGAACAAAGGAATACCAGAAGGACGAATATATCCGTGGGGCGGAAGTGGCTACCGCGACGCCGGTGTTTCCCCGCTGGACCGATCCGGGGCAAGCCTTTTACAAGGTGCGAAGACAGGCGCTTAACCCGTGGAACTTCAAGAACAGCGCCGATATTGGAACGCTAGCCGTGCGCTACGTAGTTCAACCGCAGGGAGTGAAGAACACGGTACTGCGAATTGACGCTCTCTTCGTCGAGGACAACCGGCACAGCGTCCACCCATCCAATGGGTCGGTCGAGAGCAGCGAGTACAAAGACATTCAGGATCATATTGCCCAAATCGAGCTGATGAAGAAGGAAACGGCCGAGGCGGAGGAATTGAAGCGCGAACATGTCGAAAAACGGAACTTCGGGTTGGACGAAAACACGGAGTTGCTGAGTACTCCGAGGTTGGAATCAGGGGAGAGTTCAAGTCTGGCGGGGGATATTAGCCAAGCGACAGTGACTGACACCGTGACCGTTGCCCCGAACGAAACTCCGGAGCAGCATCTGGCCAAGTTACGGCATCAGGTGGAGCGCCTGGTCAGAAAACCTGGAGCTCCTCTGAAATCAGCGCCATTTCACACCGCGAGCACACTAAAGTCGCTAGATGCGGGGACCGACGTTCTGATTGTGATTGTGACGCCGTATTGGTTTGGGGTGGAGACTCATGACGGGCAGCATGGCTGGATTTCGAGGGAACAATTGGAGTCATTGCCATGAGCCGAGTACGTTTCATCTTCGGACTCGCAGTTCTTGGAGCGGCGTTTTGCGTGGCAATCTTAGCGCGAGCCGGAAACAACGCGCAAGTGACACCGACGGAGCGGACGTTTCACGAATCGAAAACTGCGGTGGAAAAAGCGCTGAAGAAATTGCAGCCTACGATGAGCGGGCGGCTACCGGCGCTGGAAGGATTCGCTCTGGTTGGCGAACATCCATTGACTCGGTATCGCCGGGCGTTTTATCAATGCTCGGCTCAAGTGGCGGCGACGCCATCCGGGGGCTCAGCCGTTCGCATAACCGCAAAGGTGACTGCATGGTACTCGGATCCGGCGTCGGCGCATTCGGGATATGAGCTGCTCACTTCCAATGGACGGCTTGAATCCGACTTGCTCGACCAACTCTCCGATCTGTTGGGCGGTGCCTCGGTGGACGTTGGGAATTCCGGAAGCAGTGCGCCCGCTGCCGCTGCAACACAGCAAAGCGTAAACGAGGAGGCAGTTCCATCTGCGCCGGTTCCACGGTCGGAAAGCGGCTCGTTCGCAGCTTCGACCGGAGGCAGCTTATCGGCTCAGGAATTAGCGGCCCAGAATCCGCGGCGAGAGACGCCGGGAGCGAAGGGAGCCAGCGAAGTTCAGAGCGCGGCCGCGGCGCTGGAGGATGTGCTGAAGAATCAGATGCATCCGAAAAACCTGGTGGCGATTAAGAAGTCCGGCACCCCTGTGGTTGCATCTCCGAGTCTGACTGCCAAGACTCTCTTCCTGGCAAGCGCCCACGACGAGTTTGAGCTGCTGGATTTCAACGGCGACTGGGTACATGTGCGGATCTCCGGCCTGTCGCGGGGATGGATTTGGAGAACGAGCCTGGAGATGCCGGAGAGCATTCCCGACGTTCCGAAGCCGGCCGCGGCCGCTCTGACCGCAGTCGACATGTTCGAAGTGAGTCGCGAAGAAACGGCACAATTTCCAGGAGATTGGGGACCTCTGCGCGGGAAGAACGTGAAGATTATTTCGGTGCAAAAAATCCGGGAAAGTGAACAGGCCGGTGGAGCGAGTGCGAAGCTGGAATTTGCCAAATCGCTGCTGGATAGAAGCTACGAAGAAATTGCGAAGTCGGGCAGCCTTTCCGGGCTTGTACTGATCTTCGATTCCGCCGATGGGGGAATGATCGCGGCCACGCTGCCAACCATGCAGAAATGGAAGGCAGGAACGCTGAGCGATGCGGCCATGTGGCATCAATGCTACTTCGATCCTCCGGAAACTTTTGCGGTATCGAGCGCGGCAGGGAGCCGCTAGTTTGCCAAGATGCGTGCAGCGATGCGAATATCGTAAGACCAGTTAAGATTGGGTAAGTTCGGAATTTTGTCTTGACTTTCGACTAAGGGCGCGGTAGGAATGCTATCCTTTGGCACGTCTGATCGAAAGTCATTTTCGATTGCCGGTTGCAACCGAACCGCCGGGTGAGGGCGGATGGAAGCGGCAAACTTGGGTGTCCATTTAATGTCTCAGGAATCTCTTGCGGGAAGGGCCGGCGCGCTGTTGCGCGATTACGCTGAACTAACTAAAGCGCGCATTACCACTCTGATTGTGCTCACAGCGTGGTGCGGGTACTTTTTTGCGGCGCACCGGGCGGGCGTCGCCTCATGGTCGCTGGGCCTTTTTCACTCTTTGCTGGGCGTAGCGCTTGTCTCGAGCGGCACGGCCGCCCTGAATGAAGTGATGGAAGCGAGCGTCGACGGGCGTATGCGGCGCACTGCATCGCGGCCGTTACCCTCGGGCCGAATGTCGCGGGCGCATGCTCTCGCCGTGGGACTTGGGCTCACGCTGGGCGGATCGGTCTATCTTGCGATTTATGCGAATCTGCTGACCGGGTTGCTGGTGTTTCTGACTGCGCTCGTTTACCTCGCGGCATACACACCGCTCAAGAAAGTTTCGCCGGTCTGCACGTTTGTAGGCGCATTTCCGGGCGCAATGCCGGTGGTATTGGGATGGACGGCGGTGCGCGGACGCATCGAGACAGAAACTCTTGTCCTGTTTGCGATCATGTTCATCTGGCAATTTCCGCACTTTTTGTCGATCGCCTGGCTGTATCGCGAGGACTACGAGCAGGGCCAAATTCGAATGCTGCCGGTGGTAGAGTCGAACGGCAAATCAACCGTGTGGCGGATTTTGGCTTATTCGGCGGCGCTGATTCCAGTCAGCGTCTTACCGGCTGCGATTGGAATGGCGGGACGTTTCTACATGGTGGGTGCCGTGCTGATGGGAGCGATGCTGTTTCGCGTATCGATGGGGATGGCGATGCCGCAATTGCCAGCTACGGCGGCAGCCTCCAAAGCGCCTGCCCGGCGGCTGCTTCGGGCTACGATTCTTTATCTGCCAGCATTGTTCGCACTGATGATGGTGAACGCGGGGCGGTAGAAGTTTCTAGGCGGGAAGTGCCAATGTCACGGCTTAGGACGTAGTCCCCTATTGGCCGGCGGGACGCCGGCGCTACAAACTCCGCGGGACTTTACTCCAATTCCAATTCAATTTTTTTCGCTGCCGCGTCGAGCTTTGCGATGCGGAAGCTGCGAATCTGACCGGGACGCAGAGCGTCCGCGTTGTTCGAGACCAAAGGCGGCCCACTCTTCCAGCGCGCCTGCAACATGGAGCCGAGCGAAGATAGATCGGCTTTGGCAGGCGAAGCCGGCTGCGTGGACGCTGCGTCGTTCGCGGACTGCTTTTTCTCCGATTCATCCGGAATGCGGCACGGGGCTTGCACGCCCTGTCCCAATTCCACGCGCGCTTTTCCACCTGAGATCTCAATCAGCCGGCCCGTAACCACATCGCCTTCCTTGTGTTCAGCGAGATACTCGTCGAGAAATGTGGGGACAAGCTGCTTCATGCTGAGGCGGATGATTCGTCTCTCGGTATCGAGCGCGAGAATCTGCGCTTTCACAACCTGCCCGGATTTCAGCACATCCTGCGGGTGATTGATTCGCTTTTCGGCGCTGATTTCGCTGACGTGAATCATGCCTTCGACGCCTTCGGCGAGTTGCACAAACGCGCCGAACTTGGTGATGCTCGTAACCGGTCCTTCGATCACGGTACCGGGAGCGAACTTCTGCTCCGCGCCAGTCCATGGATCGCCGAGAGCCTGCTTCAGGCCGAGAGACATGCGGCGTTCGGCAAGGTTGACGCCAAGAATTACCGCCTCGACCGTCTCGCCGATTTTCACCACGTCGCTGGACTTTTTAACCTTCTTTCCCCAGGACATTTCGCTGATGTGGATGAGGCCTTCGACGCCGGGTTCCACTTCGACGAATGCTCCGAAGTCGGCGACACGCGTGATCGCGCCGTGCACACGATCGCCAGCCTTGTATTTTTCCGCGACCGAATCCCACGGATGCGGCTGAAGCTGCTTCATGCTGATGGCGATGCGCCGCTTTTCCGGTTCGATCCTTATGATCCGGGCATCAATCTGCTGGCCCGCGGAAAGCACGTCGGACGGCTTGTTGACGCGATGCCAGGAAATTTCGCCGACATGAAGCAGCGCGTCGGCATCCCCAATATCGACGAAGGCGCCGTAATCGGTGAGAGTGCGGACTTCGCCGCGCACGGTATCGCCTTCTTTCAATTCGGAAAAACGCTGCTGCTTTGCCGCTGCTTCTTCATCTTCGGAAATAACGCGGCGATCGACCACAACATCTTCGTCGTCGACATCGAGTTTGGTAATGCGGCAGCGGATTTCCTGACCGACCAGCTTCTCCATTTCAGCGGCATCGCGCGTGCCGGTGCGGGAAGCGGGCATAAAGGCGCGCACGCCAATATCGACGCTGAGTCCGCCCTTCACGGCGCCGGTCACAGTTCCGGCAATGGTCGCTTTTTCGGCGAACGCTTTTTCGAGCGCAGCCCAGTCGGTGGGTTGTTCGATCTTGCCGCGGGTCAATTCGTAATAACCCTCGGGGTCGCGGCCTTTGACAGTGACTTGGAGTTTGTCGCCGGGCTTTGCGGGCGCGTTCGCGGGAAAAGCGGTGAGCGGCAGAATGCCTTCGCTCTTGAAACCGATGTCGAGAATAACGGAGTCGGCGGTAATCGCGATGACCGTTGCTTCGCGGCCCTGGGAGCCCGGTTCGCGCTTGCGAGGGTGCGATTTCTCATATTCGGAAAAAGCTTCCTGGAAGGAGGGCGTGGACTCGTTAGCTGGGGCGGATTCGGGAGCGTCTGGTTGCAGGTCTGTTGGATCAGGCACGATTGGATCAGGCATGAAGATTCGGGTAGCTACCGTTCGAGTGTCTAAGCTTCGAGAGTCTGAAGTAGAGCGGTCTTTAGGATACCACCGCGGAATACCATCGCAGAATAGAATCGGCGGGCCATCCCGAATCACCTTCGGCGACAGAGTCACGCAGACACAGATAAATACTGCCGATTCCATGCCCTTACTTTGCTGGTTTTGGGGTTTCAGGTTTTATGACTCGGTGTGGAAAAGAAGCAAATATGGGCGCGGATGTAAACTATTTAGCGATTCCAAAGTCAAAACGATTGGACGATTTGTGCGCCGGGCATAAATGGAGCGCAACGAGCATCCAGGAGGACAAACGTGAGAACGAGATTGGCAGTTCTTTTCCTTATTGTCGCGGCGGCTGGGATAAGGAGTTTTGGACAAATGAAAGAGATCGATATTCCGTATCAACGTTTTGTTCTGGACAACGGACTCACCGTGATTGTGCACGAAGATCACAAGGCGCCGATTGTGGCGATCAATATGTGGTACCACGTGGGATCGAAAAATGAGAAACCGGGAAAGACCGGGTTCGCGCACCTTTTCGAGCACCTGATGTTCGGGGGCAGCGAGCATTCGCAGGGGCGCTATATCGACACGATGGAGAGAATCGGCGCCACGGACCTGAACGGAACAACGAACACCGATCGCACGAATTATTTCGAGGATGTTCCCACATCGGCGGTCGATCTCGCGTTGTGGATGGAATCGGACCGGATGGGACATCTGTTGGGCGCGCTTGACCAGAAGACGCTCGACCTGCAACGAGGCGTGGTACAGAACGAAAAACGGCAGGGCGAGAATCAGCCCTATGGCGTGACGCGGCAATTGATCACGGAAAACACGTATCCGGCGAAGCATCCTTATTCGTGGACGACGATTGGAGACATGGCCGATCTGGATGCGGCATCGATGAAGGACGTGCAGGAGTGGTTCAAGACTTATTACGGCCCATCGAATGTAGTAATGGTGATTGCGGGCGACATCGATATGAAGACGGCACGCGAGAAAGCGGAGAAGTATTTCGGCGATATTCCGGCAGGGCCGCCGGTGGGCCATCAGGAGGTTTGGATTGCAAAGATGACGGGCACGCACCGCGGAGTAGTGCAGGACCGTGTGCCCCAGGCGCGTATTTATAAGGTGTGGAATATCCCAGAATTCGGCAGCGCAGAGGCGGATTATCTCGACTTAGTAAGTGATTGCCTTAGTTCAGGTAAGTCATCGCGTTTCTACAAGCGTCTGGTATATGAGGACCAAATTGCCACCGATGCGGCTGCGTTCACCGATCTGCGGGAGATTGGCGGGCAATTCCGGGTGCAGGCAACGGCACGACCGGGACAAAATCTGGCGCAAGTGGAGAAGGAACTGGACGAGGAACTGGCGCGCTTTCTGAAGGATGGGCCGACAACGGAAGAATTACAGCGAGTGAAGGCTCAGCATGAAGCGAACTTTATTCGCGGTATCGAACGCATAGGCGGATTCGGAGGGAAATCGGACCGACTGGCCATAAGCCAGGTGTTTATGGGTAGTCCCGATGCTTACAAGGTTTCGCTCAAGCGTGTACGCGAGGCAACCGCAGAGGATTTGAAGGCGGCGGCCAATCGCTGGCTTTCGGATGGCGTTTACATTCTGGAAGTTAATCCATTCCCCGAATACAAGACCGCGGCCACGGGCGCGGACCGCAGCAAGGCGCCAACGCCGGGTAACCCTCCGGAGTTAAAACTGCCAAAGCTGCAGCGCGCGACTTTATCGAATGGGTTAAAGATCGTGCTGGCAGAGAGGCATGAGGTTCCGCTGGTGAATTTGACGCTGGCGGCCGATGCGGGGTACGCCTCGGACTCGTTGAGCTCCCCTGGAACCGCCAACTTCGCAATGCAAGTGCTGACGGATGGAACACGGACGCGCAACGCGCTACAGATCAGCGATGAACTGGATTCGCTGGGAGCGCAGCTACGAGGATATTCCAATCTCGACCTATCGTTTATTTCGCTTTCGGCGCTCACCGCGAAGCTTGATCGGTCGCTCGATCTGTTTGCCGACGTGGCGCTGCATCCGTCGTTTCCGGAAGCGGAAGTGACGCGAGAACGAAAGCTGGTGCTGGCCGGAATTGAACGCGAGGAAAATACGCCCGCGACTATTGCGCAGCGCGTGCTACCGGCGCTGCTGTATGGAGCGAATCATCCGTATGGCAATCCGCTGACAGGAACCGGGACCGCCGAGAGTGTATCGAAGATTACGCGAGCGGATCTGGTGAAATTTCATGACACGTGGTTCCGTCCCAACAATTCGACGCTGATCGTGGTGGGAGACACGACGCTCAAAGAGGTTACTCCGAAGCTCGAGAAACTGTTCGCGGGATGGAAAAGCGGCGAGGTCCCGCGGAAAAATGTGACCAGCGTTGCGGTAGCGTCGAAATCCGCGGTGTATTTGATCGACAAGCCGGGCGCGATTCAATCGGTGATCGTCGCAGCCGTGGTCGCGCCGCCACGGGCCAATCCGGATGAAATTGCTATTGAGGCGATGCATGACGCTCTGGGCGGGACTTTTGGCGCGCGCATCAACATGAATCTGCGCGAGGATAAGCACTGGTCGTATGGGGCACGCACGATTTTGCGCGATGCTCGCGGCCAGCGTCCATTTTTTGCGATAGCGCCCGTGCAAACGGACAAGACGAAGGAGTCGCTGGTTGAGATGAACAAGGAACTCCACGGAATTGTTGGGGATCATCCGGTGGGAGATGCGGAATTGGAGAAGATTCAAGCCAACGAAACATTGAAGCTGCCCGGATCGCGCGAAACGCTGGATGCGCTTGGGCAGTCCATCGTCGATATTCTGCAATTCGGTTTACCGGACGATTACTTCGAGACTTATGGGGCGAAAGTAAATGCACTCAAGACCGGCGATGTGAACGCGGCTGCGAAAGCGGTTGTACGGCCGGATCAGATGATTTGGGTGGTGGTCGGCGACCGCGCGAAAGTTGAAAGCGGCGTAAAAGAGCTGAACCTCGGCGAGTTTCACGTGATGAGCACGGACGGAAAGCTCATGTAACGATTCGGGTCGCGGACTGGGCAGAACTTTCAGTTTTCGATGTCGGTGTTTTGCTGCGAGGAATCTTATGAAGGCAGCGGTGCTGGTTTCTCCCGGCAGGGTTTCGGATCGGCCGCTGCGGATTGAGGACGTGCAGCGGCCTGAACCGGGCGCGGGGCAAGTTCTTTTGCGCGTGCTCGCCTGCGGAGTTTGCCGCACCGATCTACACATTGCCGGGGGCGAACTTCCTCAACTCAAAAAGCACGTGATTCCTGGCCATCAGATTGTTGGGGAGATTGCGGGTGCGGGAACGCCGGAGTTGTCAGAGGGAACGCGCGTGGGCGTTTCGTGGATCGGCGGAACAGACGGCACGTGCTGGTATTGCCGCAACAATCTGGAGAATCTTTGCGACTCACCGATTTTCACAGGCTATAGCGTGAATGGGGGTTACGCCGAGTTCGCGACGGCGCGTTCCGATTTTGTGTTTCCTCTGCCGCCGGCGCTCGATTCGCTTCATGCTGCGCCGCTGCTTTGCGCGGGCATCATCGGGTTTCGCAGCTTGCGCGTAGCCGGCGTTCAACGGGGAGAAAGAGTCGGGCTCTTCGGATTTGGCGCTTCGGCGCATCTCGCAATCGAAGTGCTGCGCGCGTGGGGATGCGGCGTTTATGTTTCGACGCGGGGATTGTCGCATCGCAAGTTTGCGGATTCGTTGGGTGCGAAGTGGGTGGGGACGGAAGCGGACAAGCCTCCGGTTGAGTTGGACCGGGCGATCACGTTCGCGCCCAGCGGGGACGTGGTGATTGCCGCGCTCTCGAGTCTGCGCAAAGGCGGGGTGGTCGCGATCAACGCAATCCATCTGGATCGCATGCCTGAGTTCGATTACGACCGGCTGCTTTGGGGCGAGCGGCAGATTCGTAGCGTTGCCAATATGACGCGTGCGGATGCGCGCGACTTTCTGAAAGTGGCGGCGGAGATTGGAATGAAGCCGCGCGTCACCACCTTTACCCTGGATGATGCGAACGAGGCCCTGGCGGCGGTGAAAAGCGATTCAATCGACGGGGCAGCCGTGCTTGTGCCCTAAGAGACTCGCGGGGTCGCCAAGAAGAGCATGAAGTTTTATTGGGCCGAGAAGAGCAATCAGGGGTAGAATGTCCCCGCTATGACCGAGAGCCAGGATGTGACGCTCTTATTGTCAGCCCTGACGCGCGGGGACGATGGCGCCGCCGGGAAGCTCATCCCGGTGGTCTATGACGAATTGCGCAGGCTGGCGGGCAGTTACATGCGTCGGGAGCGGGGCGACCACACCCTGCAGGCCACGGCTCTGGTGCATGAAGCCTATCTGAAGCTGGTTGAGCAGAGGTCGGTGAACTGGCAAAGCCGGGCTCATTTTTTTGGGGTGGCTGCGCAGCTGATGCGGCGAATCCTGATTGACTATGCACGGGGGCATACTCGGGACAAACGCGGCGGGGAGCAAAAGAAAGTATCACTGGACGAGGCATTCATCTTTGCTGAGCAGCAGGCGGACGAACTGCTGGCGGTGGACGACTCACTGAATCAACTGGCGAAGATCGATCCCCGGCAGGCCCGCGTTGTTGAATTGCGTTTCTTTGGCGGCTTGAGCGTAGAGGAGTCGGCCGAAGTGCTTGGAGTCTCGCCAAAGACGGTCAAGCGCGACTGGAGCGTTGCGAAGGCCTGGCTCTATGCCGACTTGAAAGAGCGCTATGGAATTGACGCCGCAGCAATGGGAGAACGTCAAGGCACTGTTTGAGAGTGCGCTCGAGAAAACTCCTGCCGACCGCAGCGCCTTTGTGGCCGAGGCTGCACAGGATCCAACGGTGCAGCGCGAGGTTGAACGGCTGCTGGCCCATCACCTCGAATCTGGCGGCTTCCTTTCCAATCCAGCAATATCGGCGAGCGCTCCCACCAGCTTACCCGCGCAGAATCAAGCCTTCCTTCCCGGCGATTTTGTAGCCGAACGATTCCGCATCACACGCTTTCTAGCGCGCGGCGGCATGGGCGAGGTTTACGAAGCCGAAGACATCGAGCTGCACGAGCCGGTGGCTCTCAAGTCGATTCGCGGTGAACTGCTGCATGATGCGAGGGCTTTGGAGCGCTTCAAGCGTGAGGTTTATCTTGCGCGCAAGGTCACGCATCCCAACGTTTGCCGGATCTTCGATTTGTTTCGACAGGCTCCCTCAGCAGCGGCTGGCGGCGCGAACCGCGGGTCGGTCGCTTTCGTTGCAATGGAATTGCTGGAAGGCGAAACGCTGGCGGAGTTCCTTCGGCGGCAGCCGCGCCTGAGCACACACGACGCAAAACCAATTGCTCTTCAGATGGCGTCGGGCCTGGGAGCCGCGCACGCAGAAGGGATTCTGCACAGGGATTTCAAGCCCGGCAACGTGGTGCTGACGCGTGCCCGCAAAGGCCTGCGGGCGGTCATCACGGATTTCGGGCTGGCGCTGCGATCAGCTCAGGATGTCAGTGCGGGCGCGCCAGTCACCGGCTCCGGGGAGGTGCTCGGAACGCCGGCCTACATGTCACCCGAGCAGGTGGAAGGGAAAGAACTCACGCCGGCTTCCGACGTTTATTCGCTCGGTTTGGTCTTGTACCAGATGGTCACGGGCACGCGGGCCTTCGAAGATGCGACGCCTCTGTCGATGGCGGTCCGGCGAATCAGGGAAGACCCCGTGCCGCCGCGAACACTCGTCCCCGATCTCGACCGGCGATGGGAATTGCTGATCCTTAAGTGCCTCGCGCGCGACGCGAAAAATCGTTTTCAAAATGGAGACGAGGTGGCCCACGCGCTGCGTGACGAGACCGCTCATCTGGGGCGATGGAGCATCGACCGGCGGCTAGGAGCAGCGCTGACGGCAGCTCTTCTGATTGCGGCCGCGGCATTCTTTGTTACCAGGCTACGCAACAATATCCCAATCTTTACCAGTAGTAATGCGCCTGTGGCGGTGGGACCCGTGACGGCGCGGCCATCGATTGCAGTGTTGCCATTCCAAAACCTGTCGGGGCGAAAAGATACGGAATGGGTATCGACGGCGCTGCCGGAAATGTTGACCGCGGAGCTGGCAGCGGGAGGCAAGTTGCGCACTTTCCCCGGAGAAAACATCGCTCGCGCGAGCGCGGATCTCCGACTGACGGGCAAGCAAACTTTGGCGCAAGACACACTCAAACATCTGCGTAAGTATTTGGGAAGCGATTACGTGGTGCTGGGATCTTACCTGGACCAGGGAAGCGAGTCTGAGGTACGAATCGATCTTTGGTTGCAGGATGCAAGAACCGGCGAGATTGCTGCGACCATCTCCGAAAAAGGAAGTGAGAGCGGCCTGGACGATCTTGCGACTCGCGTTGGGGCGGATATTCGGCGAGGGCTTGGGATCAGCGAAAGCACAGCCAATGAAGCAGCGTTGGTTCGCGCTTCCCTGCCGTCGAATCCCGAGGCAGCGCGATTGTATTCGGAAGGCTTGGCAAAACTGCGCCTTGCGGATGCGCTGGCGGCGCGCGACCTGCTGGAGCGCGCGGTCGCGGCCGATCCGGACTATGCTCTCGGGCATTCGGCGCTGGCGGATGCATGGGAAGCGATGGGCGATGACGGGAATGCGCAGGAGGAGTCGAAGAAGGCTCTCGATCTTTCGTCCGGACTTTCCCACGAAGAGCGCTTGTGGATTGAAGGCAGGGATTGGGAACTGAATCACAAATGGGACAAGGCGGTTGAAATCTACCGCACGCTCGTCGAGTTTTATCCCGATAACATCGAATACGGTTTGCGGCTGGCGAACGCGCAAAAGCAAGGCCGCACGGTGGATGAGGCTCTGGCCACGCTCGCGGCGCTGCGCAGGCTCCCGGCTCCCCAGCATGAGGACCCGCGTATCGACCTGCAGCAGGCCGATGTTTTTGACATCAAGGGAGCGTACAAGGAACAACAGGCGGCCGCTGAAGCCGCTGCCAGCCGAGCGCGCGATCTGGGTGCGACGCTGCTGCTGGCACGTGCTCTTATTCAGGAGGCGCGGGCTTTCGAAAAGCAAGGCAAGCTGGATGACGCGCTGCGCTGCGCTCAGGAAGCGGAGCATATTTCTGAAATGGCGGGCGAGCGCGCCGAAGTGGCGAGAGCGCTTACGATTACCGGGATCGTCCGTTTTGACCAGGGCAATTTTTCCGCTGCGGCCGAAGCGTATGATCGTGCCCTGGCCATCCAGCGCGAAACCGGCGACAAACGCGCCACTGCGACCACTCTCAACAATCTTGCGAACGCCTTAGGCGAGCAGGGAGACCTCGCAGGCTCAATCAAAATCTTGAACGAATCCCTGGCAGTGTTTCGGGAGGTTGGCGACAACCACAGCGCGGCGGCGGTGCTGGGCAGTATAGCCGCACGCACTCTTCAGCAGGGCGATTTGAAACAAGGGAAGAGAATGCTGGAGGAAGGGTTGGCGGCGTCGCGGCAGATCGGCGACCAGGAGCGGACCAGCACGGCGCTCTACAACCTTGGGGAAGTTCTGCGCTGGCAAGGCGACTTGAAGGGTGCCCGCAAGATGTACGAGCAATCCCAAGAGCTGTCAAAACAACTCGGCGACCAGAGCGGAGTCGCGTATGCGCTCTTCAGCCTGGGAGAGGTTTCAACCGAAGAGGGCGGGTTGAGCGCCGCGCTCAGCGCGTACAACGAATCGATTACGCTGCGAAACCAGATGGGAGAAAAGGGGAACGTAGCCGAATCGCAAATGGGGCTGGCCGCACTCCTGGTGGAGGAAGGCGACGAGATTGAAGCGGAGAATACGCTGCGGCAGGCACGGGAGGAGTTTCGAAAAGAAGGGATCGGTGACGATGAGATTCTCGCCGACATCGCCCTGGAGCGGATTTTGCTCTCGCAGGGAAAGTTGGAGGACGCGCAGAAAGAGACTTCCGGTGTTCACGATCTGCTCGCAAAGAGCCAGGATTTTTCGGTTCGCCTGAGGGCGTCGATCGCGGAAGCGCAGCTTGCCGCTGCCGAGGGGAAGGTGAAGGATGCGATTCGGATTCTACAGGCGACAATCGCAAACGCTAGAAAATCCGGATATGTCGGATATCAGTTGGAAGCGGAGCTTGCCTTGGGCGAAGTGGAGACAACGTCGGGCAATGTTTCCGCCGGCATGAGCTTGCTTGCGGATGTGCGGACACAGGCGAAGCAACGAGGTTATCGTTTAATCGAGTACAAGGCGGCGCGAGTGTCGGGGAAATCGGCGGCGAGTCCGGCAAAGAAATAGCCGCCATCCGCGAGAATGACGGCCCCAGATTTTTTGTCATGGTGAAATCGCGCTGTTTGAAAAATCATCGTTCCCTTCTTCTTGTCTCCCGCTACTGAATTTCAAGCCCGTGCCGCAAGGTAAAGCTGTAAGCGGATTGTTCGGCAAGCAGCACTTCCCTTTCGTTGCCGGACGCCCTCTTCACCAGACCCTTCATGAATTTCCCCACCTTATTCTTGCCCTTGATCTGCGGCCCAAAACTGCGCGTGGAGCTCACAACCGTTAGGTATGTGTTGTTGACATTCACCGAGGTAAGTTTCAGTTGCAGATTGGCCTCGCCCGCGAGGGGACCGGCCGGCTTGGCAGCAACGACTTTACCTCTGACGACGGCGCCCGCGGGAATCACTGTTTGACCGCCGATGACGATATCGCTATCTAGCGTGGCTGAGAAGCGCTGACCTACCTCGCTGATCCGGGATCCGAGGTCCTCGCCAAGACGAACGGTCAGAGTGGTCCCTGCGGGAACTAAGATCGGTTGTGCGGCATCGGCCGGTGCTGCGTCGTCAGGCTCCGCCGCATCTTCAGATTGCGATGCATCGGCGGTCGCGTCTGTGTCGGCTGCTTGGCCCTGATCGTCTGCCGACTGTGCCTTTTGGCCATCGGCGGTCTGTTGTGTTCCATCCGTCGGTTGCGCGTTATCGGGCTGATTAGGATCCGCTTGGGCATTGGCGTCTGTGCTTGAGTTCGCCGGTTGCACTACAACAGCTGCTGAATTTTGCGCGATTGCCTGGTTGCTGTTCGCTGCGTGGCGGCGCGAAACACCATCGAACACCAGAGCCGCCGCAAGCACTCCCACTCCAATCATGAATACGAAGATTAATTTTCTGGTCATGGCCGTTCTCCTTTATCGGATTTTGATCGCCTATGGCTTCGTCTTAACTTGATCGTCTATCGATTGCCTTTTACTTTTACCGCGCCAACCCGATCAAGCTGAGTCGGCGCGGCATTGGTTGTTATCGGGATTAACTTACCGTCCGCGGCCGTGGCCGCCGCCAGATGCGTGTCCACCACCGGAGTGACCAGCCGACGATCCGCCGCGGCTCGCCATTGCAGATCCTCCACGGCTACCAGACGCGCCACGGTTCGCCGTCGCAGATCCACGGTTGCCCGATGCGCCGCCGCGATTTCCCATCCCAGAACTCCGGCTAGCAGACGCCGAGTGGTTCGCGGATGCAGAGCGTCCGGCAGACGCCGAGCGGTTAGCGGAGGCGGAGTGACCGGCCGAAGCTGACCGTCCAGCCGAGGCTGAGCGGCCAGCGGAAGCGGAGCGGTTACCCGATGCTGAGCGGTTCGCCGAGGCAGAGCGACCGGCGGGCGCCGAACGATTAGCCGATGCCGAGTGACTAGCCGAAGCGGAACGGTTAGCAGACGCCGACCGTGAAGAAGCTGAGCGGCTCGCGGATGCGGAACGATTGCCGGATGCTGAGTGGCTGGCAGAAGCGGAACGGCTCGAAGAAGCAGACCGTCCAGCAGAGGCCGAGTGTCCAGCCGAAGACGAATGCCCACCGAAACCAGAGTGTCCGGCGGATGCCGAATGACTCGCGGAATTCGAATGGCCGCCGAATCCGGAATGCCCACCGTTTGCCGCATGGTTTCCACCCGCCGAGTTGCCACCGTATGAGTGACCAGCGCTCGGCTTACCAGCATTCGCTCGTCCGGCGCGCGAGCGAGCAGCGCCCTTCTGAGCGGCGGCGTGATAGCCGTTCGGCACGCCGCGGCCACCATGATCGAATGCGCCACGGTCATGTCCGCCAAAGTACCCGTGGTTCGAAACGGTCATGCTGTTCGAGATATAAGTGTTGCCGCCGAACATCACGGTACCGCCGCCCCATGCCGGCGCCCAATCGCCGAAGCCCCAGCCGAAGCCAGCGTAAACACCGATCGAGATACCGGGATCGAATGCGAGTCCGACTCCGTAGATGACGCCCGTCGGGGGCGGGAGCACAACAAATCCCGGGTAAGCCACAAACAGCGTGCCCCAAACGGTCCAGGGGTTGTAATACGGGACAAAGACCACAGCCGGATTCACGGGCACGATCTCAATCAGGCCCGCTTCCACCACGACGCGCTGCTGTGTGGTTGTCACTAACACGTTCGACTGCTGCGCTTGCAGGCGCATGGCCTGAACCGCATTCATGACATCGCCGGGTTGGTTGTAATAGGCATTCCCGAGCTGCGATGCCCACGCGCTGTTCTTCGCGAGGTTGTCGAGAACAGCCGGAAATTCGATGAGACCTTTTACCGCGGGATCCCACGACATATTGTTGGCGCCTGCCGCACGCTGATCGGGGGACAGGTTCAGGTTCTGATTCAGCCAGTTGTCGGCGTCGGAAACCTGGTCTGGGTAAGTGGAAGCGGTTAGGATTTGAGCGACCAGAGAGTCGGGATCGAGAGCGATCGGGGCGACCAGTTGATCGAGTTGCACCGCATCCAGCTCAACGTAAGCGGCGGCGGGCGCTTGCGGCGCATAGACATTTGCCTGGGCTGCCGGAATCAGCAGCAAGGAAAGTAGAAGCGCCATCATCACGCAAATCGTCTTTGGGGAATTCATAATGTCCTCCTGAGGACCTGCTACATTGAAGATCTTGAGATATGGGCCGTTTCAGCCCTTCACCAAGTAACGCGACAAAGGCCGCGAGGCGGGGTCATGCTTTCTATCCTCAATTTGGAAGATTTTTCGGGAGGTGGGGACTGAGGGCCTCCTCCTAAGATGGCTGGAAGTGTGCAATTTTGAACAGCCGCGGCATTATGAATCGCCGTAGCATCTGTGTTTCCCGACCGACACTCGGAAACGCGACGAAAAAGTGCAGTCAAAGTAGGTAGGTGGCATCATCAGTTAGGGCTGGCAGTCAAAATGAAGCGAGGCGACTACAAACCTGTTGAACCAAGAAATTTGGGCGTCACACATTCATGACAGACCGCAGGCGCCGAGGGTACATGCTAATGCCAACAAATCCCAGGACCACTAGAGTTCTTGTGTTCTCAGTTCTCTGTCTTTTCGTCGTCCTTGCACGAGGCCAGGCTCGTCAAGAGGCCGCCAATAAGAGCAGCCAATCGGCGAACGGACAATCCGCGAGCGCACCAGCGGCTGGCGCGCCTTCATCTTCATCCGACGTCTCCAAGTACGTCGGAGCGGAGACCTGCAAGACGTGCCACGAGGAGATCTACAACTCGTGGGAGAAAACACCGCACTGGAAGACCACGCTCGATACCAAAGGTGGGCCCTCCCATCAAGGTTGCGAGGGCTGCCATGGTCCGGGCGCGGACCACGTGGCGGGGGGCGGCGACGTAAGCAAGATATTCAGGTTCAAGGACGCTTCGACGAAAGAGGTGGACGCCAGATGCCTGACCTGTCACGCGGGAGCGCACCCGAACTTCGACCGCTCGCCCCACGCCAGGGCGAAGGTCGGCTGTACCAGTTGCCACAGCGCTCATCACAGCGAGGAAGAAAAACTGCTGAAGGCTGCGCAGCCTGCGCTCTGCTTCCAGTGCCACGCCGACACTAAGCCGGCCTTCAATATGCCCTTTCACCACAAGGTGAACGAAGGCTTGATCACGTGCAGCGATTGCCACGACGTGCACGGCACCTTCGGAGCCAACAACCTGAAGTCCACGGCCGACCAGAACATGATCTGCACCAAGTGCCACACCGAGACGCGCGGGCCGTTCGTCTTTGAACACGTCGCGGTCAAGGCCGAGGGGTGTCTGGGATGCCACACTCCGCACGGTTCCCAGAACGCCCGCCTGCTGAACATGCCGGCCATCAACCCGCTCTGCAACCAGTGCCACAGCGGCGTAGCCGCCAACACGGTTCACGGAATGAGCGCAGGGTCGTCGGAAAACATAACTTGTACGAACTGCCATACCTATATCCATGGCTCGAACATGAATGCGGCGTTCCTTAGGTAGGAGTCACGGATTGCAGCGCGCCTGGAGAATTGCGCACGGCGCGGCCGCGCTTCGATTGCGCGTAGGGATTCAAGGTCTCGACGAGCAATGATTTTCAAGTGAGGCTTTCAATAATGATTAACCCAGGATGGATTTCCCGGCTGTTGAGTGAAAAGCATTCTCTTGCGGCGGCCCGACGCATTGTCGGGGGCATGGCAGCAACCATTTTGGGCTTAACGGCAAGCACTGCCGTCGCACAGGTTCCAATATTTGTGTCTCACCCGACCGCTCCGGACGGCTATGCGCTTCATGAGTCCATCGACCTGGGCGGACATGTGGCCAATGTCGACGGCAGCGGTGCCATGTACGACACCCTGGTCAACCAGCAGTCTGGTCCGCGCATACTGGGCGACACCTATGAGCTGCGCGCGCTGCCGAACACGAAGAACACCCTCTTCGATCACTTGAAAGCCTTTACCAGCGGGCTCGGCGGCGATCCGAACGACATTGCCAAGCTGGACTTTTCCAAGGGCAAGCTCTACGAATTCTCCGGCTTGTTCCGCCGCGACCGCCAGTACTTCGACTACGACCTGCTGGGCAATCCAAACCTTCCGCCCGGCCAGTCGATTCCAATCGGTCCCCCCGCGACGCCGACGGGTTCCTACGCGTGGCCGCAGGTGATGCAATCGCCGTTTACGAACAACTCGGTGCGCCGCATGACGGACACAAACCTCACACTGCTTCCGCTGTCGAAGGTGACCTTCCGCGTCGGCTACGCGCAGAACGTCTTCCAGGGTCCGAGCCTGACGCCCAGCGGTTATTTTGTTGGCGGCTACAACGACCTGCTGCTCCAGGAGTATCAGCGCAACAGCACGGATGACTGGACGGGATCGGTCGAGTGGAAGCCCGTATCGCGGACCCGGTTGACCTATGAAGAGCAGGTCACTCACTACAAGGGCGATTCCACTTTCAGCATGGCGCCCCAGTATTTCAACCTGCAGGAAGCGAACGGACTCAGGGTCGCAGTGCTCCAGAGCTACGACAATCCGATCAACAGTCCGGTCGGCATCTCCTGCAACCCCGGCGTTGGAACCGCCCCAATTTCCCCGGCGCAGACTCCGAACGGTCTGCCCATCGTCGATCCGGCGTGTAATGTGGTTACCAGCTATTCGCGTTCCCAGCCAACCCGCGAAATCTTCCCGACCGAAATCTTCCGCTTGCAGAGCTCCAGCATCAAGAACGTTACGATGAACGGCAACATTCGCTACACCAACGCGAATACGAGCCTGGCGAACTACTACGACGACTTCCAGGGCCTGGCGGGAACGAACCGTGAAACCACGTATGCCGGCAATGCCCGCGCCAAGCGGGAAACGATCGCCACCGACTACGGCGTCACTTGGCAGGCGCTGAAAAAGCTCAGCATCTCCGAGCAGATCGACTACTCGAATGTGCACCAGCCGGGATTCGCCAACATTACCAGTCTAACCACCGTGACTGCCGCAACCCCGAACATCAATAGCACGGCGTTAACCACCACGGTGTTCAACACTCCGATCAACCCGAACACGGGCAAGCCAACTCCTACGTTTGAAGGCAGTCCGAGCGTCGCCACGCCGCTGTTTGATTTCTTCGGCCAGAAGTTCATCACGAACAACCTCACAGCAGCGTACGACGTTACGGATCGTGCCGTGCTCACACTCACCTGGCACCACCAGCAGCACGACATCAGCGAGGGTGCCGCGAACACCACGGGATACCTGTCCGGCATCTCCAACTTCACTATCCACGAGAACGGCGGTACCTTCGGCGTCGCTGTGCAGCCGGCGAACAACTGGCACATCAACGGTTCAGTCGAGGTTCTGTACGCCGACAATGTCCTCACCCCGGTCGCACCCCGCGAGCTTCAGCATTACAGAATTCACACCACTTACCGGCCGAAGACCTGGGCGACATTCTCCGGCGCCTACAATGACCTCGAGCGGCACAACAATACGAACAATACAGGCACAGCGTCCGTTGATGGCCCGCTCCAGCACGTCGATCATAGCCGCATCTTGAGTTTGAACGCCGACTTGATGCCGAACGAGCACTACGGGTTCGACGTCGGCTATGCCTACAGCGGCGTGTACACGGCGACTAACATCTGCTTCCAGGGCACGGCTGCAGGCCCCGGCATACCGGGCGCTGCGACACCCACCGGCACGGCTTGCCCGTCTCCAACTCCCCGCGTGCCGGGGAGTGCCTATACTTTTGGTCCGGCTAAGGACTTCATGAACGCTCCAACGCAGTACGCGTCAGTGGCTTTGGCGCTTTCGCCGATCGAGAAGTTCCACGCCAACATCGGATACCGAATAAGCTCGGTCAACGGCAGCCGCTTTTTCAACGATCCGCGCGATGTGAACGGATCGCTGGTCTCTACCTACCAGACGCCTTTTGTGAATCTCTCCTATGCGATGCGAAAGGATCTGATCTGGAAGGGCGAGTATGGCTACTACGGCTACGGCGAGGGTGGTCCTTCGGGAGCACAGTATTGCAATCCCTCCAGCACGCTTCCGCTGCCGGGCAACCCGGCTCCGGTCGTGCCCTGCAGCACGCTGCCAAATACTGCGATGAGCGGTCCGGCCTACGGGTTCACCGCTCCTCGGAGCTTCCATGCGAACAACGTAACCCTTGGAGTGCATTACGAGTTCTAGCAACATCCGTTATGCCGACATCACGGGGAAGGCCTCGCCGCGAATCGCCACCAGCGTCGGTTATGCGGGGAGCTTTGTGGGAGGCAGTACGCTGCTGATCGATCCCACTTCAGGTACCTGGAACGCTTGCTGATGTAGGTCTCGCCGCGAGGTTCTGCGACCCGCGTTCCAAGCGGGAAACAGCCATTGTGGACACACCCAGCTGCGCGTCAAAGTCAGCCTGACTGAAGGCTCGACTGCGGCGTAGGCCTTCAATCTTGAGGGACCATTCCGGCGCACGGCTTTGGCGTTACGGGGCATGGTTTGTCACGAAAGAATCCTCTTCTCTACACAGCTTCAGTCAGTTCGTGCATTTTTTCAAAGAGGGATTCCAAGCTGTCTGATTTCGACTTGACGGCGGTCACGCCTTGCGCAAGCGCGGCCCGCTCCACAATGGAGTTGCAAAAAGTGGTAAACAGCAGAATGGGAACATGGGGAAGCAACCGCTGAACTTCGCCAGCGGCCTGAAGACCATTCATCACAGGCATCGAAAGATCCAAGAGAATCAAATCCGGACGTAGTTGGACCGCCATCTCGATACCTTCGCGACCGTTCTCCGCTTCCCCGCAAACCCGGAACCCGGGACGTCGCTGGATGGCATCGCGCAACGACTGACGCATTATGGAGCTGTCGTCGACAATCAAAATCGTTTTCAAATCCGCCTGATTTCGCCTAAGCCACATTGTCGTGCGGGATGAATCAGGCAGCAATAGGGCTAAAACTGTACGCTAACGTACACCATCGGACCGTAACCCTGGGAACTTCCGCGGCAAACTAACGTGCTAGGCTAGTGGTCTTAGTTAATGAAACGGAGAGTCGAACGTGGCACGAGGCGGGCGAGCGTCACGGTAGCCGCTGGTGTCCTTCAAAAAGCCGGACTAGTCAAGAAATAGAGGTTCAACGAGACAGGCGGGAGAATAGCAAACCGTACGACATCGAACAGAATTGGCCGGACCAGTTATGTTATAACTTCGCAGTTTAATGCTCGAGACTATTATCCTCAGCTACCTTCCCTAGAGGCGCTTATGACCGACCAGAACCGGGAACGCTGGCGCATACTATGCGAACAAGCGGCGAATGAGCAGGACCCGAAGAAGTTGATCGCCCTTATTGAAGAAATAAACAGGGTTCTCAGCGCAAAAGATGGGGATCGAGAGCCACCACTTCCAAAAGCTGGATAGCCCTCGCGGTGATTCCGCCGCACTGCTCAAAACGACAAGGCCTTAGACTTTTTTCGCAGCCACCGGCGGCAATCCCTTCTTGAAAAGCTCCTGCTTTCACCACACATGGCAGGCGTGGGCAGGCATCATGGGCTGGCCGGTCTTGCAGCCGAAGGCCTGACCGAACTCGGGCATGTTTTGCACCACACCGTTGATGCGGAATTGCCGGGGCGAATGAGGATCGGTCTGCACCTGCAGGCGGAGCTGTTCGGGGCGTATGCTGCCACACCAGCTCTGTCCATGGCCAAGGAAGAACTGCTGCAAGGGAGTATAGCCATCCTGCTTCCTGGCGAGGTCGATGTTCCTACGCTTGGCGTCGGCGAGGAAAGCAATATAGGCTAGCCGCAGACCGCCATTATCGGCCGTGTTCTCGCCCAAGGTGAGCTTGCCATTCACTTTTACATCATCCACCGCGACAAAGTTGCCGTACTCTTTCACTTCACAGTCCGTCATCTCCTCAAAGTTCTTGGCATCCTCCGGCGTCCACCAGTCGGAGAGGTTCCCCTTGGCGTCAAACTGGCGGCCCTCATCGTCAAACCCGTGGGTGAGCTCATGGCCCACAATACCGCCGATGTGGCCATAGTTTTCAGCGTCGGTTGCGTTCGCGTCGTACAACGGAGCCTGTAGGATTCCGGCTGGGAAATTGATGTCGTTCATGCTGGGGTTGTAGTAGGCATCGACGGTGGCCGGGCTGATATCCCATTCGCCGCGATTAACGGGTTGCCCGATTTTGGCGAGCTCGCGGCGATTCTCGAACTCAACCGCGCGTTGTGCGTTCCCGAATGCCTCGCCGCGGACAACCGTGAGATTGGAATAATCGCGCCAGCGATCGGGATAGCCGATCTTATCGGCGACGGCACGCAGTTTTTCTTTTGCCCGTGTTTTTGTGGTAGCGCTCATCCAAGTGAGAGTGTCGATTTCCTGGTTCATAGCCGCTTCGATGTCGTGCACCATCTGAACCGTCGCCTGCTTGCTGGATGGAGGGAAATTCTGGGCCACGTAAACCTGACCGAGAGCCTCCCCTAAAGCTCTGTCGGTGGCTTGCACACACCGCTTCCAGCGGGCGCGCTGTTCGGGTTGCCCGGCCAGCTTGTGACGGTAGAAGTCAAAGGTCTCATCGTCGAAAGCCTTGGGCAGAACAAGGCTGTCGGTGGAATGGATCAATTGCCAGCGCAAATACGTCTTCATCGTCTCCAAGTCAGTGGAAGCCAGCAGCGCATTCATGCGCTTGAAAAAATCCGGATTGGTAACGTTCAGCTCCGAAACCGGTGGAGCGCCCGTCGACTTGAGAAAACGATCCCAAGCGACACCCGGCGCAAGACTGGCGAGCTCGGATACCGGCATCAGGTGGTAGACGTTCTTGGGATCGCGCTGCGATGTGATGTCCATAGAAACCGTGGCCAGTTCGGTTTCCAACTGCATGATCTTCTGTGCGTCGGAAGCGGCCTTAGTCTCCGGCTCGCCCATGAGTTTGAAGATGTTGGCGATGTGCTGGACGTACTGGGTGCGGGTTTTCTCGGCCGCGTCTCCCTTACGGAAATAATAATCGCGCTCGGGGAGCCCGAGCCCCCCTTGATCGACCGATGCAATCTGCTTGCTGGCATCTTTGAAGTCCTGTTGTTCCCCGAAGTTGAACCATGCGTTGTCATTAATCAATTGATAATGGGCGAGCAATTCCGGCAATTCGTCTTTGCTGTTCAAGGCTGCAATTCGGGCCAGTTCGGCTTGCAGAGGCTTCAAGCCGTTCTGGTTGATGGCATCGGTATCGATGCAGGAAGCATAGAAGTCGCCGATTTTTTGCTCGTTAGGCGTGCGGTTGGCGCCACCGGCAGCGGCGGTTTCGAGCATAGCGTGCAGGACGGTCTCCGTGTAGTCGGCCACCATGGCGCCGGTTCCATATCCCGAACGATCATTGGGGATGGGATACAGCTTGGTGAAGTTGCCGCAGGCATACTGCGCGAAATCGACGCAGGGGTCGGCGGTGGTGTCAATGAAGCGCACATCCAAGCCGGGCGGGAGCGTGTGAGTATTCGTAAACGGAGCGGGAGCCTGGGTTTGGCTGAATGCCGGCGCGCATAAGAAAAGTGCGAGTGCCGCAGCTATATATATTCTGGTTCGCCCTATCATCTCTCGTTCCTTTGTGTTCACTTGATTTTGGCGTCCCCAACTCGCGAGGCGCGGGAACAGTTTACTACTGCGTGGAAAAAGAGGGGGGATGAGGGAGGGGAAAGAGTCTCTCAGCGCCTTCCCAATAACGTTTTCCAACCCGGCAGGGCTGCGATATCATCCGAAACATCGGAAAGAAGCTGATAAAAATGAATTTCCTGAAAAAGCCGCGCCTTTGGTCATTTGCTCTTTACGTAGGATTATCGCTGACGGTGGGAATGAGCATTGCACCCATTCCGGTAATGGCAGCGGATCCGCAGCCTGTCATCGGAACGTGGGAAGGTACTCTCGATCCAGGAGCCCAACCGAAGAAGAGGATTGTGGTGCACATTTCCGCTGCGGAGGACGGAAGTCTAAGCGGCACGATCGACTATCCTGAGCAGGATATTTCGGGCGACCCGGTCACCGCCATCACCTACAAGGAACCCGCCCTGCACTTCGAAAGCAGCCCCAGTCAGAGTGTTTATGACGGCACCATGAACAAAGACAATTCAGCGATCACAGGTACTTTTAAGCACGCCGGAGCGCCTCTGAATCTTACGCTTAAACGGACGCCTTAGAACTGAATGGGCGTCGTGGTGTGCGCAAGCCAAATTCTCTGAACACTGCACGACAGCACGTCAGTTAGTCCGCGCCACTCACCGCCTCTGCTTGCAAACGCCCTTTGCATTGCTCCAGCACGCGTAAGGATTGGAGAGTGGCCTCAATCGCACTCTGTTCCTGCCGATGATCTCCCGCACTCTGGAAAAGAACGCGCGCGCGCACCGCTAATGCTTTCTTGGCTTCGGCAATCCGCTGCATCATGCGTGCCTCGTCCGTCTCAAAGAGCGCCGCCACATAGAGTGCTCGCCAGGTTGGTGAGGTATCGGGATCCGAACGGCAGCCGGTATCCGTAATCACTGTTGTCTTCAGTAATCCACGATTCCAATTCACGAAGAAGTGCTGAAATGATCGCATGTTGATCCTCGAACTGCTTTTCTCGCCCTGCAAACGCCGCCACAAGAACCGAATGTGATCGTCATCCCCGCTAGCGTCCTACGCTGCCGGATCGTTTTCCCTGCGCTGCGCCGGCAATTGCGGCTGTGCGACACCCAGCCACTGCCCCAACCTGCGGAAATGGCTGATCCAAGCTTCATTCACAGTTCCGGCTCCGCTGCCCGCAACCGCCTGCGAAAGCTCGTAATAGGTGTTCTGTGACTTCCAGAGATTCAGTTCGAACGGGCGGACTCGCGACAGCGCGATCACGTTCTCCACCTCTTCCAGAGTTTCCCGATCGCCTGGGTTCCGCATCCAGCGTTCCATCAGCGCGTTCAATCGCTCGCGCAGTGCAGCTTCCAGATTGGAGGCGTCGAGGCTGAACCCGCTCCGCTGGACCTCATCCAGAAGCGATCGGACCGATTCCAAATCCGTCTTTTGATCGGCCAAAGCGCGGCGCGCGGCCGTATCCAGGACAAACTCGGTGGTGAGCCGCAAGATTGGCGGAAGGGGAAACTGTAGTTCCGACAAGAAGCACATCAGCGGTGCGTGGTCTTCGTATATGCGGCGGTACAGCGCTGCGGAATCGCTCAGCGTCGAATCGACGATCTGATTGACAATCCTTCTGCGTTCGTCCTGAAACAGCGATTTCAGCGAATAGGTTGAGCCCGGGAAATAGCGGTCAATCAAGCGCAGGCATGCCGGAAGATCGGCCCCGGAAAACGCCGTACAAGCCTCATCAATGAAATCTTCGACCCATAGATCGTCACCGAGCGGGCGCACACCCGCGCTCAGATTGTGATCGCCAAAATGAAGCACGCCGAAACCCACTCGCAATGAAGTGTCGGTCGTATCCGACGTGAGCCGAGCCACGCCCGCGGCAAACTTGGTTTTGCCCGACTGTAGAACTTGCGACCTCTCCAGCGCGACGCGATAGCAGAAGATGGAATCCTGCCCGTGGTATCCGCCGAAGATCGAGCTGATGGCGTAGTGCGCGCCCACCCCGACCAGATCCAGCATGGTGGGTTTGATGAACCGATCGTAGACGTGCCGGCCATTCCCGCAGCCGGGTACGTTGCTCCAGGCTGCCTGTAAGCGTTGCAGGAAAGCTTCGTCGCGATCCTCGCTGCTAACCTGCCGGCTCAACTGCAAAGCACGAGCCGCGTATTGCAGGATCTGCAACGTGGCCGGACCTGTCAGCTCTTCGAAAAACCAGCCACAGCTCGTGTACATCAGCATGAGGTGGCGCTGCATCTCCAGCAGGCGCCATGCTTCCACCTGTTCAGCCGGAGAGAGCGGCCGTATGGTGTGCTGCGCAAAGAATGCCTGTTTGTTTTGGGAAGAACGATCGAGCACCACCTGGATGTAGTCGTTGCGCGCGCCCCAGGGATCGATAAAGAGTCTGGCGCCCCTCGTCTCGTACATCCCGCTCAGGTCGTCGCGCAGCCAGTCCAGTGCATTCCGCAAATGACGGCGCCACTGCTGGTTCCATGAATCGCCTCCGCCTGCTCTGCACCCGCAATCGTCCATCCATCGCGCGATGCCGTGCACACAACTCCAGGAAGTCTTCTCGACGATCTCCACTTCCTGTTCCGCCGGATGCAGCGCCAGGTATTCGCCATAGTTGGTGATCCGGGCAAGCTGGTTGCGTTCCAGATACTCGAGGGTATACGCCAGGGCCATATCGCCATGCGGATAATGATGGCCGTAGGTTTCGCCATCGGTGGCAATATGCACAATCTGCGGCCAGTTTCGTTCCCCGTTGAATCCGCTCATCAGGCGGTGCGCAAATCGTTCACCATCCATCAGCAGGTGCTCAAAGGCAACGGCGTGCGAGATTGGCCCGTCGTAGAAGAACAAGTTGATCATGCGTCCCGAAGGCAGATGACACAGGTACGCACGCGTGGGATCGATCCTGCCTCCTTCCATGCCCTGCCATTCTTCCCAGACCCGGTTGCGCATCCGCCAAGCCTGGTGAGGCGCAAGGATAGTGAACTTGATGCCCGCTTCGCTCATCAGTTCGAGGCTTTCCACATCAACGGCGGTTTCCGGCAGCCACATGCCCTCGGGATCGCGTCCGAAGCGGTGCTGGAAATCACGCACTCCCCAAACGACCTGAGTGCGCTTATCGCGAGGGTTGGCCAGCGGCTGGATCATGTGGTTATACGCTTGGGCGAGCGCCGATCCGTGGCCAGAAAAAATCTCCTGGCTCTCCCGGTCCGCCGCAAGGATCCGCTCATAAGCCTGGGGCGCCTTCTGCTCCATCCAGGAAAGCAGCGTCGGACCAAAGTTGAAGCTGATACGGGCGTAGTTGTTGACGATTTTTGCGACTCGGGATTGTCCGTCTAGAATTCGCGCGGCCCCGTTCGGCAGATAGCACTCCGCAGTGACCCGTTCGTTCCAATCGTGGTAGGGAGAGGCGGAGTCTTGTATCTCGACCGCATCGAGCCACGGATTTTCCCGCGGCGGCTGATAGAAATGACAATGGATGCAAATATAACGCTGCATTACGCCTAAATTCCCGCGATTCGGCCCATGCAGCAACAAAATGTAAAATCTTGTCTGCGCGGCCGTGCTCGCGCAAGAAAAAAGGGGGACACGCGGATAAGCACCGCGTGTCCCCCCACACATAGGCAACAGTAATCTTGCATCGCGCACAGGGGTAGAGACAGTTCTGGTACCCCTCATCGAGCTGAAATCGATATCGGCGGTATCACCAATGCGGAGGTTGGTGCACTCGTCGCGAGTGAAGAACGAAGTAGTGCTTCGGGCGGACTATCGTCGAGGGCACGAGTAATCCTGCGCCAAGGGCCGCGCTACCCCTTTGATGATGCTTCGTCCTATAATTCGCAGCGATCAATCCAGACAAGAAACAAACTGCCTCAGGAGGTTCTCGTTGATTCCACTACGCACTTTTTTCATACATCTCGCAGTCGCCATTGTCGTCACTGCTCCGGTGACCTTTGCGCAATCGGCACAGACTCCGACTCCCGAGACTTCCCGTCTGGCTGGCTACTCCTCGCAATCCTCCAAGACAGAACACGATTGGGAGAAAAAACTCCAGACCGGCATCGTTCCGGAGAACTTGCGTCAGAACATGCAGCGTTTGAGTGCGCGTCCGCACCACGTGGGCTCTCCCTACGACAAAGAGAATTCGGAGTGGATCCTCTCCAAGTTCAAAGAATGGGGATTCGACGCTCACATCGAAACCTTCCAGGTGCTTTTTCCTACGCCGAAAGAACGCATCGTAGAAATGATCGAGCCGACCAGGTTCCGCGCCAAGCTGCAAGAGCCTCCTGTTCCCGGCGATCCGACCTCCAATCAAACCGCCGAGCAGTTGCCGACCTATAACGCTTACTCCATCGATGGAGACGTGACCGCCCCACTCGTGTATGTGAACTACGGCAACCGCGAAGATTACGAGCAACTCGACCGTTTGGGGATTTCCGTCAAGGGCGCCATCGTCATCGCGCGCTACGGCGAAGGCTGGCGCGGCACGAAACCCAAGGTTGCCGCCGAACACGGCGCAATCGGTTGCATCATTTATTCCGATCCGAAGGATGATGGCTTCTTCGAGGGTGACGACTATCCTAATGGCGGTTGGAGGCCCCGCGAAGGCGTGCAACGCGGCAGCGTCATGGACACCGACTATCCCGGCGATCCTCTAACCCCCGGAGTTGGAGCCACCGCCGATGCCAAGCGGCTCGACATTAAGGACGCAAAAACCATCACCAAGATTCCCGTGCTCCCCATCTCCTGGGGCGATGCGTTGCCGCTGCTTTCCGCGTTACAAGGTCCGGTTGCGCCCGAGGAGTGGCGAGGAGCCTTGCCCATCACCTATCATGTCGGCCCGGGTCCCGCGAAAGTTCATCTCAAGGTCGTTTCCAACTGGGACTTAAAGCCGGTCAACGACGTGATTGCCACTCTGCGCGGATCGGATGAGTCCGATGAATGGGTGATTCGCGGCAATCACTACGATGCTTGGGTCAATGGCGCCGATGATCCAATCTCGGGAATGGTAACGGTTCTCGAAGAAGCTCGTGTGCTTGGCGAGCTTCATAAACAAGGATGGAATCCGAAACGGACGATTGTTTTATGCGCGTGGGACGGCGAAGAGCCCGGGCTGCTGGGATCGACCGAGTGGGTTGAAACTTATCGCGACGAACTGCAGAAGCATGCCGTGGCTTACATTAATTCCGACAGCAATGGCCGTGGTTTCTTTCACGCCAGTGGCTCGCATGACTTGCAACACCTCATCAACGATGTAGCGCGTGATATTCAAGATCCGGAAAAGCACATCTCCGTTCAGCAACGAGCGCGGCTGCAGCGAATTGCCAGGGCGTCCAATGCCGAAGAGCGGGCCGAGATCAGGAAAAGCAACGATGTGCGAATCGGCGCGCTGGGAGACGGTTCCGACTACGCGCCATTCATCGACCATGCAGGTATTCCCGCTCTTAATATCGGCTATGGTGGCGAGGACGAAGCCGATGCCTACCATTCCATCTACGATGATTTCTACTGGTACACCAAGTTTGTGGATACCGATTTTGCTTATGGCCGCGCGCTGGCACAGACTGGGGGAACCGCAGTCATGCGGTTGGCGGATGCCGACGTGATTCCCTACGAGTACAACGCCGAGGCGGAGACCATCGCACGGTATGTGAAAGATCTCGAGAAACTGCTCAAGGACAAGCAGGACGAAATCACCGAGCGCAATCTGGAGCTGAAGGAAGGTGTGTTCACGGCCACGGCTGACCCACGCAAAACTTCTGTCCCTCCACCTGCAAAGGCATTTCCTCCATTCATGAACTTTGCGCCGCTAAAGAACGGTGCTGAGTCGATCAATAAAAGCGCGGAACGTTATCAGGCGGCATTTGCCAAATGGCAGACTGGTGGAACCGATTTGCCAGCCCGCGCCTCTATTGCTCTGAACGCGGAGCTGCTGCAAATCCAGAGAACGTTTCTTACGGAGAAGGGCTTACCGGAACGCCCGTGGTTCAAGCATCAGGTCTATGCTCCCGGCGCGTACACCGGCTACGGCGCCAAGCCGATTGCGGCCGTTCGGGAATATATGGATCAGGAAAAATGGAAAGAAGCTGACGCCCAGGTTCCCCTTGTTGGCCAAGTACTGGAAAATGTCGCGACCGCGATCGGCAAAGCCGCCGATGATCTGGAGAAGGCGGTAGCGCCACAATAGCCTCGCCCGGTCCCACAACAACTGTCATGCAAGCGGGGTACGCGAAGCGCAGCCCCGCGCAGTCGAACGACCTCTGCGGGCTGCCCTGAGCATGCCGAAGGGTTCGCGCCCGTTTTTTGAGCGCTAACCTGGGCTGCAACACTGTACTCAGGAGTGCATGTTAGGTTCGCCACTCCTCGCGCACTTTGCGAAGGGCGGGATTCCACACCGCCAAGACCCGCTCCGTTCGTCCCGACTTTTCATCACATTTTTCTTGTGCGCTCATCACTGACTTGCACCACAATCGCTGCAAAGATACCTCGACAGTACACCGTCGAGAACCGCGCCAGTCTCCTGAGACAAACGCATTTCCGGCCGCAAATGTTTCACCGCTCTTTTGACAAAATATGGACAAAATATGGCCGGTAGGCACCCTCGCAAGTCCACGCCAAACAGCAAAATTGAACGCTAAGTCGAATCTTTTGAAGACTTTGCCTCTAACTTCTGTACTATCATCAACTTGACTCATTTTGGGGTAGGGGGGGGCCCCCCACCTATTTCTGAATTCTTACCCGCCGATTGGCCCACATCCCGGACGGCCTACATGGTTCGTGGAGACGAAATAACCGGATGCGCCTGACCTGCCCTCCTGACAAACTCGACCCATCCTCTTTTTCGGATTTCTCAACTTCGCCTTAATCCTCGAGGCCTTGCGATAGTGTTAGCGCGCCGTGGCGCGACGTGATCCGCATTTTGGGATCATCGGACCTGTCCGACTGACTGTTCTGCCCAGCGTTTTCATCATTGCGGGTTGCGATGCATTACACTATGCAATTCGATTCAAGGAGGATCTACATGCCCGACCCCGCACTGAGCGGATCCGAATTCAAGAAACAACTGCGCGCCGGAACACCCAAGCTGGGACTGTTCCTGAACAGCCACAGTCCCACCGTCGCGGAACAACTTGCGCACAGCGGCTACGATTGGCTGCTGGTGGATACGCAGCACGGTCCAATGGATCATGAAAAACTTTCGTACATGCTTGGCGGAATCTCCGGCGGTGGCGCGAAGTCGATTGTGCGTGTGGGCGGCTACGACGACCGCCCGGGCATTCAGCAGGCGCTGGATTTGGGTGCGGACGGCGTGCTGATTCCGTACATCAACACGGCGGAGGAAGCGAGGGTGGCGATAAGCTGCGCCAAGTATCCGACGGTGGGAACGCGGTCGGTGTATTTCCCGCAGCGCAGCATGAACAAGGCCGGACTGCTCGGTTACGCGGGATCGTGGAACAAGGAAGGGATTGTGGCGCTCCAGGTCGAAACCGCGTCGTGCATCGAGAACATCGCGGAGATTGCGGCGGTGCCGGGAGTGGACATTCTTTTCCTGGGGCAGAACGATCTTTGCATGTCGATGGGGCTCTACAACAAGTACGAATTCCCGCACATGTATACGTCGCCGGAGCTGGATGCGGCGACGAAGAAGCTAGTCGAGCACGCGCGGAAGAATGATGTGATCCTGGGATTGTTTTTGTTCGGCACGGCGCGCGTCGGAGAATTTCTCGACAAGGGGTTTACGTTCATCAGCGTGGGGAATGACCTGCATCATGTCCTGACTCAGGCCGGCGCATATGTCGCCGACGTGGAGAAGATGTCGCAGGAAAAGGGCAAGCCGTGGAAGCGGCGGCCAACGGCTTTGTTCTAGGCCGGCCGGAAGGCTGCTCAGGACATTATCTATAGAGCATGCGAAAACGAAGATAATGAGAGCTGCTATTTTCTCTTCAACTCGCACTGCGTCACAGTCATTCCTTCATCTCGAAGATGGTCCGCGTCCGCAGCTCGAAGCGGGACATGTGGTACTGCGGGTCATCGCTTGCCGAGTGCGTCGCACTGACCTTCACATCGTCGAAGGGGCTGCGGTCGAGGAACAGGTCCGAATTAATCTGATGGACGGTTAGTCGGTCCGCGGTGTAAACAACTGCCGATAGCCCAGGCTTTCTATATCCTTGAACATTGGCGTTCCTGGCGGCAGGCCGTAAGGCGACTGGAAATCCAAGTCGAAGAAAAACGCTCGCGTTGGAACGCCATACACAGCATTGCAGCATTTGTAGATCCCGGTGTTATAAGTTGAGTAATACATGCTCGCAAGAGAGCCCTTGTAATTTTCGCTCACTCCTCCGACGCCCCAGTTTTCCAATAGATGAAGAAAATTGTGGATGCCTCCGTCGGTGCCCGTGTCATCAGCCTGATTCGGCCATGTCGTCGTTGGATACGTGAAAGTCCTGTTCTTACCGGCCGCGATGGCGAGTCGGTAATAGGAGCTGCTGGCCGGGCGATTCCCTATGTTAGTGGGGGAAGTATTGCTGGCCGTACCAACCATACTCAGTCTGTCATCCCAATTGTTCGAGAGCAACGTAACCGCGTCGGCTATCACAGCCGCGGCCGCCATTCCAGCTGAGTCTGTTGGCGGAGAGTTCCAAGTGGTGTCCGCAGAATTGGAGTTGTAATCGCCTTGGATGTAAACGGCATTTTCCGATGCCACCGTGAAACCACCGTAATAAGTGACACCGTTATAGACATTGGGATTCGGATTCAGCGGAAGGTTGCCAAGTGAACCATCTACCAGTTTCAAAACGTGGCGCGCGCCGCTCACCCAGTTCTTGCGTCCGATCCTGCCGCACAGATTGATCCGATTGCCACCAGTACCGGCAGCGACGGTCCCATAAGGATTGGGCTGCGGGTTTGTGCTGGAAATGATGGTATTCAGGGACTGCGAACTGCTGGACGCCGTACCATAGAGGCCCATTCCCAGGTTGTAAGCGCCCCAGTTATCAAGTGTATTGTTTCCGTTGTCGTCCTCGGGAGAAACGGTCTGTCCAGACATCTTTGACTCGAGCACGCCGTCGGGCACGCCCTGGGCGCTTGAGGAATTAACCGTGTCCTCAAGTCCCGAATCCCCAGTCTTTGTGTTCGCAACATGAGAAGAAACGGCGTTCGGGCTCGGCAGCATGCCGCGCCGATCCGAAAAATACAGAACGTAGCCGTTTTGCGTGGAAGAGTTGACACTCGAGCCGCTGGTGCCAATCTGTCCCTTCAGCCAACGCTGCAGGTTACCCACATCGATCTCGACGGCGTTCATTACTCCGTTCGTGGTACAGCTGTTGTCCGTCGTTCCGTTGACTGTCGACCAGTCTATATCCCGCGCCTCTCCTTCTCGCGCATCGTAAAAGTTAATGGGATACCAGTTGTACTCGGTAATGCTCTGCGGGGTTGTTGTCGTCGGAGTTGCGGGGGTAAGCCCGAATGCCCAATCCCCTGCAGTACCAACCTTCGATTGTGCCAGCGAATCCGCAGCGAGTTGCGGGGGCACGCCCGGAGTCCATGTTGTGCAGACCCCCGAGACGGTCTTCGTGCAAATCGGCGCGGTCCCGGCAGCGCTCAGACCTGTCTCAGTAGCGAGCGTACTACTCGTGGAGCGATCTGCAGGTTCCTGAAGCAGCAGAATCGCATTCGGATTGATTGGATTCGAACTCCCACCCGCCGGCAAACCAGCCCCATTGGCAGTCGGTGCGATCACACCGCGCGCGAATCCCAACTGCAGCCATTCGTTTGTCACAGCGACCCACTGGCCAGAGTTATTTAAATACTCAACTCGCAGCCATCCATCGAGCAGGCTCCAGGAATCGTCGTTAGACGAGTTGTACGGTGTTAGGGCACTTGAGACCACGGGGAGTGCAGAATTGGGCAGAGCGTAATAAGGATATTGCGCGGCATAGGCCCCCGTCCAAGGGCAGAGGGCAGACGATGCTGGTGTAGGTGTGCTGCTCGCATTTACACCTGACGGCGGACAAAGGTAAACCGTGGGAGAAGCGCCATTCGTCCAGTAGATGGGTGCATTCGATGGTACGGGTGCCCAATAAGAGACACCTGCAGCAGACGCCATTGCTGACGTCCACGTTCCAGGCACGAAGGGCCAGTCGTCTGCTGTGCACGTGGCCGTTGCACTGGAGCAGTTGGCAGGAATTGGCACAGCATTCGACGCGGAGGCAAAGTAAAGGTTATAGCTATTGCCGCTCGAAGGCGTCCCGAATGTGGTGGAATTATAATTTCCCGAAGGCATGGTAACTCCCCAGGCCCCCGCTACTGTGGAATTTTGTGCGACGTTTGCCAGCCGGACATTTTCCGAATCCGTGGCGCCCGTTCCGTTCTGAAATTCCGACGGGTCGTCGCTCAACAGAACACGAATCTGTGCCATGTTATATTCACGGGATTGGCCTAGGGCAGATGTAGCCGACTCGCCAGTCGGCGGCCGGCGGATGATTTCATAAGGGAAAGTCGTGCCGTTGACGAAAGGCAAGGAAAGCTTGGTGGCGCCTGTCCCCGCGGGTGTGCTGGCTCCCGTCGTGTAGTAGTTCCCGTTGATGACTTGATGATTGGTCGTTGTGCCCGAGAATGTAGCCCAACTGCCACTTATCGAGGACGAAGGTTGGGCTGTGCTACTCCCATTTCCCGTCACACTGCCGTCGCCGTAGCTGGTGCCGACAGCTGCCATTTGCGTGCAACTCGTGCTGGTAGTGCTGCAAGCGGTGGTCCCAGAAGAGGTCGGAACATATACATTGCCATTCTTGTCGCTTGGAAATGTATTGGGCAATACCGTCCGAATCACATTGCCGTATGCTGCTATCTTGCTCTGAAAGGTAAGGGTGGCGCCACCATTGACGTAGGGATAAAAGTCGCCGTTGGCATGAACCGGGCCGGCGAAAGTCATATCCGAACCGGGAAAGATAGAGCAATCGGCGTCGCAGAACATCCCAAACTGAAACACGGGAATAAGCGCTAGCTGCGCCTGCCGCGCCATGCTCACCTCCTGCCCTCCCGACGCGGCGGCCGTGACAAGCATGTTTACTGGAATAATCTGGGCATACAGGCCGGCGTTCGGCCCTGCGCTAACGGTTCCCCATTGCGCTAAGTTCGAAAGAGTCGAAGGGCAGCTCGCCTGCTGCAAGCTTCCCGGCATTATCGAATACTGCTTCCAGACGATTCCGAAAATGGTCGGACCGTTCGTGGTAGGTAACCCCACGCCGCAGATTTGAGCGGTCGTTGGCACTTGCACATTCTGGATGACCGCGCTTAGGTTGGCATACATTGCCTCGATGCCACCCTCCGCGGCATGAAAAGCGAGATTATTCTGCAGATCGGTCCCGCCAACCTTGCCCTCGGTGTTGACCATCATCATAAGACCGATGGCGAGCCCCGACAGCAGCAACAAAAGCAACAAAGTTGCAATCAGCGTGAATCCTCTTGTGCGTAGCCCCACACTACACATTTCGCGCATTCGAAAGTTTAGGAATGGGTACTGGCGCCCGTCAAAGTACCTACGTAATCGGCCTTTCGAGAAACAATTCGTTACCTAAGTGCCTGTGGGGGAATCATCATTTCCGTTCCGTTACCATGCAAAATTCCCGTGACGGACGTGAAACGGCCAGTTTAATGTTACGTCTAGTCGAAATTCCTATAAGGTATCAACAAAGGCAAGTGATTTCGCCTGCCTGTTGGCACTCGGCTATTGGCACTCGCTCGCCGCGCAGGCTGGCGGTTGCGTGTGCATGCTGCGGATGCCGTTGGCCACATGCATGGGCGCCATCGCAGCGGGATACATCCACCACAGGTTTCGGATGACCCTGTCGCCGGGCAGCCACGCATGCGGCTTTTTCAGTTCGTACGCGACCAGCAACTCGGCGGCATAGATTCCCGAGAATTTGAAGACCACATGCGAGTTGGGCGGAACGCTCGTCACCCACGGAGCGCCAGCGGCAAACTCGTGATCCAGCACTAGCTTGTGCGTGGCAATGCGCACACTCTCGGCCCCGCCAAGCCCGGCCATCACAGCGATGAATTTCTTGTCGATCACAGCCTTCTTCTTGGGAGCGGGCGCACTGGGCAGAGCCACCGCACTGGGAGCGAACTCGTAGCTGACCGACGAAGCGGTGTCCACATCCGCTTCTCGGAACAAATCGTTTTGGCGATAGACTTGGGCCGGCGCCGCGGTGGGAAGAAGGATCACCAAGGCTCCGATCAGGCTATAGGCAAGCAACTGCAGAGTTAGCAAGGGTAATCTCCTGTAACTTTGTCCCGCATGGGCGCCGGTCCGAAGACCGCAAAACCCCAGCTGGGCGCGGGATTCAAAGCTCTGCCTCTGCAAGTGCAACCGCGGAGCCAGCGGGAATGCGATTTTGGGAAGATTGTTTTGAACGGGCTGGCAGGCTGCGTCCCAAAACAGGAAGGAGCGGAAGCACGGCTTGTGCAGGAACTTTACCAGGCTGTGACTTTATTTTCCGTAGACAGGAAGCTCAGGGGGACAGATTCGCAGGGCACAAGAAAATCTCCTTCCGGCATGGCTTTTCAGCGAGGCGACCGGCTTCCTGCCAGTCTCGGCAACAAACAGCGATTCCCGCCCTTGTGGCCACAGCATCTTTTGCGGGAAAATCAACATCATACAGATTGCCCGAGCCAGATTGCGTGAGCCCCAGACTTTGTGAGCCCAGGAGAACCTGCTAATGCCTTCTTATTCTCGACCGCCGCGTCGGGCGCGCACTGCTTTTTATCTTGTTCTGATTTTGGTGGCGGCAGCTGGCGCTGTGCGAGCCGCCGAAAAGCCGCGCTTGCGCGTTGACGATTATCAGATCGCGGTCGAACTCCTGCCCGAAACCCACCACCTGAACGCCCATGCAATCGTCAAAGTCACCGCGCTCGAAGATCTCAACCTGGTATCGTTTCAGCTCAATAACGCGCTGCGCGTCACCAAACTGGTGGACGCGAACGATAAGCCGCTGACTCCGGAACGCGTGACCCAGGATTCAAGCATTCGCTTCGGTCTCAACTCCAGTCTCGCAAAAGGCGCGACCACCACTTTCACCTTCGACTACGAGGGCACGCTCGAAAATTCCGACGACAGCCCCGTGCAGGGCCTTAAGCTGGCCTACATCGGCCCCGACACCAGTTACCTTCTCTACTCTGGATTGTGGTTCCCGGTCGCGGGATACAACGCCAACCGCTTTACGGCGACCATCAGCGTTACCGTCCCCGCCCACATGATTGCGATCGGAAGCGGCAAGGACGCGGCGCCCGTCGCAGCGGGGGCGGCAAAGAAAACCGAACTCGCCAATACCAAGACTTACACCTTCGCATGGAACAAACCGAGCTTCCCCGGCACCATCGTCGCCGGTACGTTCGAGGAATTGAAAAGTGACGAAGCCGGCATGGACTTGCACGTCTTCTTCAAACCGACTCACCACGATTTGGCAGCCGACTACGCTTCGACTGCGGTAAAGGAGTTCACTTTCTTCGTCACGCAGTATGGGAATGCGCCCTCGTCCCGGTTACAGGTGGTCGAAATTCCAGATGACACGGTGCCCTCGGCCTACGCTCCGGAGATTGCGGCGCTGGCCAGCCGGGCCATCAGCGAAAAGGTCAACTATCGCCTGCTTGCCAACACCATTGCCCATCAATGGTGGGGAGTGTCCGTCAGTCCCGCGTCAAAAGACGACTTTTGGATCAGCGACGGCTTCGCGCGTTACGCAGAAGCTCGCTACGTTGAGGCAGCCGCCGGATCCGCCGCGCTCGAGGACGCGGTGAAAGATATGTCGGTGGGCGCGCTCGCATACGACAGCGTCCCGCTTTCCAGCGCCAGCAAGCTCGACTATTTTTCGCCGGAATTCCAGTCTCTGGTGACCGACAAGGGCGCCATGATCCTGCACATGCTGCGCTACATTCTCGGCGAAACCAAATATTTGAAGGTCATGCGCGATTTCGCCACGCAATATGCGGGCAAACCAGCGACCACCGACGAATTCCGCAAGCTTGTCGAAAAGGATGCCGGAGAAAGGCTCACCTGGTTCTTTTCGCAATGGATGGATTCGACCAGCGCACCCGAGTTCAAGACCAAGTACACCTTCTACCGGCTCGGCAACAACAAAGGCTTCCGCATCGTGGGCGCTATCACCCAGGACCTGGACCTCTTTCGTATGCCAGTGATCCTGCGAATCGACACCGACGGCAGAACCGAGGAGAAACATATCGATGTCGTCGGCACCGATTCGCCGTTTTCGGTGGAAACCTTCGGCCGCCCGCGCCGTATCTCGGTCGATCCCGATAACCACGTGCTGACGAATTCGAAAGAGATCAGGCTGCGCGCCTCCATTGTGCGCGGGCAGGGACTGACCCAGCAGGGAGATCTGGCCGGCGCGCTCAGCGAGTTCAACAAAGCTCTTGAGCTCAGCAAGAACAGCTCGCTCGCCCACTACCGCATTGGCGAGGTCTTTTACCTGCAAAAGAACTATCAGTCTTCCGCCAATGCCTACCGCGAATCCCTCAATGGCGACGGCGAACCGCGCTGGACCGAGGTTTGGAGCCATTTGCAACTAGGAAAGATTTTCGATATCACCGGCCAGCGCGAACGCGCCGTGAATGAATACCGGCAGGCTCTGCAAACCAACGACAACACCCAGGGTGCACTCGATGAAGCCCGCCGCTACATGCAAAAGCCCTACGACCGCGATCCTGGGACCGAAGCCGAAAAATAAAAATGACCCGGCCGCCAGGCGATAGCGGAACGGGTCGGGAAGGAACGATCAGGATATTAGCCTAAGGCCGGTGCTAATGTCAAGTAATTCGATAGACTTTATTCCATGACAATCGTCCCCTCTAACTCGGTAATTCCTTTTGGGCCCCGAATATCCCCTGTCCTCTTGACAGCGATGCTGAGATTCTCTTCCAGCCACACGGATGCTGTTCCCGTGAGCAGAATCAGCCCCCACGAAATGACCGGTGTAAGGAGGAAAATAAACAAGCAATAGTGCAAGAACACGAGCCACGCGACAGTAAGCCCCGCACCCCACGCAATCGCGTTCCTGCGCGCGCATTGGGCACTCCGGGTCCACGCCGCCTGAAACAGTAAAGTAAAAGGGAAGGCGACCACCAGATCAGCCAGATAGTGTTCGCCCAACGCAAGGGTTGAAAAGGCCGTCGCCACCAGGAATAGAAATACCAGCGACCTGCCCCAGCGCGGCCAAATGCGCGAGTTCCACCAGACAGCCAACGCCGCGGCCAAGTGAAGCGACGGCACGCAATTCCGTGGGGCATCCGGCACGCTCATCGGCTTGATCGCAATCTGCGCCAGATTCGGAGGATTCGCCGGATACGATTGCTGAAACGCATACCTCGGTCCCACCGCCGGGAAAATTCCGTATTGAAAAGAACCCAGCACCATCAAAGAAAAAAATAGCTGCAGGAACGCCACAGGCCGGTGTGTTTGTCTGCGATACGCCGCATAGAGAATACTTATCGCAAAAGGCATGGCGTAATAGATGACGGTAGTTAGCCCCCAGGCTGTTGCGTGGCGCAATAGGAGCTTCCCTAGAACAAAGCTCGGCTGGAATCCAAGGCCGCCGTCAAACGCGAGCAGGAGACCGTCATAAGTCTTGGGCCGGAGCCAGATAGTGAGCGGGATGGTATAGCCGATCAGCAAGCCGCATAAGGGAAAAACGGATGCTGCATAAAACGTCTGGCGCAGAAACTTCCGCTCGGGTTCGCGCGAGCGAACCATTTGAACTGCAAGAACGATCAGGCTTGCAATGCCGAGAAAGGCGCCATAACTAATCCAGCGCACTCCATAGTACGCACCCAGGCCTCGCATTTCCCAAATGCAGGCCGCGCGGAGCACAAGGGCAAGAACTAGCACCGCCCACAAAGCCGATCGTCCGGGGCGCGTCCATTGGTAGATGGTGAATGTGCCGAGGAGAGCGAAACACAACGTCGGGTTAATTTCGAATGGAGTCGGCATTCTTGGCGCATGGCCAGCTGCGAACCCGAATCATACAGCACATACCCAGGCCCGCGAATCACGATTTGAAACTGAGAAATCCCTTGCGCCGATGCTCGCTGTAGCGGTCCTGCACTCCCTGGTCGGACGAATCTGGTGCCGAGCGGATCGGGGATCCGAAAGAGCCTTCAGCTTGACCCTCCTTCGGCCAGCGCGTAGATTCTAAGCAGGGGTGAGAGGTCTTATGTCGCACGAAACCGCCAAATATCTGAAGTTCGGCTCGGTCACCGTACTGATCCTCATCTCGCTCGCCTACCTCGCCTACACCGGCGTGCAGGACAGCAAGAGTTATTACGTCACCATCAAAGAGCTGAACAAGATGGGCAACGACGCTTATTCCAAGCGCCTGCGCGTGGCTGGAAACGTAGTGCCCGGCTCGATCAAGCGCTCAGGCACGCGTGTGGACTTCGTTTTGAAGGAAAACGAGCTGACGCTGCCCGTCTCTTACACCGGAACCGAAGCGCCCCCAGACACCTTCAAAGACGATTCGCAAGCCCTGGCCGATGGCAGCTTTGGCCACGACGGCATATTCCACGCCAAGATGCTGCAAGCTAAGTGTGCGTCAAAGTATGCGCCGCAGCAGAGCCAACCGGGAACAACTCCAGCGGCCGATTCGGGCAAGAGCATGACGCAAAATCAGAGTCCTGCTTCCGGCGCCATGGCGAACTAACCCGCGTCGGTTCGGAACTAACTTGCGAAACCAGCTAGAGTTCCTTGCCTTAGCCAATTACAATCCAAGCCATTGACTGACAACGCACCCGTCATCGCCGTCGCGAACCTGATCAAGCAGTTCGGCCGCTTCGCCGCTCTGCGTGGCGTTACTGTGCAATTTGCCGGCGGAAAGCTCTATGCCATCCTCGGCGATAACGGAGCAGGCAAAACTACGCTGCTGCGAACACTGGCGGGCCTGAATCATCCCACGGCCGGTAAGATCACGATCCTGGGCGCAACGTGCTTTAAAGATATCTGCCACCAGGTCGGTTACATGGCGCACCCGTCGCTGCTTTACGACGAGATGACTGGCCTGGAAAATCTGGCTTACTTCGCCCAGCTCTACGGAATCAAAGATGAGAACCGACGCGCCGAAATCATCCGCGCCGTCGGCCTCGATCCCAAACTCAAGCGCCCGGTAGGCCAGTATTCACAAGGCATGCGGCAGCGCATGTCGCTCGCCCGCGCCCTGCTCAATGACCCCAAGATTCTCCTGCTCGACGAGCCCTTCTCGAACGTCGATCTCACTTCCGCCGGAGCCATGGTTCGCCTGCTGGCCGGATTGCGCGATCAGGGGAAGACTATTTTCGTTGTCACGCACCAGGCATCGCTACTCAAAGGCGCTGCCGACGAGTTCGTCTGGATGCAGGGCGGCAAAATCGTCGACCGCACGACTGAACTCAAACGGTCGGAGGCGGGCGCATGATCCCAACCTACGAATCCGACCCCGACGGCACTACCTACCAGATCAGCGCAAAAAAAACGGGGGCAGGGCACGGAGCGGACTCAGGACAGCCTGCTCGATCTAGGGCGGCGAAACCAAAGGAGCTACTGATTAGGGGCATCACGCGCGCCACGCTGTTCAAGGATCTTCGCCTCGAATGGCGCTCGAAAGACGCCATCAACTCTATGCTGTTTTTTTCTTTGCTGGTTGTTGTCGTCTTTAGCTTCTCATTCGACCCGACCGCCGAAGAATCGCGACAGATTGCCGGAGGCTTGATCTGGGTCGCATTTCTGTTTGCCACCGTCGTCGCTCTCAATCAGACGTGGGCACGTGAACTGCGCAATCAAGTGCTTGACGCCTTCCGCGTCTCTCCTGCTCCCGCGAATTCATTGTTCGCCGCCAAGGTGTTGGGGAATTTTATTTTCGTTAGCGTGCTGGAAGCACTCATGACTCCACTGTTCATCGCATTTTACCGGCTTCGCGCGCTCGGCCCGGCGTGGCAATTACTGCTGGTCGCGGCGTTGGGCACGTGGGCGCTGGTGGTCAACGGAACATTTTTTGCCGCCATGTCCATACGCACGCGCAGCCGCGAAATCATGCTGCCGCTGCTGCTGTTCCCCATCTCGATCCCCGCCATTCTCGCCATGGTGCAGGCCACCACTGCGATTCTGACCGCCGAATCCAGCGCCCGTTTCTGGCTCGTGTTGCTTGCAACCTACGATCTGGTGTTTACTACGAGCTGTCTGCTGCTGTTCGAAACAGTGCTGAACGCGGAGTGAAGCTTCGAGCCACGAGCTTCGAGCTATGAGCAAGCAGAAGCTCACGCTGGCAGTTCGGACCCTGGTTGCTCGAAGCTCGTAGCTCGAAGCTATTTATGAAAATCGTCTTCCCCATCCTCGTCATCCTCACGGGCATCCTGCTCGGCTATGCCATGTACATGGCACTCAGCCCGAACGGCGCGCCCACCGAGCAGACTATGGGCAACGTGCAGCGCATCTTTTACTATCACGTGCCGTCGGCCTGGACCGCCTTCCTGCTCTTCTTCATCAACTTCGGCGCTTCGGTCTATTACCTGATCAAGCGCTGCCCCACCGCCGATATCGTCGCGCTCGTCTCCGCCGAAGTCGGAGTTGTCTTCCTCACCGTCAATCTCGTTACTGGGCCCATCTGGGCTCGACCTGTGTGGGGCATTTGGTGGACGTGGGATTGGCGCCTCACCTCTACGTTGATCGTTTGGCTGATCTATGTCAGCTACCTGATGCTGCGCCGCTTCTCCGCCAGCAGCCAGACGCCGATTTTGGCGGCGGCCATGGGAATTTTCGGCGCGCTCTGCGTGCCCTTCGTGTACTTCTCGATCTGGTTCTTTCGCACACAACATCCGCAGCCTGTCATGGGAGGAGGCGGCTCTATCGATCCCCGCATGATGCATGTCCTGCTGCTTAACTGGCTGGCATTCTCCTGTTTCGCATTTTTGGTCTGCTGGTCACGCTACCACCTGGAGAAGCTACAGCGCGCGGTCGATGAAGCCCACGCCATGCGCTCGCTGATGGACGAAACAAAGATGGACGAGCCAGGACATGAGAGGACAGCCGGATGACAACGAACCCCTATCTTTTCGCAGCCTACGCTGCCACCTGGATAATCCACATCGTGTATCTCGCCACCATCGCTTCCCGCTATGCGCGTGTGAAACGCGAGATCGATGAATTAAAGAAGTAGAGACGCGGCTTGCCGCGTCTCCCGCCTCTGGGCTCTAGAGGTTCCCATCTGGACCCCGGCGGCTACTTTCTTCATGTTCTTGACAAGCGTAAAGCTACAGGCTACAGTTAGCCTGGGCGAATCCGCAGCTTCGCCCACAAAGGCCTGAAGATGCTTTACGCCGACGACATCGCAATTGGCATTCCATCGGATGCTGCGGATAAACTCCGCAAGATGCTGTCATTCCTTGACAACATGGAGGATCCAGAGGAACTGCGATCATTGGCAGCCTGGAAAGCGCACAGCCTCACCGGCGATCGCAAGGGAACGTGGAGTCTCAGCGTCACGCGCAACCGGCGATTAACGTTCGTGATCGATCCTGTAGAAGGCGAGATCTGCAATCTGGACCTCGAAGACTATCACTAAGAGAACGGGAGCAACCACGATGCCCATGAAAAACCCGCCCCACCCCGGAGATTTCATTCGGACCGAGATCATTCAACCGGCTGGCCTTTCGGTCACAGCGGCAGCCGCAGCGCTCCGAGTCTCGCGTCCCGCGCTCTCCAGCCTCCTCAATGGGAAGGCCGACCTCTCGGGCGAGATGGCGCTCCGTCTTGAAAAAGCCTTTGGCGTAAAAATGGACACGCTGATGAGGATGCAGGCATCCTACAACATCGCCGAAACGCGCAAGCGGGAGAAACGGATTCACGTACAGCGCTTTCAACAAACCGCGAGCGTCTAACCCAAAGCCCAAAGCAGAACCCAGAGCCGAGAGCCTAAAGCTCACTCCCTAGCAACCATTCCATGCCTTCCACGCTTCTCACTAGGCGGCGCCAGGCAGCGAAGACTGTCCGCTCGGCTTGACCAGCTTATCCTCGGGATGTAAAAGTATTCATTTGCTTCAAGCCCAGTTCTGACAACAAGGTGCGCATCCGTTTCGCGGGGCGTCGCTCCGCGTGGTGTGCGCCTTTCTCACCCACAAGATTGGGAAATCGGAGGAGTTCGGTGAATTGGAATAATCATGCGTCGACAGGAGATTCGGTGACACATTCGAAAACCATCTGGTGGATGAAGGCAGCCCTCGGTTCGGTGGTCGTACTAGCGGTTGCAGGCACGGCGTTCCGTCTTAGCACAAGCAGTTTCGTCAAAGCTAGCGCGCAAAACCCAGCAGCCAATCAATCCCTGCTGCAACCAACCGCCACGCACGCGCCTATTTCCGCCTCCACTCTGTCACTGCCACTCTACTTCGAGCCCAACCAGGGCCAAACCGATCCTCACGTCAAATTCCTGGCGCGCGGCGCGGGCTACGGACTCTTCCTCACCGCCAATGAAGCTGTGCTGGCGCTTCAGCGCCCAGCTTCCACCGAAAAAGCCTCCGCAGCGAACGGTCATAGGAAGACGCAGCTCGTTCAGCCGTCAGCGTCCAGCGTGATTCGCATGCGTCTCGATGGAGCTGCGCCTTCTCCGCTCGTCGAGGCCGCTCAACCGCTGCCCGGCAAGAGCAACTACTTCATCGGCAATAATCCCGCCAAGTGGCGCCGCAACATTCCGCAGTTCGGCCAGGTCGAATATAAAGGCGTTTACCCCGGCGTCGATCTTGTTTACTACGGCAACGACCGCGATCTCGAATATGACTTCCGCGTCGCTCCCGGCGCCGATGCCAGCCAGATCGCTCTCAGCTTCCAGGGTGCTTCCGCGCGTCTCGATAACGGTGACCTCGTTCTCTCAACCAACGGCGGCGACATTCGCTTCCACGCGCCTCACATCTATCAGCAACCAAGTCAGCAGCAGGCAGCAAACGGACAGCAAGCGAACCAGCCGTCCGGCACCAATCAGCAAATCGACGTTGCAGGCAGCTTCCATCTGCTAGCAGCGAACAAAGTCGGTTTCACCGTCGGCCCTTACGATCATTCCCGCGAACTGGTGATCGATCCCACGCTGAGCTATTCCACGTATCTTGGTGGAACCGGCACGCAATCGCTGGTGCAGGTCGCGGTCGACCAGGCCAACAATATTTATCTGGCCGGCTCAACCACTTCCAGCAACTTCCCCGTGACCTCCGGCGCGTACCAGGCAAGCCTCGGTGGCAGCGGCGCAAAAAACATTTTCATCGCTGTGCTCAATCCGGCTGCATCGCCGCAGTTGACCTACGCCACCTACCTAGGAGGCTCTGGCTCTGACGATCTGGCAGGAATCGCCGTCGATCTAAGTGCGAATATCTACGTCGCCGGAACCACCACTTCTACGAATTTTCCCACCAGCGCCACAGCCTTCCAGCCGACCGCAAGCTTCACTGGGCCCCAGACTCACGGATTTGTCACTGAGTTCAGCAATGCCAGCGGCGTGTTCACGTTCAATTACTCCACCTACCTCGCGGGCAACGGAAATGACATCGTCAGCGGCGTAGCCGCCGACAACAACGGCGACGCCTACGTCACCGGCACCACGACTTCGACGAACGATGAAAGTAATGGCTTCCCGTCCAATTCGTTTGCCTATCAGATCTGTCCTTTTGGCCCTCCCGGACCAACCGGCTGCAATATCACGAGCGGTCCGCCTCAGTTCTTCGCCAGCAAGCTCTACACCGGCGGAACGGGAACCTCCAGCATGCTGTACTCCACCTACTTCGGCGGCGGCAGCGGCACGATCGCAACCGGCGGAAGCGTGGCCGTCGATTCCAGCGGCTACATGTACTTCACCGGCACAACCAACATGCAGAACTTCATAGGAACCGGCATGCCAGCGCCGTTTCCTATCCTGAATGCCACTCAGCCCTGCCTCGACCAGCCCGGCGTGACCACCTGCGCGCTGCTGACGAACCCGGCTAAAACCGATGCCATCCTGGTCAAGCTGAATCCCAGCCAGAGCGAGGCCGGAGTCGCCCCGTTTTACTCCACCTATCTTGGTGGCAGCGGAGACGACATCGGCACGGCCGTCGCCGTCGATTCCTCCGACAATGCCTATGTCACCGGTTCAACCACCTCTTCCGACTGGAGTTGCACCGGTTTCTGTATCTTTGGGCCAAACCCTCCGTTCGGCGATAACGACACGAACGCGACCAGCGCTTTTATCGCTCAAATCACGAATCAGTCTCAACCCAACACCATTTTCCCGCTGAGTTACTTCGCCTGGATCGGCGGTTCCTCGGCGGACGGCGACTCAACGATTGGCAACGCCATCGCCGTAGATTCGGTGGGAACGGTCCATGTGGCGGGCAATACCACTTCCCCCAATCTCCCCATCAATTTCCCTTTCACCCCCACGTTCACGACGAATTACCTTCAACCGTATCAAGGCGACGGTGACGCTTTCGTCGCCCTCGTCGTTCCCTCCATTTTGACAACGGGAGACTACATCACCTATCTCGGCGGCACGGGCCTGGATCAGGGTACGGGCATCGCTGTCGATTCCAGCAATAACACTTATGTTGCGGGATCAACCGTTTCGGCTCCCTGTTCTTCCTGTACTCCCCCGGCGATCGTCGGCTTTCCCATCACCACGAATGCTTATCAGCCCCACTTGGCGGGATCCGATCCCAATGCCTTTGTAACTGTGCTCGGCAGCAATAGTAGTCTCTCGGTCGTGGAAAACACTCCAAGTCCAAGTCCGGTCAACGCTGGACAGCAAGCCACTTTTACATTCAACATCACCAACAACGGTCCCGATCCGGCTACGAACATTAATTTCTACGTTCAGGTTCCCACGACCGGCTATACCATCCTTCCAACCGCCAGCATCCTCACCGGCATTGGAACCTGCGCGCCCTTGCCAGCCGGAGGGAACGTAATCCCTTGCTACATTCAAACCCTGGCCGCCGCCGCTGTAGCTTCGGTGCAAGTGCAAGTGACTCCGCCCGCCCCGCCGCCCAACCCGGCATCGATTACGGTCGGCTGTAGTTTCAGCGTCAACGGCGGACCTCTCAGCAAGGGCTGTCCCTCCAATGGTCAAACCCAGACCGACGACATCAGCGACTTCACGATGAGTTCGAGCCCCACGACTCTGACCGTGCAAAACGGCAATCTTGCCAGCTTCGTTATCACGCTGGCCCCCGACCAGAACACTCTGACCAAGGCCTACGACGGCACCATCACGATGAGTGAAAGCCCGTCGCCCTCGATCGTGGCCGCCTCTACCCCAACCTTCACCAATCCGACGGTGACCCTTGACGGCAGCGGCTCGGCCTCGGTTTCGACCACGCTCAACATTCAAACTGTCGCCCGTCCGGTGAATAGCGGGAGCCTGTTCCGCCGAACCTCGTTCTATGCCACCTGGCTGCCCATTGGGGGCCTGAGCTTGGCCGGATTGGGTCTCGGGGCTGGGCGCAGACGCCGCCGCTGGATCGTAGGGGCGCTGCTTGTCCTGCTCGCCGGTGTGCTATTGCTGCAACCGGCATGCGGTTCCAGCAGCAGCAACGTCAACACGAACCAGGGCACCGCTGCCGGACAATATACGATTACGATCACCGGCTCGGCTTCCACCAACGCATCGCACCAGCTTCTTCTGACGTTAAACGTAACCTAGCGGGCTTTCATGACGGATGGGACGCTCAACTTGACGAGCGTCCCGCCTGTCTCCGCGCAGTGCTTACCCCCGCGATCCCCAGCTACAATCGAAACTCCATGCGCAAAGTCTTCCACTTCGACTCCCCTGCCGAGTCCTACATCGCCGATGCCGCGGTGCTCTGCTGTTTCGACCACCGCATCAGCCAGGCCGTTCGAAAATTCCTCAAGCACCAGTCCATTGAGCGACCCGACATGATCGTCGTTGCCGGCGGCGCCAAGACTCTCGCCTCCCCGCGCAACGATTTCGAGCAGGATTTCATCCTCGAGCAAGTCCGCATGTCCATCCGCCTGCACCAGACCAAGCGCGTTCTTGTGATGAGCCATTCCGACTGCGCCACCTATGGCGGCCTCGCCAACTTCCACGGAGACCGCGACGCCGAAGCCGCTCATCATCGCACCGAGCTGCTGCGTGCCGGAGAGCTTCTGACCAGAAAATTCCACGGCATCTCAGTCGAACCCTACTTTGTAAAATTCGATGGCGTGTGGGAAGTGAAGCAAGGTTAGAGGTGAGAGGTCAGAGGTAAAGGCAGGACTTGCGCAGATTGGGACTTCACCTCCGACCTCTCACCTCATACCTCTGACCTCTCACCTCTGACCTCGTTCTTACGCGCTTGCCTTGTCAATCAGCGGCAACGGCTTCTCCTCTTCCGGAGCCGGGTCCAGTTCCAGCTGTTCCTGCCCGCTGAGCGCCGTTACTTTGCCGCGATAGGCTTTCAAATGGGTCGTCGCCTTGTCGAACGCTTCCTGCGCCTTGTTCAGGCTCTTTCCCACGTTCTCAAACTGATTCTGGAAATAATCGAATGACTTCTGCGCCTTCGCCAGTTCGACCCTGCTCTTCTCGAAGCGGCTCGCAACTTCATACCACTTATGCACCAGCGAGATCGTCTGTAGCGTCATCAGCAGCGTGTTGGGAGAAACCGGAAACACGTGCTGCTGATTCATCCAATCGCCCAGCTCCCGGTTGCGAATCACTTCCATATACAGCGTCTCGCTTGGCAGATACATCAGCGCGATCTCGGTCGTCCCGTTCTCCGGCTGAATGTACTGCTGGATGCGCTTCGCCTCGGCCTTCATCACACGCACCAGAGCGATGCGCGCCTCCGCGACTTCCGCCTCCACATTGCTCTCAAATAGCGCCAGCACCTGCTCGCGCGGAAACTTCGCATCAATCGGCAGCTTTCGGTCGGGAAAATAAATGACCGCATCCGCTCGCCCGCCCCCTTCGCCCGGCGACGACTGCAGCGCAAACATGTGCGCAGGGAGAAAATCCGACAGCAGCCGCTCCAGGCTCGCCTCGCCGAACTGCCCGCGCAGATGCGGCATTTTTAGCAGATTGTTTAAATCGTTGATTGAGTGCCCCAGCGCGCCGACTTCGCGCAACTGCTCCTCCGCGGCTTTTAAGTGCTGCTGCACTTTTTCAAACTGCGCAAATCCCTCTTTGATGTTCTGGTCAAGCTTCGCCTGCACCTGCTCGGTAATCGCGCCCAGCTTCGCGTCCACGCGATCGCGAATCCCGTCCAGGCTCTGCGCCGTCTGCTGATTCAGTCCTTGCAACTCCGTCTTCAGTTGCTGCGTCGTCAGCAGCAACGAGCTTGTTAACTCACGGCGTCCGTCCGCCAGACTGCGATTCTGCTCTTCCCTGCCCGCCGCCAGTTGCTGTTCAACAGAACTGCGAATCTCTGAAAACCCTTGCTGGATGCGGTCTGCCACCTGCTGCCGCAGATCCCCTTTAGTCTGCTCCAGCCGGGTGGCCATGTCGGCAGTGCTGGCACTGATCTTCTGGCCAATGGCCGTGTCGACTTTTTCCAACGCCGCCGCAACTTCCGTTCTTACATCTGTTTGCGCCGAGCGCGAAATACGCCGCAGCAGAATCGCTGAGAACCCAAGCAGGACAAGGGTTCCAGTGAGAATAGTAACCAACAGCAGTGTTTCCATCGTAATTCCTAATCTTGTCCAGTTTTGAATCGTACTGGCAACTAACTCATTTAGTTCGATTTGACAAAGAGCAATCGCTGAAATGCCGCGCCGGACAAGGGTTCTGGCGATGATCGGTAACCGGCGCTATGTCTCCAGCGTAAGTAGCTAAACCAGATTCTAGAAGTTAATGTTCGAGTTGCAAAGCGGAACTTGGTTCATTTCATGGAATCAAATTCAAACCCGATGTTGGAATACGCGGCTGCAGCGCTTTGGGTGTTAGCAATCATGACTCTGCCGTGTGTGGCGGAGCATGGGATTGCGGAAACCGGCGTCGCGGCCACGAACGTGGCGGTCACTCTTCCCCCGGCCATCGAATCCGATTCCAACAGTCAACCGCAACAGGTCCCCTTTACATCAACCTCGGCAGCAGCGTCCGCCGAGGACGCAGCCGCTGAAGCAGCCCTTCTCCAATATGTCAATCGCAGCCGTCAGGAGGCTGGCAGTCCCCCCTTGCGCATGGATGACACCCTGCGCCAAGCCGCCCGCCTTCATGCCGGTCTCATGGTCGCCAACCGCCGCCTCGAACATCAGTTCCAGGGTGAGCCCTCCTTGCTTCAGCGTATTGCCCTCGTGAGTCTGCTTCCCCTTGACCACGCCGGAGAGAATATCGCCAACGCGGGATGCCCCGAAAGCGCAAACGATGTTCTCATGCGCTCTCCCCACCACCGCGCCAATCTGCTCGATCCGTCTTTCAACGTCGTTGGCGTTGCCGCCGTCTGGAGCCACGACCGTCTTTATGTCGTCCAGGATTTCGGCCATGTCACCGCCTCTCACTCGGCGCGTGACACCGCCGATCTCGTGGGCGACGCTCTTATCGAAGCGCGCAAGAGCGAAGGCTTGTCTACGTTGTCGCCGTTCTCTCCCCCGCACCTCGACGATGCTGCCTGCGCCATGGCGCAGCAGGATCATCCCAACGCGCACTTGGTCGCGGCTTCCTACACCAACCGCAAAGTGATTACGTACACGCAAAGCCGCCCGGAAGTCCTCCCGCCCTCCGCCCTCGATCTGCTGGAAAACCCAAACCTCCGCCACTTCGCCGTAGGCTCCTGCTACGCCCGCAACAACGCGTATCCGACCGGAACCTACTGGGTCGCGATCCTGCTGTACTAGCTTGGAGCTACGAGTCACGAGCAAACCCGCACGGCTGCCGGTTCCTCTATTAAGGATGTATGACCCCCGCAAGAAAAGCGTCATGCAAGGGGTGAGCTTCCGCTGCGATATGGCTCTAAGCTTTAAGCTCGAAGCTCATAGCTCGTGGCTCGAAGCTTCTGTGCTACCCTCCCCACATCAGCCTTATGCCCTCCGCCGCCACAATCCGCGTCGGGACCGCCGGCTGGTCCTACAAAGATTGGGACGGCATCCTCTACCCTCCCGAAGTCACGCGCAAAAAAATCCATCCCGTCGAATACCTGGCGCGCTTCTTCGACGTAATCGAAATCAATACTTCTTTCTACGGACACATTCGCCCCGAGATCGGCCGCCTCTGGTGCCGCAAAGCCGCCGCCGTCAATCCAAATTTCCTGTTCACTGCCAAGCTTCATCGCTCCTTCACGCACTCCCCGCTCGCCGTAATGGAGCCCACTTCCGCCGCCAGCATTCGCCCTAACGATCAGGACGAGCGCCTCGCCCGCGAAGGCCTCGATTCGCTCACCTCCGAAAATATGCTGGGGGCGCTGCTCATCCAATTTCCCGTCTCGTTCAAAAATACAGGTCTCAACCGCGAATATCTCGAAGAGCTGCTTCGCCAGTTCATCGAGTATCCGCGCGTCGTCGAGGTTCGCCACGAAAGCTGGAACCAGCCCGAAACCCTGGCTCAATTCCTGCGCCACAATGTCGGCTTCTGCAACATCGATCAGCCGCAGATCGGCCAATCTCTCGCGCCGAGCGAGCACGTCACCTCCGGCATCGGCTACGTCCGGCTGCATGGCCGCAACTATGAGCATTGGTTTGAAAGCGGAATCGAGGGTGGACGCGGCACCGACAGGCGCAACGACCGCTACAACTATCTCTACAAGCCGGCTGAACTCGAAAAGTGGAAAGAGAAGATTGAGATCATCGCGCAGAAGGCGCAATCCACCTACGTGATCGCCAACAACCACTACCAGGCAAAAGCTCCGGTCAATGCAATCGAACTGCGCCACCTGCTGGAAGGGAAAAAAGTGCGCGCTCCCGAAACGCTGGTAAAGCGCTATCCCGAACTAAAACAAATTTCCGAAACAGAAGACGCGAGCGGAAACTACTCCCTGTTAGCGTGAATCCGCGGCAGCGTACAGATCCCGAACCAGCTGCGCGTCCCGAACGATTTTGAGTGTAATAGATTTCGCGTCAACTGACGCTGGTTAGTTCTCGTCGGTCGCAAGGTCCCATCGAAGATTCCGCTCGTAAGCCGCAAAACACCGCCATTCTTGCCCCTCTTGTCACATCCGGATGTGAGGTTCCTCACTGATTGTTTCATGATTTCTGTTTACAGTTTTTTGCGAGTACCTCTTGCTCTCCCAGTTGCTCTGGCTGGCCCGAACCTCGGCCCGCATGCTTAAGGTCAGTGCCCGACCAGTGATTTCGATCTCGCGTCAGGTTGCAAATAGCCTCAAGCCCGTCTTACGGGAGGACAAGTATGCGCCGTTACCATTTTGTTCTGTTGGCTCTTGGCCTTTTTCTCGCTGCCCAGCCGCTGATCGCGGCCACCTACTACGTCGGGTATTGTGAGAAGGGAGCTTTTAGCAGCATCCAGGCTGCGGTAACTGCTGTTCCGGGAGGTTCAACCGTCGAGGTGTGCCCCGGATACTACGCCGAACAGGTCGTGATCGACAAAGCGTTGACTCTGGAAGCAATTCCCGGCTCGCTTGCGGGCCCGGTTGTGATTGACGATGGTGGCGTTTCGCTCGTGACCACAACGAGCATCTATTGGGGTACCGTTGCTCCGCAGATCCAAGTCACGGCGGGACCGGTCAATATAACCAATATCAACGTGCTCCAGAGTAACCCATCCGGCTGCCCAGCGACCGAAATTGCAATCTTTTATAGCAGTGGCTCGTCTGGCACCGTGAACGGGGTAGAAACCAACGGCAATTGCAATTTCAACAGCATCGGGATCGCGGCGGAAAACGGGGCTGGAGCTACGAGGTCAATCAAGATAGAAAACAGCCAGATCAATACCGGCAGTAGCGCCGGTATTAGTGCCGGCAGTAATCAGACACCGTCAAGCCTTACCGCCGTGGTCGAGAACAACTTCCTCTACGCCAACTCTAGTGTGGCCATTCTCGCCCTTGGGAACGTTGAGGGCAGCATATCCAACAACTCCATTGCCTCTTCTCCCGATTGGTCCACGACAGGTGTTACGGTCTGGTCCAGCAATGTCACGGTTTCGGGGAACCGGATCGACCAGCAATATACCGGAATCGACATCGAAGCACCGGGTGTGAGTGTGACCTCGAACCAGATATTCGGGACTACACTCGGTATCAACATAGGCGCTGGCAACGCACTCGTGAAAGGCAACACCATCACCTATTCTCTCGGTGACGGAATCGTATTCAGTTGCACGACGGGCAATACGGTGACCAAAAACGTCATCAATAACGCTAACATCGGACTCGACTGGGTCCCGGACGGCTTCATCGGTTCCAACACGTTCTACAACGTGAACACTAGGATTAGCAGCGGCGGCGGGTGTTCTTGACGCTACTCGTTGCAAATATGCAAAGATCGTGAACTCTGGAGCCTTGGCGAGCGGGCACCAGTCAATAAACTTAACAGACGCCACAGGCATTAGCGCTCAAAGCCTCGCCAATCGCCTCCTGTTCCCCTCGCTCGCAGTGGTTTAAGATTTCCTGTCAACGTCCGAACTCTATGATCAAGCGCATAGCGACCGCCGTAGTCCTAATCCCACTCGTCCTTTTGCTAGTCCTCAAAGCCCCAGCCTATCTGCTCGTGATTGTCTCCGCGGCAGTCGCGCTCCTCGCCATCGCCGAATTCCTGAAGCTCACCACCCACTACAGCGTGCAGCCGCTGACCACGCTCACCCAAGCCTACGCCGCGCTCTTCTTCATCTTCATCATCGTCGCGACATCGAATCGCACACCGCTGGTCGAAACCACATCCACCATCTACGGCATCGCTCTCGCAGCCGCGCTCGCGCCCTTTGTCTTTCTGACAGCCGCCATGCGCCGCCCCGATCTGAGCACCGGATATCCCGCCGCCGCCTCCTCCACATTCGCCTTCGCCTATATTGCGATTCCCATGGCGCTGCTGGTCGAGATCCGCCGCCAGCCCGCAGGCGCAATCTGGGTCATCTTCACCCTGCTCTGCGTTTGGGCTGGAGACATTTTCGCCTACTTCGTCGGCAAATCGCTCGGACGCCATCGCATGTCGCCCGCAGTCAGCCCGAAGAAAACCTGGGAAGGCGCGATCGCCTCCATTCTCGCCAGCGTCATTATTGGAGCGCTCTGGTTCCAGCACGCACCGCAACTCAGCGCAGCCCTTCTGCGCATCGGCTTGATCGAGCGCCGCGACGGCATCTTCGGACTCGAGCAGCCTCAACTTTGGCCGATCGTCATCCTCTCAGCCGTGGTCAACATCGCCGCGCAGCTGGGCGATCTCGTCGAGTCGCTCATCAAGCGCGGCGCGGGAGTCAAAGATTCCGGCTCCATCCTCCCAGGCCACGGAGGCATGCTCGACCGCATCGACGCCATGCTCTTTGCCGTCCCGGTAGTCTGGGCCTTTCGCGCCTGGCAGTTGATGCAGTAGTGACCAAAGCAGCAGTGACCCGCTCCAATAACCGCGAATACTGCCCTTAGCCGTAAATTTACGATTCCCGTTTGCCAGGAAACAAACTCTCGCGTAAGATTCTGGCCCGGCCCAAAAATAATGGCCGCACATCAGCGGGATCACCGCTCTGGAGAACAACATGGGATTTATCACCTGGATTCTGGTGGGACTCATCGCCGGCTGGCTCGCCGGACAACTCATGAAAGGCGGTGGCTACGGCGTTCTCGTCGACATCATTCTCGGCATTCTCGGCGGCGTTGTCGGCGGATGGGTCTTCGGCATCCTGGGAATCTGGCCCGCCGGCGGCATCATCGGCTCCATTATTGTCGCGTTTGTGGGCGCGATCATCCTGGTGGGAATTACCCGCTTGATAAAAAAGGCGTAATTAATATCGCCGTGCTCGGGGCGATCCGCACAACAAAAAACGAATGTCGTCGATGTGAATTCATGCATAATTCATGCATCGACGCCATGCTCTTCGCCGTCCCGGCAGTGTGCGCCTTCCGCGCCTGGCAGCTAATGCAGTAACTGAAAGAGCGATGGCCCATTTTTACAAGCGAACCACGCGGCTACTATCGCCAGTCGTATTCCACTAGTAAGTGCGATGCCACCTTACTAGTTACTAACATTATCTAATGATCGCTGGAAAGCCCGCTATCACGATCCTATACTCCCAGAAGGAGGTACCTGTGTTAGTGGAATGCGAACGACTGCGAATCTGTACTTTCATATCCGATTGGCTGGCGAAGATGCCGACCGTCGCTGGACGGATGAAGGAATCATTCTGTCTTGGAGATAAGACGAGATGTGCCCGGTATCAAGTAGCGATGGCCGGTTTTGAAGTGCCGCCCGACCTCTTCCCAAACGATATTTCTAAGGCTCGCGAAATTATTGGAAGGAGCTAGAACTCCCGCGTGGCGGGCGGGCGGGCCTTGCGGCTCGCACAAAAAACAGCCTCCAGCAGCCCCGCTGGAGCTTTTCATTACGTCGCGCTTGCTTGCTTGGCCCGCGGCGCGAAAGCCCTCTTGATCAACATTTGCTGCACCGCCGTATGGATCCGCTGACAGGCAGGGCGGCGATAGGCCCAGCGCTCATCCGGCTCCGGAGGATTCACCACCATCGTCGCGTTGGCTTCGAACACCAGAACCTCACCCTTGGCATTCAAGCCGAAATCGATCCCGGCATAATCGAGTCCAAGGGTCTGCTGAATTCGTTCGAGCGCTTTCATCGCGAGCGGGCCAATGACGGCCGGCATGTTTTCCAGAAACGCTTTGTCTTCCGCGCGGTGTGCCTCGTTATCCGCCATCTCAGCGGTGAAGTAGTGAATCTTCCAATGGCTGGAAATCGCGCAGTGCAGGGGATAGATTTGACCGTCGATCATCATCGCGCGATACTTGCGCGATTTTCCGTCCGCGCCGCGTGCGTCCAGATACTGCATCACGATCAGTTCCTCACCGGGCAACGGATCCAGCGCTGCCGGCAGATCTTCAAGACTCTCCACTCGCAGAAAATGCAGCCCCGTATGAAACCCCGGCGCTCGCAGCAAGAGAGGGAATTCGATTCCCAGACTGGCAAGCGTGCCTGCCGCATCCGCGCTGGAGACTTGGACCCGCGGCACCCTGGCAGTTCTCGCTGTCACCACCCCCGCCAAGCCGGCCAGACGAGTGGCATTGTTGCTTCTGCTGGTCGCAAACACCGCGTCCGGCGGATTAATCACCGGCGCGCTAGTCAGCGAGACCACGAGTTGCGCCGCTTCCAGCGCACCCGGTCCCGCCTCTTCGCCAATCGCGTTGATCACCAACTGGTGCGGCGGAAGGGCAGCCGTTGTGTCGTAGAACTCCGGAAGCAAGATGGTCGTTTGGAAGATGCGCGGGTCCAGAAATCTATTCAGTTTTACATTTCCGCCCTTCGTCGAAACCAGTTTCAGTACCGTAACTGGATCGCGCCGTCCGCAAAAAGGCAATGGCATAATCGCACGGTTCTTGAAAGCTTCGCGCCGATGCCAGTCCGCTTGTTTCGCGTCTCCCAAATGGCCCCACACGTAGCACAATCCTTCGTGCGCGTTTTCAAAACCTGGGCGAAGTTGCAGCGCCTGCTCGAAATACTCGCGCGCTTCGTGCCTCAGCTTGAGAGCCTCCTCCTGTTGCGATGAGGCTTCCTTCTGCTCGGCTTCTTCCAGCAGAAGCCGGCCCGCGTTCACGCGGCTCACAGGGTCGTCCGGATGCTGCGTCATCGCCTGCTTGAACGCGATGAGCGCAGCCTTGCGATGCTCTCCCACGATCAGCACACTGCCCAAATTATTCAGTGCCGCCAGATGCGTGGGATCTCGTTCCAGCACCGCCATGTATTCTTTCGCCGCATTGATGATCCGGCCTAACCGAGCCAGTAGCAACCCTCGCCGAAAGCGTAGATCGACCGACTCCGGATCCGATTCCAGCGCTTTCTCAATTTCCTGCAGCTCGGCTTCCCAGCGCACGCCGGGCGCAGTCTCCGCATTTGGATTGTTTCCGCCACCAATCGCATTCTCGGCGGTCGTCAGGCCAGACGTCTCCTGTTTTTTCGCTTGCTGTTGTTTCGAGACTTGGCATTTTGAACGTCCCAGCGCCAGCGTTCTATCCAGCAGTTTGTCGATGTCAACCTGTCCAGTGCGATGATTGACGATCGCCGCTCGGATCGCAAATTTGCCGTCAATCGTCGTTGACGACGGCGCAACAATGCCCGACTCCTGCAGTTCGACGACAATTTCCGCGTTCACGTGATCCGCGTCCTCTGCCCGATATCGAAAGCAGACGATATTCAACTCGACCGGCGACAGCAGCTCCAGCTCGGCCGTCTCCGTAATCCGCCGCTCCAGATAGCGCGCCAGTTCGCAAGTCCGCGAAATGGCAGCGCCCAAAGCTTCCGTGCCATACACTTTCAGCGTGAACCACGTCTTGAGCGCGCGAAATCCGCGCGAAAGGTCTGGACCGTAATCGCACGGCCAGGACGACCCAGCTGCCAGCCCGCGAGTCTCCCGCCGCAAGTATGCAGCCGACGCCGAAAACGCATTCCTTTGCAAAGCGCCGTCGCGCACCAGAATAAAACCGGCGTCGTAGGGAACCTGTCCCCATTTATGAAAGTCGAAGGCGAGCGAATCGGCCCGCTCAATGCCCTTGAGCTTGGGCGCAAGCTCGGGAGCCAGCATGGCCAGCGCGCCAAATGCGCCATCCACGTGAAACCACAATCCCTCGCGGGCCGCCAGATCGGCAAGCGCCGCCAGGTCGTCAATCGCACCCGTGTCCACACTTCCTGCTGTCCCCACCAACAAAAACGGTTCGAAACCCGCTTCCCGGTCTTTCTTGATTGCATCCACCAGCGCCGTAAGATTCATCCGGCGCCGCTCATCCATAGGAACCAGCCGCAACGCGTCGCTGCCCAGCCCGCAAAGGTCCATCGCCTTGCCGACGCAGCCATGAATCCCCGCCGAGCCATACGCCGTCATCCGCTTCGATATCGCCGCCACGCCCTGGCGGCGCGCCTCGCAGCCCAGCGCCGTATCGCGAGCAATCTTCACCGCAACGAAGTTTGCCATCGACGTGCCAGTGACAAACAATCCGGCCGCGCTCTCCGGAAACCCGAATACTCCCCGCATCCAGAGCGCGATTTGCCGCTCGACCTCAACTGGAATCTGATCCCGCCCGCCCAGATTGGCATTCAATCCCGCTGCCAGCATTTCCGCCAGCGTGCCCACCGGAGTGCCCCCGCCATGCACCCAGCCCATAAAACCCGGATGCGCATTGCCCGCCGCGAACGGCAGAATGTAGTCCATGAACTCACGGTGAACGTCCGCAAGATCCGTCGGCGCAACCGGAACGCTTCCCCGAAATCGTTCCCGCACCTCTTCTGGGATCGGCTGCCAAACCGAACCCATTCGTATGTTTTGCGTGTAATCGAGAATGTCGTCCAGCATCAGATGCGCCTGCGCCCGAAAACCATCCCAATCCTGCGGGTCGAGCGTCTGCGGATCGCCCTTGCTCTCCTGCCCTTCCTCGTGCTCTTGACCCGAAACAACCCGTTCCATCGCTTCGGGTTCACTGAGCAGAGTCGGCGCCATCTCTTCCTCTTTTACTTCCTCTTTCACTTCCACTTTTTTTCTCTTTCTAAATTCTAGACTTCCGCGCAGGTAAAAACCGGCAGACTAAACAAGTAAAGGTTTGTAAATCCCTATATTCTTGCAATTGAGAAGCCAGCCAACGCGCTCGCCTTTCTGACAGAGAATCCTCGCCTGATAAACACCCCGTTCTCTGCGATGTTGACAATCAACTGATTCCGGGCATTCCAGGGCATGCCCCGGCCCCATGCCGATCCCGAATCGGCGCGCTCGACAGAGCGAAGCAATGGTGCATGGCCCTCGGCGGCTGCTCAATGATTAGAAATTCCAATTTAATGGTGAGAGCTCCAACAAGAGAGGCCTTTTGGCTTGGTAATTCTCAGAAAATCCTAATTGGCGGCCAATTCGCCGTCCCTGTAGTCTGGGCCGTCCGAATCTGGAAATGGACGCATCGGCGACACTTGCAGACGAGGACTGTGCCCAAGATTTTGAAAATCCCTTAGAATGGATGTCACTCGCCTCATGAAACGCATCGCCATCCTGGGTTCCACCGGCTCCATCGGCCGCAGCACTCTCAGCATCGTCGAAAGTTATCCCGACCGCTTCCAGATCGCCACTCTCGCCGCGGGCAACAACCTGGAAGCCGTCTACGAACAATCGCTGCGATATCGCCCACAGGTCGTCTCGGTCGCCCACGAGGCCGATGCCGATTCCCTGCGCAAAAAACTCCGCGCTGCCGGCCTCACCCGGACCGAAGTTGTTCACGGCTCCGCCGGCACCGTCCGCGTTGCCACCCATTCCGATGTCGATTTCGTGGTCAGCGCCATCGTCGGCGTCTCCGGACTCGAAGCTACTTACGAAGCCGTCCGCGCCGGCAAATCCGTCGGCCTAGCCAACAAAGAGTGCCTGGTCGTTGCCGGCGAACTCATCACCGCCGAAGCCCGCCGTCAGGCCAAGCCGCTCCTGCCCATCGACAGCGAGCACAACGCCATCCACCAGTGCCTCCGTGGAGGCCGTATTAGCCCAGACGGCAGCATTAATGAAGTCGAGCGCATCTGGCTCACCGCCTCCGGAGGCCCGTTCCTACGCACCCCCAAGTCCGAATTCGCCTCCATCACCGTCGAGCAGGCCCTCAACCACCCCACCTGGAAAATGGGCCGCCGCATCACCATCGACTCGGCAACCCTGATGAATAAAGGTTTCGAGGTCATCGAAGCCTGCCGCCTCTTCAACGTCCCGCCCGACCGCGTGCAAGTCATTGTGCATCCGCAATCTACCATCCATTCCATGGTCGAATTCGTGGATGGCAGCATACTTGCTCAAATCTCCGTGACGGACATGCGTCTGCCCATCCTCTACGCCCTGACCTACCCCGATCGGATTCCCTCCGATCTGCGGTTTCCGGTCATGGACCTGAGGCACCTGGACTTTTGCCCGCCAGATATGGCCAAATTCCCATGTCTCGGCTTGGCTTATGAGGCAGTGGCGCAGGGCGGTTCAAAGACCATCGCGTTGAACGCGGCCGATGAAATCGCTGTCGCCGCCTTCCTCGACGAGCAAATTGCCTTCGACGAAATCCCCCGCATTATTGAAGATGTAATGGCTGCAACGCCAGCCTCTGATTTAGAATCTATTAAGGCAGTGCTCAACTCGGATAATGAAGCCCGCCAGCTGGCAAGCGAAAAAGTAAAAACTCGCGGCCAAAAGGGTTTGACCATCCGAGCTATCCCCTAACTCTCGATTCGGAGTAATCTGATCTTTTATGCCTCAGGTGCTTTCCATCCTGCACACCTTCGCTGTCATGGCCGTCGTCCTCGGCTTCATGATCTTGATTCATGAATTCGGGCACTACGCCGCCGCCAAGTATTTCGGCGTGCGCGTCGAGCAGTTCGCCATTGGTTTCGGTAAACGGCTGATCGGGTTCCGCTGGGGTGAGACCGACTATCGCATCAATATCCTGCCGCTCGGCGGCTACGTCAAAATGTCCGGCGAAAATCCCATGGATGAGCGCACGGGCGATCCTGGTGAATTTCTTTCGCACCCGCGCTGGCAGCGCTTTATTGTCGCCCTCGCCGGGCCCGCCATGAACGTTCTTCTCGCCGTCGCTCTGCTTACCGGCGTTTACATGGTGCATTTCGAATATCCTGTCGCGCTCGATGGCCCTGCCTTCGTGGGCTGGGTTAATGCCAACACGCCAGCCTCCAAAGCCGGCATCCAGATCGGCGACAAGATCGTCCGCATCGACGGCGTATCCGACCCCACATGGGAAGTGGTGGATGTCAAGGAAGCGCTCAGTCCCAATCAGCCTTTGAATGTTTCCATCGAGCGCAATGGCAAAGTCATTGACGAGCAGCTCACACCCGAGCCCATGGGCGTCCATCAATATGGGACCATCGGCTGGGAGCCCAAAGAGCCAAACGTCTCGCTCACCACAGTCGAGCCCAGCATGCCCGCGGCACAAGCCGGTATGCAGGTCGGCGACATTCTTCTCAGCGTCAATGGCCAGCCGATTCCCCACATCGCCGCGCTCGTCGAACTGCTGTCCCAGACCAAGGATCAGCCGCTGCAAATCGTAGTGCTCCGCAAAACCGAAAGCAACGGCCAGAGCGCCGCCCAGAATCTGAGCTTCAATGTGAAGCCGGTGCTCGCCCCGACCGGCGCATCGACCGAGCCGCGTTACCGTATCGGCGTCGCCAGCGAGCCTCCAACCAAAAGCGTGAAGCTCTCTTTCCCGGACGCGCTCAGCCGCTCGCTCGACGAAAACAAAAAAAGTTCTTTCCTCATCCTCGAACTGCTGCAAAAAATGGCCGAGCGCAAAGTTTCGATGCGCCAGGTCGATGGCCCCATCGGCATCGGCAGCGCCATTGGCTCCGCTGCCCGCGAAAAAGGCTGGTCGCCGCTCTTCCAGATCACAGCCGCCATCAGTCTCAATCTCGGCATCATGAACCTGCTCCCCATCCCCATACTTGATGGCGGAGTCATTCTGCTCCTGTTCATCGAAAGCCTGATGCAGAAAGATATCAGTCTGGCTATCAAAGAACGCATCTATCAGGCGGCCTTCGTCTTTTTAGTCCTGTTTGCCGTAATGGTGATCTACAACGACATAGTCAAGACGTTACCCGGCCTCGCGCGCTTCCCATAGGAGAAGTGTCGGCTGGGATTTTGCGTGGCGCAGCGGTTCGCCGCTGCGATAACTGGGAAAAAATTCCAAGCAGGCTTTAGCCGCCGAGGTAGCCACCCCAACCTGTCATCTTGAGCGCCGGAGTCGAAATATCCCTACCCCACACACGTCGTCGTCAGCCACGACACAGCCCCGCATCCGTGCGGGGCTGTGTCGTGGCAGGGGACTGATTCTAGTCTCCCGTGCCGGTTAAACTCGCCCCTTGTGGGCTGTTGTTGGCGCTGTCCTTCACGCTCAGTTCCCCGGTCCTGGCTCCAGTCGCCTTCGGCGTGAATGTCACGCTGATCGTGCACTTCCCTTTGGCCGCCAGAGTTGTCCCACACGTCGTCGTCTTGGCGTTGAAGTCCCCGGTTGTCGAGATCGCGATACCAGTCAGTGCCACGCTCAGCTCATTAGTCAAAGTAAACGTCTTCGGAGCGCTGGTCGTGCCAACTTTCTGCTTTGCGTATGTGGCTCTCGCCGGAGTCAACTCCGCCTGCGCAATGCCGGTTCCGCTCAATGCCGCCGTCTGCGGACTGTTGTAAGCACTGTCGTTGACGCTAAGCAGTCCTGTCTCCGACCCCAGCGACGTGGGCGTGAAAGTGACACTCACCTTGCACGTCTTGCCCGGGGCCAGCGTGGCTCCGCACGTATTCGCGGAGACCGCAAAAGCGCCGCTCGCAGTAATGCTGCTGATGTCCACCGTGGCTGAACCTGCGTTCTTTACCGTCACCACCTTGGCGGCGCTGTGTATATCGATAGCCTGACTGCCGAAGCTCAGCGCAGCGGGCGTGAGCGTAATAGTGGAAGGGTTTGGCGTAAACACAAAGCCGTGAAACACGTCGTTTGTGTCTGCATATGTCCCCGTAACAATCCCCGAATCGTTGATGCTCATCGAGATCGTCCCCTCCATCGCTCCCGTGCCTGCATCGGGATCGTCGAGCGGCGACGTGAACGTTCCATTGGAGGCTCGTATGTAACCGTGCCCCGCCTTATTAGTGTCTGTGTAGAATCCCGCGACGCTCGCCGTCGTGTTGATGCTGCCGGCAATGGTCCCATCAATCTTGATTCCCTTGCCCGAGCCTGGCGGAGTCGTGCTCGCGCCCGGTGCGCTGAAAGTAGTGATCGTGCCACTAGCGGTCCGCACAAACCCATGCATCAATCCAGTGGAATCCGCGTAGACCCCTGCGATATCTCCCGCCGCGTCAATGCTGGTCGGAACCGTCGCGACTGAACCAGGAGCATCAATCGGGTTCGTAAATGTACCGTTGCCGTCGATGAAGCCGTGATACACACTGTTTGAATCCGTGTACATTCCCGTGATCACCCCCGACGCGTTGATGCTCGTCGGCTGGGTCCCTTGCTTGTCTCCCGTCCCGGCTCCCGGAACGTCAATTGTAGTTATGCCGCCATTCGTGGCGCGCACAAACCCGTGCCACACCGAAGTCGTAACATCGCTTCCCGTGACATAAGGTCCGGTGATAACTCCCGCATTAATGCTGATGGGAGAAGTTCCACGATGCCCGCTCGTGCCCGCGCCCGGAGCGTTGAACTCGGTAATCGTGCCACTGGAATTGCGGATGAAGCCGTGATACACGTTGCTGGTATCGGCATACATCCCCGCGATGTTCCCATCCACATCGATGCTGATCGGGAATGTCCCCTGATTCTTGCCCGTTCCCGCGTTCGGAGCGTCGAACGTCGAGATCGTGCCATTGGCGGCGCGCACAAAACCGTGCGACACATTGCCGCTCGTGATATAAATCCCCGCCACTTCCCCGGACGCATTGATACTGACGCCGAAGGTTCCTTCCAGAGCGGTCGTGCCCGCGCCCGTGACATCGAAGTTAGTGAAGGTGCCTGCGCTCGATTGCGTCGCAGCAGGTTTCGCCGCGCTCCGCTGGCTGCAATCGTGGCAGGCCTGCGTGCTGGTGATCCGCTCCCATACTCGTGAGAACGTGCCGGTCTTCAGGCGCGCCGCCCCCATGCTCAGTGCCGCAAAGCAGACCACCACCAAAACGGCGAGTCCGGCTCTCCGCCCTCCGGCGAGCTTGTAGAGCGGCGCAAAACGTAGTCTCAAACTCGAGCAATCGACTGACAAGCCACGCTTAGTCATTGTTTCCTCCGCCAGAATTGCTGACCAGACTTGCTGAAATGAAGAACCGCTTCAGATAAGGCAAACTTGCAAACTTAAAATAACGCCCGCAGAGCCCAGGCCGAAGACAGGAACAACGCACCTTACCCCTAGAGTCTCCGGGGAGGGGCGCGCAAAGTCAAGCTAGAAGCCCAGTTTCGCCCATGCAGTGAGCCGGGTCACCACGGCCAGTGAGATCCGGTTCAAAGCGCCCCAAAGCCGGCAGGGGGAAGAATCGGGGGGAGACTGGGAACTGGCTTGCGAACAGCGAAAGGCGAACAGCCAATGGAGAACGGCCCAGAACTGATAAAATAGAAGCTCCCATGGCCGAAATTCATCGCAAGAAAACCCTCACCGCTTCGATCGGAAACGATCCCACGACCAGAGTTCGCGTCGGCAGCAATGCACCTGTAATGGTGCAGTCCATGACCAACACCGACACTGCCGATATTCCCGGAACCATCCAGCAGGTTGCCGCGCTCGCGCGCGCTGGCAGCGAAGTCGTGCGTGTCACCGTCAATAATGACGACGCAGCCAAGGCGATTCCGCACATCGTCGAAGGCCTTGCCCGGCAAGGCATTAGCGTGCCCATCGTCGGCGACTTTCACTACAACGGACATCAGCTGCTCATCAAGTATCCCGAATGCGCCGAAGGACTCGCCAAATACCGCATCAATCCTGGCAATGTCAGTCTCGGCCGCAAGAACGACGACAACTTCCGCACCATGATTGAAGTCGCGGTTAAGTACCAGCGGCCGGTGCGCATTGGAGTGAATTGGGGCTCGCTCGATCAGTCGCTGCTGACGAAGATGATGGATGAAAACTCCAAGCTCTCGGAGCCGAAAGACGCCCGCGAAGTCACCATGGAAGCGATGGTGGTGAGCGCGCTCAATTCGGCCAAACTGGCCGAGCAGTACGGGTTACGGGCCGACCAGATTATCCTCAGCGCCAAGGTCAGCGGTGTGCAGGATCTGATTGACGTCTATCGACGGCTCTCCGAACGCTGCCAATATCCGCTGCATTTGGGCCTGACCGAAGCCGGAATGGGCGCAAAAGGCGTGGTTGCATCGAGCGCCGCGATGGCTGTGCTGCTGCAAGAAGGCATCGGAGATACGATTCGCGTCTCGCTTACGCCCGCGCCTGGAGGAGACCGCACGGAAGAAGTTCGCGTCGCGCAGCAGATTCTGCAATCGCTCGGCATTCGCAGTTTCACTCCGCAAGTCACAGCCTGCCCCGGCTGCGGACGCACCACCAGCACCTTCTTCCAGGAAATGGCGCAGCAGATTCAAACCTACCTGCGCGAGCAAATGCCGCTCTGGAAGGGGCGTTTCACGGGTGTGGAAGAGATGAAAGTTGCGGTGATGGGCTGCATCGTCAACGGCCCGGGAGAATCCAAGCACGCCAATCTAGGCATCTCGCTGCCCGGAACATTCGAGGAGCCGAAAGCTCCGGTGTACGTCGACGGCCGCTTGTTCACAACGCTGAAGGGCGACCATATCGTAGCCGAGTTCACTAAGATTCTAGACGACTATGTGGAGTCGCACTACGCCGCAAGAGAAAGAGAAGAGGTCGGCACGCGGGGATAGGGTACGAATCCCGGGTTAGCGCCCTAGAAACCGGGCGCGAAACCTGGGGCGCCAGCGAGAGGGCAGTCGTTGCGGGTAATTTGCCCTCGAAATGTCTACTTTAGTAGGGGGTACTAATGGGGTACTTTTATAGGGTACGAAAGTAGACAAAAAGGCCCAAGAATTGTGTAGGTGTTTGGGCAGTTCTATGACATTCTATTGTATGGAGTTGGGGACGCGGTTCATTCTCATGGACCCTCCCTAGCTTTCCCACTCAAGCCAAAAGCAGGCTTGAGCAGGCCACCCTGTTGTTATCTTTTGCTTTCGCCGCATTTTCTCCAATGTTCGCCTGTGACATTCTGCGCCCCCCATCGTCTCACTTAGTGGTCTTTGATCGAGGGGAAATAGTCTGGTGGACGTCCTGTTTGTCCACGTGATTTGTGGAAGAACAAGCGCCGTCCGGTCGATAGTTTTACCGGAGTCGAGAGCCCAAATCGTCTCGGGCACCCGGCATACTTCCGAAACTTTCTCATTCTGCAATGCTGACCGAAACAGCTCTGCAAGCCGGGTACAAGCGGGCATCACGCGTTAGTAAAGGGGACCCTAAATGAACATTGGACAAGATACGACCGTTATTCCAGCACCCAAGGGGAAGAATTCATTTCCTGAACCAGCCATCCTTCGCCGGGCATATCTTCGCTGGGCTTACCTCGGGGCTCGCCCCCCCATTCGAGTATGCCTTCTTCTCGATCGACCGGCCGAAGCTGTAGCGGCTCAGTGGGATGATACTTCGGGGAAAGTTTCCCTCCTTCGCACGCGCGTATGTAGGAGGTCACGACAAATGTGCCTCGCCGCAATGGTGGCAAGTCTGCTCCTTTTATGTTTTTCGACGGTGCGGAAGGTTACTGCGCAGACCTCCACGAAAATCAGCCATCTCGACAAATCGGTCATGGACACGAGTGCGGACCCCTGCAGCGATTTCTACAAGTACGCCTGCGGGAACTACAAAAAGATACATCCATTGCGCGATGGTGAAGACTACGTATTTCTATCGGACTTAGAGCGCACCGACGCCCTGGACCAGATCGCCCATCTGCTGGAGCAGCCCGAGGCCGCGTTGAAGGCCGACGGGCCCGATGCGGAACACATGCGCACGTTCTTCCAGGCATGTATGGATCAGAAAGAGATCGACCGGGCAGGACTCGAACCGATATCGCAAGTCACCAATGCGATCGCTGGTTATCAACATCCTTCCGAAATGGCCTCCCTGCTGGTGGCCTTGACCGCGATCAAGGCCAATCCCTTCTTTACGATCCAGTCGATCCCCAGTCAGAGCCGGCCCAGACGACTGATGCTCTCGCTGGGAGAACCCCGGCTGGGCCTTCCCTCCAGCGGCTTGTATACACGTGATGGCGAGTCTGACCGGCAAACCAGAAAGACTTATAAGGCCCATATCATTAGTGTGCTGGAACTGGAGGGACAAACCGGCGCTGACGCTGCCCTCAATGCCGATCGTGTGTTACAGGTCGAAACCGCCATCGCCAAATCGAGAAGATCGGCGGTCGAGGATCGAGATCCATCCGCTCACACACATACGTCAACGGTCACGGACCTGCAACAGACGGTGCCGCTCTTCGGATGGAAAACATTCTTCACTGCGCTCAGCGTACACGATCCCGGCGTGATTGCTGTAGAAAATCCAGCGACTCTGGAAACATTCCAGGGGCTGCTCGCAACAGCCGACGCGGAGACGCTCCGTGCCTACATACTTTTCCGGACAATTGAGTCAATTCCTCGAGTGTTCCAAGCGACAAAGCTGGCTGCGGAAGATAGAGCCTTCAGCGCTGCCGTCGGGGGCGCACCGTCGAACGCGTCAAGGACGCACGGATGCCTACTTCAGGTGCTGCGGGCGCGTCCCGAGGACGCAGAGCGACTCTACGTAAAGCACTTTGTGGCTCCCGAGCTTAAGGGCCAAGCTCTGGAAATGCTTGAGGGCATTGAACAGCAGTTTGCCTTAGAGGTGAAAGACGCGGATTGGCTGAGTGCTTCGACGAGACAAAACGCCGCCAGCAAATTGAAACAGGTATCGAATATCGTCGCCTACGACGCAATGAAACAGACTTACGAATCAGTCCCGGTTCTCCCGGACAAGGCCTTGGAGAACTATCTGCAAGCGACGCGATTCAAGACGCATATCGACCTAGAGCGCGCAGGCAAACCGGTCGATCGAAACGAGTCGCAGTTCATGGCTGTGTATACAGGAGCTGCATACAATCCGGAACGAAACTCGATTGACATTCCCGCAGCGCAATTGACGCCTCCAGACTTCGACCTCAACGCCTACGACGCGGAGAACTACGCGAGGGACGGGTTCGTCATGGGCCATGAGCTTATTCATGGATACGACGACAAGGGCCGCTTGTACGACAGCGAGGGTTACCTGAAGAACTGGTGGACCGATGACGATGCTCGCGCGTTCTCAGACAAAGCAACTTGCTTTGTCAAGGAATACGAGCAATTCGGAATCGACGATCAGCACCATATCAACGGGAGCTTAACTCTTGGAGAGAACATAGCGGACAATGGCGGATTGCATCTGAGTATGCTCGCCTATCTGGCGAGGGCGAAGAGCGAAGGGATCGATGTAAATCGGCCGGAGGACGGCATAACACCGCTTCAGCGCTTCTTCCTGACCTATGCACAAGATAGCTGTTCGGCTGTTCGACCGGAATCAGAACGCTTACAGCTGGAAAATAACCCGCACTCGTTGGATCGCTTCCGCGCGAACGGAGTCTTGCAAAACCTGCGTGAATTTGGACGCGCGTTCTCGTGCAAACCGGGACAACCGATGATGCCTGAACACCCTTGCGAGATATGATGAGAGGCAGAGCCTGGAGTGCCATCAGTCTGCCGCCCGCCCTTCGCAAAGTGCGTGTATGACTGGTGCGCCCGGCGATAACGAAGAGAATGCCTTGACGCTTCGCGAAGGATCTTGAGCGAGCAGAGATCCTTCGACTGCGTTCGGCCTTCGCCTCACTTCGCTCAGCAGGTCTGCGCCACACAATCCATTTTTACCTGCTGGAAAGGACGAATTGGTTGCCGTCCACATCTTTGAAAATTGAAGTGCTGCCCCAGGGCTCTTTCTTGGGTTCGACCGCGAACTCCACTCCCTTGGACTTTAGGATTTTGGCGGTAGCGAAGACGTCATCGGTCCAGAACGCAATCGGCTGAAATCCGCCAATGCGGTCTTCGTGGTCCTTGGGGGTAAAAAGAACCAACTCGGATTCGGCGCCCGGAATGCCCAGTTCAATCCAGCGCTGGTCGCCAAAAGGCTGATCGGTCATCACGCGGAAGCCGAGTTTTTCGGTAAAAAACTTCAAGGACCGCTCCTGATCGCGGACCGGGACGGAGGCGAACTTAATTCCACGAATCATGTTTTTCTCCTCGACAGAACTCGGGATAGCAAAACTCGTTCGAGGATAGACAAGGGCTGGGCAAGACGCAATCTGCTATCGCTTGCTATATTATTGGATGGTACAGCCATGATTACACTCGACGATTACGTGGTGGATGTGCTGATGCGCGACCTGGTCGGGCACGACCGGCGGCTGGTGAGCTTCCTTGTGTATTTGTGGTTTGCCGCGGAGCAGCGGCGAGGCGAAGTGGTAGAAGCGAGCTATCAACAGATAGCGGAGTCGATCGGAGTGTCGAAGAGTTCGGCGCAGGCGGCGGTGGGATGGCTGATCAAAAGAAAATTGCTGGCGTCGACAAAAAAGACGGTGACGGCCACACCGCGGTATCGAGTGCTGGCTCCTTGGCGCGAGCATGGGAGCCACGGGCGGCGGCAGAGTGAAAAGTAGTCGACCAGCATCGGGCTGACGCGAAACATTGTTTTCGGTGCTGGCTTTCGCGGGCGGGAGTGTCCGCGCCACACCCGCGTGGCGTTACTTTCAAGGGGCTGCTGCGCACCTTTGTACTATTGGCTTCGGAAAACATTTCGGCTTATTCTTGTAGTGATCCCACAACAGGTTCAGGTTGCGATTGTCGATGATTACGCTTCGTCTCTATACATTTGTATTGTGCGCGGCTGGTGTGGCTTTGGCCGGCTATGCGTTGCTGCGCCGCAAGCCGAAAACGGCGGAAGAAGTGGAGCGTGAGCGCCGCATCTGGCTGAACACGATTGGCCGAATCACCGATGGGACCGTCATCGATGTGCAGGAACTTCCCGACGATGGGCAGCGCTCGGCGACCATGCTGATTTATCAGTATGACGTGGCGGGCGTTTCTTATGAGGCGTCGCAGGACGTGACCTATCTGCGGCAATGGATCAATTTGCACTCGTGCCGGCTGGGATTGCCGACTTCGGTGAAATACGATTCGCGGAATCCGGGGAATTCGATGGTGATCTCGGAGGGGTGGACTGGGTTGCGGCAGTAGCGGCTGCACGGGTGCTGCTGGCGGAGAGCGTGTGACCATGAATCGCCGGAGCAATGCGAGAACACAAGGTCCCTCCACTCCGCTTGGCTTCGCCCGCGCTCCGGTCGGGATGACAGGGTTTTAGGGAGTTTTTCCATCGAACGTGCTTTCTTTTAGAACACAGCGGGCGGGGGCGCCCGCTCCACAACACGCACTAAATCAGAAGATCGCGGGCCAGATGGATGCTGCGATAAGGTATGCTGCTTGGGCGGTTGCGAGGCCGATCCAGATGCGGCGGCGGATTTTTGAGCGGCGAATATCGCGCAGAAGATCGGCGGCGCTGGGGTCACGCGACAGAGCCGCTTCCACTTCTATTGGCACGGGCGCGGGTATAGGACTGACGGGCCGCGGGGCTTCGGCTGGCTTCGGCTTATCGGGATAGAAAATCTTCGGGCCGTCGATTGTCTCGGACCACATCGGCAACAGTATCCAGGATTTCGGAATAATGTCCGGAATTGGCTTGGCGGTGACTTGGAGAGAGGGCAACGATTCCGGCGCGACTTGATCGGCAAGATTGCGCAACAGCGATGCCCACCACATGTGACTGAGCTGGTCGGTAATCAGTTCGCCGACATCCACGGGGCTCGATTCGAGTTCGAGTGGTGGCAGAACTTCAGGCGAAAGAACATCTCCGATATTGGTGAAGACGGTGCGAAACCACGGGAGGCGGAGGCGGTCGCCGAGCGGGAGCCCGACGTTGACCGGGCGCGAAGTGAGCTGAAGAGGCGGCAATTTCTCGGGCGCGACGGCATCGCGCAGATTGCCAATGAGCGAGCGCCAGAGCGAGCGGCTCAGCTCCGGGGGCGGAAGAAGATCGAGGGGAATGCCGGACAGCGCATCGGCGGCTGGCGAATCGGGATACCACTCTTCGGCGGCGCTGGATCGATAAGTCATGGAATAAAGAGGTGGATTTCAAAGGCGTAGGGGAAGGAGAGTCCCCGTCCCACAGAAACCACACTATTCTAATCTTAGCCTAATCACGGGCGGCGGGCGAGGACGCCCGCCGGACAGCCGGGGGACGCCGGCGCTACTCTCAAACCGGCCGGCCTTCCGCGAGATTCGAGGGGGGTGGGAGACACGGTGGTACATGTACGGAAGTTTGTTGGAGGATTTGGGTAGGCTGAAGGACAATCGCTGGGAGGCGGTTGGGCATGTCTTCGCCTTAAGCGGTTTCGCAATCTGCCCGATTGCAAGTCCCCCGGGAACCAGCATTTTTTGCTATTTGGGATTGATCGATTCGATCATTGTCGATCGGTGCGCGGCTGTGACCAGAAAACGCCGGATCGAAAAGGGATGGATTGAGCAAAAACGCAGCAGACACGGAAGTATATGCCCGCGTACGGCGCTTCCCACGCTACCGCTACGATGCGCGCATACAACTATCGGTGTTTCGCGACGGTGTTACGGTTCCTCTGTGGGGAAGAACCAGCGAGTTCGGAGGGGACGGTCTTGGAGCGACGCTGACAGGCGAACTCCACGTGGGAGAGGTGGTATCCATGGAGTTCTCCATTCCCTTTTCGCCGATGGCGATCAAGGCACGGGCAATCGTGCGGTATAGCAGTGGAATGCGCTGCGGCTTCCAATTTCTGGTATTGACCAGCGAGCAGCGGGAAACGATCCAGCGCCTGTGTGATTTGCTGGCAGCGACTCCTGAAACAGCCTCTCGCTTTGTTTAAAGCGGCGCTGAAGCGCTGCGCCACTCAAAATCGGACACAAAGGCTAACCCGGGTAGCGTCCCAGGGGTGTATCCGTCACGATTACCGCAGTAATTACCCTCGGCAAAACTTCCTCGCATACCATCGAAGGTAGCCTCAGAGCGCGCCGGGGAAGGAAGTCATGCAGGAGAAAGACTCCGCGGCGGCAGATTTCGAGAAACTGCCGCAGATCAAAGTGCGGACGAAAGCGGGAACGAGCGAAACACCTGGCAGAAGCGGCGAGGCAGCCCCATCGTCTTGCCCGGCCGAGGAAGAACGCGGCGCTGTCACCGTCGAACGAGCCTACTTTCATCAACTCATCGAAAACGTACCGGAAGCAATCAGCATCATCGATGAAAACAATTGCGTGATCCGCGTCAACAGCGAGTTCGCGCGGCTCTTTGGCCTTTCCAGCATAGACCTGGCGGGGCAGTCGATCGACCCGCTGATCGTCCCACCCGACCGTCATGCGGAACTTGCGTGGATTTCGGAAAACCTTAAAAGTGGGAAGAAGCTCGCGCTGGAAACGAGGAGGCGGCGGCAGAACGGTTCGCTGGTGGATGTGCTGCTTTCGACTTCGCCGGTCATGCTGAACGGCAAGACGATTGGGGCATGCACGTCGTATCGCGACATCACCGACCAGAAGAGGGCGGAAGAGTTGAGCGCAGCGCTCTACGCGATCGCCGCGCGCAGCCAGTCGGCGGAGGATCTGGAACAGTTCTACACCGCGATTCACAACATCGTCGGCCAGTTGATGTGCGCGCGCAATTTCTACATTGCACTCTACGATCCACAGTCGCAACTGCTCAGCTTCCCGTACTTCGTCGATGAAATGGACGATCCGCCAACGCCCAAGCGGCTGGGCCGCGGCCTTACCGAGTATGTGTTACGAACCGGAGAACCGCTGCTGGCGACACCGGACGTGTTTGATGAACTGGTACGCAGTGGTGAGGTCGATTTGATCGGAGCACGTTCGCTTGACTGGCTTGGTGTTCCGCTGAAAAGCGGCGCGACCAGCATCGGCGCCATTGTCGTGCAGAGTTACACGCAGAACGTACGCTTCGGGGAGCGCGACCGGGAAATTCTCCAGTTCGTTTCCCAGCAACTGGCGGTGACCATCGAGCATAAGCGCTACGAAGAGGCGCTGCGCAGATCGGAAGCGCGCTACCGCTCGTTGATCCTGAGCGCGGTATTCGGAATTTACAGGTGCGCTCTGAGTGGGCGGTTCCTCGACGTGAATCCGGCGCTGATCAGCATGCTGGGCTATGGATCGGTGGAAGAGGTGCTGCAACTGGACGCGCGGCGGGATGTGTATCTGAACCCGCAGGAAATCGACCGCCTGACCGAAGAATACAGGCGCGCGGGAAGCTTGAATGGGGTCGAGGTGCAATGGAAACACAAGGACGGCCGTCTGATCCGCGTGCGGCTGAGCGGGCGCGCTGCCAGCAGCAGCGATGAGCAGGAAGAGGTTCTGGAGCTGATCGCCGAGGATGTCACCGAACGCCGGCAGCTGGAAGAACAATTCCGCCAGGCGCAGAAGATGGAGGCTGTGGGCCGGCTGGCCGGAGGGGTAGCCCACGACTTCAACAATCTGCTGATGGTGATTAACGGTTACACCGAGGTTCTGCTCGAAAAAATGGAAGCGGGCAGCGACATGCAACAGAAGGTGGAATCGATTCAGCAGGCAGCTGAGCGAGCCGCCGCGCTGACGCGCCAACTGCTGGCCTTCAGCCGAAAGCAGCTGCTGGAACTCAAGGTTGTCGACCTGAACTCCGTTATCGGCAATATGGAGCGGCTGCTGCGTCCTCTGATCGGCGAGAATATCGAGCTGATTACAAGGCTTTCCTCCGAAACCGGAAATACGCGCGCCGATATCGGCCAACTCGAGCAGGTCATCATGAACCTGGTGGTGAATGCCAAGGATTCCATGCCGGAAGGCGGGAAAATCATAATCCAAAGCGCGAATGTCCTGGTGCGTCCCAACACTGGCGAACACCGGTTCATTCAGCCGGGGCGATATTCGGTCATCTCAGTGGCAGACACCGGGCATGGAATGGATAAGGAGACGCTGTCGCGCATCTTCGAGCCGTTTTTCACGACCAAGGAAAAAGGCAAAGGCACGGGGCTTGGGCTATCGACAGTGTACGGAATCGTGAAGCAGAGCAATGGATACGTGATCGCCGAAAGCAAAATCGGGCTGGGCACAACTTTTTACGTTTACCTGCCGCGAGTGGAAGAGAGTCTGGAAGAAACCAGCCCAACTATGACGCGGGAAGCCGACAAAGGGGGCTGCGAGACCGTATTGCTGGTGGAAGACGAGGAGTCGGTTCGCGAACTGGTGCGCCTAACGCTGAGTTCGCGCGGCTACAAAGTGCTGGAGGCGGAAAATGGCGAGGCTGGACTTCGCGTGGCCGCAGAAACTAAGGAACCGATTCACATATTAGTCACAGATGTTATGATGCCGGGCATCGGCGGCCGTGAACTGGCGAAAAGGTTAATCGCCATGAGGCCTGGGATTTGCGTGCTTTATCTTTCCGGTTATACCGAAGATACGGTCGTTACGCCTGGAGCGCTCGGCCCTGGCGCGGCGTTCCTGCAAAAACCCTTCACGCTGCAAAATCTGGCAAAGAAAGTAAGAGAAGTGCTGCGATCGAAAGTGCAGGCGAGGCCGGCATCGGCTGCGCAGTGAAGGGTATAGCGGCGGCACTCTTGATAAAATGCAGGCATGCCGACGGTGCTCCGATCCGGGCCCTATCGCTTCTATTTTTATAGCCACCAGCCTAACGAGCCTCCGCACATCGATGGTGAGGGATTCGCGTCAGCGTTTCTTGGAGGCATGGAATGAGTTTTTCGGCGTCGTCGGCGCATAACAATGCGGATGAGCGCGTGCTGGACGTCCAATTCTCGGACGACGTCATCAGCGTGAGCCTGCGCGACGGCCGCGTCATCAGCGTGCCCCTGGTATGGTATCCGCGACTGCTCGACGCCACAGCCTCGCAACGCAAGAACTGGAAAATTGCGGGCGGCGGCTACGGCATTCATTGGCACGACATCGACGAAGATCTGAGTACGGAAGGATTGCTGCGGAGCGCGCCCGCGCCGAGGACGTCAGTTCCAGCGAAGTGAACCTTCATCTCATCATTGCCCACCAGTCTCCTGCCCAAACAAATCGGACGCCGCGTAAGCAGTCGAAGTAAAAGTTCGGCTGGCGGCTGGCGAGAAGCGAAGTTCTGAACCACCGGGAATTGGGCGGCGGGCTACTTCTTCCCGCTCTTTTTGAGAGCGCCCGGCTGGGTTTTTCAGCGTTTTCCATCTTTGTGAAGCCCGTTTGCCGGCATCCGCATCCAACACGCTGATTGGAGGTTTGTATGTTTGTTGTTCTTGGAGCAAGCGGCCACACCGGACAGGTTGTGGCTAAGAATCTTCTCGCCGCGGGACAAAAGGTACGCGTGGTGGGAAGAAGTGCGGAGCGTCTGCAGAGTCTTGCGGGCGAAGGGGCGGAGATTTTTGTCGCCGACGCGACGGACGCGCCCGCTCTCACGCGAGCATTCAAAGGCGCTGAAGGCGCCTATGTCATGGTTCCACCCGAACTCACCAGCAACGATTACCGCGCATTTCAGGAGCGGGTGAGCGACGCGATCGCCGCCGCTGTCCAGAATGCAGGAGTCAAGAACGTTGTCTCGCTGAGCAGTTACGGCGCCGATAAGGCGAGCGGCACCGGGCCGGTTGCCGGCCTTCACAATCTCGAACAGAAACTCAATCGGATTGATGGCGCCAACGTGCTGCATCTGCGCGCGGGCTACTTCATGGAGAACACTCTGCCGCAGGTTGCGGTGATTCGAATGATGGGAAGCATGGCCGGGCCGGTGCGTCCTAACCTTAAGCTTCCGATGATTGCGACGCAGGATATTGGGAGTGCGGCTGCGGACGCGCTGCTGCGCCGCGAATTCCGTGGCAAGCAGACGCATGAATTGCAGGGGCAGCGCGATCTCGATTATGTGGAGATTGCGGCGATTATCGGCAAGGCGATTGGGAAACCTTCGCTCGGGTATATTCAGGCGCCGGACGAACAACTGCGCGGCGCAATGGTGCAGATGGGAATGTCGGCGAGCTTCGTGGGGCTGATTCTGGAAATGGCGGGGGCTCTGAACTCGGGACACATGAAGGCGCTGGAAGCGCGGACGGCGGCGAATAGTACTCCGACTTCGTTTGAATCGTTTGTCGAGGAGGAGTTCGCGCCGGCATGGCGGGAGCAAGCGGCGGCGTAGGGTTTTACTTTGGATAGCGAAAAAGGCCACGTTCATTTTGAGCGTGGCCTTTATTTATGTCGGCAACGACCTTGCGCTAGCAAATTGTATGCGAGTGTCGCCTTAGCCATAAATATGGGAATATGGTAATATGGGAGCCATGAAAACCACGCTCGAAATTCCCGATCTTTTGTTCCGGCGCGCGAAGTCCGCGGCCGCCGAGCGCGGAATTCCGCTGCGCCAACTGGTCACCGAGGCTGTGCAGGAGAAGTTGAAAATGACATCGCAGGAAAAGCCCTGGATGAAACATGTGGGAAAGCTCAAACACCTGCACGGAGAAAGAAAACAGATTGAGAAGCGGGTGGAAGAGGCGTTTGAGCGGATTGACCGGGAAGTCTGGCAATAGAGCGCTGAATCCTCATTTTTCTGAATCATGATTCTCGATACCAATGCCTTGTCGGCGGCGGCCGACGACGATCGTGAAGTGGCTGCGGTTCTAGCGCGCGCCGACCTGATAGCGATTCCGGTGATTGTGCTGGGAGAGTACCGGCACGGGATCGCGCAGTCCAGGAACCGGGCGAGCTATGAGAACTGGCTCACTGGGCTGCTCAACGATTGCATGGTGCTGGATGTGACCGAGCCGACCACGCATTACTACGCAGAGATTACCCTCGAATTGAAGCGAAAGGGCAAGCCGATTCCGACGAATGATATATGGATTGCGGCGCTGTGCCGGCAGCATTCCATGCCTCTGCTGAGCCGCGATGGGCATTTCGATTTGGTGGCGGGTAATAAGAGGGTGGGGTGGTAAAGGCCGACTCAAGCCAAAGGAAGGCTTGACTGGGGCACCTGTGATCTTTCAAGACGTTGTCCATTCGATCGGGACCAGAGAAGCTGATTGTGACGAGCAATCCAGTTTCCGAGGTCAGACCGAATGGACATCCATCAGAATGCCCGACT